>WPCJ01382702.1_pt1 | contig 12635 bp, 11 predicted proteins | sample 5399831 | NCBI WGS metagenome assembly WPCJ01 (sample SAMN12869470, study PRJNA574797) | sludge metagenome | isolation source: wastewater treatment of pH10 | place: China:Beijing | collected 2019-05-20 | reverse complement strand
CAGCCCCTGCCGTCCCTTCGGGTCGGTCAGCAGCGGAATGAACTGGTCGGCCTGCGCCAGACGAATGGCCTGCTGGAGCATCTCTTCGGTCGCATCCGGCCGCCCATACATGATGTTCTCACGAACCGAACGATGCAGAAGCGAGGTATCCTGCGTCACCATGCCGATATTGGCGCGAAGCGAATCCTGCGTGACTTTGGAAATGTCCTGCCCGTCGATCAGAATGCGGCCCTTCTCCAGATCGTAGAAGCGCAACAGCAGATTGACCAGCGTGGACTTGCCAGCACCGGACCGCCCAACCAGCCCCACTTTCTGGCCCGGCTGGATCGTGAGCGTGAGATTTTCGATAACCCCTTTGCCCTTGCCGTAATGGAAGCCGATCTTGTCGAAGTCGAGTTCGCCTCTGGTCACCTGCAATGCCGGTGCACTGGGGACGTCCACGACCTCATGCGAACGCGCAATCGTCGTGATCCCGTCCTCCACCGTACCTATATTTTCAAACAGGGCCGACATTTCCCACATGATCCACTGCGACATGCCGTTGAGGCGCAGAACCAGACCAATGCCCACAGCAACGGCGCCGACGGAAATCGCTTCATTCATCCAGAGCTGGATGCCGATTGCACCCACCGCAAACAGCAGAATGCAGTTCGCCATATAGAGCGTGAAATGAAACAACGTGATGAGTCGCATCTGCCGATGCACGGTACCGAGGAAGCCATCGAGGCTTTCCTTCACATATGATTCTTCCCGGCTTGAATGCGAGAAAAGCTTCACGGTTGCGATATTGGTGTAGCTGTCAACGATACGTCCCGTCATCGATGAACGCGCATCGGCCTGCTGTTCCGAAATCACGCGCAGACGCGGGATGAAAACACGCAGCAATATGATGTAGACGACGAGCCAGACGGCAAACGGGATCATCAGGACAAGGTCCGCAGACGCTGCAATGAACAGCGTGCCCGCGAAATAGACGATCACATAGTTGAGCACGTCCAGAAGCTTCATCACCGTTTCACGAACGGCGAGCGCAGTCTGCATCAGCTTGGTTGAAATACGCCCGGCAAACTCATCCTGAAAGAAAGCCATCGACTGGCGGATCAGGTAACGGTGCATCAGCCAGCGCACGCGCATCGGATAATTGCCGAGCAATGTCTGGTGGATAAGCAGCGAATGGATCAATACTACGCCCGGAAGGACGACCAGAACAACACCAGCAATCAGCGCAAGCCGCCAGCCTTCATTGCTCAGAAATGTCTCGCGCGACTGATGTGACAGCCAGTCGACAATATTGCCCATGAAGGCAAAGAGCGACACTTCGATCACGGCGATGAGCGTGGTGAAGATCGCCATGCCGATGATCCACGGCCAGGCGCCGCGGGTATAATAAAGGCAAAAGGCTACCAGTCCGCGCGGGGGCTCGCGCGGCGGTTCTTCGGGATAAGCTTCGAGTCGTTTTTCAAACCATCTGAACATGGTGCACCTTTTAGGTGGTCCCGGAAGAATTGCCAAGACGGAAGAGGAACAAAACGGGAATATTTCTACAGATGTTTTCTGTAGAAATCACGACACCGGAGCTGTTGATGTTCCGGCTATTGCCGCCTTCGGTGCTTGCGGCGATCTGCATTTCGCGTTACCCGCATCATATGGAACTGCGCGTCGCACTTTACCAGCCCGACATTCCCGGCAACACGGGAACCATCCTGCGTATGGCCGCTTGCCTCGGCTTCGCGGTCGACCTGATCGAACCTGCCGGGTTCGACATTTCCGACCGGTCCCTGAAGCGTGCCGGCATGGACTATCTGGAGCAGGCAACCCTCACCCGCCATGCGGACTGGCACCACTTCGAAGACTGGCGTCTGCAGGCCAAGCGCCGGATCGTGTTGCTGTCCACCAAGGCAGCGATCCCCTATACGGATTATCGGTTTCAGGAAAATGACATTCTGCTCTTCGGGCGTGAATCGTCGGGCGTTCCCGACAATGTCCACGATTGTGCCGATACACGACTCCTGATCCCGATGATGCCCGGCGCGAGATCGCTAAATCTTGCGGTTTCGGTTGCGATGACGGCAGGCGAAGCTCTGCGCCAACGAAGGGAAATCGTCGATTCCCTCCGGCAGGAATGACAACATCAGAATCGCGCTTCGCGAAAGGACCGGCTTCGCAAGGCATCCCATCCCCCATCCGGTCTGAAAGGCTCGCTTCGTCCATGAACCTGTCTGTTCGCACACTCGCTCTCGCTGCTTGCACGATTTCTCTGCTGGCAAGCACCTCGGCCTTTGCCAAGGAGGCTTCGCCCATCGCACCGAAGGTGATGGTCATCACCATGTTCGGCGAAGAAGCCAAGCCATGGCTTGAAGGCGAAAAATTCACGCAGAAGCTCAAGCTTCCGGGCCTGAGCCCCGAATATCCGGAGATCGACTGCACCGCCGAAGGGCTTTGCCACATGACGACGGCCATGGGTTTTGCCAATGCCGCAAGCGCAACGGCGGCTATGGCGCTGAGCGACAAGCTCGACCTCAGCCACACCTATTTCCTGATCGCTGGCATTGCCGGTGTCGACCCCAAGCACGGCACGCTCGGATCGGCACATTGGGCAAAATATTCCATTGATGCCAATCTGAACCACCGCATCGACATTCGTGAAGCGCCGGAAGGCTGGCCCACGGATTTCTTCGGCCTCGGCGCTGCAAAGCCCGGCGAGAAGCCGAAATGGGCCGCAGGCACGGAAGTGTTCGAACTGAACGGCAAGCTGGCCGACTACGCACTGGCGACGACCAAGGGCGTCGCACTTCTGGATAGCGACGCAGCGAAGGAATATCGCAAGCACTATGCGCAGGAAGCGGCGACCGGCGCACCCAAGGTCACGATCTGCGATACGGCTTCGGGCGACACCTACTGGCATGGCGCGAAGCTTGGCGAAGCCATGACCGAATGGGTAAAGCTTCTGACCGACGGCAAGGCCGACTATTGCACATCACAGATGGAAGACAATGCTACACTGACCTCGCTGAAACGCGCTGCAGAAGCTGGCAAGCTCGATTTTGACCGCATCGCTTTGCTGCGTACCGCGTCGAACTTCGACCGTCAGGGCAAGGACCAGACGCCAGCTGAATCGCTTGCGGCAAATTCAGGCGGCTTCCCGCTCGCCACGACCAACGCCTATCGCGTCGGCAAGGCTTACGCCGACAGCATCATCCAGAACTGGAATGCGTGGGAAAAGGCACCACAGACTACGGCGCAGTAAGCCTGTAATGGAATAACAATTCAAACAGAGAAGGCGCCCACGAGGCGCCTTTTTGAATCCCTAATCTGAATCATATTTCAAGGCTTTGACCGTTGCGATTAAAGCGCAACTCAATCCGCAGTCGCCAGCCGGCGCATGGTGAATTCGATCACATCGTCCGGTCGCTCGCACCAGCTCTCGATTTCCGTCCAGTAGGCCGCTTTCGGGAATGTCTCGAACCATTCGCGTGCTTTTTCGCGGGCTGCCAGCCTCGGCAGGGTGAATGTCTCGCGAACGAAACCGTCGCGCGGCATCCGGCTCTGCTTCAGGCCTTTCTGGGCGCGACTCTTCTGAAGCTGCTTGCGCAAGCCTTCGAGCGGTGGACGGGGCGGTGCTGCTGTCATGCGTTTGCCTCCAAACCCTAGGTAGAGAAAGATAGGGGAGCAGGTTAACAAAGACGAGTCTTTTCTTGGGGAGAGGGTCTATACTGCCCTGCGATCGCGCGCTTCGCGCTTTGCGCCAGCAGCGGACTTTGATAAGCCAAGAAACAATAGTTCATCCATTTACCCTTGGCCGCCAGATACCGCCGAGCGATCCGGCAAACCGCGCCGGAAGGAAACAGACAATGCAACGCGACGAAATTCCAGCAATCATCCCCACAGACATCGAAGAGAAGAAACAGGCGGCACAGCGCTGGTTCGAGGAACTACGCGACCGCATCTGCGCAAGCTACGAACAACTTGAAGATGAATTGCAGGGCCCGCTTTCGGATCGTGAGCCCGGACGCTTCGTCCGCACGCCCTGGCAGAAGGATGAAGGCCGTGGCGGCGGCGGTGTCATGTCCATCATGCATGGCCGTGTCTTCGAAAAGGTCGGCGTGCATGTCTCGACGGTCTATGGCGAGTTCTCGCCGGAATTCCGCAAGCAGATTCCGGGTGCCGAGGAAGACCCGCGCTATTGGGCCAGCGGCATTTCGCTCATCGCCCATCCGCAGAACCCGAATGTACCTGCCGTCCATATGAATACGCGCATGGTCGTAACCACGCGCCAGTGGTTTGGCGGCGGCGCCGATCTGACGCCGGTTCTCGACAGCCGCCGCACCCAGGATGATCCCGATACACTCGCCTTCCACAAGGCTTTTCGTTTCATCTGCGAGAAGCACAAGGATATTGTCGACTACCAGCGCGTGAAGGACTGGTGCGACGAATATTTCTTCCTGCCGCATCGCAACGAGCCGCGCGGTACCGGCGGCATCTTCTATGACTGGCTGCATTCACCGGACGACAAGGGCGGCTGGGACGCGGATTTTGCCTATACGCGCGATGTGGGGCGTGGCTTCTCGGTCGTCTATCCGCATCTCGTTCGCCAGAACTTCAACAAGGATTGGACCGACGCGGATCGCAACGAGCAGCTCATCCGCCGTGGCCGCTATGTCGAGTTCAACCTGCTTTACGACCGGGGCACGATCTTCGGCCTCAAGACCGGTGGCAATGTGAATTCCATCCTGTCTTCCATGCCACCCGTGGTGAAGTGGCCGTAACAGGACTGATTGAAAAGGGCCGGTTTCCCGGCCCTTTTTTATATGTGGAATGCCACGTGATAGGTCACATCGCCTTCCGGTATATCCGACCCGAAGGCCAGACACTGGAAATATTCCGCTGGCACGCCCAGCAATTTCAGTCGCGCATCGGCCTTGAAGCCGAAACGACCGTAATAGCCGGGATCGCCCAGAAGGACACAGCCTTTGGCGCCTTCCTGCCGCAGAATGGCAAGACCCTCGCGGATCAGCATGCCGCCGATCCCCTCGCCTTGCCGGTCTGGACGAACCGAGACAGGACCAAGCCCGTACCACCCCATATCCTCGCCGTCGATCAGGACCGGCGAAAAGGCGACATGGCCAAAAATCTGTCCGTTCTCCTCCGCAACCAGCGACAGGGTGAGTGCGTTTGCAGCACGAAGTGCATCGACGATCTCCCCTTCCTTCTGATTGCTATAGGACACGGGGAGGAAAGCGGTCTCCGTCACCTGGCGGATTTCAGCCGCATCTTCGGGCGTTTCCGTGCGAATATGCATGATGCTCTCCTTCACCGGTTATTGAGCTGAGCGCGAACATTTTCGCGCCCTTTGAACGAGATGCGATAAGGACTGCCCATTCGGGATTCGATCAGCCGCTTGCGGCGTAATTGCTGGAAGACCGCCATCGTGCAATCGGAAAGCAGATAGCCTTCACGGGTAAAGCATTCGATTTCGCAGATACGTCCGTCTTCGCGCAGATGGCGGATGTAACCGCCCTGCGCCAGCACGTGCAAGACGCGCTGTTCCATACGTGAGATATTCATTGTTGTTTTTGCCTGGATGGAAACCATGACAAGCACCAGCGCGCGCGGACGGTGAACCATCCACGGCCAATGCCGTTTCCGCTCCTGAACACTGCCCGTCAGGCGTTTTCAGCGCCCGCCATCTTGCAGCTTGTTCGGAACGATCAAAGGCTTCCTACAATCTCCAGCATCAACAATTCCTCGTTCAGAGGTGGATAGTTAAAAGGGCCACACGGCCCTTTATCCGTATCTAAGAGCGCACGATCTGAAAGTCAAACCAGTGTCAGGCCAGCCTCAGAGCCTGACTCAAAAAGCGGCAGACCGTGGCGAAAATGGTGATTTTCGAGTACCGGAGCGCAGTATACGAACGTACATGAGCACCGGAACGCAGAAAAGCGCCATTTGCAGACCGGGATGGCGACTTTCGGAACAGCTCTCAGTTCTTCGGCTGGTTACGAAGCTTTTCTGCTTCCGCATAGAACTTCTTTTCCCACTCATTGTGGTTATCGAGCCCTTCCTTGATGAAGGGCGTGAAGATCGCAAGATTCATCAGGCACCAGTTGACGAAACGCGCCGGGAACTTGAGCGGCTTCACGAAATCGACGAAAAGGACCACGCGCGTCTTGTCGGTGTGGTTCCACGCCTCATGCTCATAGGCATCGTCGAAAATCAGCACCTTGCCTTCGTGCCAATGGCAGACTTGCTTGTCCACGCGAATGGCAAGCTGGTCGTTGGGTTCCGGCACGATAAGGCCAAGATGCAGGCGCAGCACGCCATTATAAGGCCCGCGATGCGGCGGCAGATGCTTGCCCGGTTCGAAGATGGAGAACATTGCCGTCGTCAGGCCGGGGATCTTGTTGACGATACGCCAGGTTTCCGGGCAGGCATTGATGTTCTGTTCCGACTTCACGCCGAAACCGAGCAGGAAGAATGTCTTCCAGCGATTGTCGGTCGAGATCGTCTTCACATCGGTCGAAATATCCTGAAAGGAAGGCAGCTCACTCTGACGCAGAAGAACCTTTTCGAGCTCCTTGCGGATGGCGGGCCATTCCTTCTCGATTTCGGCTGACCAGGGGAAAGTCGCATTGTCATAGACCGGCGGGTTGCCGAGCTTGGCATATTTCAGATTGAGACCTTCGGCCCAGGATACGATCCCCATGAAGAAACGGGTGATCGGGCTTGGCCGGTCCATGGCGGCGATGCCTTCAGTGCCAAATTTCTGCTTCGGATCGGTCGCTGCCTTGTCTTGTATCGATGTATCGGGATTAGACATCTCATATTCTTTCAAAACGCGCGCTGAAAAGTTTTCTTTGCCAGTATTGGGCCTGTTTTGGGTATGTTTCGCCCCAAAACCGGTTCCCACTTTTGGGAAACATGCTCCAGCTATAAAGCGATGAAACTACGGCTGAAATTTGCAAGCAAGCCGTCAGTTGTTCTTTTTAAAAGCATTTCCAACAAAAGTGAGACACGGTTTTGTGTTCGGAAATGCTTGGGAAAAAACGGTTAGAGCGGAACCGCTCTAACCGCGATCAAGTTTGTCCAGAAGCGTGGCACGGTCAAGACTAAAACCGGAGTCAATCCAGAAAGTTTCAAGCGACCGCAATGCCTCTCCGAGCCCCGGCCCTTTTTCAATGCCCAGAGCCAGAAGATCACTGCCCGTGACGGGGAAAACAGGAGCATCATAATGTTCGGCGGCCTCCAGAAGACGCGCGAAACCGCCCGCGCGGATCATTGCATCGTCGCTGCCTGCAGCGTCGGTCCGCGCTGCCGCATAGGCCAGGCGAATACGATCAAGCACAGCCTGCTTGCTGCCGCGATAGATTGTCTTCTTCAGCGCTTGTTCTGAAAGCTCGGGCTTTACAGCGTCGGCCCGCGCCCAGGCTTCAAGCCGCGCCCTTTCTGCATTGGACATTTTCAGCCGCTTGCCCATCTCTTCCATCCGCACGCTATCGGGCGGAATGATACCCTCAAGCCGCAGCAGCGGATCAGGTTGCCAGCCAAGATCGGCCTCGGTTCGCACCAGCCCATGAATGGCGTCGATACCCCATTTCTCGCTTTCAGGCAGAATAAGATTCAGCACTCCCGCCTGCCGCATCCACAAAAGCGCGCGCGACGGATCGGGAGCGGACAGGAGTTTCTTCAGTTCCGACCAGACCCGTTCGGCAGAAAGCTGTGAAAGACCGTCCTTCAACCGCGCGCTGGCGCGCAAGCCGTCGGCCTCGGGCCGCCCTGAACCATACCAGGCGAAAAAACGGAAAAAACGCAGGATGCGCAGGTAATCCTCGCGAATGCGCTGTTCTGCATCGCCAATGAAGCGCAGCGTCCGGCTCTCGATATCGGCAAGGCCGCCGACCTCATCGATAATTGTGCCATCGGCGGTCACATAAAGCGCATTGATGGTAAAATCACGCCGTTCAGCATCGGCTTTCCAGTCGGTTCCGAAAGCGACTTTCGCGTGGCGACCATTGGTTTCGATATCCTGCCGCAGCGTTGTGACCTCGAATGGATGTCCCTGCACGACGACGGTGATTGTGCCATGCTCGATGCCGGTCGGCACCGGTTTGAAACCGGCTTCCGTCGCAAGCCGCATGGTTTCTTGCGGCAGATGCGTCGTCGCCAGATCGACATCGCTCACCTTGGTGCCAAGCAATGTGTTGCGCACGGCGCCACCCACGACACGCACTTCGCCGCCATCACGATTCAGCGCCTTGAACAGGGCTTGCAACGGCTTTGCCTTCAGCCAGTCCGCCTTGCCGGAAATATTCATATTCTCGCTCAAACGTAGAGCCTTTCGTAAAGTCCGCGAATGATACCTGCGGTTGCCCCCCAGATGAATCGCTCGTGATAGGGCATGGCGTAATAGAAGCGTTCCTTGCCGTTGAATAGCCGGCTTTCACGCCGATGGTTCTCCGGGTTCATCAGGAAGGAAAGCGGTACCTCGAAAATATCGGCGACTTCATCCGGGTTCGGATGCACGTCGAACGGTGTTTTCACCACCGCCAGAATGGGCGTGATCGAAAAACCGCTGCCGGTGAGATAACGCGGCAGATTGCCGATGATCTCGGCACGATCCGCTGCGAGCCCGATTTCCTCATTGGCCTCGCGAAGTGCTGCCCGCTCCGCCGTGCCATCCTCCGGGTCGATCGCGCCGCCCGGAAAGGCAATCTGGCCGGAATGCTTGCGCAATGTATCGGTGCGCTGTGTCAGAAGAAGCGTTGCCTCCGATCCGCGATCCACCACCGGCACCAGCACGGCGGCGTCGCGCATCTTGGCCATCTGCATTAATTGCGTAATATCGGGGTTAAGCGAGTGATCGCCGATCAGATCATCGTGATCGGGGCGCCATTGCCGAACCCGCTCGGCAAAATCACCCGCTGAAAAAGTAGGGAATTCACTCATTGCAGTGCAGCCTCCAGTGCATCGGACGCCATGATCGGAAAGACCGCGCCGCCCGAGCGAACGGCAAATGTCGGCACGCCGTCGATTTCGATTTCCTCGCCCAGCGCCACCAGATCATACATGACAGCTCGGGCAATCAGTGCCTCCAGCCGTCCACGAACCAGCACATAGGGTTTCAGTCCGCCGCTTGTCGGTTCCACCGCAAAACGCAAGGGATGGTCCGCGCCAGCTTCCACCACGTCCCCCACATTGGTGCGGAACGTCAGCGCCTGCGCCTCGCCTTCGCCGGAAACTTCCATTTCCACCGCAACGAAATGTGCGTCCTCGACACGGATGCCGACTTTTTCCACCGGCGTGACGAGATAGGTTTTCCCGTCCGCATCCTTACGCAATACGGTCGAAAACAACCGCACAAGCTGTTTGCGGCCAATCGGCGTGCCCATGTAGAACCAGGTGCCATCCGCCTTGATTTCCATATCGAGATCGCCGCAAAAATCCGGGTTCCAGCGCTCAACCGGCGGAATTCCGCGCTCGTTCGTCGCCGGACCGCTTTGCGCATCGGCATGGGCGCGCGCAATCAGGGCTTCCAGTCCGCTGGTCGTCTCAGTGCTCCGCCCAATATCGCACAGAGATTCTTGCGGCGCGTCTTTGCCTTCAGGGGTGCTTTTTATCATCCGACTCGGTTATTCCTGCGCAAATAGACTCAAAGCCATGAAATAGTCACCCTTTCGCGGCTTGTCAGTATTATATAGCGATTTATGAGGCAGTTCCGCCAGAGCGGTCATATTGCGAGGTTCCCATGAGTGTCGTCATCACGCCCGAAACCGCCAATCCCGAACAGATCGTCGCGGAGGCCGAACGGGCGCTCGCAGACCTTGCCCGCATCAAGGAAAGCGTCGGGACTGTGATCTTTGGTCAGGAAAACGTGATCGAGCGCACGCTCGTCGCCGTTCTGGCTGGCGGACACGCGCTTCTGGTCGGCGTACCGGGTCTCGCCAAGACCAAGCTGGTCGAAACGCTGGGCACCGTGCTTGGTCTCTCAGGCCAGCGCATCCAGTTCACGCCCGACCTGATGCCGTCCGACATCATCGGCTCGGAAGTCATGGAACAGGATGCCGACGGGCGCCGCTCGTTCCGCTATCTCAAGGGCCCGATCTTCGCGCAGCTCCTGATGGCCGACGAAATCAACCGTGCTTCGCCACGCACCCAGTCCGCGCTTTTGCAGGCAATGCAGGAATATCACGTCACGGTCGCGGGCCAGCGCTACGACTTGCCCGCACCGTTTCATGTGCTTGCGACGCAAAACCCGCTGGAACAGGAAGGAACCTATCCGCTGCCGGAAGCTCAGCTCGACCGCTTCCTGATGCAGATCGACATTCTCTATCCGGAACTGGATGCGGAACGCCGCATTCTTCTGGAAACAACCGGCGTTGCCGAAGCAAAGGCCTATGAGATCATCAACGCCGAACGGCTGATCGAAATGCAGACTTTGGTGCGACGTATGCCGGTGTCGGAAAGCGTCGTGGAAGCAATCCTCAAGCTGGTGCGCTCCGCCCGCCCGGATGCCGACAACGACCACGCGAAGAAACATATTGCCTGGGGGCCTGGCCCGCGCGCCAGCCAGGCTTTGATGCTGTGCGCCCGCGCCCGCGCGCTCTTTGAAAGCCGTCTCGCACCTTCGGTGGACGACGTGAAGGCACTGGCCGAGCCGGTTCTGCAACACCGCATGGCGCTCAATTTTGCTGCACGCGCCGATGGCATGCATATTCGTGACGTCATCGCCAATCTGGTAAAGGCTGCCGTCTGATGGTCATTGGCGCAGAAGTTTCCACCGCAGATCGCAAGGAGACACTTGCTCGCGCCCGTGCGCGGGCCGCAAGCCTCCCCGATCTGCTGGTCGAAGCTCAGCGCGTGGTCAACACCGTCATGAATGGCTGGCACGGACGGCGCAAACGCGGTCCCGGCGAAAATTTCTGGCAGTTCCGTCCCTATGTGGACGGCGAATCCCTTTCCCGCATCGACTGGCGGCGTTCCGCGCGCGACGATCATACCTATGTCCGCGACCGCGAATGGGAATCCGCTCATACGGTCTGGCTCTGGTGCGATTTCTCGCCCTCGATGCTCTACCGCTCGCAGCTCGCGCCAGTATCCAAGGAAGCGCGTTCGCTCGTGCTGACGCTCGCTCTTGCCGAACTTCTGTCCCGCTCTGGTGAACGCATTGCCTTTCCGGCGCTGATCCAGCCTTTTTCGGCTCGCAACGGCGCCGAACGTCTGGCGGCAGCGCTGATGCACGAAGCGCCGGTTGCGGCGCTGCCGGACATCGGGCAGATCCGCCGTTTTTCGGAAGTCGTCCTCGTATCGGATTTCCTGCATCCGTTCGATGAACTGACCGATCTTCTCAACCGTCTGGCGCAGCGCGGTGTCCGCGCGCATCTGGTGGAAGTTGCCGATCCGGCGGAAGAAACATTCCCCTATTCGGGCCGCACCGAGTTCCGCGATCCGGAAACCGGCGCCACGCTCGTTGCCGGTCGGGCTGAAACCTATGCGGACGACTATCGCCGCCTCTACACTGCGCGCCGTGAAACCCTGTCGGATTTCTGCAAGCGGCTCGGCTGGAGCTATACGGTTCATCGGACAGACAGGCCGACGGCGGAAGCACTGGCACGGCTTCACGATGCCCTGAGCGCAACAGGGAGCAGCGCCATGGGGGCTAGCACCAAGGGAAGCAGCACATGAATTTTCTGCCGCTCGCCTTCGGTTCGCCGCTCATTCTCGCCGGGCTGATCGCCCTGCCGGTCATCTGGTGGCTTCTGCGCATGACGCCGCCGCGTCCGCAGGAGGAGACTTTTCCGCCGCTCCGCATTCTGGCACAGGTCTTCAAGCGCGAGGAAGTCCCGTCGAAAAGCCCATGGTGGATGACCTTGCTGCGGCTGCTGATTGCCGCGCTCGTCATTCTGGCGCTGGCCTCGCCGATCTGGAATCCACGTCCGGTGGCACTGTCCGGCAATGAGCCGCTTGCCATCGTCATCGACAATGGCTGGGCTTCCGCCGAGGACTGGCAACAGCGGGTCAATGCCGCCGAAAAACTCATCTCCGATACGGGAGGCACCGATGCGCCGATCTACATCTTGGGTTCGGCAGGACCGGCCAATGCCGAAATCGGCCCCTATGACGGCAAGCGCGCTGCCGAGCGTCTTCAGGCACTGGAACCGCGCCCCATCCCGGTTGATCGCAAGTCGGCAATGGAAAGACTGGCTTCCGCCTTGCCCGCCGGTGCCAAGGTCCGCCTTGCCTTCATGAGCGACGGACTGGCATCGCCAGATGATGCGGAAACCTTCGCGGAACTGGACAAGTCAGGGCATCTGGCCTCCGTTCTCTGGTATGGCGCGAGCCTCAGTCGCACTTTCGCGCTGACCGGCATCGACAACAAGGCTGACAGTCTGGAAGCCGTCGCCATCCGCCCGGAAGGCGTATCTGCTCCGCGCACGCTCACTGCTGCTGCCTATGACGACAAGGGACGTCGCATCGCTGAAGCGCCGCTTTCCTTCGCGCTTGGAAGCGCAGAAGGCACTGCACGCTTCAACCTGCCGGTGGAGCTTCGCAATGATTTCCGCCTGATCCGCGTGGACGGCATTGAACAGGCAGGTGCAACGCGGCTGATCGATGCGGGCTCGGAACGGCGCACAGTCGGC
>WPCJ01381153.1_pt1 | contig 12642 bp, 14 predicted proteins | sample 5399831 | NCBI WGS metagenome assembly WPCJ01 (sample SAMN12869470, study PRJNA574797) | sludge metagenome | isolation source: wastewater treatment of pH10 | place: China:Beijing | collected 2019-05-20 | reverse complement strand
CAATTTCGCACCGGATGTGCCCTTCGCGCCCCCTCGCCCCTTTGGGGAGAGGGCGGCAGTGAGGCCAACGGCCTCACTGCGGGGTGAGGGGCGCCAAGCACACCGGATTGGGCGCGGGTCCTCGGGCAACCACTGCTGAGCCAGCGCGCTTGGCGCCTCTCACCCTGGCCCTCTCCCCAGAGGGGCGAGGGGACGCACTTTGCGCTCCCCCTGCCACACTGTCCCTCTACGCGGGAGGTAAGGGCATCCTGACTGTACGCCGACTGCCCGCTTCGCCGCCCCTACATCCGCACCGCGCCGTGGTCGCCCACGGCCGGCTTGGCGCCGGTGACGGCGGCGGTGAGCATGATGGCGGTGGCGATCAACTGGTTGGGGCCTTCCCAGATCTCGGCGTTCTCAGGCGTCACCGTCAGCAGGCGGATTTCCGGGTCGTCGGCGCCGTCCCACCACGCCTTGGCGAAGGGCGTCCACAGCTCCTTGATGCGGGCGCGATCGTTGCTGACCACGGCCTGGCCGGTGATGGTGACATAGTCGTGCGAGCCGTGGTCGGCGAAGGCGAGCGTGACGGTGGGGAACTTCTTCACCTGCTCGACCAGGGTGAGGGCCGGGGCGCCGGTGGCTTGGGCCAGCGTGGTGCCGCCATGCGCGCCGATGAGGAACTGGATGACGTCGGCGTCGCGATCGACATTGGCGGAAAGCGGCCGGATGCGCTGCTGCTCGCCATCCCAGCTGGTCAGCAGGGCGATGCGGATCTTTTCCGCCAGATGCCACGCCTTGTCGGTCAGTTCGTCGGGGCTGAGGCGGTGTTCTTCATTGGCCATGATCGGCTCCTGTCGTTGCTGTGTCTGGGCAACGGGCGAGCGGAGCAGGGGTTGCCGGCTGGCGGCGAAGTGATCAGTAGCGGATCGGCCGGCGGCGCTTGATCTCGGCGATGCGCTCGGCATCGGCCTCGGCGCTGAGATAGCGGCCGCGCTCGAGGATTTCGAGGGTGTACTCGCGATAGGTGAGGCCCATCGCCTCGGCCCGGCGGGCCCGCATCACCGCGATATCGTAGGGCACGTCGTTGAAGGCTTTTTCGCTCGCCGCCTTCCACTCGAAATAGTTGCCGATGCCGTTATTGCCCCAGGGGCGCGAGGAATCGTCGAGCGGCGGGCCGCCATTCGAGAGCGGGGCCGCCGGCGCGTCGGGGGCGGGATCGGCGAGATCGTGTCGCTTGAGCATGCCGCCATGTTCCGGCAGCCCACCCGCAAGATCAATGCAGTCGGCGTTATGGCAGCCATCAACGCCACGGATGGCTCAGGCGCGGTTCTCGGCCCCGGTGACGGCGCCGAACAGCCGCTCGAGCAGGCCATGCTCGCGGTTGCCCTCCTTGCGCAGCTGCACCAGCAGGGCGCTGGTGGCGTCGAGCCGCTGGCAGGCGAGGGTGGCCACATGCAGCGCGGCGATCGGGCTCTGTTCCAGCCAGCGGATGCCATCTTCGATATGGCGTACCTCGACCGGGGTGAGGGCGGTGACGGTGGCCGAGTGGTCGGTGCCGAGCAGCACGCTCATCTCGCCCACCAGGGTGCCGGGCTCGGTGATGCGGGCGATCTCGATGCCGTCGCGCTCCACCACCAGGCGGCCCGACACCAGCACATAGAGTTCGCCGAGCGCCTCGCCGGTTTCGATCAGCGCTTCGCCGCGCTCGAGGCTGAGCGTCGGGTAGGCAATGGTCAGCGCCAAGAGATTGGCCATGGTCAGAAATCCCCCAGATTCGTACCGGAGCGCGCGCCCCGCGTGACGAGGATAGCGCGGTTGCGCGGCGCGGTCATGTCACCGGGCCGCGAGGCCTCGCGCGTTCGAGCCGGTAACGCCTGCGCCTAACTGACCGCACTCTAGTAGTTCGGCTGGAACAGGGTGCGCCACTTGCCGTCCGGCTCGAGCCAGACGGTATGGCGCGCGTTGTAGACATGGTTCTGGCCGGCCTCGACCGTGCGCAGGCTGAGCTGGCAAACCAGCATGTTGGCCGTCGCCTTGATGGTGCGCGACTTGCTGATCTTGACGCTGCTGGCCATCCGGAAGGCCCGGCCGCCGCCATCGTTGAACTCGAGGCCCTGCATCGATTCCTTGATGTCGGCGATGGTCTTGGCGTCCTCGCAGCGCGTCGACTTGAAGCTGCCATAGCTCGACCAGTCGGTCTCGGCGCTGGCCGGACCGAGCAGCAGCAGGCCGGCGGCGGCGACGGCGCCGATGAAACGAAGCATGATGTGATCCCCCAGGTTCGTCAGGAGTATAGCGCAGGGAGCGGTGGGCGCCATTGGGTGCCGGACCGTCGTGCCCTCCAACCCACTCTCTGGCAAAATCCAAGGCTTAGCCAAACGGCTAAACCTAAGATTTTGCTTTCTCCCCCGCCAAGGGGGAGATGATCCGTGCCTTCTTGCGCCTGAGCATCAGTCGGGACTCTCCCCCTTGGCGGGGGAGAAAGCGAAAACTTGGGCTTGGCGCAGCCAAGTCCTTAGTTTTCGCCAGAGAGGGGGTTCTGGGGGCCGCGGGCGTTCGCGATGCACCCGGCAAACCCAGTGGACACGGCCAAAGCCTCATGCCTAGAACGAAACAAGAACATATACCGGAGACGCGCCATGCCCAGACACACCATTCCGCTCAACGGCCGCACCACGCGGCACCCGAAATTCACCCAGGACGAGGTGGAAGCGCTGCTGCAGAAGGGCTTTCGCTTCGCCATCTACCACCCCGCCGGCGACGAGTTCCGCCTCAGCCTGCCGCTGCAGACCATCGAGGACCGGACGCATGGCACGCTGACCATCGAGCAGGGCTGAGGACTCAGTTGCGCCGCTCGCTCAGCGTCACGGCGATGGTCTCGCCGACGCGCTTGCCGAGCTGCCGGCGGAGCTTTGCTGCCACCGGCAGCTTGTGGGTGCCGTCGCCGAGCGCCATGAAGCTCGAGCGGAACGGCTGCCCGTCCATGGTGCCGGCGACCTTCACCAGGCCGCGGGTGCCGAAGAAGGCGACGGAGTCCGGCCAGACCAGATAGGTCCAGCCGCCCGCGGCGGAACTCTGTACCAGCGTGGCCTCGAAACTGGTGGGGAGATGGGCTGCCATGATCGGCTCCTTTCGCTTGCCTGAGACAATGTCGAGCGAGCGGTGGCGATTTCGACAGGGGGGCGGGTGCGTCCCCGGATCGTTCACGCTGGAGCTGTGCCGGTTCGATGGTTCAGCTCGACCCCTGACCGATCTATCGGATGTCACCAAACCTGCCTCAAACGCGATGTCATCCCGGCGAAGGCCGGGACCCATCCTGAGATGTGGCGGCTCCAGCGCAGATCCCTCGCCATCTCCAGCGGACGAGGGCGAGCCCTCACCGTCTCAGGATGGGCCCCGGCCTGCGCCGGGGGGACACCGTGGATTGGGGGACACCGGTGACAGAGTCGAAAGCGTTGGGCCCAGCCTTGGGGATGACACCGAGTTTGGGGGGCTGGTGATCAGCTCGTCAGAGCGGCCCGCTACCGGAGCATCACCTGCGACAGCGGCAGGAACTTCGTGCCGCCTTCGGCCGGGGTGAGGACGTAGCCGCCCTTGTCGCAGAGGTTGACCCGGCCATCGCGCCGCGCGTCGCCGACCCGGGCGCTGACCGCGGCGGCGCAGTCGCTGCCGGGAACCGTCACGGTGAAGGTGATGCGGGCGGCCGGCGCGATCGTCTTGAAGCCGCTGACGTCCCCGCCCTTCACCTTGAAGCTGGTGATCGGCTTGGTGAGGTTGTTGTGCAGGGTGAAGGCATGCTCGGCGGCGGCCGCCGGCAGCACGGAGCAGGCGAGGAGACCGGCGAGTGCGGCGCGGACGATCGGGCGCATGGGGGTGTCCGTGAGATGGAGTGGAGTGTGTCGCGGCCGGGCGGAGCAACGTTCGCGTCCCCGGCGGGGCCTGCGGCGCCCGCGATCTAGCGCGGGAAGGCGCCTTGCGGGCTGCTGAACATTTCCTGGCGGTCGGCCGGCGGGGCAGGCGGCTCGTCATTGGGCAGATGCAGGGCGTTGAACAGCCGGCTCATCAGGTCGCTCTCGGCCTTGCCGCCCTGCTTGCGCTTGTGCTCGACCAGCAGCGCCGAAGTGGCGTCGAGCCGGCTGGCCATCAGGTAGGCCATGCGGAAGGCGAAATCGGCATCGTTGGAGAGCGTGCTGCGCGCATCGGAAAACACCCGCACCCGGCTCTCCTTGGTGGCGCGCACCGTGGCGCTGGTCGGGGTGCCCAGCACCACCGACATCTCGCCCACCACCGAGAAGGGGCGCGACACGGTAGCGATCTCGACGCCATCGCGGATCACCCCCAGTTCACCTTCCTCGAGCACATAGAGGCTGCCGCCCGGCGCGCCCTGGGTGATCAGCACCTCGCCCGGCGTCAGGCGAACGGTGGTGTAAGACGATGCGGGCGTCACTGGATTATGCATGGTGCGGCCTCCCCAAACCGGCAAATGTGACAGCGTAAACCGTTACCGGGCGGGTGGATAGGGGCGCGACTCAGGGATCGCCGAGCTTCACGGTGCGCCAGGTTTGCGTCACGCGGATCGGGCCGGGGCGGCGGATCAGCAGGCGGCCATAGTCCTCGCCATAGGGCGAGTTGAGGGTGACGCGGATATATTCGTCGGTCAGGCAGCGCGGGCAAGGGAAGGGCGGCCACAGCGCCGGCCGCTCGGGATCAAGCAGTTCGGCGAGGTCGGCGGCGAGATAGGTGGCGCTGCGGCGGCAGCCATTGCAGCGGATGATCACCAACTGGCCCCACTCGGCGGCATGCTTCAGCAGGTGGGTCTTGCCGGGATACTTCTTCTGCAGGTGGCCGGGCGGCGGCATAGGCGGACTCGATGGCGTTCCCATTCTGTTCTGGTGGGCGGTGCTCGATGCGTCAACGGTCGAGGCGATGACTTTGCGGTGTGGAGCAGGGCCGGCGCGGCGGCCGGCCCTGCCGGTCATCTGGTGGACACGGCCCCGTCGAGCGCATCGGCCGCGACCCAGCCGACATAGGGATGCGGCCCGGCGAGCTGCCCGACCCGGCACCAGGTCGGCTTGCCCACGCATTCGTACAACCTGAGCCGCTCGCCCTTGGCGATGCCGGTGACGCGCCGCCCATCCGGCGGCGGCGCCCGCAGCAGGTCGGTGGCCCGGATGGCGGTGGTCTCGGGGAAGGTTTGAGCGAAGGACGGGGCAGGCAAACAGGTGGCCGCAACGGCCAGGACCACGACGCTAAGCTTCAGCAGCATTTGATGTTTTACCTCGCGTTGCGGGATGCAACGAGGCGAATGTGAAAGTCATATGATGAATTGCGGGTGAATGGGTGTGGCAGGGTTTTGGGGTTCTATTCGCGATTGGCGGCTTCGCGTCAACGGGCCCCAGCGGGCAAGGACAGGTGGCAGCGAAGCACTTGATGGGTGAGTGACGGCAGGTAGGCCCTGCCTAGAAAACGACGAGGTCGACTCGAGTCTCCAGCTGCAGACCATCGAGGGCGCGAGCATGAGCGGTCTACATCGAGGAGTCATGCGAATAACCCCTTGGCTTCGTCCCTTGTTCTTTAGATGTTCTCTGGTAGTCTATTTCTATTTGGTATGGGGGGATGCATGAGACTGAGCAGAGCTGATGCGCTCAAGTACTACGAGCGGTGGCCTTTTGAGCGACACCCGCTATGGAAGGCGGTGCTTGAGCGGCGTCTTACAAGAGAACAGATCATACTGGCTGAGATTCAGCACTATCTACGGTCCAACATAGGTCGATTGTATCGAGAGCGGGCCGCCATAAATGCTCGCCTGATCGGCGGTGAACTTTTCGAGCTACTTGACCAAACTGCGCGGGAGGAGTGCCAGCAAGACGACTCGGGTCCTAGTCATGTGGACTTGATTCGCTCGTTTCTGTTGTCCAACGGCGTCACTCAAGGACAGCTGGATCGCGCTGTGCCAACCCCGGCGAACGCAGCGGCGATGGCCCTTTACAAAGACATCGCTGATCGTGGGCCGCTTCAGCACATGATTGGTGCCGGGTGTGTGGAATTCTTCTACAGCAAGCTCAGTCCGCGAATATTCTCGGCCTATGTGGACCTCTACGGTTTCACGGCTGAGGACGCGAAAACGTACGAGTTGCACGGACCAATGGACGCCGAGCACGGGGAGCGAGCGCTACAGGTCCTTGAAACCGCGTTGGCGCAGGCCATGCAGCATGAGATCGCTGTGGCCGTACGGGATGCGTTTGCTGCAACGAGCCTTCATTATGACGGGATGTTACAAGCGGCCATCCCGAATAGCGGATACTGGAGCGGCGAATGAAAGGCTACATCTACAAATTGTACGCCGGCGCGGATCCCTCACTGGGATGGGAGTTCAACGACCCCATATTCGGCAAGTACGCCACCTTGGGCGCCTGTATGCCGAATATCCGTAGGTTCCTCGATATCGGAGATTGGGTGTTTGCGCTGAGCGGCAGGGTGCCGGAAAGAGTCCCCTATGTCATTGGCGGCTTTAAGGTCGACGAAAAGCTGGATGCTCTCGATGCTTACGAACGTTTTCCTGAGTATCGGCTGAGGAAGAATGAGCGCGGTCAGGTCGTCGGCAACATCATTGTCGACGCGGACGGCGAACACGACGCCTTGGACGATCATGATCAGTTTGCCAAGCGGCGGCAAAACTACCTAGTGGGTAGAGAGGCCGTCGCAATCGTAGGGGAGCGGGCGATCGAGCTCGCGCGAGCTCGAACCCACGGCATGCTCGAACGAATTCTCAATATGCGCTCCAACAATACAGCGGACCTTGTCCCGCGCTGGCGCGGGCTGAACGAGGAGCAAGTTAAGGCTCTCGTTGAGGAGCTTCGGCGGTTGCAGGGGGGGAGATGACCGCTCTGAGGGAGGCGCTGGCCGCGCGGTCCGTTAGGCTAGAAAGGCTCGTTGCTAGCGGGCTAAGCGAGCGGCGCATCGCTGAGCTCTTGAGCGACGCAGATCCCACTGTGGACGAGGTTCGCCTCTTATCCAAGCACCTTCACATTCCTGTAAGAGAGCTCTTGGTCAGCCCTCCGGGCGATAGAAAGTCGCTCCAAAAATACCGCTCCAACTTTGGACGGTCACCGGCTGACGAGCTGCAATACGAAGGAGCGCTGGGGGGCCATCGGGCTAAGCTTGTCGCTCGATTTGTTGGCGTCTCCGACCTTCCTTTCTTTTCCGACTTCCCAAAGACGCTAGCTTCTGCCGAGCAGTTGGCAAGAATGTTTCGCGAAAACATACTGGGGATTGATCGCCGCTCCGCGCTGTTTGGGCTGTCAGAAACCCTATTTGCAAAGTTCGGCGTGGTGCAACTCGTGAGCAGGTTTCGTTCGCTCGACGGCGTCGCGACACGCGCAAATGGGACCGCAATCGTTCTTCTCGCTGAACGTCATCTCGGGCGGATGCGATTTACTCTGTGTCACGAAGTTTGCCACCTCATCACGGATCTTCCGGTTGGTAGCGATGAGATCTGGCTAGATCGGGAAGTTACCCACGAAACGGTAGACTCTTCCTTTGAGGAGGAGAGTTTCGCCAACGCCTTTGCAGCTGCCTGCCTATTGCCGCCCGGAGGCGTCTCCGACGTGGTAAGGCGTTGGCGCGCCACTCACGACTCCCCTGCAGACGGCCTGACTGCCCTTGAAGTTATGAATGTGGCGAGGTCGTTCGGCACTAGCTTTGACGTGGCGGGTGCACGTCTCGAGGTCTTGGAATTGCTGCCGGTAGGCGCCACGCGCTCGTTAAGGCGAGCTATCGGTGAAGAGTTTGCTTCTCCTGAGAAGTTTGGAGACCATTTTGGCCTTGCGGCCGACCCCGGTGAAGAATGGAACGCTGTGGCTCGTGGCGCAATAAAAGGCTGCGCCGAGCAAATAAGCTCGGGTGAGCTATCTGTGGAGCGAGCTGCTGAGATCTTTGGGCTATCGCTTCAGGAGGCCTTGGAAGTAGTCGATGCGAGCCGCTATCATTGATGCGTGTGCCTTGATAAATTTGATCAGGTCAGGTGGGGCAAACGAGATACTTTCTGCCATCACCGCTGAGGTTTGGTTTCAGGGGTTGGTCGAGGACGAAATCGTAAAGGACAGGGTTCTCCTCGAACAGCTACTGGACGCCGGTCTGATCCACCGCTTCGATGGATCGTCGCTGTCAGCGATGGCGGTAGGCGATATTGCTGCCGCTCATGAGATTGGTGTCGGAGAAGCTGAGTGCCTTACGATCTGCGTCGAGTCCGGGGAGCTACTAATCTCTGACGATCGAAGGGCGAGAGATGTCGGAGCCGATCTGTTGGGGCCTGAAAACGTCACCGGCTTTATTGGGCTGCTATGTCAATGCATAGACGGGGGCGCCATTTCGTCGGTTCAAGCAGCGACATGGTTGGCCAACGCTCAACGCGCTGGTGGCTTTCTGCCGGACTTTGACTTCGACACAAGGCAAAGGGTCGCTTGATGGATATGTTGAGGGCCGAAGTTTTCGCGAGGAGGGGGATTGGTCATCCTCCGAGCTCGGAGAGATTGTCTTCCGCACGGCTCTAGGTTTCAAACCGACTTCCCGAACTGAGCACAACTAGCCCCCCAAGACATTCAATTCCATTCCCACGACCGCTTCACCTCATCCCGTGGCCGCGCCGCCATTCGAGCGTAGCTCTCATGGCCTCTCACCTATAATCGCTCCATTGGGGCGATTTTTGCCGTCGGCATGATTCGAAGTCTCGAACTCACTTCGTGAGTTTGAACGCGCTAGTCCACCCCACCTTCCAACACATCCAACTCCCTCTCCCTTAGCCGCTTCACCTCATCCCTCAGCCGCGCCGCCTTCTCGAACTCCAGGTTCGTCGCCGCCTCGCGCATCTCGCGTTCCAGGTCCTTGATGACCGCCGCGAGGTTCGCCCCGGCTTGCACCTTCTCCTTGCCGCTCTTGTCCTTGCCGATCGAGACGGTGACGTGGTCCTGTTCGTAGATGCTGTCGACGATTTCCTTGATGTTGGATTTCACCGATTGCGGGGTGATGCCGTTGGCGACGTTGTAGGCGGTCTGCTTTTCGCGGCGGCGGGTGGTTTCGGCCATGGCGCGTTCCATGGAGCCGGTGATGTTGTCGGCGTAGAGGATGACCTTGCCGTCGACGTTACGGGCGGCGCGGCCGATGGTCTGGATCAGTGAGGTTTCGGAGCGCAAAAACCCTTCCTTGTCGGCATCGAGGATGGCGACGAGGGCGCATTCGGGGATGTCGAGGCCTTCACGCAAGAGGTTGATGCCGACCAGCACGTCGAAGGCGCCGAGGCGGAGATCGCGGATGATCTCGATGCGCTCGATGGTGTCGATATCGGAGTGCATGTAGCGCACCCGAATACCCTGCTCATGCATGTACTCGGTGAGATCCTCGGCCATGCGCTTGGTGAGCACGGTGACCAGGGTGCGGTAGCCGGCCTTCGACACCTGGCGGATCTCATCGACCACGTCATCGACTTGGGTCTTGGCGGGCCGGATCTCGACCGGCGGATCGATCAGGCCGGTGGGGCGGATCACCTGCTCGGCGAACACGCCGCCGGACTGCTCCATCTCCCAGGCGCCGGGGGTGGCCGAGACATAGACGGTCTGTGGGCGCATGGCGTTCCACTCCTCGAAGCGGAGCGGGCGGTTGTCCATGGCCGAGGGCAGGCGGAAGCCGTATTCGGCGAGAGTCGCTTTGCGGCGCAGGTCGCCGCGATACATGGCGCCGAGCTGGCCGACGGTGACGTGGCTTTCGTCGATGAACACCAGGGCATTGTCGGGCAGGTATTCGAACAAAGTCGGCGGCGGCTCGCCGGGCTTGCGGCCCGAGAAGTAGCGCGAATAGTTTTCGATGCCGGCGCAGGAGCCGGTGGCTTCCATCATTTCGAGATCGAACAGGGTGCGCTGCTCGAGCCGCTGCGCTTCGAGGAAGCGGCCGGCGCCGTTCAGCTCCTGCAGGCGGGCGGCGAGCTCCTTGCGGATTTCCTTGATGGCGCCGGTGAGGGTGGCGCGCGGCGTCACATAGTGGCTGTTGGCGAAGATGCGGACCGACAGCAGGTCGGACGATTTCTTGCCGGTCAGCGGATCGAACTCGGAGATCGACTCGATCTCGTTGCCAAACAGGGTGATGCGCCAGGCGGCATCCTCATAGTGGGCCGGGAACAGTTCCACCGTGTCGCCGCGCACCCGAAACGTGCCGCGGACGAAGCCGGCATCGCCGCGCTTGTATTGCAGCTGGCTCAGCGAGCGCAGCAGCTCCTGGTGGTCGACCTTCTGGCCCTTCCGGAGATCGAAGGTCATGGCGGTGTAGTCTTCCACCGAGCCGATACCGTAGATGCAGGAGACCGAGGCGACGATGATGACGTCGTCGCGTTCGAGCAAAGCGCGCGTCGCCGAGTGGCGCATGCGGTCGATCTGCTCGTTGATGGTCGATTCCTTCTCGATATAGGTGTCGGTCCGCGGCACATAGGCCTCGGGCTGGTAGTAGTCGTAATAGGAGACGAAATACTCGACGGCGTTGTCGGGGAAGAACGACTTCATCTCGCCATAGAGCTGGGCCGCCAGCGTCTTGTTGGGCGCGAGGATCAGCGCCGGGCGCTGGGTGCGCATGATGGTCTGCGCCGCGGTGAAGGTCTTGCCCGAGCCGGTGACGCCGAGCAGCACCTGGTCGGTCTCGCCGTTCTCGACGCCCTCGACCAGGTCGGCAATGGCCGTCGGCTGGTCGCCGCGCGGCTCATAGGCGGTGACCAGCTTGAACGGCACGCCGCCTTCGGATTTTTCGCGCGGGGCAGGGCGGTGCGGCTTCCACTCGGTGTTGCCCTCCACCTCCTTGCGGCCGTGCAGGATGATGTCCTCGAGGGCCTTCACCGTCGCCGAGATGCCGACGGTCTGCGCGCCGGCCAGCGACTGGCCCGGCATGTTCTTGGCCTTGACCTTCTTCTTCGAGGTCTCGAGCGCCTCGCGCAGCTGCTCCATCACCTCGGGGTCTTTCGCCGCCTGGCGCGAGATATCGCGGGCGGTGATATGGCCGGAGGGCAGGTGGCCGAAGCCGGCCTGGTCCGACTCGCCCATGCCACCGAAATCCGGACGGTCGACCGAGTTGGCCTTCGACTTGGGGGCCTTGAGCTGCATGCCGGTCGCGGCGGAGCGGGCGGACTTCTTCGGCTTTTCCAAAGGTTGCGGCACGAGCGGCTGGATGCCGGTGCCGGCGGCTTCGGCGGCGCGGCGGGCGGCATTGTCGAGGGCGCGCTTGTTCTTCAGGCGCTCCTGCGGCAGCCGTTTGTTCAACTGCTCGGCCTCGGCCTTTTCGATCTCGCCGATGAAGTCGTCGATGGAGAAGTCGGAAACCGGCTTTTTCGGGGGCATGGCGGACTCTCGGCGTTGGTTCACTTGGCGCCCGGCGGCAGCGGCGCGGGCAGTGCGCAGCGGACACCATAGATAGGTGTGCTGTCAGAATCTGTCAGTGTTGTCGTGGTTCGACAGCAATATAGGGCGTGGCGAACGGAATGTGAACGGGGGGCAGCCACAGCCGCGATGCCAACCTCCCCAAGCGGAGCTTGGGAGCAGCGCGACCTAGCGAAGCTCGGAGGGGGTGGGCAGGGGGCACTGTTGGCGGAGGCGGCGCTCACCTCTCCCTGGGGGGAGAGGTCGGCGCACAGCGCCGGGTGAGGGGGCCTTGCTCCAGGTTCGGCGTGTGCGGCAAGGCCCCCTCACCCTGGCCCTCTCCCCCAGAGGGAGAGGGGACGCCGGGGGCGCGCAGGGCGGGACGCCGATGGTGCTGTGGTCGCCGCACACCCCCTCCGAGCTGCGCTAGGTCGCTTTGCTCCCAAGCTTCGCTTGCCTCCCGCGTCAAGGGGAGGTGGGCGTCGAGCCTGCCGAGATTGGGACCGCTACCATTGGATGTGTCGCCGCGGGCGTTTTGCGCTTCCCCACGCCGGCGCACGCCGCCAAGAATACTCCCGAGGGAGAAACATGGATTCGCGGCTGTACTGGCTGGCGCTGGCGGCATTTGTCGGGGCGATCGAAGGGGGCCTGATCGCCGGATTGCTGCCGCTGATCGGCACCGACCTGGGGGTGAGCCTGGGGCAGGCGGGCCTGGTGGTGCTGTTCTACTCGCTGGCCTATGCCTTCGGCCCGCCGCTGCTGGCGCTGCTGTTGGGCGGGGTGGGGCGGCGGCGCATTCTCGCCGGGTCGGAATTCGGCTTTGCCGTCTGTGCGCTGCTGATCGTGCTCTCCGTCAGCTTCGAGACCCTGGTGGTGGTGCGGACGGCGCTGGCGGTGGTGGCCGGTACCTATACCGGCACCGCCATGGCGACGGCGGCGATGATCGCGCCCTATGGCAAGCGCGGCCGCTACATGCAGGTGATCAGCATGGGCCAGGCGATCGCGGCCCTGGCCGGGGTGCCGCTGGGCGCCTGGATCGCGGCGCAGTTCGGCTGGCGCGTGGTCTATGTGATGCTGGCGATCATGGCCGGGCTGGCGGCGACGGCGCTGTATCTGCGGCTGCCGCGCGGCATGCTCGGCGATACGCTCAGCATCCGCGACCGGCTCAAGGTGCTGCGCAACCCGGGCGTCGGCCGGGCGCTGCTCTCGACCCTGTTGTTCATGATCGGCTCGTCGCCGCTGATCGTCTATATCGGCGCGCTGATGGCGGCGA
>WPCJ01073269.1_pt1 | contig 12652 bp, 13 predicted proteins | sample 5399831 | NCBI WGS metagenome assembly WPCJ01 (sample SAMN12869470, study PRJNA574797) | sludge metagenome | isolation source: wastewater treatment of pH10 | place: China:Beijing | collected 2019-05-20 | reverse complement strand
GCCGCGCGAGCACGTCGGCGAGCACCGCCTGATGGCCGGGGTTCGCGAGCGCCGAGCCGACGCCCGAGGCCACCATCACGGCCGCGAGCAGCCAGAGCGACGGGGCCATCGGGATCAGGGCGTAGCTCACGGCGAGCAGGGCCATGCCCGCGATGAGCATGGGCTTGCGGCCGATCGTGTCGTTCCAGCGGCCCGAGGGGAAGATGAAGGCCGCGTTGCCTGCGGCGTAGGCGGCGAGGATCCACGCGGCCGCGGTCGCATCGCCGCCGAAGGCGACCGCGACCATGATCGGGATAAGCGAGACGCGCACGCCGAAGGAGGCCCAGCCGAAGGAGAATGCCGAGATCAGCAGTGCGCGGTACTGCGGAAGGCGCAAGGCTTCTGCGAGGCCGAGGCTCTCCTCTGCGGCTGCCGATGCACCGGCCGCGCCCCGGGCCTGCCAGCTCGACTTCGCGGCCTGCGACCCTCGGAGGGAGACCGCGACGACCGTCGCCGCGATCAGCAGCGTAAACGCGTAGAAGACGAAGGGGGCGCGCAAGCCGAAGACGGCGACGACGCCGCCGAGCACCGGTCCGAGCAGACCGCCGAGCAGGAAGCCTGCGGAGTTGAGGCTGGCCACTCGTCCGCGGGCGTGCGGCGGGCTGACCTTGGCGAGCAGCGCCGTGGCTGCGATCGTGAACATCGACGAGCCGATGCCTCCGGCTCCGCGGAGCGCGACGAACTGCGGGTAGCTCATCGCGAGCGCGGAGGCGCCGGTCGTGATCGCGACGATGAGGATGCCCATCGTGTAGGTGCGGCGCTCTCCGAGGCGTGCGACCACCCAGCCCGCGAGGGGGGCGGAGACGAGCCGCATGAGTGCGAAGGAGCTGACGATGGCGGAGGCGGCGAAGTTCGAGACCCCGAACTCGAGCGCGAATTGGGGGATCGCCGGGGCCACCACTCCGTAGCCGAGGGCGACGGCGAAGCCGCCGGCGACGAGCGCCCATACCTCGAAGGGCAGACGGGTCTTCGAGGCGTTCGGCATCAGACGAGTCTACTCGGGGGGATCGTCGGGGAAGCCGCTCCGCATGAGGGTGCCGAGGATCTGCTCGATGAGCGCCTCGTCGAGCGGTTCGTCGTTGATCGAGGCGTGCATCGCCGCACCATCCATGACCAGCGCGGCACCTCGGGCCGCGACGGGGCCGAGGCCGTACCCGAAGCGGTCGCGGTGGAGGCCGTCGCCGTGGTCGGCAGCATCCTCGTCGCGATCGTGGGGCTGATCGGCGTCGTGATCGCCCGCCGACACAAGAACCTTGAGCAGGCGACCGCGGTCATTCGGGAGAACGTCCAGAACTCGCATGAGACCAATCTCCGCGACGACATCGACAAGATCGCTGACCGCTCCGAGCGAACCGAGACCCGCCTCGCCCAGGTTGAGCGCGACGTGCGCTCGAACCACGAGATGATCCTCGCCGAGCTGCGCGGCATGCGCCGCGACATTGGCCGGCTCAGCGACCGTGACAACCTCCTCGCCCAGGACGACCTCGAGCTGCGAAAGCAGCTCGGCGGCGTCGCTAAGCAACTCCACAACTACGAGAAGTAAGGAACTTTCATGGATATCACCATTCCCGCGATCCCGGCCGGCATGCTCACGCTGCTCGCCTTCTTCGCCCCGTTCGCGATCGCGATCATCAACTCGCCTGTCTGGCCGCCGGTCCGCAAGCGGGTCGTCGCGATCATCGTCAGCGTGCTGCTCGCTGGCATCGTGATCGCGCTCTACTACCTCATGACCGGTGATCTACTCCCGAGCTGGCCCGCGTTCCTCCTGCTCGCGATCGTCGTGGTGCAGGCCGCTTACACCGTGGTCTACCGCCAAGCGACCGAGCTCGAGCGCACCCGCGGCACCGGAAGCCACCTCGACCGATGAGCGCCCCGATCCTCCGCTACTTCGCTTACGACCACCTCCCGGCCGGCCCGCTGCGCGACACCTCCGCCAAGGTCGCAGCGCTCGCCGTCGAGCTCGACGAGTCTCTGCCTCCTGGGCCGGAGACGTCGACCGCGCTGCGGAAGCTCCTCGAGGCGAAGGATGCCGCGGTGCGAGCCGCACTCGATATCGAATAGCCGAGCACCGGCTGCGCCCCCTCACTGCTTTACGGAGCGGCGAGGGGGCGCTTCTCGTGTTCCTGGCAGTACTCACAGGCTCGGTTCGAGCGCACCGTTCCAGGGTAGTGTCGGGCATAGAGGTTCGAGACCTTCTCGAGGCTCTACCAGGAAGCAGGGACATCATGTCCGATCAGAAGAACGCCGCTCAGAAGCCCGCGAATCCGGCCGAGGAGACCGCGAAGGTCGCTGAGGGTGAGAAGACGCCCGGCGCGCCGACGCCGCCCGCCAGCAAGTAGTATCCGGGCGTAGCTGTCACGGATCCCGGGCCCCTGTTCTCTGTTGAGGATGGGGGCCCGCTCCTTGCAGGGAACGCCTAGTAGCTGAAGCTGTGAGGCGCACATGTTGGGGGCGTAACTTGGCGTTATGGATACACAAACGCGAACGAGCGGCGTAGAAGTCGCGGCGCTGGGCCTGGGATCGGTGTTGGTGGGTTCGTTGCCTTCCGCGCTGATGACCGATGAGGCTCCGGATCGATACACGGTGGAGGCAGTCTTCACGCGACGCCCTGAGCGGGACGAAGTAGTCGAAATCTTGGGTAGCGAGACCCGTGACTTTCTCGCCAAAGCGGGTTATCCGACGGTGGAGGTGACGGTCTCGGATCGTCGTCTGGAGATCGCGAACACGAACCTCGAAGAGCTGCGCGACGGACTCGCGACGGTGCTCGCAGATCGCCTTGCCGAGATCAGCGCGGCAGTGAGAGCCCGGCAGAACGCGGCCGCGATTCGGTTTCAGGATGCGGCGGCGTACGAGAACGTGCGCACGAGAGCAGTCGCCGTGCTCGCCGAGTCCGTCGCTTTCCTCCCCTCCGATAGAGCTGATGCTGCAGCGAACTCGGAGGAGACACGGGATCGTGCGCAGATCGATGACTGGCTTGATGAAGGCGGTCACGGCCGTTCCTGACGACGCGACCCCGGGAACTGAGGCACACCATGAACGAGTACCGTTCGACCAGGCCGCCCCGAACCGACCGGCCTGCCCGCCGTCCGAACGGAAGCGAGTTCGCCGTACTGTCAAGGATGATCCGGGAACAGGGACTGCTGCGGCGCCGCTATGGGTACTACTGGACGAAGCTCATCGGCCTGCCCCTCTTGCTCGCCGTGGGTCTCCTCGCATTCATCTGGATCGGCGACACCTGGTGGCAGCTCTTCACTGCGGCGTTCCTCTCGATCCTTTTTACTCAGATTGCCTTTCTGGGTCATGACTCCGCCCACCGTCAGATCTTCGTGTCGGGGAGGTGGAACGACTGGGCGAGCATTGTTCTCGGGGATCTGCTGGTCGGAATGAGCTACGGGTGGTGGCAGCACAAACACACGCGCCACCATGCGAACCCGAACAAGCTGGGCGCCGATCCCGACCTCGAACTCCCGGTGATCATCGTCGCCCCGGGCGGGGCGCCCCCGAAAAGCCGGATCCTGAGATGGTTGCGAGCGCATCAGGGAGTGTTCTTCTTCCCGATCCTGCTTCTCGAAGGGGTCTCGCTGCACGCCTCCGGGGTGCGCCGGGTGTTCGCCCGGGGTGCGCTGAAGCGGCGCTGGGTCGAGATCGTCTTTCTGCTGATCCGCTTGGTGGGGTTCCCGTTGCTGGTCTTCATCGTGCTCTCACCGGGAATCGCGTTCGGGTTCCTCGCCGTGCAACTCGGTGTGTTCGGGTTCTACATGGGGGTCTCGTTCGCTCCGAACCACAAGGGGATGCCCGTCGTGCCGAGAGAAGCGAGTGTCGATTTCCTGCGTCGCCAGGTGATGATGAGCCGCAACATCCGTGGAACCCGCCTGCTCGACACGGCCATGGGCGGCCTGAACTACCAGATCGAGCACCACCTGTTCCCGTCGATGCCCCGCCCGCATCTGCGCAAAGCGTCGTCGATCGTCGCCGAATACTGCCGCATCCACGGCGTTCCCTACCTGCAGACTGGCCTGCTCGCCTCGTACGTCATCGTGGTGCGCTATATCAACCGCGTAGGGCTCGGAGAGCGCGATGTCTTCACCTGCCCGCTCGTCGAGCAACGCAACCACCCCGTGTCTCCGGCCACCCCATGAGGCCGGTGCGCGGAGACGGGGCGGCGAAGCGACCGCATGTGGCGGTGATCTATCACCCGGTGAAGACCCCGCTGGAGCCTGTCCGCGCTGCGGTCGGGCGCCGGGAGCGGGAGGGGCGATGGAGCCCCTCACGCTGGTACGCGACGAGCGCACAGGACTCCGGGCGCGCCGCGGCAGAGCGGGCGATGGCGGAGGATGCCGCGGCTATCATCGTGGCCGGCGGGGACGGCACCTTCCGAGCTGTTGTCGATGTGGTTCTCGGCTCCGGGATCCCGCTCGGGTTGATCCCCGCCGGGACTGGCAACCTGCTGGCGCGAGATATCGGCATCCCCCTCGCTGATGTGGAGAGCAACGTCGAGACGGCGTTCTCGGGGGCGACGCGTGCTGTGGACGTCGGGGTTGCGGAGTTCGACGACACCACCGGCGGGCTACGCAGGCACGCGTTCGTCGTCATGGCGGGTATCGGGCTGGACGCGGAGATGGCAGAGCGCACGAGTGCGGTCGCGAAGAAGCACCTCGGCTGGTTCGCTTACGTCACGCCTATTGCCCGTTCGATTATCGCCAATCGTCTGTTCCATCTCGAGTACCGCGTCGATGGGAGCCGGGTCAGATCCACCCGAGCGCATACGGTCATCGTGGGCAACTGCGGAACGCTCACGGGGAACATGCTCCTGATCCCCGACGCTGTCATCGACGACGGGCTGCTCGACGTCGTCATGATGCGACCGAAAGGTCGATTCGGGTGGGCGAGGATCGGTGCGCGCCTCACCCTGCAAGGCATCGCCCGTCGCTCCCGGTTCAGTCGACGCGTCCTCGAGTATGCTCCGAGCCTTCACGCGCTTGCCTACGTCCAGGGCAGAAGGTTCGAGGTGCGTTTCGATACCCCGCATCTCATCGAGCTCGATGGAGACGGCTTCGGCCGCGTCACCCGGGTCGACGTCAGCATCGTGCCCGGCGCATTGACGATCCGCGTTCCGCGAGACGCCGACTGAGCGCATCCGGATGGTGCCCAGAGCGGCGCTCGCTCAGCTCAGAGCGAGCGGGTTACGATCTGGTGCGCTTTGCCCGTTGCCGAAGCAGCCCGAAGATCAGGGTGCCGACGAAAAGCACGATTCCGATGATGGCTAACCAGAGCAGACCCTCGAACACGAACCCTACGATCGACAGCACCACCCATGCCACTAGCAAAATAAGAAGAACTGTCCACATGTTTCTCACACTACGCGCTATCCGCCGCGAGAGGTGGGAGCTGGCAACACTCACAGGAAGCCGTCCTGCGCCTCGTTCTTACCGGTGAGTGCTCCTCGCCTTGGTTCCTCTCCTTGGACTGTGTCGACTTCTCTCGCTCGCCGACTGCGAGAAGCCGACGCGCCGTGTCGACCTCTCGTCGAGCGACCGCTCCTCCGCCTCCGTGCCGTTTGGCGAGTTCATCGAGTGCGTCCTGGATCATGGCCGGATAGTAGGGCGGGTGAGATCGGTTGGCGCCCCCAGCAGGACTCGAACCTGCGACACCGGGATTAGAAGGCCCGTGCTCTATCCAGCTGAGCTATGGAGGCAACCATCCGATGGTACTACGCCGCGGCCTGCTCGTCCTGCTCGAGCGGGCGTGCTCGCGGCTTGTATGGCCCTCGTACTGCGGCGCGCGCGGTGCGCTCGGGGAGGGCGATCTGCGGTAGGGCAGCTTGGCTTTCGGCGATCTGATCCATGGGGACGGCGAGGTAGCGGGGGAGTGACTGCAGGTCAGCGTGGCGCATGCCGGCGGCGATGACCGGGGCTTCGACGCCGGCCTTGCTGAGTTCGGTGGCGTACCAGGCGCGGAGGTTGTGCGGTCGGTGCCCGACGATCCCGGCTCGCTTCATGGCGCGGCTGAGTACGGTTGAGACGTTGCGGGCTGCGATGTGCTCACCGTCCTTGTAGGGGGAGGGGAACCAGTAGCCCTGGCGGGGGTACTTCTGGGCTTCTTGCCAGATGAGCGGGTGGAGCGGTCGCCAGACCTCTTTGCCGCCCTTTCCATCGACGCTGAGGATGCGTCGGTTTGTCCAGTCGATGTGCTCGCCGGCGACGGCGGCGATTTCGACGGCACGGTAGCCCTGGTAGGCGTAGAGCAGCACGTACATGCGGGTGCGGGAGTAGATGCCCGAGTTCACGAGGGTCTCGATGTCGGAGGTCTCGAGAGGGTTCGCTTCGGGCTTGACGACGCGCACCTTGGGGAGGCGCACGGCGGGGTTGTCGAGCCGGAAGCCCTCGTCTTGGAGCCACGTCCAGATGAGGCTGCAGAGGCTCTTCTGGTGCTGACGGGTCGAGTTGGTGATCCCGTCGCGTCCGATGTCGGCGATGAGGTCGTAGCGGGTCATGGTGAGCAGGGTCTTGCCGGTGCGGCGGAGGAGTGCTCGGATTGACCAGTTGTGGCTCTCGATGGTGCGGGGGCGGTAGCCGGATGCTCGGAGCTCGGCGAGCCAGTAGCCGAGCAGTGCTTCGTCGTCCATTTCGTCTCCGTTCTCGGTCACTCGTCGTTGAGTGTCAGCGGAGACTAGCGAAAGATGGGCCTTCATGTTTTTGGCTATGATCTGGTGATTTGTGCGTGTAGCTGATGCCGAGGGCACAGGCTCAGGCGGCGCCCTGGTCGTGGTTGCGGCGAAGATCCTTGCCAAAGCTGATGGGGATGACTTCGGCGTCGGGGCGGTTTGAACCTGCGGCCTTCTAATCCGCCGGTCGTAGGTTCGAATCCTACCGGGGGCACCGATAGCCTCTCCCGCGCGAGCTCTGCCTCACTAGCACCTTGCCCCCGCCGCTGTCGAGGGGATGTCCCGTCATCGGCCGTGCCGCCTACCGTGGAGTCCGACCGCCGAACGGGAAGGAGCGCTGCCATGGCCGACAGCTGGAAGCAGAACGAGGAGAAGAGCGAGGAGGAGGAGCTCGTCGTCACCGATCATCGGGATGCGCCCGAGGATCCCCTACCGCTGGGCTTCGAGGGGGAGTCCGCGGCAGCGGAGGAAGTGCCCGACGAGCAGCTCCGCGAGGGCGATCCTCGATCCGCGCTCGAGGTACTGGGCGAGGACGTCGCCTCTTCGCCGGCCCGACGGGGGCACGAGGATCCGGAGACCGCCGCGGGTGACGACCGCTCGGCGTAGCGGGATGAGCGTGCAGCGGGAGCAGGCGAGCAGTCGACGCGGCCGTCGCCGACGTCTGGCGATTACCCGCGAGCTCGTCGACGGCGAGTTCGTCTATCGCGATCGGGGCCGCAAGATCGTCAGGCGATCGGAGATCGAACGCATCGAGGCGCTCGCCATCCCGCCTGCGTGGAGCGAGGTGGAGATATCGCGCTCGCCGTCGGCGAAGGTGCTCGCTCGCGGCATCGATGCCGCCGGTCGCGTGCAGGCCGTCTATCACCCTTCGTTCCGGAAGCGCCAGGATCGTCGCAAGTACGAGCGCCTCGAACGCTTCGGGCGCGCGCTGCCGAGGCTGCGCGCGCAGGTCGACCGCGACCTGCGACGACGACGGCTCGGCCGGGATCGGGTGACCGCGTGCGCCGTGCGGCTCATCGATCTGCAGCTCTTCCGAGTCGGGAACGCCCGGTACGCCGAGGCCCACCGCAGCTACGGGGTGACGACGCTGCGGCGCGAGCACATCGAGCTCTCGGGAGAGGCGGCGATCTTCGATTTCGAGGGCAAGAGCGGTAAACGCCATCGGCGCCGGGTGCGGGACGCACGGGTCGCGCGGCTCCTGTCAAGGCTGCACGACGGGCTCCCCGGCCCCGAACTGTTCGCCTACCTCGACGATGCGGACGCCGTGCGTCCGCTCCGCAGCGACGACGTCAACGCTTACCTCAAGCGGCATATGGGCAAGGGCTTCACCGCCAAGGACTTCCGCACCTGGGGCGCGACGGTACTCGTCGCGAGTGCCCTGCTCGACCTCGAGGCAGGCGAGCTCGCCAGCCAGAAGCAGCGCGCCGTCGCAGTGCGCGATGCGGTGAGGACGGCCGCCGAGATGCTCGGCAACACGCCCGCGGTGACGAGATCGTCCTACGTCGATCCTCGGGTGCTCGGTGCGGCTGAGCACCCGAGAGTGCTCGCACGGGTGCGCGGATCGCGTGCCCGGATGCGGGGTCGGCGCCATTTGGGCGTCGACGAGCAGGCGACGCTCGCGCTGCTCGCGGCTATTCGAAACGGTTGACGAGGGCGAGCGCCGCCCGTTCGATGTACTCGCGGAACGCCGCATCGTGCATGGGCGGCAGCCGGGCCTCGTCGAGCGCGGCGTGCATGTGCTGCAGCCAGTGCTCCTTCGCCTCCGGCGTCACCGGGAAGGGCATGTGCCGCATGCGCAGTCTGGGATGGCCCCGCTGCTCCGAGTACGTCGTGGGCCCGCCCCAGTACTGCTCGAGGAAAGCCTGCAGTCGCCAGGTGGCCCCCTCCCAGTCGGCATCGGGGTACATGGGCGCGAGCAGCGGATCCTCCTTCACGCCCCGATAGAAGGCGCGCGCGATGAGTTCGAAGGTGGGAGTGCCGCCGACCTGCGACCAGACCGTGTCGTTCACCGCCTCTCCCGTCTCGCCGCGCCGCAGCGTGAGCCGCGGAGCCGGTCGGGATTGCTCGTTCATGCGGTGCCTCCTGTGAGCTTCGGCAGCTCGGTCGCGAGATTGATGCCGGCCTCCTTGAAGCGGCGCACGAGCACGGGCCGGAGCGCCCGTTGCACCGCCCACTGGGCCTCGGGCCGGGTCCGCAGGGCGAGGCGGAGGGTGACGCGATCGCCGAAGGCGCTTTCGACGCCCCAGACCTCGGGCTCCCCGGTGACTTTGCGCGCCGTCTCGGGGGCGTGGATCACCTCGCTCGCGGCGGCGAGGGTCACGCGTTCGACCTCGTCGAGGTCGGCGTCCGCCTCCACCGTGATGTCTATGAGCGCCCGGCCCCAGCCCTGCGAGGCGTTGCCGAGGGTGAGGATCTCGCCGTTGCGGACGAACCAGAGGGTGCCGTCGATGGCGCGCACGCGCGTCACGCGGATGCCGACGTCCTCCACCGTGCCGCTCACCTGGCCGATGGTGACCCAGTCGCCCACGCCCATCTGATCCTCGAACGCCATGAACACGCCGTTCAGGATGTCCTTGACGATGTTCTGGGCGCCGAAGGCGAGGCCAGCGGCGACGACGCCCGCCGATGCGATCACCGCGGTGAGGTTGACGTGGAACTGAGCGAGGATCAGCACGAAGCCGACGATCACCGTGATCCAGTTGATGATGTTGCGGCCGAGCGAACCGAGCGTGCGGGTGCGCTGCACGGCGCGGGCATTCAGATGCGGTCCGGCGATCAGCTCCTGGGTCGAGTCGACGGCCTGGGAGCGCTTCACCCCCTGAACCACCCCGTGCACGGCCCGGTTGAGCGCCATCCGCAGCACCCAGTTCGCGAGCAGACACGCGACGAGGATCACGAGTATGCGCCAGAGCGTCTCGTACTCGGCGAAGAACGCGCTCACCGACGCCCAGAACTCCGCCATCCGCTACGCCTCCGTGTCCGCGGCCTGGGCCGCGAGCGCGCGCTCCACGCCGGCGAGGTGCTCGACGACCATGCGGCGCAGCGCGGGCGCCGCCTCGGCATTCTCGTCGAGCCATGCGGCGGTCGCGTTGCGCAACCGCTCGTCCGCGAGGGGCGAGGGATAGAAGCCGTCGACGATCTCCTCGACGATCGCATGGCTGCGCGACGCCCAGATATCGAGCAGCGAGTCGAAGAAGCGCTCCACGTAGGGCTCGAGCAGCGTGCGATCGTGCGCGCGCAGGAAGCCGAGACCGCTGGCGCGCACGATCGCGTTCGGCAGACCGGCCTCGTCGAAGACGGACGCCCAGGCGAGGGCCTTGCCATCGGCGGTCGGCAGAGCCGCGCGGGCATGGGCGGCCGACTGCTGGCCGCTCGCGGTGCGATCGTCGGCGAGCGCCGCCTCGATCTCCTCCGCAGTGGCACGTCCGCCCGCGGCGAGCGAGATGAGCAGCTCCCAGCCGAGATCGGTATCGATGTCGAGCCCCTGGAGCGGCGAGCGCTCCTCGAGGATCTCGAGCACGGTGTCGAGCTGCGTCTCGGTCGAGGCGAGCTGCGCGAAGGCTTTCACCAGCTGGAACTGCAGATCGCCGCCCGCTTCGGCCTGCGTGGCGAGGCGCCACAGCGCGTCGGCGACCCGCTCCAGCGTCGCCGTGCGCCGCTCGGGGGCGACGTAGCTCGAAGCAGCCAGCACGAGCTGCTGGATGAGCGTGCGGAGCACCGTCGAGTTCGTCTCGCTCGCCAGGTGGGCGAGCACGACGTCGACGAAACGGCTCGCCGGCAGCTCCCCGTCGCGGGTCTGATCCCACAGCGTGCCCCAGGTGAGCGAACGGGCCAGCGAGCTCTCGAACCCGCCGAGGTGCTCGGTCGCGGTCTGGAGCGAGCGCGCGTCGAGGCGGATCTTCGCATAGCTGAGGTCGTCGTCGTTGAGCAGCAGCAGATCGGGCTGCGCGAGCCCGACGAGCTCCGGTACCGGAGTCGAGGAGCCGTCCACATCGAGCTCGACCCGGCGGCTGCGGCGCAGCGCGCCGCGATCCTCGTCGTAGAAGCCGATCGCGATGCGATGCGGGCGGAGCGTCGGGTACTCCTCGTTCGCCGTCTGCTCGATGGAGAAGCTCGTGTAGCGGCCCTCCTCGTCGAGCTCGAAGACCGGGCGGAGGGTGTTCACGCCGGCGGTCTCGAGCCACTTCTTCGACCAGTCGCCGAGGTCGCGGCCGCTCTGCGCCTCGAGCTCGCCCAGCAGGTCGGGAAGCTCGGTGTTCGAATACTGGTGCTTCACGAAGTAGTCGTGCACGCCGCGCATGAACGGCTCGCGGCCGACCCAGGCGACGAGCTGCTTGAGCACCGAGGCGCCCTTCGCGTAGGTGATGCCGTCGAAGTTGACCATGACGTCCTCGAGATCGCGGATCTCGGCGACGATCGGATGCGTCGAGGGCAGCTGATCCTGGCGGTAGGCCCACGACTTCTCACTCGCGACGAACGTCGTCCAGCAGTCGCTCCACTCGGTCGCCTCGGCCACGCCGAGCGTCGACATGTACTCGGCGAACGACTCGTTGAGCCAGAGATCGTTCCACCAGCGCATCGTGACGAGGTCGCCGAACCACATATGGGCGAGCTCGTGCAGGATCGTGATGACCCGGCGCTCGCGCATCGCGTCCGTCACCTGGCTGCGGAACACATAGGTCTCGGTGAAGGTCACGGCGCCGATGTTCTCCATCGCCCCCATGTTGTACTCGGGCACGAAGAGCTGGTCGTACTTCTCGAACGGGTAGGGGAAGCCGAACTCGCGCTCGAAGAACTCGAAGCCCTGACGGGTCTTCTCGAAGATGTAGTCGGCGTCGAGATACTCGCCGAGCGACTCTCGGCAGAACACGCCGAGCGGGATCGTACGGCCCTCGGCGTTCGTGAGCTCGCTGCGCACCACCCGGTAGGGGCCCGCGATGAGGGCCGTGATGTAGCTCGACATGACCGGCGTCGGCTCGAAGCGCCAGATGGCGACGGCCTCCGTCGTGCCCGTGCCCAGCGCGTCCTCGACGAGGGTCGACTCGCCACCGGGGCCGTCGACCAGCTCCGCCACCGGCGTCGGCTGGTTGCTCACCACGTGCCAGCGCGAGGGCGCCGTGATCGTGAAGGCGAACGTCGCCTTCAGATCGGGCTGCTCGAACACGGGGAACATGCGCCGGGAATCCGGCACCTCGAACTGCGAGTACAGGTAGACCTCGCCGTCGGCCGGGTCGACGAAGCGGTGAAGGCCCTCGCCGGTGTTCGTGTAGAGCTGATCGCTCACGATCGTGAGCGTGTTCTCGGCCTCGAGGCCGGGCAGCGCGATGCGCGAGTCGGCGAAGACCTCGGCCGGGTCGAGCTCGCGGCCGTTGAGGGCGACGCTGTGCACCTCGGCGGCGATCAGATCGATGAAGGTGTCGGCCCCGGGTGTGCCCGAGAAGCGCACGGTCGTCTCCGCGCCGAAGCGTTCCGCCCCGCGAGTGAGATCGAGCGCGATCTCGTACGTGTGCGTACTGATCGTGGCGGCCCGCTGCTGGGCCTCGGCGCGAGTGAGGTTGGTTCCTGGCACTGCTGCTCCTATCTGTCGGGGACAAGCCTATTGCGCCCGCCTGAGCGTCGCGCTTCTTCGGGCGCCCCCTGTGCGCGTGCCCGGCGCCGCGCTAGGATCGGCGGTATGAACGCTCAGACCGCTCCCGCCGCTCCCGCCGTCGAGTTCTGGTTCGATCCCAGCTGCCCCTGGTGCTGGATGACCAGCCGCTGGGTCGCCGAGGTCTCCGGGGCGCGCGGCTTCGAGGTCGCCTGGCATCCGGTCAGCCTCGAGATCATCAACGAGGGCAACGAGCGCGACGACCGGCACGCCCGCGCGCACGCGGCCGGACACCGCATGGTTCGCGTCGTCGAGGCCGTGCGCCGCGAGCACGGTCAGCAGTTCGTCGGCCCGCTCTACAC
>WPCJ01343479.1_pt1 | contig 12658 bp, 11 predicted proteins | sample 5399831 | NCBI WGS metagenome assembly WPCJ01 (sample SAMN12869470, study PRJNA574797) | sludge metagenome | isolation source: wastewater treatment of pH10 | place: China:Beijing | collected 2019-05-20 | reverse complement strand
GATTCACCCGACACCATCCAGGCTTCGCGCACGATCGGCCAGTTGCGGGTGCGCTCGGCAAAAGCCTTGAGTTCTGTTTCGGCCTGATGCTTCAGGCCCACGAGGCAGAAAGCTACCACCTCCATACCCAGAGAAGGAGCGTCGAGCAGGGCGCGGTAGCCGCGAATAATGCCGCTTTCTTCCAGGCGTCTTACACGACGGAGACAGGGAGGGGCGGAAATGCCTACCCGTTGCGAGAGTTCGACATTGGTCATGCGACCATCTTGCTGCAATTCGCGCAGGATTTTCCAGTCGATGGCGTCGAGGTCAGCCTTCAGGGTCATGCGATCATCTCTGCGCAAGAATCTATCGTCATCTGGTAATTAAACAACTTTTTATGATGCGCCAGCGGTTTGTCGTTACCCTGCGCATTCCGTCAGTTTCTGGCGAAGCTTTCCGGGGACACTTTGTCGTTTGCCTTGCTGGCTTGGCTGCAAGCACTTACATTGGCGGCATATTTCGATTTGCGTATCTGTCGGGCCGTCTTGACGGTCCATCATCTGCAAGGCAACGCTATGACCGTCAAGCATGCTCCCGTTCTCATCATTGGCTCCGGTCCGGCTGGCTATACGGCTGCCATTTATGCGGCGCGCGCCATGCTGAAACCCATGCTCGTCGCCGGCCTGCAGCAGGGCGGCCAGCTCACCATTACGACGGAGGTGGAGAATTACCCGGGTTTTGCCGAGCCGGTGCAAGGTCCGTGGCTGATGGAGCAGATGCTGAAGCAGGCCGAGCATGTCGGGGCGGAAATCGTCAATGACATCATCATCGAGGTGGATCTCTATGCGCGCCCCTTCGTGGCGAAAGGTGATTCAGGCACGGTTTATACGGCCGACGCCGTGGTTATCGCGACGGGTGCTCAGGCAAAGTGGCTGGGAATCCCTTCCGAGCAGACCTTCATGGGCTTCGGCGTATCCGCATGTGCCACCTGTGACGGGTTCTTCTATCGTGGCAAGGATGTCGCCGTCGTTGGAGGCGGCAATTCGGCCGTCGAGGAAGCTCTCTATCTTTCGAACCTTGCCTGCACCGTCACCGTCATTCATCGCCGCAATGATTTCCGCGCGGAACGTATTCTGCGCGAGCGGCTTCTGGCCAAGGACAACATCAAGGTGATCTGGGACACGGTTGTTGACGAGATCACGGGCCGTCCCGGGCAGGCGCCACTTCCACCTTCCGTAGATGGACTGAAGCTGCGCAATGTCGTGACTGGCGAAGAAAGCCGGTTGCCTGTCGATGGCGTGTTTGTGGCCATAGGCCACGCGCCGGCCGTGGAACTGTTTGCCGGCAAGCTCAAGCAGAAGCCGAACGGCTATTTGTGGACAGAGCCGGATTCGACCCGCACCAACATTCCAGGTGTGTTTGCTGCCGGTGATGTCACCGACGACATCTACCGCCAGGCCGTAACGGCAGCCGGAATGGGCTGCATGGCTGCGCTGGAAGCGGAAAAGTATCTGGCAGGCATCGAAGCGCACAGGGACGCGGCGGAATAGCCGTAAAAAATCCCAACTCTTCCTTCAGACGCCGACATACACGAGGGGAATCATGGCGTTGGATTGGGACAAGCTCAGGGTATTTCATGCGGCCGCGCAGGCAGGGTCGTTTACCCATGCCGCCGAGACGTTGCATTTGTCGCAATCCGCCATTTCGCGGCAGGTGAGTGCGCTGGAGCACGATGTCGGCGTGCCGTTGTTTCATCGCCATGCGCGCGGGCTTGTGCTGACCGAGCAGGGTGAGATGCTGTTCCGCACGGCGCATGACGTGCTGATGAAGCTGGAATCCATCCGCTCGCGTCTGCTCGAAACAAAGGATCACCCGACCGGTGTTCTGCGGGTGACGACAACCGTTGGTCTGGGCACCGGCTGGCTTACCGACCGGACCAAAGAATTTCTGGAGCTTTATCCCGAAATCAACCTGCAGCTCGTCTTTACCAATGAGGAGCTCGACCTGACCATGCGACAGGCCGATTGCGCAGTGCGCCTTCGGCAGCCTCAACAACCGGACCTCATTCAGCGGCGGCTGTTCACCGTGCACCTGCATGTCTTCGCATCGCAGGAATATCTCGACCGCCATGGTGTCCCGAAATCCGCTGCCGACCTCGACCGCCATCGGATCATCACATTCGGAGAACCGGTGCCGAGTTATCTGGCGGGACTGAACACTCTTGAGACCGTCGGGCGGCCTGATGGTGAGAAACGACCAAGCGTTCTTCAGATCAATGATCTGATGTCGATCCGCAAGGCCGTGAAGCGAGGGGTTGGTATCGCCATGTTGCCGGATTACATGTCCGGCAAGGATTCAGGGCTCGTTTCCATCCTCGAAGAGCTTGAGGGCCCGTCCTTCGATACATTCTTCGTATATCCCGAAGCGATGAAAAACCAGGCTAAGCTCAAGGCGTTTCGTGACTTCATGTTCTCAAAGGCCCGTAACTGGTCCTATTGATTCATTTCTGAAGTCCGGCTGATTGTTCCACCCCAACACGGCGCGTCTGGCGGTTGCTGTCAGCAAACCTGTCGTCGGGTTCTGCCTGCATAAACAGCAATGCCCTCTTTGAAGGCGTATAGGGATGCGGAAGCTCCCCCGCTTTTGGGGCACACCTGCTTGCGAAGCGGGCAGGCAGATGCTCATAGCTGCCGCTGTCTTGGTCTTATTGCATCGCTGCGGGCATTGGACCACAGGTCGCGTGTTTTTGCATGTGTGCGTTGCAAAATAGTTGCTTGTTCATTGTGCAGTCGTGGCTCATATATAAGCCATCTCCTGAGCGCGTTCTCCTCCCATTAGCGCTCACGAGTGTTCCCCTCTGGAGGTTTAGCCTTATAGGCACTTCCAACAAACTCAGCCGGATCTTATGATCCGGCTTTTTTGTTTTAGCCAACCTGATCGCGCGCCTGCTTATGTTCGCATGAGTAGGTTGTTGCCACCCTTTGTCTGTATATTTTGCTCCGCTTTCCCGACATGTTGCTCCTCGGGGAGGTGGTCTGCCGCTGCTTTTCGCAGGCATTGAAGCGCGTCACGCAGGTTCTGGTGGCGCGTAACGGTCATGTAACCCCTGTAACGTGACGGGACCGGTGGAACTTCTGTAGTCATATCCTGAGGGCGCGGCCGGCTTTCAGGGGATGGGGGCATCTTACGGAAAGCCGGGTCTCAGGCGACGGCCGCGTCCGTCTTATTCTTGCTGGCAGGTGCCGGCACCCTCCCTGCGGCGGACCTGCCGTTTCCTCCCCCGGAGACGGTCCGCAACAAACGGCGACAGGCTCTCCCTGTCGCCGTTTGTTTAAGCATGGCTTATTTCAGCCTGTCATGCCGCCTTGCCGGCTGCGTTCATGACCACATCTGCCAGGCGACCTGTCAGCTCCGCCATGTGGCTGAAACTCGCAACATAGTTGCCGACGCCGGAAGTTGCCGATCGCAACTCGATGATGAGATCTCCCATTTCGGCTTGCGGCATGGTTGCTCTCACCACATCCCATCCCGGCCATCCGCTGCGGGCGTCGTAACCCAGGATCTGGCCCCGCCGCTGGGGAATGATGGCGATGATGCGTGCAGTTGCCTCGGATGGTGTAAAGATTTCCACCTCCATGATCGGCTCCAGCAGAACGGGGGAGCATGCAGCCATTCCCTCCTTCATGGCCAGGCGTGCCGCCATCTGGAATGCCATGTCGGAAGAATCGACGGTATGATACGAGCCGTCGCTGAGGTTGACCGCTATGTCGACAACCGGAAAGCCCAGCGGGCCGCATTTCAGATAGTCGCGAACGCCGGTCTCCACGGAGGGAATATATTGTTTCGGAACCACGCCGCCGCTGATGGTGTCGGTGAATTCGAAGCCGCTTCCACGCGGGAGCGGTCTGATTTCGATGACGACATCCCCGAATTGCCCATGGCCACCCGATTGCTTCTTGTGACGACCGCGCTGTTGCGTTCCCTTGCGGATGGTCTCCCGATAAGGAACTGCCGGAGCGTGGCCTTCGACGGCAATCTGGTTGCGACCCTCCAGGCGTTCACGCACCACACGAAGATGCATCTCGCCGTGACCTGAAAGCACCGTTTCTGCGGAATCCTGATTGTGAGCGAGGCTGAGGGAGGGGTCCTCTTCTGCCAGCCGCTGCACGGCTGCGGACAGTTTCACATCATCCTTGCGTTCTTTTGGCCGCAACGCGAAGGCGTAAACCGGTTTTGGCGGAACCAGTTCGATCAGGGATTCCCGCCCGCCCTTTGCGGAAGTGAGTGTCGCCCCGGTGCGGACGCCCTCGAGCTTGCCAAGCGCAACAGTATCGCCGGTTGCGGCATCTGCGATTTTCGTCTGGTCTTTTCCAAACATCCGGTAGAGGCCGGACACTTTGGCAGCTTCGCCATTCGGCAGAAAAAGCTCGACGCCGTCCGACAATTGACCTGCCAGTATTCGCGAGACGGAAAGCTTTCCGCCGTGCGGTGTGTGGATCGTTTTCATGACCTGCACGAGCGTGGCGCTTTCGTCATCTGCCACGCCCAACCGGCGTCGCGTTGTCTCGACGTCCGGCGCATCGTGGCGGATCGCCTTCAGCAACCGCAGAACCCCGTTGCCCTTTTCGGCGGTACCGATGAGCACGGGCGTCACCCGCCCTTCGCGCAAATCGGCGACAAGATCGTCGAATACGGCATCGCGAGGTGGCTCGATCTCTTCCAGCAACTGCTCCATGAGGGCGTCGTCATGATCGGCCAGCGTTTCCAGCATGGAGAAACGCGCCTCGATCTCGCGGGCTTTATCGTCGCCGGGAATATCGGCAACTTCGCTCGCCGCGTATTCACGGTAGATGTAAGCGCGCTCCAGCGCCAGATCGATCGAGCCGATGACGACCCCATCCTTGCGCAACGGGATCTGGCGCAGAAGCAAGGGCACTGAACTTGCCGGCTGCAGGGTTTTGAGAGTTTCGCGCACTCCGGCTGCTGCTTTGTCCACTTTGTTGAGGAACAGGATGCGGGGTATGTCGAGTTCATCCAGCCTGCGCATGATCAGTTGCAGGGCCGGGATTTTCTTTTCGTCAGGCTCGGCAACCACCACGGCCAGATCGCAGGCAGCCAGAATAGGCTCGGCCTCGAAGGCGAATTCGATCGAGCCGGGGCAATCGACGAAGGTCAGGGTGTCACCCATGAATTCGACTGTTGCGAAGGTCGCTTCCACGCTCATTGCGTGTTCACGAGCTTCGGGGGAGTGGTCGGAAACGGTGTTTCCTGAGGCGATTGGATTTTGGCGGGCAATTGCGCCCGTGCGGGCAAGAATGGCTTCGAGAAGAGTCGACTTGCCGCTTGAAAAGGGACCGACGATGGCGATGCACTTCGGTCCCGTGCGTCTTCCTCCGGCGCGATTACCCATGACTGACCTCCGCTCAGGCATTTTTGACGGGAGCGGCGGCCGGCCTGAAGACCGTCGCGCGGAGGCATTATCGACGTCTATCGTGGAGAGATGCCTGCCGTTGGGGCATGGTCACATGGCTTGGCGGATGGGGCAAGGGGGCATGAGACAGCGTGATGGAACTGCAAAAGAAAAGCCCGGCCTGAAGCCGGGCTTTTCTTGAGTCTTCTGAATCGCTTGCGATGGTCAGCTCAGGCTTGCTGTGAAGCGCTGAATGCGCGTGCAGGCTTCTTCAAGAAGCGTGTCCGACGTGGCGTAGGAGATGCGGAAATTCGGCCCAAGGCCGAAGGCCGTGCCAAACACAACTGCCACGCCTTCCGCTTCCAGCAGTTCGGAAGCGAAAATTTCGTCGTTCTCGATCACCTTTCCGTCTTTCGTCTTCCTGCCGATCAGGTCGGCACAGGAGGGATAGACGTAGAACGCGCCTTCTGGCGAAGGGCAGGAAATGCCGCGCGCCTGATTGAGCATCGAGACAACGAGGTCGCGACGAGTCTGGAAGATCGCCTTATTCGTGCCGATGAAATCCTGCGGCCCGTTCAGCGCCTCAACCGACGCCCATTGAGCGATGGTGCAGGCACCTGAGGTCTGCTGACCCTGGATCATGTCCATGGCCTTGATGAGCTGCAGCGGGCCAGCGGCATAGCCGATGCGCCAACCGGTCATGGCGTAGGCCTTGGACACGCCATTCATGGTCAGCGTGCGTTCGTACAGGTTGGGCTCCACCTCGGCAATGGTCCTGAACACGAAGTCACCGTAGGTGAGGTGCTCATACATGTCGTCGGTGAGCACCCACACTTGCGGATGCTTCAGGAGAACATCTGCCAGAGCCCTGAGCTCGGCTTCCGTGTAGGCGGCGCCCGAGGGGTTGGACGGCGAGTTCATCACCAGCCATTTGGTCCTTGGCGTAATCGCCTTCTCAAGGGCCTCTGCGGTCAGCTTGAAACCATTGTCGATCGAGGTTTCTGCGAAAGCGGGCGTGCCGCCGCACAGCGCCACCATTTCCGGATAGCTGACCCAGTAGGGGCGGGGGATGATGACTTCGTCGCCGGGGTTCAGCGTCGCCATGAAGGCGTTGAACAGGATCTGCTTTCCGCCCGTGCCGACGATGGTCTGCTCAGGCTTGTAATCGAGATTGTTCTCGCGCCGGAACTTGGCGGCGATGGCTTCGCGCAGCGGCGCGATGCCGGATACCGGCGGGTACTTGGTCTCGCCGCGGCGAATGGCCTCGATCGCGGCATTCTTGATGTTGTCGGGCGTGTCGAAATCCGGCTCGCCGGCGCCCAGTCCGATCACATCCCGGCCCGCGTTTTTCAGCTCGCGCGCTTTCTGCGTTACCGCGATGGTCGCGGAAGGCTTCACGCGGGAAAGGGCGTCGGCAAGAAAGGCCATTGGAACGTCTCCGATATATGGCTTGAACGGGGAAATTTCTGCACGTCTCTAATGTCGCATTGCGTTACTCAGCGCAAGTATCCTTCGTTTGCCGAGTTGATGGGCGGTGTGTTTCGCCGGAACGGCCAAAGGGTGATTAAGTGGCTCTTAAGCGTTTGCTGACAATCTGATGGAATGCCGAAAAAGTGAGCGGAAGACTGCAAAAGTGGGGCGCAGAACCGGGCTGGACCACATAGAGCGCGAGGAAAACGGAACCGCTGTCGGACAGTGGGGTATGTTCACGATCAGAAGCGCCTTCCAGCCCATCTTCGGATTCCATCAGGGGAAGTTGCGCATCGAGGCTTTCGAGGCTCTCATCAGACCGTTCCGGGACGGCGAGCCGGAAACCCCATCAACCTTCTTCGCGACCTGCAATGCCGAAGACAGATTGCAGGTGGAAGGATTGACCCGGACGCTGCACTTTCTCAACGCAGCAAGATGCCTGCCCGACGATGCCACGCTTTTCATCAATATCGATCCGTCGGTATTTACCGCGCAGGACATAGGCGACGGTACGCTGCGCGACATAAGGCTGGTTCTGAACAGTGTCGGTATCGAACCTGCACGCGTGGTTTGCGAAGTCACGGAAAATCCCACCGGATCGCAGCAGGCCTTTCACAGCTTTGTGTCGGGCCTGCGTGCCAACGGCTTCCGTATTGCAGTCGATGACTACGGTGCCGATGAGTCCGACATAAAGCGCATCAGGGAACTGATGCCCGATATCGTCAAGTTCGATGCGGTGTGGATCAACCGGCTGATGGAGTCCGATGCAGGCTTCGTCCTGCTTTCAAACATGGTCAAATCCTTCGAGGATCAGGGAATAAGAACCGTTTTCGAGGGAATAGAGGAGGACTGGCAGATCGATCTGGCCGAAAAATCCCGAGCTTCCATGGTGCAGGGCTTTGTGCTGGCGCGCCCGCAGATAGCCTGCCCGGAATTGAAGACCATGGGTATGGCGCCAGCTCCTGCATCTGAACAGGGCTCGCCGGAAAAACCGGCAGGCTCAAGGCCCGCCCATTCTCCCAGGACCTTTGGACGGCGGGTGGTGAAATGACATCCAGGGACAGGCGGCGGAAACAGGTTGCCGATGCCATTTTTGCAGATGAAATCGGCCTCGAATATGCGATCCATGAGGACTTTCGTCTGCGCAGCACCTACCAGCCCATTTTCGAACCGCGTGGCAGGTTGTTGCGCATGGTGGCGGTCGAGGCCGCCGTTGAAGCGCATCGGCGAGGCTGTGCCGTTTCCGCAACTGAGTTCCTCGATACGGTCGCCCCTTGCGAAAGGCTGTATGTGGATGCCTTGTGCCGGATGCTGCATCTGCGCAACTACCGGCATGTGGGCGTGGAAGGGGTGAAGCTGTTCTTCAACTTCGACTTTGCCGCAAACGACCTTGACGGCCGCATGGTGGCAGAACTGCGCCAGATGGCGGGAAGGCTGGATGAACTCGGGCTGCATCCCGCCCGGCTGATGTGCGAGATCGTGGTGTCGTGCAGCGACGACAGCGAGACGCTTGACGTTCTGGTGCAGGAAATACGGGCAGGCGGGCTTGGCGTGGCGCTTGCCAGTTTTGGAACCGGCAACGACACGGAGCGGCTGCTGAATCTGGTCCGTCCGGATCTGGTGCGTGTCGATGGCGCTCTCTTCGCGCTGCTGTGTTCCTATCCCGCAGCAGGCCGCTTGTTCGGCCGGCTCGTTTCCGTGGTGCAGGACAGCGGGGTTAAGGTGCTTGTCGAGGGCATTGCCACGCCCCGGCAATTGCAGGTTGCTCTGGAAGCTGGTTGCGATCTTCTGCAAGGTTCGCTGCTGGCCAGACCACTTTCGGCCGGGGCATTCTTCGATGACGGGCCGCTGGCAATCCAGCATTTCCTGCCGTCGGCCCGCGAAGCGTCCGAGCAGGCTTTTTGATCTTCCCAGCAAATTAACTCATTGGAAGCGGTGACGTGGCTGCGCAATATGCGGGGCCACGGAGATTTTTCAATGACTGTGCTTTACGGAATGACCGACAGCGGCAACTGCTACAAGCCGCGTCTGCTGCTGGCGAAGCTGGGCCGGCCCTTCACCCATGTCGAAGTGAATTCCCGCGACGGGTCCACTCGTACGCCCGAATTCCTGACACGCAATCCGAATGCCATGGTTCCGGTGCTTTTGCTGGAAGACGGCCGGCCGCTTGCCGAATCGAATGCCATGCTGCTGCATCTTGCCGAGGGCACGCGCTTTCTTCCCCATGACAGCTATGAACGGGCGCTGGCCTATCAATGGCTGTTCTTTGAGCAGTACAGCCACGAACCCTATATCGCTGTTCGCAGGGCGTTGCTGACTTATCCTGAGCGCGCGGCAGCCGCCACGCCGGAACGGCTGGCGCTGACGCTGGAGCGCGGCAACAAGGCGCTGGGCGTCATGGAGGCGCATCTCACAGCATATGATTTCTTTGCAGGCAATGCGCTGAGCGTGGCGGACATTGCACTCTATGCCTACACCCACACGGCGGACGAGGGCGGCTTTACCCTGAACGATTATCCGCAGGTGTCGGCGTGGCTGCGACGGGTCGAGCAGGATCCGGGACATGTGCCGCTTACTTGGGTACCAGCCACCTGATCCGAAGCCTGCCTTTGGTCAGCGGGACGATGTGCTTGCGAACAGGGTGACCGGCATGCCCTTGTAGGGGTTGGTGTGCATGGCCAATATCCAGAGGCACACGCAGACCACGACGCTGAAGATCGCCAGCGCGTTTCTGCCGGCCTTCGGCACTTCGGCGTGAACCATGGCGATGGTGATCATCGCCATGACGGTCAGGCAAAGCACGAGATACCATTTGGTCAGGTCAACGGCAGTCTGGCCAATGGCGAGGCGCTCGTTGCGGGCATCCTGCAACTCATCGAAGTCATTCACGGCCTTGCTGACGAGAGGGGAGGCGATGCCTCTTTTGACCATGTCCACGATGCCGATGCGTATCTCCTGAAGGGCGTCGTCGACCAGCGGATTGGGGACGCGGTTCAGCGTCTCCTGCCATTCGGTGGTGCGGGCCAGATCGGCATAGTTGCGCACTGCCTCGTTCATGGCGGGCAGGTTCAATGCCGCTTCATCGGATACGCCGATCAGGCGCATGACGGCAGACCGCTCGGCTGTTGCGGCGCTGTCGGCGCGGGCATCGAGCGACCACACGTCGGAGGCGGCGAAGCCCATGGAGAGCGCCCAGGCCGTGGAGACGACGCCCATGAAGGCCGGCGTGGGAACCTGACCCGGCATGCCTTTGAAGAGCCGCGAGGCGATGTTGAGAAATGAAAGGCCTATGGCCAGTGCGCCGAGGCAGAAGCCTGCAATGACAAGGAAAAGAACCGGCGAGGACTGGGCGAGCAAAGTGTGCATCGCTCAATTCCAGCACGACACCCTTAAAATGGGGTCAATGCGCTGTGCTTATCACCCGAAACCAGAAAGGCGGGCAAAGCCCGCCTTTCCGGATCGGTAGCCTGACGGGAAGCCTTCTGTCCGGGTCGGCAGACAATCCGCTGCTCGGCTGGTCGGGTCTTCAGGCTTCGGCGCGCTTCCAGCGCGACCGCCAGTACATCCGTGGCTTGTCGCGCAGTCCGGGTCTTTGTGAGACCCGGCGCGCGCTCACGCTGGGTCAGGCTGCTTCGAGCGATCCAGCGGACGACTTGCCGGTGCGGCGGTCCTGCTCGATTTCGAAGCTTACCTTCTGGCCGTCAGCAAGCGAGGTGAGACCTGCGCGCTGCACGGCAGAGATGTGGACGAAAATGTCCGGGCCGCCATTGTCGGGCTGAATGAAGCCGTAGCCCTTGGTGGCGTTGAACCACTTGACGGTTCCAGTTGCCATATGCGTATTCCTTCAACTTCTGCTTTGTCTAAGACCAGAAATACATCCGGCCGGTGGTATCGAGATTTTGGAGATAGACGGCAGCAAGCTCTTAGGAACGCGCGGCCCGGATCGATCGGCCGAAATATCAACGGCACCAATATAAACTGTGCTTGTGATGCTTTCAAGAGGCTGCAATAAGCCTAATTTACGGAACAATGCAGGCACAACAGCGTTTCTGATGCCTTGCATTGCGGAGGATGCCATGCGGATTTCCAGATTGATCGGACTGGCCATCGTGGGGGCTGGCTGCCTCGTCGCGGCAGGGCAGGCCCATGCCATATCCCGCTATGATCCGACGCGCATGAGCTGCGGTGCGATCCAGGACAGGGTGGCGCGCGAGGGCGCGGTGATCCTGCGCTATACATCGAAGCGCAATCCCAACCTGCCGATCTATGATCGCTATGTGCTCAACAACCGGTTCTGCCCGGCTGGACAGGTGCGCGAGAGGGCCTATGTGCCGAGCGCCGATGCTTCTTCGTGTCCGGTCTACAAATGCGTGCAACCGGAATTCGAGCGCCGGGGCCGCATCTGGCGATTCGGGCACTGACATTTCTGAAGTCATAATGCCCTCTGCTCAGAAACCGAAGGATTGCTGGGCCGACGGCGGCGGCCCGATCTGCACGCCCTCCAGCTCCAGCATCTTCTGCTTGGTTGCCGAGCCGCCCGGCGCCGAAAAGCCACCGATCCGCCCGCCAGCCGCGACGATGCGGTGGCAGGGCACCACTAGCGGCACCGGATTTGCACCGAGAGCGACACCGGTTTCGCGGGCCAGGCCCTCATGCCCGGCGCGGCGGGCAAGCTCGCCATAGGTGACGGCTTCGCCGAAACGCAGACGCCGCGCGGCCGCGTAGATGTCGAGGCGGAAGGCCTCCATTCCGGCGAGATCAACCTCGACATCGGAAAAGTCGATCGTGTTTCCCTCGAAATAGGCTTCGATGCGGGCGACCAGTTCCGCGGCCTGCGCGCGTGGCGAATCAACGGCCGCGCCGTGGTCCGACAATCGTCGTTCCACAGCCGCTCTGCTTTTCTCCGGCAGGCACAGGCGCGTGATGCCGGCATTCCCCCATGCAAAGCCGGCAAAGCCCATCTTTGTCTGGAAAACGGTATGCCCGGCGGTCTTCATGGCGCTGGTGTCTTCGTTCGGAATGTTACGCACTGACATATTATCTCATCTGTCCGGCTCGCCCACCACCCGAAAACCGCGCCGGTGCAGGTTGCTCCGCCGAATCGGCTGGTGTAATGACCGCTTAACCGAACAACGGACTTTGAACGTCTCTTGCCAGCGAAGCTCAAAATCGTCGCCCTTGGCATGGTGCTGGCCGCAACCGGTCTTTCCGGCTGCACCACCACCTCGCAGACCAGCCAGAGCTTTGCCGAGACGACCGAAGCCGATGGCGGCGATGCCGGTTTCGCGCTGGCGCTGCCGGACATGGTCGCCGTTCTTCCCGAGAGCGCTTTTGCCGGGACGACGGCGACTGCCGATGTCGCTGCGCTTCAGCCGCAATTGCCTGCCCCGATGCAACCGGGCGAGACGCCTGTCGCCGCGCTGGCGCTGGCTGCCCAGCCTGCCGCTTCCCCGATCCAGCTTGCTTCCGCAGCCGCGCTGCCGCGCGCGGAACCTGCCGTGCTGACCACGGCCGAAGATCCGGTGCCGGCTTCGCGCGGCCATGTCGACGGGCTGATCGCCAAATATGCCAATGTCTACGGCCTGCCCGAACCGTTCGTGCGCCGCGTGGTCAATCGCGAAAGCACGTTCAACCCAAGCGCCTACAACAACGGCCATTGGGGCCTGATGCAGATCAAGCACGCGACGGCGCGGGGCATGGGCTATGAAGGGCCGGCCAAGGGCCTTCTCGATGCCGAAACCAACCTGAAATATGCCGTGAAATATCTGCGCGGCGCCTGGCTGGTTGCCGATGGCGACG
>WPCJ01078782.1_pt1 | contig 12665 bp, 11 predicted proteins | sample 5399831 | NCBI WGS metagenome assembly WPCJ01 (sample SAMN12869470, study PRJNA574797) | sludge metagenome | isolation source: wastewater treatment of pH10 | place: China:Beijing | collected 2019-05-20 | reverse complement strand
GTTGGTGAAGGTGACGGTATCGCCGACGGCGACCGTGACGGCGGAGGGCTCGAAGCTCGTTCCCTTGATCGCTATCGCATGGACTGCGGCCAGCGCCGGCGCGCAAAGATGCGCCAGCGCGGTTGCCTTCGGCATGGCGGGGAGCATGGGTGTCACTCCCTCTCGTACGGGGTTGAGGCAGGCGGGAACGGCGTCGCGTTCGCCACCTTGGACATCGTCATCCCGCACACCCCCGCTCGCCTTGACAAATCGCAAAGCCCATGCGCTTTTCCGGTCGATATTCGGGGGCCGCCGCTTCGCGGACGCCATGCCCGTGCGATTTCTCTGGACAAGCGGAAGACCGTCCCATGCATCGTTACCGGAGCCATACCTGCGCCGCACTGAGGAAGGCCGACGTCGGCAGCACCGTCCGCCTTTCGGGCTGGGTCCATCGCGTGCGCGACCATGGCGGGCTGCTGTTCATCGACCTGCGCGACCATTACGGCCTGACGCAGATCGTCGCCGACCCGGATTCGCCCTGCTTCAGGACGGCCGAGACCGTGCGCGGCGAATGGGTGATCCGCGTCGACGGCGAGGTGAAGGCGCGTACGGCGGATGCGACCAACGCCAACCTGCCGACCGGCGAGATCGAGATCTTCGCTCGCGAGATGGAAGTGCTGTCGGCCTCGAAGGAGCTGCCGCTGCCGGTGTTCGGCGAGCCCGACTACCCGGAGGACATCCGTCTCAAGTACCGCTTCCTCGACCTGCGCCGCGACACGCTGCACAGGAACATCGTCGCGCGCACGAAGGTCATCGCCGAGATGCGCAAGCGCATGGTCGAGACCGGCTTCACCGAGTATTCGACGCCGATCCTGACCGCCTCCTCGCCTGAGGGCGCGCGCGACTTCCTGGTACCGTCGCGCATCCATCCCGGCAAGTTTTACGCGCTGCCGCAGGCGCCGCAGATCTACAAGCAGCTCATCATGGTGTCGGGCTTCGACCGCTACTTCCAGATCGCGCCGTGCTTCCGCGACGAGGATCCGCGCGCCGACCGCCTGCCGGGCGAGTTCTACCAGCTCGACCTCGAAATGAGCTTCGTCGAGCAGGAAGACATCCTCGCCACGATGGAGCCGGTGCTGCGCGGCGTGTTCGAGACCTTCGCCGAGGGCAAGCCGGTCACGCAGGATTTCCCGCGCATCCCCTATGACGAGGCGCTCCGCAAATACGGCTCCGACAAGCCGGACCTGCGTAACCCCATCGTCATGGAGGCGGTGTCGGACCACTTCCGCGGCTCGGGCTTCAAGGTGTTCGCCAACATCCTCGCCAACGACCCCAGGGCCGAGGTGTGGGCCGTTCCGGCGAAGACCGGCGGCAGCCGCGCCTTCTGCGACCGCATGAATTCGTGGGCGCAGGGCGAGGGGCAGCCGGGTCTCGGCTACATCTTCTGGCGCAAGGAAGGCGACAGGCTCGAGGGCGCCGGCCCCATCGCCAAGAACATCGGCGAGGAACGCACCGAGGCGATCCGCACCCAGCTCGGCCTCGAGGGCGGCGACGCCTGCTTCTTCGTCGCCGGAGACCCGAAGAAGTTCCATTCGTTCGCGGGCGCGGCGCGCACCCGCGCCGGCGAGGAGCTGAACCTCGTCGACCGCGACCGTTTCGAGCTGTGCTGGATCGTCGATTTCCCGTTCTACGAGTGGAACGAGGACGAGAAGAAGGTCGACTTCGGCCACAACCCGTTCTCGATGCCGCAGGGCGGCATGGACGCGCTTTCCTCGCAGGATCCGCTGTCGATCAAGGCGTTCCAGTACGACATGGTCTGCAACGGCTTCGAGATCGCCAGTGGCGGCATCCGCAACCACCTGCCCGAAACGATGGTCAAGGCGTTCGAGGTCGCGGGCTTCGACCGCGCCACGGTCGAGGAGCGCTTCGGCGGCCTCTATCGCGCCTTCCAGTACGGCGCGCCGCCGCATGGCGGCATGGCTGCCGGCGTCGACCGCGTGGTGATGCTGATCGTCGGCGCGAAGAACCTGCGCGAGGTCAGCATGTTCCCGATGAACCAGCAGGCGTTCGACCTGCTGATGGGCGCGCCGAACGAGGCGACCCCGGCGCAGCTTCGCGAACTGAACCTGCGCCCGATGCCGCCGAAGAAGGACGCCTGATCGCGTCCGCGCGCTTCTCCCCAAAGGCCTCCTTCTTGCGGGGAGGGGGAAGAGGATAGCCAATCGAAAAGCCCGCCGCTTGGTGAAGCGGCGGGCTTTTTCATGCAGTGCGGTGAGGTGGGCGGCCGGGGCGACCCGCCATCCGCGCGTTCAGTGCAGGATCTGGCTGAGGAACACCTTGGTGCGCTCGTGCTGCGGGTTGTCGAAGAACTCGGCCGGCGTGTTCTGCTCGACGATCTGGCCCTGATCCATGAAGATGACGCGGTTGGCGACCTGCCGCGCGAAGCCCATCTCGTGGGTGACGCAGATCATGGTCATGCCTTCTTCGGCCAAGCCGACCATCGTTTCCAGCACTTCCTTGATCATCTCCGGGTCGAGCGCCGAGGTCGGCTCGTCGAACAGCATGATCTTCGGATTCATGCACAGCGAGCGGGCGATGGCCACGCGCTGCTGCTGGCCGCCGGAGAGCTGGCCGGGATATTTGTGGGCCTGCTCCGGGATCTTGACGCGCTCGAGGAAGTGCATGGCCGTTTCCTCGGCCTTCTTCTTCGGCACCTTGCGCACCCAGATCGGGGCCAGCGTGCAGTTCTCGAGGATGGTCAGGTGCGGGAAGAGGTTGAAGTGCTGGAACACCATCCCGACCTCGCGCCGCACCTCGTCGATCTTCTTCAGGTCGTTGGTGAGCTCGATGCCGTCGACTGCGATCTTGCCCTTCTGGTGCTCCTCCAGCCGGTTGATGCAGCGGATCATCGTCGACTTGCCGGAGCCGGACGGCCCGCAGACCACGATGCGCTCGCCGCGCATGACCTTGAGGTTGATGTCGCGCAGCACGTGGAAGTCGCCATACCATTTGTGCATGCCGACGATCTCGATCGCGACGTCCGTGTCGGAAATCTGCATCCGCGAGCGATCGACCTCGATCTCTTCCGCGGCGACTGCGTTTTCGATAGCCATGTAAATCCCTTTCGGTTTTCTGGCCTGTTCCTGTCTATCGTCGATGCCCGGTGTCCAGCCGCCGCTCCATCCAGATCGAATAGCGCGACATGCCGAAGCAGAAGAGCCAGAACACGAAGCCGGCGAACAGCAGGCCGGACATCGGCGTCTGCGGCGAGGCCCAGTTCGCGTCGGCGAAGTTCTGCCGCACGATGCCGAGCAGGTCGAACATGCCGATGATGTAGACGAGGCTGGTGTCCTTGAAGAGGCCGATGAATGTGTTGACGATGCCCGGAATGACAAGTTTTAGCGCCTGGGGCAGGATGATGAGGCCGGTTTTCTGCCAGTAGCTCAGGCCCAGCGAATCCGCGCCCTCGTACTGCCCCTTCGGAATCGCCTGCAGGCCGCCGCGCACCACCTCGGCCATGTAGGCGGAGGCGAACAGCGCGACGCCGACGAGCGCGCGCAGGAAGCGGTCGAAGGTCATGCCGGCCGGCATGAACAGCGGCAGCATCACGCTCGCCATGAACAGCACCGTCACCAGCGGCACGCCGCGCACGGTTTCGATGAAGGCGACGCAGATCATCTTGATGACCGGCATGCGCGATCGCCGCCCGAGCGCGAGCAGGATGCCGAACGGCAGCGACACCGAGATGCCGACGAAGGACAGCACCATCGTCACCAGCAGCCCGCCCCATTCGGAGGTCGGCACGTAGCGCAGCCCGAACCAGCCGCCGACCAGAAGGAAGAAGGCGACGATGGGGAACACCCCGAAGAAGAGAACCGCGTTCCAGAACTTGTAGGGCACGCGCGGGATCAGGAGCGGCACCAGCAGCGCCACGAACATGACCGCGGTCAGGTCCACCCGCCAGCGCTCGGCGAAGGTGTAGCGGCCATACATGAACTGGGCGAACTTGGCGTTGACGAAGGCCCAGCACGCGCCGGACCAGCCTTCGGGCTGGATGCCGCCCTGGACGGTGGTGGCGCACACCGTCCGGTTGGGGCCGGTCCACACCGCGTCGATGAATGCCCACCGGATGAAGGGCGGCAGGAACCACGCGATCACCAGCAGGCCGAGGACGGTGAGGGCCGCGTCGGCCGGCGTCGCGAACATGTTCTTGCGCAGCCACGAGACGACGCCCTGCTCGCTGATCGGCGGTTTCTGCGCCGGCGCGATCTCCGTGCGGACGAAGGAAAGATCCTGATATGCCATCTTACCTCTCCACCAGCGCCATTTTGGCGTTGAACCAGTTCATGAATGCCGAGGTCGCAAGGCTGAGGCCGAGATAGATCAGCATCCAGATCGCCACCACCTCGATCGCCTGGCCGGTCTGGTTCATCGTCGTCTGGCCGATCTGGACGAGGTCCGGATAGCCGATGAACACGGCAAGCGACGAGTTCTTGGTCAGGTTGAGGTACTGGCTGGTCAGCGGCGGGATGATGATGCGCAGCGCCTGCGGCACGACCACCAGCCTGAGCGTCGGGCCGGCGCGCAGGCCGAGCGCGTTCGCCGCCTCGGTCTGTCCCCTGCTGACGCCGAGGATGCCGGCGCGCACGATCTCCGCGATGAAGGAGGCCGTGTAGAAGGACAGCGCCAGATAGAGCGACAGGAACTCCGGCTTCACGTCGAAGCCGCCGGTCAGGTTGAACGTGCCCTGGATGGGGAAGTCGAAGGTCAGCGGGAAGCCCATCGCCGCCAGCGCGAGAAGGGGCAGCCCGACGATGAGGCCGATCGCCGTCCACAGGACCGGGAAGCGCTGGCCGGTCGACATCTGCCGCTTGTAGGCCCAGCGCGCCACCATCCATGTGATGACCAGCGCCACGACCAGCGCCGCCGGCGCCAGCCACGCGCCTTCACCCCAGATCGGCTTGGCGAGGAAGAAGCCGCGATTGTTGAGGAACGTGCCGAACGGCAGTTCGACGCTGTCGCGGGGGCCGGGCAGAACGGCGAGAACGCCGAGATACCAGAAGAAGATGACGAGCAGCGGCGGGATGTTGCGGAACACCTCGACATAGACCGTGCACAGCCGCGCGATCAGCCAGTTGCCGGACAGCCGCCCGATGCCGATCAGGAAGCCGAGGATCGTGGCCGTGATGATGCCGAGCACCGCGACGAGGATGGTGTTGAGGAGGCCGACGACTATGGCGCGGCCGAAGGTGGAGTTCGCCGAGAACTCGATCAGCGCCTGGGAAACGTCGAAGCCGCTGCGGCCGTTGAGGAACCCGAAGCCGGACGAGATGTTCGCCCTGCGCAGGTTCTCGGAGGTGTTGCCGACGATCCACCAGACGAACAGCACCAATGCGGCGGCGGCGACGATCTGGTAGATAATGCCCCTTATCCTGGGGTCGTTGAGCCACGATGCGCGCAGAGGCTCGTTCGCGCCCGTGTCATGCACGTTCGACGGGGTAGCCATGCCCTATCCTTCCCGAACAAGGCGGCCCGGAAGATTGTCTCACCTTCCGGGCCGGCGCTTCAGGATCAGCGGATCGGCGGGGAGTACTGGATGCCGCCCTTGGTCCAGAGCTGGTTCAGGCCGCGCGCGATCTTCAGCGGGCTGCCCTGGCCGATATTGCGCTCGAAGACCTCGCCATAGTTGCCGACGCCGGCGACGACGTTCGCGACCCACTGGTTGTCGAGGCCCAGAACCTCACCGATCTTGGAATCGGCTTCCTGGCCGAGGATGCGGCGGATTTCCGGATTGTCGGAACCCTTCATCTCCTCGATGTTGGCCTGGGTGATGCCGAGTTCCTCGGCCTGCACCAGCGCGAACAGCGTCCACTTGATGACATCGAACCACTGGTCGTCGCCCTGGCGCACGGCCGGGCCGAGCGGCTCCTTGGAGATGATCTCGGGCAGCACGACATGCTCGTCCGGGTTGGCGAGCGTCAGGCGCAGCGCGTACAGGCCCGATTGGTCGGTGGTGTAGACGTCGCAACGGCCGGCCTCGTAGGCGGCGTTGGTCTCGTCGAAGCCCTGGAAGACGACCGGGTTGTACTGCATGTTGTTGGCGGCGAAGTAGTCGGCCAGGTTCAGCTCGGTGGTGGTGCCGGTCTGCACGCAGACCGCCGCGCCGGAAAGCTGCAGCGCCGAGTTGATGCCGGGCAGCTTGGCCGCGTTGATCATGAAGCCCTGGCCGTCATAGTAGTTGACGCCGGCGAAGTTGAAGCCGAGCGAGGTGTCGCGGTTCAGCGTCCAGGTGGTGTTGCGCGCCAGGAGGTCGATCTCGCCCGACTGAAGGGCGGTGAAGCGCTCGGTCGCGTTGGTCGGCACGAAGCGGACCTTCGCCGGGTCGTTGAAGACCGCGGCCGCGACGGCGCGGCAGAAATCGGCGTCGAAGCCCGACCATTCGCCCTGATCGTTCGGCGCGGCGAAGCCCTGAAGGCCCGTGTGCACGCCGCACGCAACCTCACCCTTGGCCTTGACGTCATCCAGCGTGGCGGCCGATCCCGCCGTGGCCGACAGCGCCAGGGCGGCCGAGCCGAGGATTCCCGTGACCAGCTTTTTCATAACCCACTACCCTTTTCTGTTGTGCGGGGCATGCGCCCCTGTTTTACGGGATGGTTTCCCGATGATTCCTCGTGGAAGCGGCAATGTTCTTCCGGGTTGCCCCGGTGCCTGACGTCGCAAGCGATGCGCGCGCCCCACCTCCCACTCACGAAATGTATCGAAAGCGATTATTAAGCCCCGGTCAAGTGCGAATGGTCCACGTTCCCGCATGTTGGAAAATCTATGTCGCCACATCTGTTTGCGGCATGAACTGACGCTTTGCGCGGTTGTGTTCGATGCTGTCATATGCTCTGCGGCGAGACTGGCGGTTGCGGCCCCGCGACCCCGCGGATATGGCTGGCTGCTGGATGGAGCGGTGACTTTCTCATGAACGGCGACAAGTACGGCGACAAGGGCATTCACACGCGGCTGGGCCATGTCGGCAACGATCCGCGCGACTTCTTCGGCTTCGTCCAGCCGCCGGTGGTCCACGCCTCGACCGTGCTGTTCCCCGATGCCGCGACCATGGCCGCGCGCAGCCAGAAATATGTCTACGGCACCGAGGGCACGCCGACGACGGACGCGCTCGCGGCGGCGCTCGACCAGCTGGAAGGCTCGGCCGGCACCGTGCTCGTGCCTTCCGGCCTCGCCGCCGTGACGCTGCCGCTCCTCGCCTTCCTCTCGGCCGGCGATCACGTGCTGATCACCGATTCGGTCTATCATCCGACACGCCGCTTCGCCGACACCGTGCTTTCGCGCATGGGCGTCGAGATCACCTATTACGACCCGCTCGTGGGCGCGGAAGTCGCGGCGCTGATGAAGGCGAACACCAGGGTCGTCTTCACCGAATCGCCGGCTTCCAACACTTTCGAGATCCAGGACATTCCGGCCATCGCCCGCGAAGCCCGCGCGCGCGGCGCGGTGGTCATGATGGACAACACCTGGGCGACGCCGGTCTATTTCCGGCCGCTCGACCATGGCGTGGACATCTCCATCCACGCGCTGACGAAATATCCCGCCGGCCATTCGGACGTGCTGCTCGGCTCCGTCTCGGCGAACGAGCGCTGCTGGCCGCGGCTGCGCGAGACGCATGTCGCGCTCGGTTCCTGCGCCTCGCCCGACGACACCTATCAGGTGGTGCGCGGGCTGCGCACGATGAGCGTGCGGCTCGAGCGTCACGAGAAGAACGCGCTGGAGATCGCGCGCTGGCTGGAGGGGCGGAACGATGTCGCGCGCGTCCTGCATCCGGCGCTGGAGAGCTTTCCCGGCCATGCGCTGTGGAAGCGCGATTTCTCCGGTGCGAGCGGCATCTTTTCGGTCGTGCTGGCCGGCGGCGGCGAGGCGCGGGCGCACGCCTTCCTGAATGCGCTGGAGATATTCGGCCTCGGCTACTCCTGGGGCGGCTACGAGAGCCTCGCGGTTCACGTCAGGCTTGGCGACCGCATCGTTCGCACGCAGGACGAGTACGAAGGGCCGGTGATGCGGCTTCAGATCGGCCTCGAGGATGTCGAGGATCTGAAGGCCGACCTCGACAAGGCGTTCGCTGCCGCCGCCGGGGTCTGAACGCCATCGGGGGCAGGCGCTGTTCGCCATGAATGGAAATGTCGGGAAGGGGCGCTACGGGCCGGGCGGGGTAGGCGCTCGTCTGCCGTTTCGTTGGCCGATGAGAGAAATCGGGAAAATCCCACCGTTCGCCGCTGCCGCCATGCCCGATTGACGCGGCCCGTAGCGTTGCCGGATTGACCGGCACATGTATCAGTGACGATGCTCGGGCATCGACTTCAACTGCTCCTTGGTCCAGTCGGTGACGGCGTGCACGTCGCCGTCCTCGTCGCGCATGAAATCCAGCTCACGGGTGGAAACGGCGACGGGCTTCGCGCCGATGCCGAGAAATCCACCGACGTCGATGATCACCTGGCTGCCGACGCCGCTGCCGTGCATGTGCGAGACGCTTCCGACCTTGCGGTCCTCGGCGTCGTAGATCGTCGCGCCTTCGAGTATGGACGGCACGAGTTCGTCGCCCGTCAGGCGAACATGCTTTGTGTGATCCATGGTTTCGGTTCTCCTTGGTCATGATCCGACACCGTTCAAACCGACGAAAGGCGATGTTGTTCCGCCGTTCGCCGAATGCCGTTTCCGACATTCCGCGAGGTCTTCCTTGCCATCGGCCCTTGCGAAAACACCGGCTCAACCCTATAGCCACCAAGGTGCGGAGCGTAGCGCAGTCTGGTAGCGCATCTGGTTTGGGACCAGAGGGTCGCAGGTTCGAATCCTGCCGCTCCGACCAACGAACAGGCCCGAAAGGGCCGACGAGCAAGGAACGAGGCAGACATGTCCGCGCGCATCTACAGCCCGGCCAAGACGGCAATGCAGTCCGGAACCGCCCGCACGGGGCACTGGGTTCTCGAGTTCGATCCCGAGCAGCCGCGCAAGATCGATCCCCTGATGGGCTACACCACCTCCGGCGACATGAAGAGCCAGATCAGGCTCACCTTCGCCACCCGCGAGGAGGCGATCGCCTACGCCGAGAAGAACGGCCTCGCCTACCGGGTGCAGGAGCCGAAGAGTTCGCAGCGCAAGCAGATTTCCTATTCCGCGAACTTCAGCTTCGAGCGCCGGATGCCCTGGACGCATTGATCCGAACGATCCGAAGCCCCAGGCGCACAGCGCCCGAATGACATCTAATAGGCGCACCGCGCCCGAATGGCACCTAACAGGCGCATCGCGCCTGCATGGCCCCGTAGCTCAGTTGGATAGAGCACCGGCCTTCTAAGCCGATGGTCGCAGGTTCGAATCCTGCCGGGGTCGCCAGTTTTCAAGGTATTGCGCGATCTGGGGGCTAAAAGTTCCAACTCGACTTCTGCCAGAGTTCCAACTTTTGCCCCTTATTTGTTCGCATCACGGATGCGTTGCCGGCCGATTCTCCGAGCTTTGTCAGCCTGTCTGACCGTATCCAGATCAACCGGCTGGTAGGTTTTTGGGTAGCATTTGCCGAGGAAATCGAGTTCGCCATTTTCGCGGCTGTGGTCGTCGGCAGCGCGCCGCCGGCCTGCAATTCGATAGCCCCTGACCTGCGCATATTCGCGAGCGTTCGCTTGTCCTTCGGGAATAGTTGTTCGCGGACTGCCGCGAAATCATCTGGCATTGTGAAGCGGGAATAGGGCGCTCCCGATCTGTTTCGCAGAATCGCCCCCACCTCGCACGGCTCCTTAGCGAGATAGGCATCCAGCAACGCCAGAGAACGCTTCCCCAGCGTTCCAATATTCGGGGCCATCGATGTGAGCTTCGACAACTGCGTGTTCAGCGGTCGAGAGGGTGAGAACACATATAACTGCGCGCTCACTTGGAGCGCTAACACTCGCCGGCCAAATGCCTGTCACTTCAAGGACTGCATGTTTATTGAAAGCGGCGGCGTACGTCCTACGAACAACTTGCGCATCGTCAACGGTTTCTGGAACACGTTTCAGAACTGCGTGTTTGAACGCGCCGGAGACCACTCGATCCGCGTCACTTACGACAGCGCGCTGTCGCCCGGCATCATGGGCGCGATTTTCGACGGCTGCCACACAAACGACCTTGGGCTGGCTTGCGTTCTGGTTGACGCGGCGGTGTCGAATGTGCAGCTGCTGAACAGCCGCCTGCATCGAGGCAACACCGCTGTCTCACCAAATACTTGCGTTCGTTTCTAGGCCGCCATCAACCGCTTCTCGACGAACACAACACGAAACCCAAACCCTTCACATGAACCGCCGACCCGGATAAAATCATTGCCGCCGTCAAGCGAGGGCACCAAACGTTGGATTCCATCCATCAGTTGACCTCGCGCTTGCGTTTGATCCTGCTTTCCGCTCCATTTCTAGGCTTTGCCCTGTATGTTCACGGTTGACTACTTGATCATGCGGCGTAGATGGCGTGCAAGAAGGTAGATTGGATGAGTTTTTCGGTACGGTATGAAGGTGAGGAGAGGGGAGGCATCTCCCTCCGATGGCGCTTACTGATTGCCGGCTTGTCGGTTCTCGCTGCGCTCCTGTTCCCTCGGTTCGGCCGTTCCTACGAGATCATGAACGGCTGGGCAGACCAGTCGTTCTACATCCGCATCCTCGACTTGGTTGATACGGGCAAGGTGGAGGAAGCCCTTTCCGCCAACTATATGGGGCCATCCTATATCGCCGCCGTCCAGCTGCTGAAGCAACTTTTCGTTCTAGATTCTTCTGGAGCGTTGGTGCTGCTCAATAGGATGTCCGTCGCACTGGCGATCGCTGCGCCGGCAATTCTCTATGGGTTGGTCCGAATGAAGGATACCGGCGGTCTTCGGTTTGCGCTGGGTACTTTCGCGGTGTTCCTGCTTTCGACGCCATTCATGTATTCATCCAGCATTCCGTGGTCGCACTACGTAGCCGGTCTCCCTGGCGTTATTCTTCTTCTGTCTCTCTCGATCAGGTCGAAAAATGTAGCTACTCTTGCAGTGGGAGTGTTTTTGGGGATTGTCGCGACGACTCGTCTGTTCGAAGCGCAGGCGATAGCGGCGTTGATTGTCATCTACATTGTTATATCTGCTATCAGAACGCCTGAATTGATAAGAGGATGGTTTTTCTTATTCTTGTATGCCGCCATTGGGTTCGCAGTTGGATATTCTATTCATTTTGTAGTATTAGGAGATTTTCATTTCTATAGACAATATTCAGGAATGCTAGAATCGGAAACGTATAATGGGACTTCGTTTCAGTTCGCAGACCTCCCCGTAAAGATAACTCAGTTCTTCGTGGACCCGTGTTTTTATGCGCTTTGTGAGTATATAGATTTCAAGAAGGATAGATACTTCGTCTTTGAGTCGGACAGGGGGCTTCAGCACTGGCGGCTGCCCTTCGTGCTGCAAATTCCGTTCTATGTCGCGACACTGATTGCAGGAATCATCGTACTGGCACGGCGGCCTAAGCTTGTCGGGGCGATTTTCCGAGACCCGGTCCTTTTTGTCGGGCTCGGAACTGCGATAGGCATTCCGCTCGGTTACATTAGCTATATGGTTGGGGGCAGCACTCAGATGAAGTTCGGCTTCGTCAGAGAGATGTTCCTTCCGGCTCTCTGTCTCCTGATTGTAGCCACCCATCTGCTGACGAACTCGCTTCTTCGGGAAGGCGAGAAGAAACTGTTCTTCTGGAGCTTGGCGCTGATCGCAGTGATCGGCCTACAGGTTATACCGAAGGTGGTTGGCTTCCCACGGCTGTCCGACACCCATATTGCTCGCGTCGAGGCTTCTGAACATTGTGATGGAGAAGAGTGTTCGCTGTCGCTGGCGTACTTTAATCCATCCGGACAGCAGATTACGATCCCTTTCGACCGTTTCGCGATGCTGCGACAGGATTGCGCGGGCAAGACTGTTTTCCAGGGCGTGGTCGAGTTGACTCAATTCCGTTACCGACCCGCCGAGTGTGAAAATCTGGAGATCACGGCTTTGTCGACGACGACAGGTTCATCACGCTTTGCTCGCAGGAAAATCGGCGGTCGAATGGTGCACTAACCCGGTGTGACGCTGGCTATACTAACAATAGAATACGAAAGGACGTGCATGGCAGACCCAGGATCCCAAGGACTGGTCTCTCCGCTTCTACGCAACGCGCGGATGCGCGCGGTGGCCTCATGGCTAAATGGGACGTTCTCGACATCGGTTGCGGCACATGAGGCAAGCATTCCGTTGGTGCTCAGCAAGAGAGCATGAACGAAGACTTGGTAGCTGCTCCGGTTGATGGCCGCTCCGCCCGGTGCGGAGCGCCACTTCATAGGGGGTTAGGGGCTTTCCCGCGTAGAAAGTTCCGGTTTCCGCCTCTGGCCAGTTCCAGCTTTTGCGGCGCGCATCCCGATGCGCCGCCTCCGTTCTCAGAAGCCGATCCTGAGGCTCGCGGCCGCGCCGTGCTCGACGTAGCCGCGCGCGACGCTGCCATTGTAGGAAAGATCGAGCACCGCATTCGCCGAGAGCCTGGACCCGATGCCGAGTTCGACGAGCACGGTGTCGCGAGCCCGCTGCGCACCCGACACCGTAAACGCGCTTCCACCTGTCGCAAAGGCGTGCGTAGCCGTCGGAATGACGTCGCCGAAGGCGTGCCGCCAAC
>WPCJ01158865.1_pt1 | contig 12681 bp, 8 predicted proteins | sample 5399831 | NCBI WGS metagenome assembly WPCJ01 (sample SAMN12869470, study PRJNA574797) | sludge metagenome | isolation source: wastewater treatment of pH10 | place: China:Beijing | collected 2019-05-20 | reverse complement strand
GCTGCGGGTCGAGCGCGAGGCCGCGCGCGAGCGACGCGCGCTGGCGCTGCCCGCCCGAGAGCTCGTGCGGGTATCGGTCACCGTATGCGCGCGGGAGCTGCACGGACTCGAGCAGCGCGTCGACGCGCGGCCTCGCCTCCTGCAGCGAGCGCGCGACGCGATGCACGATGAGCGGTTCGGCGACGTTCTCCGCGATCGTGAGCAACGGGTTGAAGCTCGACGCGGGGTCCTGGAACACGAAGCCGATGCGCTTGCGGAGCGGCTTGAACGCTCGCTCCTTGAAGCCGACCATCTCGTGGCCGAGCACCTTGAGCGAGCCGCCGGTTGCGTCGGTGAGGCCGGCGATCGCGCGGCCGATCGTCGACTTGCCCGATCCTGATTCGCCGACGAGGCCGTAGACCTCGCCTGCCCGGATCTCGAAATCGACGCCGCGCACGGCCTGGAAACCCGGCCGCCCGAGCCTGCCTGGATACTGGATCTCGAGCCCGCGCGCGGCGACGACCGCTGGGGCGCCCTCCCCCGCGTTCGCGGAGCCCGCGGCAGTATCGGAGGGCCGATCCGCGGCGCGGATCCTGCCGTCACCGAGCTTGAGCACGGCGCCGAGCAACTGCTTCGTGTAGTCCTCGCGGGGATTCGCGAACACCTCGGCGACAGGAGCCTGTTCGACGACCTTGCCCTGGTACATCACGGCGACATCGTCGGCGAGGTCGGCGACGACACCCATGTTGTGCGTGATGAGCAGGATCGCGGTGCCGAGGTCGTCCCTGAGCTTGCGCAGCAGGTCGAGGATCTCGGCCTGCACGGTCACATCGAGCGCCGTCGTCGGCTCATCGGCGACGATGAGGCCGGGCTTCAGTGCGAGCGCCATCGCGATCATGACGCGCTGCTTCTGTCCGCCCGACAGCTGGTGCGGGAAGTAGTCGACCCGCTCCTCGGGATCGGGCAGCCCGACGAGCGCGAGCATCTCGACCGCCCGGGCCCGAAGCTGCTTCTTTGAGAGCTTCTCGTGCGCCCGCAGCCCCTCCGCGATCTGCCACCCGATCGTGTACACCGGGTTCAGCGCCGTCGAGGGCTCCTGGAACACCATCGCGACGTCCCGGCCCCGCACCGCGCGCAGCGCGTCGGCAGACAGCTGCAGCACGTCGCTCGTTCCGCTGCCGTCACGCGACGCGAGCAGCACGGACCCGCGGGAGACCGCGGTCTCGGGCAGTAGCCCGAGTACGGTCCGAGCGGAGACGGTTTTGCCGGATCCTGACTCGCCGACGACGGCGAGCACGCGCCCCGGCTGCACGGCGAGCGAGACGCCGTCCACGGCCTTCACGTCGCCGTGGTCCGTCGCAAACGTGACCTCGAGGTCGCGAATATCGAGTACCTTACTCATCGCGCTCCCCTTTCTCCGTTGTTGTCGTCGCGGTGGCTGCGACGACGCCGCTGCCCGCCTTCGCCTTCCGGCGGCTCCGCAGCCGCGGATCCGCGAGGTCGTTCAGGCTCTCACCGGTCAGCGTGAGACCCATGACGACGAGCACGATCGCAAGTCCGGGCCAGACGCTTGTCCACCACACCCCGTTCGTCACATCTGCGATCGCCTTGTTCAGGTCATAGCCCCACTCCGCGGCCGAGTTCGGTTCGATACCGAACCCGAGGAAGCCGAGGCCCGCGAGGGTGAGAATTGCCTCAGACGCGTTGAGCGTGAAGACCAGTGGCAGGGAACGGGTCGAGTTGCGCAGCACGTGCCGGAACATGATTCGTCCGCGGCTCGCCCCGACCACGCGCGCCGATTCGACGAATGCTTCCGATTTCACTCGCACCACTTCGGATCGCACGACCCGGAAGTATTGCGGGATAAACACCACCGTGATCGACAGCGACGCAGCCCAAATGCCGCCCCACAAACTCGATTGCCCACCGGAGATGACGATCGAGAGCACGATTGCGAGCAGCAGCGACGGGAAGGCGTAGATCGCGTCCGCGATCATCACGAGCACCCGGTCGAGGGCGCCGCCGACGTACCCCGACAGCAATCCGAGCATCGTGCCGGCAAAGATCGAGCTCACGACAGCGATCACGATAACGAGGAACGCGGTGCGTGCACCCCAGATGACACGCGACAGCACGTCATAACCGGCGATTGTCGTGCCCAGTGGGTGAGCGGCAGACGGCGCAGTGAGCGACCCAAAGTCACCGTCTGGTCCGCTCAACGCGGAATAGGAGTACGGCGCAAGGATCGGGGCACACAGCGCGACGAGCGCGAAGATAGCGACAAGCACGAGGCCGGTGATCAGCATCCCGCGCTGCAGGCCAACGCTCTGGTGGAGCTGTTTCACGAGCGGAAGGTTATGCCACCCGCGCTCGCGCGGAGGCACGACGGGAATGATTTCGGTCGACATATCAATACCTCACTCTCGGGTCGATGAGGGCGGCGACAACGTCGACGATGAAGTTCGACAGTGCGACAATAACCGCGAGCAGCGCGACAATGCCCTGCACAGCGACAAAGTCGCGCGCACTGAGGTAGTGGGCCAGCTGGAAGCCAAGTCCCTTCCATTCGAACGTGGTCTCAGTGAGCACGGCGCCACCGAGCAACATCGCGATCTGGAGACCGATCACGGTGATAATCGGGATCAGCGCTGGGCGGAAGGCATGCTTCGTGGCAAGGCGGTACTCGCCAACTCCGCGCGACCGGCCGGAGTCGATGTATTCGCGCCCGATCGTACCGATCATGTTTGTGCGGACGAGCCTGAGGAAGATCCCGGCGGTCATCATGCCAAGCGTCAGTGCAGGGAGCACTGCGTGGGAAAGCACATCGCCCACGTTTGCCAACGAACCAGTCCGTATTGCGTCGATGAGATAGATGCCGCTCGGGTTTGCAAGCGTCTGCAGCTGCAACTCGGTGGCGATCGAGGCACGACCAGACACTGGGAACCACCCGAGCCACACCCCAAAAATGAGCTTCATGATGAGGCCAGAGAAAAACACTGGCGTCGCGTACGTAAAGATCGCAAAGACGCGCAGCACCGCATCGGGGCCACGGTCACGGTAGTAGGCGGCGAGGATGCCGAGTGGGATGCCCACGACGAGCGCGACGATCAGGGTGTAGACAGCGAGTTCCAGGGTCGCCGCCCCGAAGGTTACGAGCACCTCGGTCACCGGCCGACGGTCACTGAATGTGACACCGAAGTTGCCAGTGAATATCTGGCCGAGGTACTCGAGGTACTGCACGATCAGCGGGCGGTCATAGCCAGCCTCGGCGACGCGTTTGGCGAGCTCAGCCGGGGGCAGCCTGTCCCCGACGGAGGCCGAGATCGGGTTGCCGAGTGTTCGCATCAGGAGGAACACCATCGTCACCAGGATGAAGACGGTGGGGATGATGAGGAGCGCGCGCCACAGGATAAAACGTCCGAGGCCACCACCCTTCACCTTCGCGCGTGCGGTCACCGCAGGAGCGGCTTCTGTAATTACCATTGCAGGAATTCAGAGACACGGTAGGCGGGCGGAGGCGCGTCGCGCCCCCGCCCGCCGAACCCAGTTACTTCGTGAGCGACCCGAAGCGGAACTTGAACGACGCGTCAAGCGTCACCCCGTCCACACCGTCAACCGCAACTGCAACCTGCGCGCCCTGCTGCATCGGCAGCGTGGAAAGGTCTTCCGCGAGCTTGTCCTGCGCCTGCTCGAGCAGCTTGCCGCGCTCTGCTTCGTCGCCCGTCACCCGCTGCTGGTCGATGAGCTTCACGACGTCGGCGTTCTCGTAGTGGTTCACGAGGAAGTTGTCCGGCGAGAAGAACGGCGTCAGGTAGTTGTCAGGATCAGAGTAGTCGGGGAACCAACCGAGCTGGTGCGCCGGGTAGAGATCCTTCACGCGGTCCTCGGTGTACTGGCCCCACTCGGTCGACTGCAGGTCAACGGTGAAGAGGCCGTCGGCCTCGAGCTGAGACTTGATCTGCGCGTATTCCTCTGCCGAGGCTGCGCCATACCGCTCCCCCGCATACTGCAGCTTGAGGTTCACAGGCGTTTCAACGCCAGCATCGGAGAGCCGCTTGGCTGCGCGCTCAGCGTCCGGACCGCCGTCGCCATCACCGTACAGGCCCTTCAGCGACTCATTCGCGCCGAGGAGACCTTCGGGAATGTACGAGTACAGCGGGGTATAGGTTCCCTTGAACACCTCGGTCGAGATCTTTTCGCGATCCAGCGAGTCCGCGACAGCCTGACGCACTGCGAGCGCCTTCGCCGGGTCAGCCCCGTCCACGCCCGTGCCGAACGGCTGCGTGTTGAAGTTGAACACGATGTACCGGATCTCACCGCCCGGGCCCTTGACAACGTTCAGGCCGTCAGTGCCCTCGAACTTCTCGACGTCGGTCGCCGAGATGTTTCGGAAGGCGACGTCGACTGCCTTGGTCTCGATCGCCTGGCTGAGGTTCGACTCGTTCGCGAAGTACTTCACATTGATCGAATCGGTCTTGGGAGCGCCCCAGAGGCCCTCATAGCCCTCGAACGCCTGATAGGCGATCAGATTGCCCTTGTCATAGTTGGTCACCGCGTAGGGGCCGGCGAAGGGGTTAGCCTTCACGAGCTCCTGGTCGTCGAGGATTGCGTCTGCCGGGAAGACATCCTCATCGACGATGGGTCCGACCGGGCTCGACAGCACCTGCGGGAACGTCTGATCGTTCTCAGACTTGAGCTTGAACACGATCGTCGTGTCGTCAGGGGTCTCGATGCTGTCGAGGTTTGCGAGCAAGCTCGACGGCCCGTTCGGATCCGCGATGGCGACCTGCCGGTCGAACGTGAACTTCACGTCCGAGCTCGTGAGCTCATTCCCGTTGGCAAACGTCAGGCCCGGCTTCAGCTTCACCGTGTACTCGGTCGGAGCGGTGAACTCCGCCGACTCTGCGATATCCGGGGAAACGGTCGACTCGCCCACGGGGTTGTTCAGCAGGAACGGGTAGACATTCGTCATCACTCCGAACGAGCCATTATCGTATGCGCCTGCGGGATCGAGCGAGGTGACCGTTTCGGTCGTGCCGACGGTGACCGCACCGCCGCCCGATCCCCCGCTCGCGCCGCCGGCATTATCGCCGCCAGACGCGCACGAGCTCAGCAGCAGGGCCGCCGCGCCCGCGAGTGCGACAGAAGTAAAAAGCGTCTTCTTCAATTCTTCCTCCATTGGAAACTCATACGTGCTTCGATGCTCGTACTAATTGCGTTTCAGATCACTTCACACACTAGTGGGCCACTGCCTCAAGCGAAAAACCGCTTGTGACAATGGCCCACGAATTGTGACCTAGCGGGCGGCGCTCAGTGTCGCCCCCAACTAGATTTGCTATCCCTGCGCACCTGCCTGACCGCCGCCTGCGAACGGCGCGGTGCCGCTTCCGGCAGCAGTGGTGTGCGCAACGTGATCGCCGACGCTACCGACGCCAAGCTCGATCGACGCGCCAGGAATCGCCGCGAGGAGGTTCCTCGTGTACTCCTGCTGCGGGTTCTCGAACACTTCCTCGGTCGTCGCCTGCTCAACAATCTTGCCCTGCTGCATCACGCACACGCGATCCGCGATCAGGCGCACAACCGCGAGGTCGTGTGTGATGAACAGGTAGGTCAACCCGAGGTCGCGCTGCAGCTCGGCGAGCAGATCGAGGATCTGCGCCTGCACGAGCACGTCGAGCGCGGACACGGCCTCATCGAGGACGAGAATGTCCGGCTTGAGCGCGAGTCCGCGAGCGACAGCAACGCGCTGGCGTTGGCCGCCCGAGAGCTCGTTCGGGTACCTCGTTGCGAGCTCGCGCGGCAGCGACACCTGGTCGAGCAGCTCGTTCACGCGCTGCTTTCGGCTCGCCATGTCGCCAACCTTATGAATGTTGAGCGGCTCCATGATGGTGTTGCCGATGTTGTGCAGTGGGTCCAGCGATCCGTACGGATCCTGGAACACCGGCTGCAGCGTGCGCCGCAGGTCGAAGAGTTCGCGCCCGTTCAGCTTCGCGGTGTCCTTCCCCGCGATCTTCACCGTGCCTCCGGTGGGCTCCTCAAGCTGGAGCACCATCTTGGCGATCGTCGACTTGCCCGAGCCGGACTCGCCGACGAGCGCGAGCGTCTCGCCACGATTGATCGTGAAGTTCGCCCCCTCGACCGCGACGAAGTCCTCGCTACTGAAGTTTCCCTTGCGTAGCTTGTACACCTTGCGCAGGTTCTCCACCTCGATGAGGGGCTCCCCGACCTTGCCGCCACGGCTCTCAGCTTCCGCGAGCGCCGCCACGTCGAAGGTGCTCGTCGGAGCTGCCGGGATCGCCGCGTCGGAACCGATCCGGCGGGAGGCGAGGCTCGGCGCCGCGGCGACCAGGCGCTTCGTGTAGGGGTGCTGCGGATCCTGGAGGATCTCGCGGCTCGGCCCCGACTCGACGATGTTGCCCTGGTACATCACGATGAGCTTCTCGGCGCGCTCGGCTGCGAGGCCGAGGTCGTGCGTAATGAACACCACCGCGGTCCCGAGCTCACTCGTGAGCTTGGCGAGGTGGTCGAGCACGACGCGCTGAACCGTCACGTCAAGGGCGCTCGTCGGCTCGTCAGCGATGAGCAGTTCCGGCTTCGCCGAGAGCCCGATACCGATGAGCGCGCGCTGCTTCATACCGCCCGAGAACTGGTGCGGGTACTGCTTCATGCGCTTCTCAGCATCCTGCAGTCCGGCCTGCTCGAGCACCTCGATCGCGCGCGCACGCACGTCCTTCTTGCTCTTCGCGAGGCCGTTCGCGCGGATCGCCTCGTCGACCTGGAAGCCGACCGACCACACAGGGTTGAGGTTCGACATCGGGTCCTGCGGAACCAGGCCAATCTCGCGGCCGCGGATGGACTCCATCTCGCGCCGACCAATACCGACGAGCTCGCGCCCGTTCCACTTCACCGAGCCGCCGGTGATCTCACCGGTGCCGGGAAGCAGATTGATCACCGCGTGCATGGTCGTTGACTTGCCGGAACCCGACTCGCCGACGATCGCCACGGTCTCACCCGGGTAGACGTCGAGGTTGATGCCGTGAAGCACCTCTTTCGCCGTCTTGTCTGTCTTGAAGGCGACCTTCAGGTCGCGCACGCTGAGCAGCGGTTGCATGTCGCTCATCGGCGGGCCCTCGCCTTCGGATCGAGCGCGTCACGAACGACCTCGCCAAGCATGATGAATGCGAGGACGGTGACGCTGAGCGCGATTGACGGGTAGATAAGGTTTTGCGGTCTGGTGCGAAGATCGCCCTGTGCGGCGCTAATGTCGAGGCCCCAGCTCATAAAGTCCTTCGGCGGAAGCCCGACGCCAAGGAACGACAGCGTGGCCTCGGCGACGATTGCCGCGGACAGCGACAGCGTCGTCACAACGATCACCGGGGCGATCGAGTTCGGCAGCACGTGCTTCCACAGCGTGCCCTGACCGGACAGGCCAAGCGCGCGCGACGCCATGACGTAGTCGCTGTTCTTTACTCTGAAGATCTCTGCACGCAAAATACGCGCGGTCACCGGCCACGAGAAACCGCCGATTGCCAGCGAGATCACAAGAATGTTCCGGTGCTCGCTCATCACGCTCATCACGACGACAGCAGCGAGGATGTAGGGAATCGAGAAGAAGATATCGCCAAGGCGCGACAGGATCGTGTCAACCCAGCCACCGAAGTAGCCGGCGAGCGCGCCCATCACGATGCCAATAACGAAGGTCATCACGATGACAACGAGACCAACGGAGACCGAAGTCGAGGTGCCGTGGATAACGCGCGAGTAGATGTCGCAGCCCTGCTTGTTGAATCCGAGCGGGTGCCCAGCGGAGGGACCAGCGTTCGACTGTGCAAGCTGGCACAGTCGGGGGTCAACCTGCGTGAACAGGGTCGGGAATACCGACACGACGAGGACGAGCAGAATGATGACTGCCGAGATCCAGAACATGGGGCGACGGCGCATGTCCTTCCACGCGTCGCTCCAAAGGTTCGACTTCGTCTCGCTGACCTTGACAGCGTCAACAGCCTGAACGGAGTTCTCGTCGAAGGGTGCGACGAAGTGCTCGATCGGGGGACGCTTCTGCGAGGAATTTTTCGGTGACTCAGGCATAACGGATCCTCGGGTCGAGCGCGGCGTAGAGCAGGTCTACGATGAGGTTCACGGTGAGGTAGAACAGCACCATGATCGTGACGAACGACACGACGGTGGCGTTCTCGCCGCGGAGGATCGCCTGGTACAGCGTGTTACCGACGCCGGGCACGTTGAAGATGCCCTCGGTGACGGTCGCACCAACGAGCAGCACGCCGAAGTTCGCCGCACTGTTGGTGACGGTCGGGATAAGCGAGTTGCGGAGCACGTGCACGGGGACGACGCGGTTGCGCGACAGCCCCTTCGAGTAGGCGGTGCGAACGAAGTCCTGGTTCAGCGTGTCGATCACCGAGGAGCGCGTCAGACGCATCGAGGTCGCGTAGAGCGAGACGCCAAGCACGATCGCGGGCAGCAGGAGATCCTTGATCGGAGCGCCGGGACCCGCTGTTGCGCGGAACCAGCCGAGCTCGATCGCGAAGAAGTACTGCGCGATGAAGGCGATGACGAAGATCGGCACACTCATGAGGAGGAGGCCGATGAGCAGGTTGACGTTGTCAAACAGCTTGCCCTTGCGCAGACCGGAGAAGAGGCCGATGACGACTGCGAGGACGAACTCGATCGCAATTGCCATGACTGCGAGCGTCGCGGTCACCGGGAATGTGCGGGCGAGGATCGTGCTGACCGGCTGGCCGGAGAAGCTCACGCCGAAGTCACCGACGAAGATTCCCTTGAGGTAGAGCAGGTACTGCACGATGAAGGGCTTGTCGAGGTTGTACTGCGCGCGCAGCTTCTCGAGCACGATGGGGTTCGGGGTCTTGTCACCGAACATGGCGATGATGGGATCGCCGGGCATGGCAAACACCATGAAGTAAATCAGGAAGGTTGTCCCCAAAAGCACTGGGACGACCTGAAGGATGCGGAAAACGATGTATCTCAGCATGTTGCTGTCGTCCCCCGTTCAGACTGCGTATGCATAACTAGTTGTTTCTCTCGCTGTGGTTGCGCGATGCGAAGTCGAGACTCCGGTGTCTCCGGTTCGCACGACTCTGTGTTCCCGCTTTGTAAATGCCGTGTAGGCCGTCAAGACGGGGTTAGGGCCCCGAGCTCTCGCCCGGGGCCCTAAAAGAAGTGCACTACTTCTTGGTGATGTCCTGGTACAGCGGTACAGAGTTCCAGCCGAACTGGACGTTCTCTACCGACTCGCCGAAGCCACCGGCCACGTTCGAGTACCACAGCGGAGTTGCGGGGAGATCTGCGAGCAGAACTTCCTGTGCCTCCTGGAACAGCTTGTTCGCTGCTGCCGGATCGGTCTCCTGCGCGCCCTGCTTGAGCAGGCCGTCGAACTCAGCGCTCGAGTAGTCGCCATCGTTCGAGCCAGCGTTCGTTGCGTACAACGGTCCGAGGAAGTTGAACAGACCCGGGTAGTCAGCCTGCCAGCCGGTACGGAAGGCAGTCGTGATGGTGCGGTTCGTGATCTCGGTGCGAGCCTCAGCGAAGGTCGGGTACGGCTTGCCAGCCGCGTCGATGCCGAGGGTGTTCTTGACCGAGTTGGTCACAGCGTCGACCCAGGCCTGGTGGCCACCGTCGGCGTTGTACGCGATCTCGAAGGAACCGGTCCACGGAGCGAGCTTGTCGGCCTCAGCCCACAGCTTCTTCGCTTCCTCGGGGTTGTACTCGAGGACCTCGGCGCCCTTGAGCTTGTCGCTCCAGCCGTCGATGACGGGCGAGGTGAAGTCGCTCGCAGGGGTGCGGGTGCCGTCGAAGATCACCTTGGTGATCTCGTCGCGGTCGATCGCCATCGAGATGGCTGCGCGGCGGAGCTTGCCCTCTTCACCGCTGAAGTGCTCGAGGCGCTCCGGGATGGTGAACGACTGGAAGATCGCTGCCGGCTGGTTCACGGCGCGCTCGCCGAGATCCGACTCGAAGTTCGCGAGTGCCGCATCGGGGATCGCGTCGAGCACGTCGAGGTTGCCGCCCTGGAGGTCAGCGTACGCCGCGTCCTGCGAAGCGTAGAAGACGATGGTCAGGCCATCGTTCTTGACCTCGCGGGGGCCGTTGTAGTCCTCGTTCTTGGTGAGCTTGATCTGCACGTCGTGCTCCCAAGCGCCCTCGCCGTCGACCTTGTACATGCCGTTGCCGATCGGGTTCTGACCGAATGCCTCGAGGTCCTCGAATGCAACGTCGGGCAGCGGGTAGAAGGCCGAGTAGCCGAGGCGCAGCGGGAAGTCCGATGCGGGCTGCTTGAGCTTCACGGTGAACTCGTAGTCGCCATCGACAACGAGACCCGACATGTCTCCGACAGCACCGTAGACGTCGTCGTCGGTGCCGGCTTCGCCATCCGGGCCATCGTTGATCTCGAAGCCCTCGATGTCCTCGAAGAAGTAGTTCGAGAGGTGCTGGAGCTCGTTGCTCGCGCCCTGGTTCCAAGCCTTCACAAAGTTCTCAGCCTTGACGGGGGTGCCGTCGGTGAACGTTGCGTCCTCGCGGAGCTTGATCGTGAACTCAGATGCGTCCTCGTTCGGCTCGATCGACTCTGCAACCTCGTTGTGCGGCGCGCCGTCGGCGTCGTAGCTCACGAGGCCAGCGAAGATAGCGTCAAGAATCTTGCCGCCACCTACCTCGTTCGTGTTGGTCGGGATGAGCGGGTTCTGGGGCTCCGAGCCGTTAGCGGTGATGATTCCCCCGCCGCCGTTGCTGTCGCCGCCCTTGTCGCCTCCGCCGGTCGAGCAACCGGCAAGTGCCAGGGAGCCCGCTGCGGCGAGGGCAACAATGCCCACCCCAATGCGTGAACGCTTCACTGGTTTCCTCCTTGTATTGACTCCTGACCCGTACCGAAGTGACGTGCGGAGCACGCCGGAAAATGGGTCCAGAGTATGTAGGTATTTCCGCTTCGCAGTTTAGGCCACAGCAGTATGGCTATGCGAATCTTGTGCCCCCTCGTGACTGACTCGTAACCGTGTCTCGAGCGCCAACCAACGCAATCACCTAGTTATGCCGGAAACTTGTGCGAATCATGCAATTGCTTCGACATACGGAAGCTACCTCCCTCCATATCCCATAGGGCGCTGTGGGTGTGTCGGGGGCGGAATCGAAAGTCACGTCACAATCCAAGCAACTGCGCCACCCACCCGGCTACGCTGAGCCTGTGACCGAACATCGCCGCGACCTTGCTCCCCCAGAACTCCGACCGAGACTCCGCTGGGAGCTCGCGATCGTGCTCGCACTCTCGTTCGGCTATGCGGGTGCACGGGCGATCATCACGATCCTTGAGCGGCTCGCGCAGGACACCGCGCTCGCGAACCAGACCGCGACGATCAACCGGCCCATGTCGGGCCAGCAGTACTTCGACCTCGCGTACCAGCTCCTCGGGATCGTCGGCGGGTTGGCGCCGGTTGCGCTCGTTGCTTTTCTGCTCTGGCGGGAGCATAAGCCGCACCTCGGGGACCTGGGTCTCGGCGCCCGTCCGCTGACGCTCACCGGCGCCCCCGGAGGAATGAGTTTCACCCAGCTTGCGAGTGGACGCGGCGGCTGGCCTTGGCTGCGCGAGTCGGGCAACGGCTTTCTCCTCGCCGCCGTCATCGGCATTCCCGGCCTGGCGTTCTATCTCTTCGCGAAGTGGATCGGCATCAACACGACCGTCGTTCCGACGACGCTCGACGCGTTTTGGTGGACGGTCCCCGTGCTCATCCTCAACGCCGCCCGCGCCGCGCTCAGCGAGGAACTTATCGTCGTCGCGTACCTCTTCGACAGACTCAAACGGCTGGGCGTGAGCGTCTGGGCGACGATCATTGCGAGCGCGCTGCTCCGGGGCAGCTACCACCTCTACCAGGGCTTCGGCGGCTTCATCGGAAACGTCGTGATGGGCCTCGTGTTCGGCTGGGTGTACCAGCGGTGGGGGCGTTCGCTCCCCCTGATCGTCGCGCACCTGCTGCTCGATATCGTGAGCTTCGTGGGGTATCCCCTCGCGCTCGCGCTCTGGCCGGCACTCTTCGGGTAACTCCGCAGGCAGGACCTACAGCGGCTTCGCGCTATCGGCGACCGCCTGCATCAGGCCCCAGACCTCGTTATAGAGCTTGGGGTCGGCTTCGCAGGTTCCCTCGGGGCGCACAACAGTCCAGGTGTCGCCCTCGCCCTTTTCGATACCCCAGGGGCTCTGCCCGGTCGGGCTGCGCATCGCGGAGCACGAGTCGGGGAACGTGTTCATGAGACCCGACTCGAACATCACGCGCTCGGGGGGTCCTGCCTGATAGAACCAGAGCGGGTTCGTCAGCTTCTGCGAGGACTCCACCGAGATGCCGGCGTACGAAATGTCCATGGAGATCGGGTTCGGGCCAACGTCGACCTTCGGCGCTTCCTCAACCTCGGGCTCCTCCGGGGTTGTCGGAGGCGTCTCGCTCTCCGTCACCTCAGGCTCTGTCGGTTCGGGTGCTGGCGCCTCCGTCGTTGGCGCGGGCGTGGGCTCGTCGTTGCCACGAATCGCGTTGACGACGAGCAGGGCGCCGACAAGAGCAAGAACCGCGACGGCCGCGACGATGATCCACGGCAGTGCAGTGTTCGAGCGCTTCTGCTCGGCGGGAACCGGGCGCGTCGGCAGCTCCTGGCGGGCGTCGCGAGTCGCGCGCGCCCGGACCGGCC
>WPCJ01204461.1_pt1 | contig 12683 bp, 10 predicted proteins | sample 5399831 | NCBI WGS metagenome assembly WPCJ01 (sample SAMN12869470, study PRJNA574797) | sludge metagenome | isolation source: wastewater treatment of pH10 | place: China:Beijing | collected 2019-05-20 | reverse complement strand
CGAGCGCCTGCACACCGCTGAGCGTGAGGTCGATGCTCTGACGGCGAAGGCCGCCGCTCTGAGCAGCGCACTGGCGCTGTCCGGTGGAGCGGCAGAGGTCGTTGAAGCCGGTGGGCGGGGCGTGCGCGGGCTCGTCGGTGACTCCGTGCAGGTCCGCGCCGGATTCGAAGCGGCGATCGCGGCGGTGCTGGGCCCGCTCGCCGAGGGCGTGCTCATCGATACCGCCGCCGATGCCTTCGCGCAGGCCGAGCAGGCGGCCGAACATCGCCGGGGAGTGGTCGACTTCGTCGTCGCAGACGTACCTGCCCGCCGGTCCGTGGTCGTCGCACCGATCGACGGTGTCACGCCTGCGGTGGAGACCGTCACCGCCCCCGATGGTGTTCTCGGCATCCTGTCCCATGTCCTCATCGCGAACGACCTGGACGCGGCTCGTGCTGCGCGCACAGCGCTCGACACGGCGGGCGACACGTCCACGACGATCGTGACGGTCGGTGGCGATGTGATCACGGCGCACACTCTGCGAACCGGGTCCGGCGGCGAGCGCTCACGGCTCGAACTCGCCGCGGAGCGGGATGCCGCAGCGGAACGACTCGCCGAGGTCCAGATCGTGGTCGACTCCCTCCGTGAGGCTCGGGACGATGCGAACGAAGCGGTGGAGACGGCCCGCCGCCAGGCGAAGGATGCGCTGCGGGCTCTCCGCGAACACGACGCCGCTCTCGCCACGCATGCGGAGCAGCTGAACCGGGTCACGGTGCGGCACGAGTCCGCGGTCGCCGAGTGTGAACGGCTCGAGACGGGGCTCGCCCAGGCGCAGGCCGCGGTTGCCGACGCCGAGGCGAAGGCCACCGATGCGAAGGCCGCACTGGACGAGGCGATCGCCACACCGCGGCCGGTACTCGACGCTTCCGCCCGCGACGGACTCCTGGAGGCGCTCGAACTCGCCCGGGAGGGAGAACTGCGGTCACGTCTCGAGATCGAGACTCTGCGTGAGCGGGTGCGGGCTGCCCAGGCGAGGGTGGCGAGTCTCGAACGACAACGCGAACAGGAGCGGGATGCCGCGGCGGAAGCCGCACGCCGTGCCGTGATCCGTCGCGCTCAGCGCGAGGCTGCCTCCGGGGTGGCCGACGAACTCCCGCGCATCCTCGACTCGCTCGACCGATCGGTCACGGAAGCCCGTGTCGCTCTCGCCGAAGCCGAGGCGGCGCGGTCGGCGCAGAACCAGGAACTCGTCGCCCTGCGTGCCCAGGAGACGTCACTCCGGGAACGCCTGGCGGGGCTGACGGAGAGCGTGCACGGCCTCGAACTGCAGATTCACGAGAAGAAGCTGCACCTGAGCAGCCTGCTCGAGCGGGTGTCGTCCGAGCTGTCGCTCGACGAAGATATTCTCGTTGCGGAATATGGTCCCGATCAGCTGGTTCCTCGTGATCCGGGGACGGAACAGGCCGCCGAGGACGCGCACGACGACACCGCCATCCCGTTCGATCGTCGTATCCAGCAGCGTCGTCTGGCCGAGGCGGAGCGGAAGCTCGCGCAACTCGGCCGGGTGAACCCTCTGGCGCTCGAGGAGTTCGCTGCGCTCGAACAGCGCCATGCCTTCCTCACGGAGCAGCTCGCTGACCTGACGCAGACGCGGGAGGACCTCCTGACGATCATCGCCGACCTCGACGAGCGGATGGAGACGATCTTCGCGAGCGCCTTCGAAGACACCAAGGAGGCCTTCGGCCAGGTCTTCCCGCTGCTCTTCCCCGGCGGGACCGGGAGCATCTCGCTGACCGATCCCGACAACTTGCTGACGACCGGCATCGAGGTGTCGGTGCGTCCGGTCGGGAAGAAGATCGAGAGGCTGTCGCTCCTCTCCGGCGGTGAGCGTTCGCTGGCTGCCGTCGCGCTGCTCGTGGCGATTTTCAAGGCGCGGCCGAGCCCGTTCTACATCCTCGACGAGGTCGAGGCCGCGCTGGACGACGCGAACCTCGGGCGGCTGCTCACGGTGTTCGAGCAGCTGCGGGAGAGCTCCCAGCTGCTCATCATCACCCACCAGAAGCGCACGATGGAGATCGCGGATGCGCTCTACGGTGTCTCGATGCGTCAGGACGGCGTGTCTGCGGTCGTCGGGCAGCGGGTCGGAGACAGGGCGGCCGCTGCCGTCTGACCGATCGAGGTCGGCTTCGCGGTCGATTCGCCCGCGCTACCCGTAGGCTGGAGGGATGGCGGAGAAGTCTTGGTCACTCGGTCGCGCACTGCGCGGCATGTTCGTCAAACCCACGATCGATGAGACCACGTGGGAGGACCTCGAGACAGCGCTGATCACCGCGGACTTCGGTCCCGACATCAGTGAGCGCGTCGTCGAGGAGCTGCGTGCGAAGGTCGACAAGTACCGCACCACCGATCCCCAGGACCTGCAGCGAATGCTGCGGGAGACCCTGGAGGAGCACTTCGCGAAGTTCGACACCACCCTCAAGCTCACCGAGCGTCCTGCCGTCGTGCTGGTCGTCGGGGTCAACGGCGTCGGCAAGACCACGACCATCGGCAAATTCACGAAGTTCCTCCGCGGCTACCAGCGCAGTGTCGTGGTCGGTGCGGCGGACACGTTCCGTGCTGCTGCGGTCGATCAGCTCGCCACGTGGGCGCAGCGCGGGGGTGCAGCGATCGTCCGCCCTCAGCAGGAAGGTCAGGATCCCGCCTCCGTCGCCTTCCAGACTGTCGAGTACGCCAAGCGCGAAGGCATCGAGATCGCGATCATCGACACCGCCGGGCGTCTGCACACCAAGGGCGGTCTCATGGACGAGCTCACCAAGGTGCGGCGGGTGATCGAGAAGCAGGCGCCCATCAGCGAGGTCCTTCTCGTCCTCGACGCGACCACCGGGCAGAACGGCGTGATGCAGGCGGAGGCTTTCCTCGAGCACGCGGGCGTCACGGGGCTCGTCCTCACCAAGCTCGACGGCTCGGCCAAGGGCGGGTTCGTGCTGGCCGTACAAGAGCGCACCGGTATCCCGGTCAAGCTCCTCGGGCAGGGGGAGGGGATCGACGATCTCACCGGTTTCACGCCTCATGTCTTCGTCCAATCCCTGGTCGGCTGAGGACGGGACTACCGCCGTGAGCACGAGGCTGGTTTCATAGCGTTATGGCGATCGAACACGACTACTTCGGACTCCTGTCCTCGGGTCCCGACGGCTCGATCTTCTGGTCGGAGACCGTGGAGCTCGGTGACCAGAGCGTCACCGTCGATCTGACCGCTCCGGACCAGGACGATGTGTCCGCCGACGCGCTCGACATCGCCGCCGGACTCATCGCCGGCCTCGAGAACGTGGACGGGACGGCACGTCGCGGCATGCTGGCCGAGGTAGACGATCGCACCAGCGAGGTGACCGAGTACATCCTGCAGCAGCAGGAGGCATACGGCGATGACCTCCCTGACGTCCTCGTCGATGTGTCGGGCGACGCCGCGGTGGACATCATCCGCTCGCTCCGACTGATGAGCATGACGATCCTGGCAGACGAGCACGGCGGTTCGGAGCCCTTCGCCGTGCTCGAGTACGCCCTGGACGACAGCTCGTCCGACGATGTCCTGCTCGTGAACCTCGGCTCGGACGGTTCCGTCCAGTCGGTGATGAGCGCCGACTGAGGCGCCACCGCCGCGGGTGGCGCCTGTGGCCGGGCGTGGTCAGACGGCCTGTGCGAAACCGAGGTCCGCGCTGTCCGCGATGTGCGCGAGGTGCTCGGGGATCTCCCGTCCCTTCGACACCATCGACTGTGCCCACAGACGACCCGCACGGTAAGACGAGCGCACGAGGGGGCCGGCGAGGACGCCGAGGAAGCCGATGCGCTCGGCCTCTTCCTTGAACTCCACGAACTCGGCCGGCTTCACCCAGCGCGCGACGGGGTGATGGCGCGGTGACGGACGCAGGTACTGCGTGATCGTGATGATGTCGCAGCCGGCGTCATGGAGGTCGTGCAACGCCTGGACGACCTCCTCCGGTTCCTCGCCCATCCCCAGGATCAGGTTCGACTTCGTGATCAGACCGGCGTCGCGGGCCTGCGTGAGGACGTTGAGGGAGCGCTCGTAGCGGAACGCCGGACGGATGCGCTTGAAGATGCGGGGCACGGTCTCGACGTTGTGCGCGAACACCTCAGGGCGGGCATCGAAGATCTGCCCGAGGAAGGCCGGATCGGCGTTGTGCTCGTTCGCGAGCAGTTCGACGCCGGTGTTCGGGTTGAGCTCGTGGATCTTCCGGACGGTCTCGGCGTTGAGCCAGGCGCCCGTGTCGGGGAGGTCGTCCCGCGCGACGCTCGTCACCGTGGCGTAGCGGAGGTTCATGCGCATGACGCTCTCGGCGACGCGGCGGGGCTCATCGGTGTCGTAGGCGTCGGGCTTGCCCGTGTCGATCTGGCAGAAGTCGCAGCGGCGGGTGCACTGCGAGCCCCCGATGAGGAACGTCGCCTCCCGGTCCTCCCAGCACTCGTAGATGTTCGGGCAGCCGGCTTCCTGACACACCGTGTGCAGGTCCTCGCTCTTCACAAGAGAGTGCAGCGCCGTGTATTCCGGGCCCATCTTCGCTTTGGTCTTGATCCACTCGGGCTTGCGCTCGATGGGGGTCTCGGCGTTGCGGACCTCCAATCGGAGGAGCTTGCGTCCTTCGGGGGCGGCGGTCATGCGGGGACTCCTGCGTACTCGGTGAGGAAGGCGGTCGTGACGTGATCGATGACGTCGGCGGGGGAGACGTCGGCTCCGACGATCTCGCTCACGGTCGTGACTCCGGCATCGGTGATGCCGCACGGGATGATCCCGCGGAATCCCACGAGGCTGTTGTCGCAGTTGATCGCGAAACCGTGCATCGTGACGCCCTGCTGCACTCGCACGCCGATGGCCGCGACCTTGTCCTCCGAGAGCGGGCGACGAACCCAGACGCCGCTCCGTCCGTCGACCTGGTACCCGTCCACTCCCAGAGGGCGGAGCACGTCGATCAGGATGCGTTCCAGCCGCCGCACGTGAGCGACGACGTCCATCGGTTCGGGGAGCCGGACGATGGGATACCCGACGAGCTGGCCGGGTCCGTGCCAGGTGATCTTTCCCCCGCGGTCGACGTCGATGACGGGTGTGCCGTCCTGAGGGCGTTCGTGCGGCTCGGTGCGCTTGCCGGCGGTGTAGACCGCCTCATGCTCGAGCAGGATCAGCGTGTCCGGTCGACTTCCGTCCACCACCTCGGTGTGAACGCGGCGCTGCAGTTCCCACCCGTCGGCGTACGGCACGAGGTCCGGAGCCAGTCCCGGAGTGAGGATGTCCAGCATGAACGTCTCCCATCATCGATTAGTTGGATTGGGTCTAACAATACTCCCGACGAGACGCATCGGATGCATACCGGTCGCGCGCGGTAGCGTGAGGGCATGAGTTCCACCGGCCGTGCAGGGCGCCCCAAGGCGTCGTCGCGCGAGACTCTCGCGGAGGCCGCATGCGAGCTCTTCCTCGAACGCGGGTACGACGGCACATCGGTGGCCGACATCACTCAGCGCGCAGGCGTGAGCCGATCGAGCTTCTTCAACTACTTCACTTCGAAGAGTGACGTGTTGTGGTCCGGCGTCGACGAGCGGATCGAAGACGCGCTCGAGTCCCTCGACGATCTCGGGACGCGCGCGACGGGCGAGGCCGTCCGGGACATCCTTCTGCTCGTCGTCCGAGACTTCGCGCCCGATGCACTGGCTCTCGCGCTCCGTAACGCGGCCGCCATGGGGCTCGAGGATGAACTCGTTCGCGACACCGGTCTGCGTCTGGCGAAGCTCTCTGCAGGAGTGTCGCGCGCGGCTCGCGGTTCCGGGGTCGATGCGGTGCGTGCCGACATCCTCGGCGCCGCGCACGCCGCGGCCGTCTTCTCGTCGCTGCGGGTCTGGGCCGAGCAGGGGGCCGGCCGGGGTACTCCGGAAGCCGTACTCGCCGATGCGCTGGGGACGATCCACGACCTTCCCTGGTCGGACTGACCCCGCTCGGCGACCGAGCTCCGCGCTGCGCTGAGCGTGGAGGCTCCGCTCGCGTAGAATCGACAGCACCATGGCTACCTTTGGCACGCTCTCCGATCGGCTCACCGAGACCTTCCGCAACCTTCGCACGAAGGGAAAGCTCACCGCGGCCGACGTCGACGGCACCGTACGGGAGATCCGTCGCGCGCTGCTCGACGCCGACGTCGCGCTCGTCGTCGTCAAGGACTTCACCGCCAGAGTGCGTGAGCGCGCGCTCGGTGACGAGGTCAACAAGGCGCTGAACCCCGCGCAGCAGGTCGTGCAGATCGTCAACGAGGAGCTCGTCCAGATCCTCGGCGGCGAGCAGCGTCGGCTGCAGTTCGCGAAGACCGCTCCGACCGTGATCATGCTCGCGGGTCTGCAGGGTTCGGGGAAGACGACGTTCGCGGGCAAGCTGGCGAAGCAGCTCGAGGGCGAAGGGCACACGCCCCTCCTGGTCGCCGCCGACCTTCAGCGCCCGAACGCCGTCAACCAGCTCCAGGTCGTGGCGGAGCAGGCCGGCGCCACCATCTACGCGCCGGAGCCCGGCAACGGCGTCGGGGATCCGGTGAAGGTCTCGCGCGACGGTGTCGACTACGCGCGACGGCAGCAGCACGATGTCGTGATCATCGACACGGCCGGCCGTCTCGGCGTCGACGCCGAACTCATGAAGCAGGCCGCCGACATCCGCAAGGCGGTCACCCCCGACGAGGTCCTGTTCGTCATCGACGCAATGATCGGTCAGGATGCCGTCAACACGGCCAAGGCGTTCCAGGAGGGTGTCGACTTCACCGGCGTCGTGCTGTCGAAGCTCGACGGCGACGCACGTGGTGGCGCGGCTCTCTCCGTGGCCTCCGTGACCGGCCGTCCGATCATCTTCGCGTCGACGGGCGAGCGCCTCGAAGACCTCGAGCCGTTCCACCCCGACCGTATGGCGAGCCGGATCCTCGATCTCGGCGACATCCTGACCCTCATCGAGCAGGCCCAGCAGGCCTTCGACGAGGAAGAGGCCATGAAGATGGCCGAGAAGCTTGCGACCGAGGCCTTCACCCTCGAGGACTTCCTCGACCAGCTTCAGCAGATGAAGAAGATGGGTTCGATGAAGAAGATGCTCGGGATGCTTCCGGGCATGGGGCAGATGAAGCAGCAGCTCGAGGACTTCGACGAGCGTGAGATCGATCGCACCGAAGCCATCATCCGTTCGATGACGCCGGGGGAGCGGCGAAACCCGAAGGTGCTCAACGGCTCGCGCCGTCTGCGCATCGCCCGTGGTGCCGGCATGACGGTCACCGACGTGAACCAGCTCGTGCAGCGGTTCGAGCAGGCCGCGAAGATGATGAAGACGGTGGCCCGAGGGGGCACGCCCAACATCCCCGGTATGGGTGCGGTGCCCGGCATGGGACGTCCCGGTGCTTCCTCGAAGCGGGGGAAGGGCAAGAAGGGCAAGTCTTCCGGCGGTTCTCGTTCGGGCAACCCGGCCAAGCGCGCTGCGGAGAACGCGGGCATCAGCTCCTCGGCCGCACCCACGGGGTCCGGCTTCGGGCTGGGTAATGCCCCCCAGGCTCCCAGCGAGGCCGATCTCGCGGAGATCCAGAAGCTCTTCGGCAAGGGCTGAGCCTGGTCAGCGCGGAGCGGTGAGCACGGGCGCGACCGCCGAGGCGGCGCGACGTCCCGGTCCTGCTGCCGGACGCGCAACGATCTGGCCCAGCACCAACGCGCCGAGCGTCAGCACGAACCCGATGGCCTGGAGTGGCGTGAACCACTCGCCCGCGACGAGCGCACCGAGCAGGGTCGCGACGATCGGGGAGAGCAGCGCGAGGAGCCCCGGCACGATCACCGGCAGTTGCTGGACCCCGCGGAACCAGAGTGAGTAGGCGACGATCCCGCCCACCGTGCCGAGCCACAGATACCCGAGCGTGGCTTCACCGTCGATCCGCGATGGTACCCCTTCGACGAGCAGAGTGACCGGCAGCAGCAAAAGACCTCCGGCGCTGAGTTGCCAGCCGGCGTAGGCCACCGGTCCGACCCCGCTCGGCCTGCCCCAGCGCTTGGTGAGGATCATCCCCATTCCGGTCGCGGTGACACCGCCCAGCGCGGCGAGGACTCCCCAGAGATCGAGATCCGCCGCAGGGCCGAGGACGACCAGGGCGACACCGCCTGCTCCGACGACGGCCGCAGCCGCGGTGAGCGGTCGGATGCGCTCCTGCAGCACGAGCGAACCGAGAGCCAGCACGATGACCGGTTGAGCACCCGCAACCGCTGCCGCCACCCCGCCGGGGAGGCGTTCGGCAGCGAGGAACAGGAGAGGGAAGAACGCGCCGATGTTGAGTGCGCCGAGTGCCATCGACTTCCACCACCACGAACCGTGCGGAACCCGTCGGCTCAGGACGACGGCGAGAAGGCCGGCGGGGAGGGAACGCAGGAGCGCGGCGAACAGAGGGTGCCCGGGCGGGAGGAGTTCTGTCGTCACGAGATAGGTGGTCCCCCAGGAGATCGGTGCGAGGGCGGTGAGGAGCACGAGCATCACGCGGTTCATACCTCCAGCGTGCGCGCCGTGCGCCAATGAGTCCAACGCATGTTTGTCACAGCTTGCATGAGGGTTGATCATGGATACATGGAACTCCAACAGCTCCGGTACGTGGTGGAGGTGGCTGCCACCTCCAGCTTCACCAGGGCCGCCGAGCGTTGCTTCGTGACTCAATCGGCTCTCAGCCACCAGATCGCTGCACTGGAGCGGGAACTCGGCCTGCGACTGTTCATCAGGTCGAGTCGGAGCGTTCGATTGAGCGAGGCCGGCGAAGCGTTCGTCGGGCACGCGCGTGCCGCGGTCCGGGCAGCGGAGCAGGCATGGGAGGATGCCGCCGCCGTCGACGGCGCGGTGGTGGGGACTCTCCGCATCGGTGTCATCCCGACCGTGACCGCAATCGATCTCCCCGCCGTCCTCGTGGCGTTCCGCAGACAACATCCGCAAGCACGAGTCGAACTGCAGGTGGGGAACAGCGACACGCTCGTCGCCCGGCTTCGTCGCGGCGATCTCGATGTGGCGCTTCTGGGCCTGCGCGACGGCGTGGACCCGGTCGGCGTGGCATCACGTGTCCTGTCGCGTGACCGACTCGTGGCGGCGGTCCCTCGCGGGCACGCTCTTGCGGGCGCCGAAGCGATTCAGATCGAGGACTTGGCCGATCAGACCTTCGCGGACTTCCCGGCTGCGACCTCCGGCCGGGCGCAGAGCGACGCCGCGTTCACGTCCGCGGGAGTGACGAGGGATGTCGCGTTCGAAGCCGACTCGGCCACTCTCATCCTCGGGCTCGTCGAGGTGGGGCTGGCGGTCACGCTTCTCGCGCCGGAGACGGTGTCGCGATCGGGAGCCGATGTCGTGACGATCGACGTGCTCGACGGTCCCCGGCGGGTCGAGTACGTGGCCTGGGACCAGGCTGCGTCCCGGACGGTGGCCAGGGCCTTCCTCGCGGTGCTGGCTGCGGTCCCGGGGGAGCACGGGCCCGAAGCCTCGTCTTCCTCGTGAGGATGCAGGAAGACGCGAGAAGCGGGTCCGGAGGTGAACTCCGGACCCGCTTCGCTTCACTCGACGCCGTTACTTGACGTCTTCGTCGACCCAGTCCATGGACTTCGTGACGGCCTTGCGCCACAACCGGAGCTGGCGGTCGCGCTCGGCTTCATCCATCGAGGGCTCCCAGCGCTTGTCCTCCTGCCAGTTCGCGGAGAGGTCATCCAGACCGTTCCAGAAGCCGACGGCGAGACCGGCGGCGTAGGCGGCACCGAGCGCCGTGGTCTCGGCGACGACCGGGCGCACGACGGGGACACCGAGGACGTCCGCCTGGAACTGCATGAGCGCGTCGTTGGCGACCATGCCGCCGTCGACCTTGAGCTCCGTCAGATCCACACCGGCATCGGCGTTGACCGCATCCAGCACGTCGCGGGTCTGGAAGGCCACCGCCTCCAGCGCGGCGCGCGCGATGTGGTTCTTGTTCGCATACCGGGTGAGGCCGACGATCGCGCCCCGGGCGTCCGGACGCCAGTAGGGGGCGAACAGTCCCGAGAAAGCGGGGACGATGTAGACGCCGCCGTTGTCCTCGACCTGCTCGGCCAGCTTCTCGACCTCGGGGGCCGAGGAGATGATGCCGAGCTGGTCGCGCAGCCACTGGATGAGCGACCCGGTGACGGCGATCGATCCTTCGAGTGCGTAGTGGGTCGGTCCGTCGCCGAGCTTGTAGCCGACGGTGGTGAGCAGCCCGTTCTTCGAGTGGACGACTTCTTCGCCCGTGTTGAAGATCAGGAAGCAGCCCGTGCCGTAGGTGTTCTTGCTCTCGCCGGTCTGGAAGGCGGCCTGCCCGAACGTCGCGGCCTGCTGGTCGCCGAGGATGCCGGCGATCGGCGTCTCCCGCAGAAGCGAGGAGCTCTCCGCGGTGCCGTACACCTCGGACGAGGAACGGATCTCCGGCATCATCGAGCGCGGCACGCCGAACGCTTCGAGGATGTCATCGCGCCACTCGAGGGTTTCGAGGTCCATGAACATCGTGCGGGACGCGTTGGTGACGTCGGTCGCGTGCACGCCTCCGTCGGCGCCACCCGTGAGGTTCCAGAGAACCCAGCAGTCGGTGGTGCCGAAGAGCAGGTCGCCTGCTTCCGCCTTTTCGCGGGCCCCCTCGACGTTCTCCAGAATCCACGCGATCTTGGTCCCCGAGAAGTACGTCGCGAGGGGCAGACCGACGACCGGCTTGAACCGCTCGACACCGCCGTCGGCCGCCAGGCGGTCGACGATCTCCTGCGTGCGGGTGTCCTGCCAGACGATCGCGTTGTAGATCGGCTTGCCGGTGTTCTTGTCCCACACGACGGCGGTCTCGCGCTGATTGGTGATACCGACGGCCGCGATGTCGTGACGGGTCAGGTCGGCGCGGCCCAGGGCCAAGCCGATGACCTCTTGCACGTTGCGCCAGATCTCCGCCGCGTCGTGTTCGACCCAGCCTGCCTTCGGAAGGATCTGTTCGTGCTCCTTCTGTCCGGTCGCGACGATGCTGCCCTTCTTGTCGAAGATGATCGCGCGGCTCGACGTGGTTCCCTGGTCGATGGCGATGATGTAGTCAGCCACTTGTGCTCTCCTTTGAATTCCAGTGCGGATGGGGTGTCGATCAGCCGGCGAGGCCGAGCAGCAGGGGCGCTGCGACTGCGGCGATCACACCACCGATGAGCGGACCGACGACGGGAACCCACGAGTAGGACCAGTCGCTGGCACCCTTGCCCTTGATCGGCAGGATCGCGTGAGCGATGCGCGGGCCGAGGTCACGGGCGGGGTTGATGGCGTAGCCGGTCGGACCACCGAGGGACGCGCCGATCGCGACCACGAGCAGGGCGACCGGTAGTGCGGTGAGCGGTCCGAGGCCTCCGGGGGTACCGACCTCGATGTCGCCGTAGTCCGCGAACGCGAAGATGACGAACACGAGCACGAACGTTCCGATGATCTCCGTGATGAGGTTCCACCCGTAGGAGCGGATCGCAGGACCGGTCGAGAAGACGCCGAGCTTGTTGGCCGCCTCCGGCTCCTCGTCGAAGTGCTGCTTGTAGGCGAGCCAGACGACGATCGCACCGAGGATCGCGCCGACGAGTTCAGCGGCCGTCGCGGTCAGGAACATCACGAACGAGATCTTGCCGGCGACGAAGAGTCCGATGCCGACGGCGGGGTTGAGGATCGCACCGGAGTACGCCGAGACGAGCACACCGGCGAAGACCGCGAGGCCCCATCCCCAGTTGACCATCAGGAAGCCGCCGCCGAAGCCCTTGTTCTTTGCAAGGGCCACGTTGGCCACGACACCACATCCGAGGAGGACGAGCATCGCTGTGCCGACCAACTCCGAGAGGAAGTAGAGACCGAGATTCACATCAGCCATGTCTTCTTTGACCTTTCTTATGTGTCGAGGCCCCTCTGCCCCGACACGTTATGGGGGGGTTGCGCCGCGAGGAGGGCGGCTGTCCGAAGTCCAGTCAGCCGCGGGTGCGGGACTGGATATCGAGTCCGTGCCGCTCGTTGAGCAGCTGACGTGTCTGGTCGAGCTCGGCGTCGTGACGCGCGCGGTCCCAGCCGAGCAGCGGAGCGAGCGCGTCGGCGATCTCATCGAGGACCTCGGCGTCCGCGTTTCCGGTGAAGGCGATGCTGGTGCGCCGCAGCACGACGTCTTCGAGGCGACTCACCATCTCGTTGTGCACCATCCATTCGAGTTCGCGGGTCGAGAGGTCGCCCTTGGCGAGGGGCTCGTCGGTACCCTGCTCGACATACTCCCAGACCTGGGCGGCGCGGGTGCCGTAGCGTGCGATCAGGCGGTCGGCACGTGCGCCGGCGCCGGCGAGGTTCTCCTGGACCCAGAGGCGCTTCGCCTTCTCCGTACGCGGGAACTCGCGGCCGCCGCCGATTGCGCGCCCGGCCGTCGAGACGGTCCTGGTACGGCCGAGCAGGCCGAGCACGACATCGGAGAGCGACTCGCCGAGCGCGCGGAACGTCGTCCACTTGCCGCCGACGAGGCTCACGAGCGGTACCGCGCCCTTCTGGTCGACTTCGATGCGGTAGTCGCGGGAGACGAAGCCCGGTGCCGTGTCCTCATGACGCGGCAGCGGGCGGATACCCGAGAACTTGTAGACGATCTGGTCGCGCGCCACCGGGATCGTCGGGAAGACGTGGTGGATCA
>WPCJ01385123.1_pt1 | contig 12685 bp, 10 predicted proteins | sample 5399831 | NCBI WGS metagenome assembly WPCJ01 (sample SAMN12869470, study PRJNA574797) | sludge metagenome | isolation source: wastewater treatment of pH10 | place: China:Beijing | collected 2019-05-20 | reverse complement strand
CACGCGTTCCTCGCCTCGGAGTCGTTCGTGAATCCGGATGGCAGCGGCACCACGGTGCCGGTCCCGACTCCCGCCGAGGTCTTCGAGGCTGCGAAGGTGCTCGGCATGGGCACGGTCATCGATCCCTACACCGAGCCCGCGCGCTGGGCGTCGGTCGAGCAGATCGAGGAGACCGCACGGCTGCTGAACGTGGCCGCCGAGATCGGTGCAGGTGTCGGCGTCCGCGTCGGGTACCACAACCACGCTCACGAGCTGGAGGCGGTCTTCGACGGCGTCACCGGGCTCGAGGTCCTCGCTGGACTCCTCGATGAGCGCGTGGTCCTCGAAGTCGACCTCTACTGGGTCGCGCGCGGTGGCGTCGACCCGGTCGCGCTGCTCGAGCGTCTGGGGGACCGGGTGATCGCGGTGCATGCGAAGGACGGCACCCTCGACCCGGCGCTCGCCGGTGCGTACCCTCCCGCCGACCAGGTGGCCGCGGGGGACGGCGCCGTGCCGCTGGTCGAGGCCATCGCTGCGGCCCCGGCGCTCGAACTCGCCATCGTCGAGTTCGACCACTACGAGGGGGAACTCTTCGACGCGATCGAGCGCAGCCGGGTCTACCTCGATGAGAAGGTCGCCGGCTGATGGCGAGCCCCGTGGGTGTCGGCATCATCGGTGCCGGCAACATCAGCGATCAGTACCTGTCGAACCTCACCACGTTCCCGGACGTCCGCGTCCTCGCGGTCGCGGATCTCCTCGAGGAGCGGGCGAAGGCGCAGGCCGAGAAGTACGGCGTCCCGCGCTTCGGTGGGGTCGACGTGGTGCTCGACGACCCCGACATCGACATCGTGGTCAATCTCACGATCCCCGCGTCGCACGTCGAGGTCTCCGAGGCGATCATCGCCGCGGGCAAGCACGTCTGGACCGAGAAGCCGATCGGGGTCAGCCGGGAGGAGTCCCGTCGGCTGCTCGAGAGGGCGCAGGCCGCGGACCTTCGCGTCGGCGTGGCTCCGGACACCGTGCTCGGCCCGGGGGTGCAGACGGCGAAACGGGCGATCGCGCGCGGTGACATCGGGCGGCCGTTGTTCGGTCAGACCACGTTCCAGTGGCAGGGGCCGGAGATCTTCCACCCGAATCCGGCGTTCCTCTATGCCAAGGGCGGCGGACCCCTGCTCGACATGGGGCCGTACTACGTCTCGACGCTCGTGCATGTCTTCGGCTCGGTGGCTGCGGTCGCGGCTCTCGGGCTGCAGGGATCGCCGACGCGGCGCGTTCAGGTCGGCGAGCTCGCCGGGCAGGAGTTCCCGGTCGAGATCCCCTCGACGCTCAGCGTCCTGATGGACTTCGAGCAGGGTGGTCAGGCGCAGAGCCTGTACAGCACCGATTCGCCGCTGCTGCGACAGGGAATCGTCGAGATCACCGGCACCGAGGGCACGATCGTGATCCCCGATCCCAATACGTTCGGTGGCGCGATCACGATCACCCGACCGCTCACCCGCCTGTTCGTCCCCCCGGAGCCGGTCCAGCAAGAGGTCATCGACGTCGCGCAGGAAGGCGTGCTCTCCGGGCGCGGCCTCGGGCTGCTCGACATGGCGCGTTCAATCGCCGCCGGTCGCCCGCACGTCGCCACGGGGGAGTTCGGCTACCACGTGCTGGACACGCTCCTGTCGATCGAGGAGGCCGCGGCATCGCGCAGCTTCGTTTCCGTGGAGAGCTCCGCCGGTCAGGTCGGTGCGCTCGCCGCGGACTTCGATCCGTTCGAAGCCACGCTCTGACGGGCACCGCCCGTGGCGGCGACGGTGCGAGTCACCGCGCCTTCGCCGCCACGTAGCGGTCGACGCTCGCCGGCGAGAGGACTTCCCGAGCGACCATGATCGCGGCGCCCAACACAGCCGCGCGATCACCCGCCTGCGATTGCACGATCGCCAGATGCTGGGTCGCGAGGGGGATCGATCGACGATAGACGATCTCTCGGACGCCGGCGAGGAGATGCTCTCCGGCGCGTGCGATGCTGCCACCCAGCACGATGATCGACGGGTTCAGGAGGTTGACGACGGTGGCGAGAACCTCGCCCACATGACGGCCGGCCTGACGCGTCGCTTCGATCGCTGAGGTGTTCCCCGATCGCACGAGGGCGACGACATCCGCGGGGCTGTGGGCATCGAGTCCTTCCGCACGGAGGGCGATCGCCAGGGCGGACCCGCTGGCGAGGGCCTCGAGGTCGCGGTCGTCATCCGGCTCGCGGGTCGATCCGGCACCGCTCGGGACCTGGACGTGCCCCATGTCGCCCGCGGAACCCTGCGCGCCGCGCTGCAGCTGACCACCCGCGATGATGCCGGCACCGATACCGGTGGACACCTTCACGAAGATCAGATCGTCGACCTGTGGCCAGCTCGTCGCCTGCTCGCCGAGAGCGAGGATGTTCACATCGTTGTCGACCAGCACCGGCACGTCGAAAGTCCGCTGCACGTAGGCCGGAACGTCGAATCGGTCCCATCCCGGCATGATCGGCGGATTGGTCGGTCGACCGGTGGAGTGCTCCACCGGTCCGGGCACCCCGATGCCGACGCCGACCAGGGGGAGTCCCTCGTCGCTCGTGGCCCTGAGGAGTTCGCCGCCATCGGTGAGAATGGTGTCGAGCAACCTCTCGGGACCGTCGCCGATGTCGATCGTGCGCGTGCGGGAGTCGAGGATGACCCCGGCCAGATCTGCCACGGCCACCGTGGCGTGCGTCGCGCCGAGGTCCACGGCCAGGACGAGACCGGCACGGGGGTTGAAGGCGACTCGGGCGGGCGGGCGTCCTCCGGTCGATGCCGCCTCGCCGGCGGGACGCAGGAGCCCGGCAGCGAGGAGCGCATCCACGCGCAGGGCGACCGTGGAGCGCGCGAGTCCGGTGAGCGCGGCGAGTTCGGCTTTGGTTCTGGCATGGCCGTCGCGAAGGATCTGGAAGATCTCGCCCGCACCGGAGGAGATCGCCGGAGCCGGCCTCAGAACGTCAACCATGGCGTCAGTAAACCACAGCACTTCGGCCTTTCGGCGATCGGCTTCTGATTTGGGTTCTACGACTTTTGACGATGGGGTAGCAAAAGTTGGAAGCTCTGTGTCAGAATCGGCGACATGACAACGGATGTCACTGACACCGGTCTCGGGACGATCCGAACCGGGATCCTCGGCGGAGGGTTCATGGCCCGCGTGCATCGCACCGCGGCCCGCGACGCCGGAGGAGAACTGCGCGCGGTCGCCACCCGATCCGCGGCAGGAGGGCGCGATGCGGCGAACGCCCTCGGCGCGGAGAGGGCGGAGAGCGATGCGGCCGGCGTGCTCGAGGCCACAGACATCGACGTCGTCCACATCTGCACCCCGAACGCCACACATGCCGACCTCGCGCTCCGAGCACTCCACGCCGGGAAGCACGTCGTGTGCGAGAAGCCGCTCGCCACGACCGCGCAGGACGCCAGGATTCTCGCCGAGACCGCTCAGGCTCGGGGTCGAGTGGCCGCTGTGCCCTTCATCTACCGCTACCACCCGATGGTGCGCGAGGCGAGAGCGCGGATCGCCCGCGGTGACGCCGGTGACCTGCTCACCCTCGACTGCTCGTATCTTCAAGACTGGATGCTCCTGCCGAGCGACGACGACTGGCGGGTGCGCTCCGAGTCCGGGGGTGCGTCCCGAGCCTTCGCAGACATCGGCTCGCACCTGTGTGATCTCGTCGAGTTCGTGGCCGGCGAGCGGATCCGCACGCTGAGCGCCCGCACCCGACGCGTGTTCTCCGAGCGATCGGGGCAGACGGTCGACACCGAGGACATCGTCGCCCTTCTCGTCGAGACCGAGTCCGGTGCCCTGGGCACGCTCCTCATCTCGCAGATGGCGGCAGGCCGCAAGAACGCCCTCACCCTCGAACTCCACGGCTCGCAGCAGACCCTCCGCTTCGAGCAGGAACGACCCGAGGAGCTCTGGATCGGCATGCGTGAGGAATCCCGGTCGCTGTTGCGCGACCCCGCGTCATCCGTCGCCGACTCGGCGCGACTCCAGCGGGTCCCCGCCGGCCATGCGATGGGCTATCAGGACGCCTTCAACGGTTTCGTCGCCGACGTCTATGCGGCCATCGCCGGTGCACAGCCCGATGGACTCCCCACGTTCGCCGACGGATTCCGGTCGGCGGTGCTGACGGAAGCGGTGCTCGACTCGGCGGCGCAGGGCGGACGATGGGTGGAGGTGACGGCATGATCGCGACCACGATCGACCCCGTGCTGCGGGTGGAGGGTATCCGCAAGTCGTTCTACGGCGTCGAAGTACTCAGCGGTATCGACTTCGATGTGCGGCCAGGAGAGGTGCACGGCCTCGTCGGCGAGAACGGTGCGGGGAAGTCGACCCTCATGAAGATCATCGCGGGTGTGCAGCCGGCCGACGAGGGGACGATCTCGTATCGCGGAGAAGAGGTGCACCACGCGCACCCCCGACAGGCGATGGATGCCGGCATCGTGACGGTCTTCCAGGAATTCACCCTCTTGCCCGAGCGCACCGTCGCGCAGAACGTCTATCTCGGGCGCGAGCCCCGCCGCGGCGGCTTCGTCGACCAGCGGGAGATGCACACGCGGACCGAGGCCCTGCTGACCGACCTGGGCGTCTCGTTCATCGAACCGTCCGCGCGTGTCGGTTCCCTCACCGTCGCCGAACAGCAGATCGTCGAGATCGTCAAGGCGCTCTCCTTCGACGCCCGGGTCATCTCGATGGATGAACCGACCGCCGCGCTGAGCGACCGCGAAGTCGAGCTGTTGTACGCGATCATCCGCCGGCTCACCTCCCGTGGGGTCGCCGTGATCTATGTGTCGCACCGGCTCAAGGAGATCTTCGATCTCTGCGACCGCATCACTATCCTCAAGGACGGTGCTCTCGTCTCGACCGACGACACCGCGGCGCTCACGACCGATGAACTGGTCCGGCGCATGGTCGGGCGGTCGATCCAGTCGTACTTCCCCGATGCGCTCGAGGGAACGGTCGTGGGCCGGCCACGGCTGGAGCTGGACGGGTGCGGCAACGCCTACGTCGACGGGGTGTCGCTCACGCTGCGTGCCGGGGAGATCGTCGGCATCGCCGGTCTCCAGGGATCCGGTCGCACCGAACTCGTGGAAGGGATCTTCGGCATCCAGGCGTTCACCCGGGGCTCGATGCGGATCGACGGGGAACCTGCACGCATCACCGGTGCGCGGGCTGCGGTCCGCGCCGGACTCGCCCTCGTGTCCGAGGATCGCAAGGCGCAGGGGCTCGCGCTCGGCCAATCGGTCCTCGACAACGCCCTTCTGGTCGTGCGCAGCGTCTTCGCGGGCCGGACGACGGCGTCCCGTCGCGAGGTGCCCGGTGTCCTCACCTCGCTCGAAGTCAGCTCTCGGGGCGTCGATCAGGAAGTGCGCTTCCTGTCGGGCGGCAACCAGCAGAAGGTCGTGCTGGCGAAGTGGCTGCTCACCCAACCGCAGATCGTCCTCTTCGACGAACCGACCCGCGGCATCGATGTGGGGGCGAAATACGCCGTGTACCAGCTCATGCGCGAACTCGCAGCGCAGGGGAAGGCCGTGCTGATGGTGTCGAGCGAACTGCCGGAGGTCATCGGGATGAGCGATCGGATCCTCGTGATGCACGATGGCGAGCTCGTCGCCGAACTCCCTGCGGGCTCTGCGGAGCACGAGATCCTCGGGGCGGCGACGGGTGCGAGTGATTCCGACAGCGCAGGGGACGGGGGTACGCGATGAAGCGTCTCCGGGTCGACTCGACCGTCATCGTCCTCGCCATCCTCCTGCTCGTGCTCATCGTCGGTGCGATCCTCGTCGCGACGGTGGGGCGAAACTTCTTCAGTCCCGGCAACGTCCGGGACATCCTGACCGGGATGAGCGTCCTCGGGCTCGTGGCCATCGGGCAGACGCTGGTCGTGATCGGTGCATCGCTCGATCTCTCCGTCACCTACGTGATCAGCCTGTCGAGCCTGCTGGCGGCCACGACGATGAACGGCAACCCGGGGAACATCCCTCTCGCTGTGGTCGTCACGCTCCTTGTGTGCGCCGGCATCGGGCTCGCGAACGGTCTCATCGTCACCGTCCTCAAGGTGAACGGCTTCATCGCCACTCTCGGCGTCGGTCTCATCCTGCAGGGCATCCTGAACACGAACTTCGAGGGCTCGGCAGGCGACGTCCCGTGGGCCTTCCAGCTCATCGGCGCCACCGGACTCGGCCCGATCCCGGTTTCGACGCTCATCATGATCGCGTTGGCCGTGGTGGTGTGGATCCTGCTCAATCGCACCCGCACCGGCGCCCACCTCTTCGCCGTCGGCGGCGACCCCGAGATCGCCCGACTTTCGGGAGTCCGCACGCGGATGCCGCTCATCTGGGCCCACGTCCTGTGCTCGGTCTTCGCGGGACTCGCGGGTCTGCTCCTCGCCAGCCGGCTCGGCGTCGGCAGCCCCACGGTGGGCCAGCAGGGTGGCTACGCGCTCCTCTCGATCGCGGCGGTCGTCCTCGGCGGCACGCTCCTGCTCGGCGGGCGCGGCTCGGTCTGGGGCACGATCGGCGGCGTCGCGATCCTGGCCGTCGTCGACAACGTGATGAGCGTGATGCAGGTCAATCCGTTCTTCAAGGATGTCGTCCGCGGCATCGTGATCGTGGCCGCCGTCGCCGTGTACAGCCGTCGTTCGATCATCCGACGGCGCCCGCGATTCGGCGCCGGTGGTACACGGACCGGCGGTGATGACGCCGCGAAGGCTGCGGACGCGGAGATGGCCGCGGCCGCATCGCAGCTCGTCGAGACCACTCCCGATGCCGGCTCCGCTTCGCAAGGAGGGCGCGCATGAATACGCTGCGCACACTCGTCAGCCCCCGTGGGGCGGTGTTCCTGCTGCTGGCGATCCTGCTCGTGGCGGTCACGATCCTCAACCCGAGCTTCGCCGAACCGGGACAGTTCATGCGGTTCCTCCAGCGGGTCGCACCGATCGCCATCGTCGCGATCGGCCAGTACTTCGTGATCATCGCCGGCGAGTTCGATCTGTCGCAGGGATCGCTCATCACGGCACAGGTCATCATCGCCGGGAATCTGGTCGGGCAGGACGACGCCCGCACGATTCCGGTGCTGCTGCTCATGATCGTGTTCGCCGTGGCCGTCGGGCTCGTCAACGGACTGATCACCACCCGGCTCAAGGTGCCTTCGTTCATCGTCACCCTCGGAATGATGCTCGCCCTCCTCGGCGGGGTCATGTGGTGGACGGGAGGCGCGGCCACGGGCAATCCTGCCGACAGCTTCCGGGAGATCGGTCGTGGCGGGATCCGCGACGTGCCGTTCCTCGATTTCATCCCGTGGGCGGTGCTGCTGCTGATCGTCTGGTTGGCGCTGGGCATCTGGATCACGAAGCGTCCGCTGGGAAAGACGCTCATCGCCGTCGGCGACAACGCGGTCGCGGTCGACTACGCCGGAGCGCGTCGGGCCTGGGCGACGACGCGTGCCTTCATCATCTCGTCGCTGTCGGCATCGCTGTCGGCGGTACTCCTCGTCGGCTACGCCGGTGTGCACCCGTCGGTCGGTCGCGGCTACGAATTCACGGCGATCACGGCGGTCGTGCTCGGCGGAGTGGTCCTCGGCGGCGGTCGCGGCTGGATCGTCGGTGCGGTCGCCGGAGCTTTCGCCCTCGAGGCCCTGTTCATGCTGCTCAACATCGCAGGGGTCCCGTCCACGCTCCGTGACGCAGTCCAGGGCGTCATCATCATCGCCGCCGTCGCCTACTCCGCCGTCGCGTTCCGTGCCCGCCGGCGACGAAGTCCGCAGTCTTCCGATGTCCCTCCCGCAGAACCCCTTTCCACCAGCACCATCCACACAGAAACCAGAGGAGATTAGCAATGCGACGATCAATGAAGATCGCCACCGCAGGGGTGGCTCTCTTCGGCCTCATCGCGCTCGCCGGGTGCACGACCGACCCGTCCGTGGCGCCGGCCGACTCGGAGAACCCTGATGCGGCAGCGGAGACGACGGAGTGGTTCGATCAGGAGCTCTTCGACAAGCAGGACGAGGAGCGCGGCGTCGATCCGCAGGGTCCCGCCGACGAACCCTATCTGCAGTACATCAACGCAGAGATGGTCGACACCTCCGAGTTCGCCGCCGAGGGGGCCAAGAAGGCCTGCTTCGCCAACGCGTCGATCTCGAACCCGTGGCGCCAGACCGGCTGGATCACGATGAACGAACAGCTGAAGGCGCTGCAGGCCGAAGGAGCGATCAGCGAGATGGAGACGCGCGACGCGCAGGACTCCGATGACACGCAGATCGCCGACATCGACTACTTCATCTCCGAGGGCAACTGCGACGTGTTCCTGATCTCGCCCAACAGCACGGCGGCCATGACCCCGGCCGTGGAGCGGGCGTGTGAGACGGGCAAGCCCGTCGTGGTCTTCGACCGCGGCGTCAACACCGACTGCCCTGTCACCTTCATCCACCCGATCGGCGGTTTCGCCTGGGGTATCGACACCGCCGAGTTCCTGATCGACGACCTCGAAGAGGGCGACAAGGTCGTGGCACTGCGCATCCTCCCGGGCGTGGATGTGCTCGAGCACCGCTGGGCTGGAGCGAAGAAGCTGTTCGACGAGGCGGGGATCGACGCCGTGGACCACTTCACGGGCGCGGACCCGGCTGAGATCAAGAGCATCATCAGTGACGAGCTGGCCAAGGGAGACGTCGACGGCATCTGGATGGACGCCGGTGACGGAGCGGTCGCGGCCATCGAGGCGTTCGAAGATGCCGGTGCGGACTACCCCGTCATGACGGGTGAGGACGAGATGAGCTTCCTGCGCAAGTGGAAGGACACGGGTCTCACGGGCTTGGCCCCGGTGTACTCGAACTTCCAGTGGCGTACCCCGCTCCTCGCCGCGCAGAAGATCTTCGCCGGTGAAGAGGTCCCGAAGGAGTGGGTGCTCCCGCAGAAGCCGATCACGGCGCCCGAGCTCGACGACTACCTCGAAGCCAACGAGGGCATGCCCGACGGCCACTACGCCAAGTTCGGCGGGGAGAACCTTCCCGGCTACCCCACCGTCTGGCAGGAACGGCAGATCCCGTAACCGATGTGCTCTCCCGCCCTTCCGCTCCGCACCCGCGGAATGGGAGGGTGGGAGAGCACGGTCATGAGCAAGAGGACAACGATGCCCCGCACGATCGCCGTCAACACCTGGGTGTGGACGTCTCCGCTGACGGATGCGACTCTCGGACCACTCGCCCGCAAAGCCGCGAACCTCGGCTATGACGCTCTGGAGCTGCCGCTCGAGAACGTCGGCGATTGGGACCCTGAGCGGACTCGCGATGTGCTCGACGCGTGGGGACTCGGTGCGATCGTGGTCGGCGCAATGGGGCCCGGTCGCTCGCTGGTCGCCCGCGTCGGCGATGTCGGGGCCACTCAGGACTATCTTCGTGCGTGTATCGCGGCGGCGACGACGGTCGGCGCCGACGTGGTGGCCGGACCGTTCTACGCGCCGACCGGAGTCGCCTGGCGGATGGACGCCGATGAGCGCCGCGCGGTGGTCGCCGAGGTGCGCGAGAACCTCGCGGTGGTCGCTGACGAGGCATCCGACAGGGGAGTGACGCTGGCCGTCGAACCTCTGAACCGCTACGAGACGAGTGTGCTCAACACGGTCGAGCAGAGCCTCGACACGCTCAGCCCGCTCCTCGGCGCCGGTGTCGGTCTCGCGCTCGACACCTACCATCTCCACATCGAGGAGAAGCAGCCGGCCGATGCGATCCGCGCTGCGGGGTCGGCGATCGCGCACGTGCAGGTCTGCGGCACCGACCGCGGCGCCGTCGGTGACGACCACGCCGACTGGCCGGGCATTCTTCAGGCGCTCGACGACGCCGACTATCGAGGTCCGCTCGGACTGGAGAGCTTCACCGGCGAGAACGCCACGATCGCGGTCGCCGCCTCCGTCTGGCGCCCACTCGCCCCGAGCCAGGACGAACTCGCTTCCCGCAGTATCGCCGCCCTCCGAGCCTTCGGAGCCTGACCACCGAAACGCGACACGCCCGCAACGATACGAAGGAGTATCCATGACGAGCCACCCGGTCACCCTGTTCACCGGCCAATGGGCTGATCTGCCCTTCGAGGAGGTCGCGCGTCTCGCGGCGGGGTGGGGCTACGACGGTCTCGAGGTCGCCGCCTCCGGGGACCACCTCGATCTGCGCCGAGCCGACGAGGACGACGCCTACCTGGCCTCGCGCAAGGAGATCCTCGATCGCCACGGACTCGAGGTCTTCGCGATCTCGAATCATCTCGCCGGACAGGCGGTGTGCGATGCGCCGATCGACTTCCGTCACCAGGCGATCCTGCGCGATCACGTGTGGGGCGACGGCGATGCGGAGGGGGTGCGGCAACGCGCTGCCGAGGACATGAAGCGCGCGGCCCGCGTCGCACGCAAGCTCGGCGTCGATACGGTGGTCGGGTTCACCGGCTCATCGATCTGGCCCTACGTGGCGATGTTCCCGCCGGTGCCGGCATCCGTGATCGAGAGTGGATTCGAGGATTTCGCGCAACGGTGGAATCCGATCCTCGACGTCTTCGACGGTGAGGGCGTGCGGTTCGCGCACGAGGTGCACCCCGGGGAGATCGCCTACGACTACTGGTCGAGTGTGCGTGCTCTCGAGGCGATCGATCACCGTGAGGCGTTCGGATTCAACTGGGATCCGTCGCACATGATGTGGCAGAACGTCGATCCGGTCGGGTTCATCGTCGACTTCGCGGACCGCATCTACCACGTGGACTGCAAGGACACCCGGATGAGACCGCACAACGGTCGGGCCGGGGTGCTCGGCTCGCATCTCCCGTGGGGAGACCCGCGACGGGGATGGGACTTCGTCTCCACCGGGCACGGGGATGTGCCCTGGGAGGACGCCTTCCGCGCCCTCGACGCCATCGGCTACGGCGGTCCGATCTCGATCGAGTGGGAGGACGCCGGGATGGATCGTCTGCACGGAGCGGCCGAAGCGCTCGGCTTCGTGCGCTCCCTGCTGTGGCCGCCTCCTGCGGCGTCTTTCGACGCGGCGTTTCGCAACCAGTGACGAACCCGGCGGAGCCCGCGCGCTGTCAGACGGCGGGCTCGCGGAGGCGGACCAGACGCTCGTGTCCGGTCTCCTCCAGCTCGGCGATGTCGTCTCGCGACTTCAGGAAGTCGGAGAAGGACCGGTAGCCGAGCGCCTTCTCGCTGAACGATGGGTCCATGCGGCGCATATGCGTCTTCACTGCGGAGCTGTGCAGCCATTCGTCGGCGTCCGCCTTGTCGTGACCGAGGCGGAGGGCGCGCTCGAGCAGTTGCGTCGCCTCGCCCTGCTCATCGATCTTCGTCGGAGCAGGGGCGGCCGCCTTGGACTTGGCCCGGCGCGGGGTCTTGGCCTTGGCCGTATCGGTGCTCGCCTCGGCGGTGTCGGCGGCATCGGCGGTGGCCTCGACCACGGCTTCTGCCTTCGCCGCGACAGGCGGGGGAGTGGTCTTGACGGGGCGCACGACTCCGGGCAGCGAGTCGTAGGACTCGAACTCGTCGCAGGCCGCCGCGAGCGACTTCGCGGTCGAGCCCGACACCCCGACCCCGATCACGTAGCGACCGAGCCGCTTGCAGCGCTGCGCGAGCGGCACGTAGTCGCTGTCACCCGCCACGATCACGACGTGCGTGAGGTCGGGCAGCCGGAACATGTCTTCGACCGCATCGACGGCGAGCCGGATGTCGGCGCCGTTCTTGGCGTAGGCGGCGGCAGGGAAGAGCTGCACGAGGTCGACCGCGCGGGCCACGAGCTGAGAGCGGTATTCGGCGTTCACCGGCGACGACCAGTCGGCGTATGCGCGCGTCAACACCAGGGTGCCGAAAGACGCGGCGTAGTCGATGATCGCCCCGACCTCGATCATCGCGCGGCCGAGACGGTCGACGACCTCCGGATCGTTCGGGTTCTCGGTGATGCGCTGCCGGTCCTTGCCATAGGCGTTGCGCCCGTGCACGCGGTCGTACCAGGAGATGACGATGTTGTCGAAGTCGAGATAGACGGCGACGCGGGCATCGGTGGTCTCGGCCATGATCAGGCCTCCTCACGGGGGTAGCGGACGCCGATCTGCGCACGGATCTCGTCGAGCGCGCCCATGATCGCGACGCTCTCGGCGATCGGCAGGATGTCGCCTTCGAGGATCCCGTCGCGCACCAGGCGCTCGGCGGCATGAGCCTGATACTGCATGCCGCGGCCCGTGACCGAGGAGACGTACTCTTCCTGCACGGTGCCGTCCGGGAGGATCACGCGGAACGTGGTCGGGCTGTACCAGACCGTGTCGATGTCGATGCGGGCTGCGGTGCCGAGGATGCTCGCCACGTTGGGGCCTGCCGCCCGGGACGACGAGAGGCTGGTGGAGACCGCGCCGCCCTCATGCGTCATCACGGTCGCGACCTCGGAATCGGCGCCCGTGTCGATGAGCCTGCCCACGGCGCGGATGCTGGTCGGAGCGCCGAGGATGTCCCAGATGAAGGAGATCGGATAGATGCCGAGATCGAGCAGGGCACCGCCGCCGAGCTCGAGGGCGTTGAGCCGGTGCGCCGGGTCGGTGGGCAACAGCTGTGTGTGATCCGCGCTGACCGCGCGGATGTCGCCCAGGGCGCCCTCGGCGATGAGCTCGCGGATGCGCACCATGTGCGGCAGATAGCGCGTCCACATGGCCTCCATG
>WPCJ01165840.1_pt1 | contig 12686 bp, 10 predicted proteins | sample 5399831 | NCBI WGS metagenome assembly WPCJ01 (sample SAMN12869470, study PRJNA574797) | sludge metagenome | isolation source: wastewater treatment of pH10 | place: China:Beijing | collected 2019-05-20 | reverse complement strand
GGCGCGCTCAACGTCATGGGCCTCGCTTCGCCGCAAAGCGCGATCCTGTCGGCGATCATCTTCAACGCTCTCCTCATCGTCGCGCTGATCCCCTTGTCGCTCAAAGGCGTCAGATACCGTGCGATCGGAGCGGGCTCGCTGCTGTCCCGCAATCTCCTGATCTACGGACTGGGCGGCATCCTCGTCCCCTTCGCCGGCATCAAGCTCATCGACATGGCGATCACCGCCGCGGGCCTCGCCTGAGGCGGGACCCGCGCAACAGGAAATCACTCCGCGCCCTTGCTGTTGTCAGGAGCGGATCATTCGGGACAAAAAAGATGCTCAATCAAATCCGGCCTGCGATTTTCATGATCATGGCCTTCACAATCATCACCGGGCTTCTCTATCCGCTCGGCATCACCGGGATCGCGCAGGCACTCCTGCCCTTCCAGGCCAATGGCAGCCTCATCGAGCGCAACGGCACGGTCGTTGGCTCCGAACTGATCGGCCAGCGGTTCGCCGGCGAACGCTATTTTCACCCGCGCCCGTCGGCGGCCGGCTCTGATAGCTATGACGCCGGCGCATCCGGCGGCTCGAACTACGGCCCCACCAGCCAGGCGCTTCGCGATCGCGTGGCCGCCGATACACAGGCTCAACGCGCCGCGAACGGCAATCAGCCGGTTCCCATGGATCTCGTGACGGCCTCGGGCAGCGGGCTCGATCCGCACATCACGCCGGAGGCGGCCTACTTTCAGGTCGGCCGTGTCGCCAAAGCGCGGGGCGCCGACGAGGCCGCCGTGCGTGGACTGGTCGAGCGCCATGTGGAGCCGCGGATGCTTGGCTTCATGGGTGAACCCGTGGTCAACGTTCTCAAGCTGAACCTGGCGCTCGACGACGCCAATCTGCGCTGAATGAAGTCGTCGGGACGGCTATAATAGGCGTCCTGACCGTTGATCCGGAGCCCATGCGTGCCTGACGATCCCATACGAGAGCAGAACCGGCCATCGCCGGACGCGTTGCTGGAAAGCGCCGAGCGTGAATCGCGCGGCCATCTCAAGATCTTTCTTGGGGCGGCGCCCGGCGTGGGCAAGACGTATGAGATGCTGATGTCGGGCCGCGCCCGGCGGGCGGATGGGGTCGATGTCGTCATCGGCGTGGTCGAGACCCATGGGCGGGCCGAGACAGAGGCTCTGGTCGAAGGCTTCGAGGTCGTTCCCCGCCGAAATGTGCCCTATCGGGGGCATGTGCTCGACGAGATGAACATCGATGCCATCCTCGCGCGCAAGCCGGCGCTGGTGCTGGTGGACGAGCTCGCCCACACCAATGCTCCGGGCAGCCGCCATCCCAAGCGCTATCTCGATGTCGAGGAACTGCTCGCCAACGGCATCGACGTCTACAGCACGCTCAATATCCAGCATGTCGAGAGCCTCAACGACGTCGTCGCCCAGATCACGCGCATCCGGGTGCGCGAGACCGTTCCGGATTCGATCATCGACCGGGCCGACGACATCGAGATCATCGACATCACGCCGGGCGACCTGATCAAGCGCCTGAACGAAGGCAAGGTCTATCTGCCAGGGACCGCGAAGCGTGCGACGCAGAACTACTTTTCGCCGAGCAACCTGACGGCGCTGCGCGAACTTGCCCTGCGGCTCACCGCGCAGCGCGTGGACGATCAGCTCGTCACCCATATGCAGGCGCATGCCATCGCGGGCCCGTGGTCGGCCGGAGAGCGTGTGCTCGTGTGCATCAGCGAACGTCCGGGCGCGACCGCGCTCGTACGCTATGGGCGCAGGCAGGCCGATCGTTTGCGCGCGCCATGGGCAGCCGTTCATGTGGAGACCAGCAGGGATGCTCGCCTCTCCGAGGCCCGGAAGGACAAGATCGCCCGTGCGCTGCGGCTTGCCGAGCAACTGGGGGCGGAAGCGGTCACTTTGCCGGGCGAGAACGTCGCCCAGGAGATTTTGGCCTACGCCGCCGCAAACAATTACACCCACGTGATCGTCGGCATGCCCACATCACCGCGCTGGCGCGAGGTTTTCGCCGGCTCCGTGTCGCACGACCTCATTCGCGCCAGGACGGATGTGAGCGTCCATGTGATCTCGGCCAGCAGTGGCGAGGAGACGCGACGTTCCGCGGCTGCCGGCACAAAATCGGCACGGCGCCCGGACCCCGGCCACTATCTGTGGAGCATGCTTTACGTCGCAATCGCGCTGGGCATCGGCACGGCGCTCTCGCGCTTTCTGGATGTGCGCAACATCGCGCTCGTCTTCCTCATGGCGGTTCTTGCCTCGGCCATGAGCGGCGGCCTGTGGCCGGCATTGTTCGCGTCGCTGGTGAGCGCCTTCGTCTTCAACTTCTTTTTCCTAGAGCCGCGCTACACGCTGGATATCGGCGATCCGGAAAGTGTCGTCGCATTCGCCTTTTTCCTCGGCGTCGCGGTTGTCGCCAGCAATCTCGCGGGTTTGGTCCAGCGGCAGGCCGTGACGGCACGTCAGCGCGCCAAGGCCACCGAGGGGCTTTATCTGTTCAGCCGGAAGCTCGCCGGCGCGGGCACGCTGGAAGATGTTCTGTGGGCAACCGTCTATCAGATCGCTTCGATGCTGAAGGTCAGGGTGGTCGTGCTTCTGCCCGAGAACGGCCGCATCGCGGTTCAGGCAGGCTATCCGCCGGACGACACGCTCGATGATGCGGACATCGCTGCCGCCCACTGGGCCTGGGAGCATGACAAGCCCGCTGGCCGCGGCGCGGATACGCTGCCGGGGGCGAAACGCCTCTACCTGCCCCTGAAGACGGCGCGAACGCAGGTCGGCGTCATCGGTCTGGACAATGACAAGCAGGGCCCGGTGCTGACACCTGCCGAGCAACGGCTATTCGATTCCCTTGCGGATCAGGCAGCGCTTGCCATCGAGCGGATCCAGCTGGTGGCGGATGTCGACAATGCGCGCCTTGCCGTCGAGGCGGACAAGCTGCGCTCGGCGCTCCTGACCTCGCTGTCGCACGATCTCAAGACGCCTCTGGCGTCGATACTCGGATCTGCCGGCGCGCTGAGAGACTATTCGACCTCCCTCACCGAAACCGGCCGGGCCGAACTACTGTCAACGATTGTCGACGAGGCGGAACGGTTGAACCGCTTCATCGCCAATCTCCTCGACATGACCCGGCTGGAATCGGGAGCAGCGGCGGTTTCGCTGACACCGCTGTTCGTCGGGGACAGCGTCGGAAGCGCCCTGCGGCGCGCCGAAAAAATCCTGCTCCACCACCGGATCGATCTTGCCGTGCCGCCCGATCTGCCGATGGTGCGGCTCGACCCGGTCCTGTTCGAGCAGGTGCTGTTCAACCTGCTCGACAATGCCCGCAAATATGCGCCAGCGGGATCGCTTATTTCGATCAGGGGATGGGCGCAGGATGCCCATGTCATGTTGCAGATCATCGATGAGGGGCCGGGCATACCGCCGGACGATCTCACCCGGATTTTCGACAGCTTCTATCGGGTGCGCAAGAAGGATCATGTTCAGGCCGGCACCGGCCTCGGCTTGTCGATCTGCAGGGGATTTGTCGAGGCGATGGGCGGAACCATCACGGCGACCAATCGGTTTGATCGATCCGGCGCCATTTTTACCCTGCGGTTCCCGACCGGGCCGGAACCAGCGAATTTGGAAGGCAGGCCATGAGCACCACAGCGGTCAAGATACTGGTCGTGGATGACGAACCGCCGATCCGCAAGCTTCTGCGTGTGGGATTGACGGCGGAAGGCTATGCCATGGTCGAAGCAGACAATGCGGAGCAGGCCATTGCGCTTGTCGCCTCCGAAAAGCCGGATCTGATCCTGCTGGATCTGGGCCTGCCCGACATGTCGGGACATGATTTGCTTGAGCGGTGGCGGTCCGAACTCGTCGAATTGCCGATCGTCATCCTGTCGAGCCGCACCGATGAAACGGGCATCGTCAGAGCGCTTGAACTGGGCGCCGACGACTACCTCACCAAACCCTTTGGCATGCGGGAACTGGCGGCGCGCATCCGCGTCGCTCTGCGGCACAGGCTACAGCAGCACGGCGAACGACCGATATTCCAGGCAGGCGATCTGAGCGTCGATCTGGTGAAGCGGATCGTCAGGGTCGCGGACAGGGAGGTAAAACTGTCGCCCAGGGAATATGATATCCTGCGCATTCTCGTGCAGCACGCGGGCAAGGTCATCACCCACCAGCATATCCTGAAACAGGTGTGGGGCGGCGTGGCCGATGTCCAGTATCTGCGGGTCTATGTCCGCCAGTTGCGGCAGAAGATCGAGGCAACGCCCGATCAGCCGCAATACATCCTGACCGAAACAGGCATCGGCTACCGCCTCCGTGAACCGGAACCGTGACCGGCCACGCTTGCCAACCTGCGAGTGCCTTCAACGTGAGTAATCCCATGAACCTGTCATCCGTCATCGCACCACAGGATGTGATCCTCGACCTGTCCGTCCCCACAAAAGCCGTCCTGATCAGAATGCTGGCCACCCACGCCGCCGCGCGCACCGGGCTTGAAGAGGATGTGATCCACACTGCTCTGATGGGACGCGAAAAACTCGGCTCCACCGGAATCGGGAATGGCGTCGCCATTCCGCACGCACCTGTCGCGGGTCTCGACGCACCATTCGCCACCCTTGTGGTTCTCAGAAAGCCGATCGAGTTCGATGCCGTGGACGATCTTCCGGTCGATATCGTCTTCCTGTTGCTGTCCGGAAGGGAACGCACCAGCGATTACCTCAAGATCCTCGCTGCCGTCGCACGCAAGACCCGTGATGAGCAGGTCCCGGGGCTGTTGCGAAGGGCCCAGTCTCCAGCCGAAGCTTTTTCGACGCTGACGGACAGCGCCTGACGTGGATCGGAACAGGAAGAACTCCGGATTCACGACTCTGAGCGGCAATTCCCGCACAAGCACGAAGCGATTTTGCGTTCGGAATTGTTTCAAAACAAACTGCCGTAGTGCTTCTGCGATTCGCAGAAAAGCAGACCTGCTTCAGGAAAGCGGTAGGAAGGGACGCATATGGGTCTGGTGAAGAAGCGTTCCGTCACCATCAACGGGCACCGGACGAGCTATTCGCTCGAAGAGCCGTTCTATGACGACCTCGTTGCCATCGCCGCCGCGCGCGGCATGACGCTTGCCGCATTGGTGGCCGAGATCGACACCACACGCCCCAAGGCATCGAACCTGTCTTCGGCCCTTCGCCTTCATGTTCTGGAGTGGGTCAGGGTCCGGCGGGACTGAAACGGTCGATCCCGCAGCGCTTGCGCCCTCCTTACCCGCCTTCCAGTGAGTTCAGCAGGTTCTGCAAGTTGAATGGCTCGGCCTGCGGGCTTGCGGGCGCATTGTCGTTGGCGGGAGGGGTCCCCGGCGATGGCTGCGGCGTGCCGGCCCTGCCCTCGGTCTCACGGCGGATGCGTTCCGCCTCGGCGTCGCGACGGACCCGTTCCGCTTCCGCCTCGCGCGCTTCCTGCTCGGCCCGCAACCGCGCTTCCCGCGCGGCGCGTTCGGCTTCTTCTCTCGCCCTTGCCTCTTCCTCGGCCTTCTGGCGCTCTGCTTCCTGCCGCAGGCGCTCCTCTTCCGCCGCGCGCTCGCGACGTGCCTGCTGATCGGCATAATAGCGGGCTTCGCGGCGCAGGCGCTGCTTTTCGAGCAGAGCCGCCTGCATCGCTTCCACCCGCTGCTGCTCCTGCTCCAGCGCGCGCTGGGTGAGATACTGGGCCAGCGGTGTGCTGTCGAAACTCGCCGTCATGGCATCGGGAGCACCGTCCACGGTGAAATTCAGCGTCGGCTCGGAGCCGACCAGCGCGTCCTCGCCTGCATCATAGGCAATCGAGCCCTGCGCATGCACGGTGCCGGTGGCCAGATTGGCGCTCAGATCTGCCGAAATCCCCGATGTTTGCGACTCAAGCCTGAGCGGCGGCGCGCGCAAGATGCCGTTCGCGAGCGTGAAGGCGACATCCGTGTCCTTCGCGGCAAAGCGCCCCTGCTTCGCAATGGTTCCCGCAAATTCCGCCGTGCGGCGCGCATCTATGTCGCGGCCGACAGCATCCGCAGCCTTCAGAAAAGCACCAAGTGCATCGGGGTTGAGACCGGAAATGGCAAGGCCCTTCAGCGAAGCCGTGCCGGAGCCCGAAAGCGACGTCATCATGCCGTCAACCGACTTGCCGCTGGTGGAAACCGTCGCTGAAAGATCAGTTCGGCCGCTGAGCCCCGCGTCCGGAAAGATGGTGGCAAGATCTGCGTCGGAAACCGCCATCTGGGCATTGAGCAGCCCGGTTCCGGCGGAGTTCCTGACCTCGAACATGCCGCTCAGCACACCGCCAAGCAGCCTGCCGTTGAGATCGGACACCCGCAATCCGTCATCGTCCAGTTTCAGCGACATCGAAGCGTCATAAGCCGTCGCCATATGGCCAGCCATCAGTGCTGCAGCCGAAATACTCATGTCGATAGCCGCCGGCGCGCGCCCGGTCGCGGCAAAGGGCGCTGTCGGCCACTCGCCGGAAACAGGCGCAAGTGCCTCGTCGCCGGTCAGCATCGCGACAAACGGATCGAGATAAAGCTCGTCGAGACTGACCTCGCCGGTCAGGCTGGGCTTGTCGCCCTTCATTTCGGCATTGATATCGCCGGAAACCGCTGTTTCATTGATGGCGCCCGAAAGCCCCTTCAAAATGAGGACGCCGCTGCCATAGTCGGCCTCCGCACCAAGCGTGAGCGAGGTTCCCGTTCCCATGCCGGGCAGCGCCACGCCCGCCGTCATCAGCCATGGCTCGATATCGGCCGCTTCGAGGCTGGTGCCGCCTTTTATCGCCGGTCCCTGATCGTCAGCCGATACGGTGCCATCAAAGGAAAGCCGGAAATCCTCGCCGGTGAAGAGCGCCGTGGTGGCCATGCCATCGCGCAGGCTGCCATTGGCGGAAATATCGGCCACGCCCGGGCCCGTCAGCCCCAGCGGCAGGGCCGGAAGACCCGCGAGTGCCATCAGCGCCGTCGCATCGTCGTTGCGAATGCCGAGCGTGACGGAAAGCGGCGAAAGCAGCAGATCTTCCGCCTTCGTCTTCATGGAAAGGCTGGCGGAAAAAACAGACCCGCCAGCGGACCCCTGCGCCGAAACAGCGATGCCCCGGTCGCCGTCATTCTCGCCAGCGGCACTCATCACCGCATCGATGCGCGCATCTTCCAGCAGGCCCGGATAGTTTTGCACACGCTGCGCCAGTCCCGAGATGATGGGCCCGGCAATCACGGAGTTGTCGCCATGAGCGCCGGCCAGCGCCTCCACCAGCGGCGCAAGGTCGACCGCCACCACCGAAACATCGACTTTCCCTGCCGGTTTCTCCGGAAAACCGGAGAGCCGGCCGGTCGCGCTGAGGGATGCCCCGGCAAGATCGTCCAGCGCCAGCCGGTCCACCTCCAGAACGTCGCCGCGCAGGCGAAGTGCCGTCTCGGCCTTTTGCGCAGAGAGGCCCCACGCTTCCACCGGCCCCGCTTTCAGGTCAAGATCCAGATCCTGCCCGGCAAAGCGATTGTCGCCCCCGGTGCTGACGAAAATCGAGGCGAAGGCGGAAAGGCTCTCAAGGTCCAGCGCGCCGCCCTGAAGCGCGAGGGCCATCGAGGAGCGCGCATCGCCCGGTTGCGCCGCCTCGATCGTGCCAGCAAATTTTGCTCCGCCCAGCACCAGTTCGAGATCGCTGAATTTCTGCCGCGAACGGGTCAGGTCGACATTGGCGCTGAAGCCTGCCGCGGGAAGACGGCGGACCGCATCGTCCACATCGCTGGCGAGCCACGCCGCGAAGCCCGACGGCTGGGCGACGGCGAGCAGCATCCTGCCCCGGAAGCCAATGGCATCGCCGGTGGCGAGCAGGCCGCTGGACTCGAATGTGGTGCGGCCGGGCAAGGTCGCCGCCAGTGAATGGATGGTCCAGCCCCCGTCGGCAGGCTCGGCGGAGACACGGACGTCGCGAATGGTCGCATCACCCGCCACCACGGCCGGCAGCTGCACTTCGACGGAACCGGGGATCGTCGGACGAGGCAGGCGGCGCAGCGCCTCTTCCAGCCCGGCAAGGCGCGCCTGCGCGTTCGACGCGGTTCCGGTTTCGCCGGACACCGCCTCGTCGAACTGAACCTGTGCGCCCGATGCCTCGATGCGAAACCGCGGTTCTTTGCCGAAATCGAGCGAGGCGGTTCCATCGGCCGAATAAGGACTTTCCACCGGCCCCGTCTCGAAACGGAATTCGTCGATTGAAAGCCGGGCATGGTTGAGCTGGAACGTGCCGCTGGCGCGATAACCGGGCACGGCCTTTGCCGGGGTGAGCGAAACCATCTCGCCATCGCCTCCCCTCAGTTGCGCCGGCTGGGCTGCATCCTCGGTCAACCGGAACTGGCCGGCATAGGTGAGAGCGCCATTGCTGATGCGCGCGTTGCCGTCGCTTTCCATCGTGGCGGCATAATCCTGCGGCCGGGCCCTCAGCCGCAGTCGCATCTGGCCGTCATCACCGGCGCGCCCGGTGGTCGCGGAAATTTCCGTCGGCAATCCATCGAAAACGAGATTGCCATCGACGCGCCACGGACCAAGCAGAGATTTTGCCGATACCGTGGCATCGATTCCGGAAAGGGTGTGGACTCGCCCGCCCGGACCATGCCGCAGTTCCACCGCACCGTCGGTGACGGTCAGCTTCTCGATCGCGATCTGGCCCGCATCGAATGGCGACGATGGCCGCACGGCCCAGTCAATCGTCCCGTCATCGGCAACCGCGATTACAGCTCTCGGCCGCTCCAGGCGCATGTCGAAGATCAGCACCTCGCCGCGCAGGAACGGTGCCAGTTCGGCATCCATGGAGAAGGTGTCGACGGCCATCGCCTGCTGGCCATCCGCACCGCCTGACACGACGACATCGGTGAACGTCACCGACGGAAACGGCAACAGCCTTGCCCGTGCATCGCCGCGCACCGTCACCTTGCGGCCGAGAATGATGCTGGCCTCCCGCTCGAACGCGGCGCGATAGCCGGTCCAGTCGATGAAAGGCGGCACCGCCAGCGCTGCAAGCAGCACCAGAACCACCAATCCGCCGATGATCACGAACAGTCGTGCGAGCATGTCCTCACTGCAAATCCAGAGGGTGGACCGATCCTATCCCGATATCGATGACGATAAAGAGGCAATGCCGCACCTGCGCTTCCGGCGTCGTGGAGCATTCCGGTGAAAAAAGAATCGCCCGCAATGCTCCATCTCTTTGTTTTTACGCAATTCCGGACGCAAAACCGCTGCGCACTTTTGCTGGAATTGCTCTAACCCGCGATCATCTTGCCGGGATTGAAGATATTGTCCGGGTCGAGCGCCTTCTTGATGGTGCGCATGACATCGACGCCGTGGCCATGCTCGCGGCGCATGAAGCCGGACTTCCCCTGCCCGATGCCGTGCTCGCCGGTGCAGGTTCCCTCCATGGCGATGGCGCGCTCGTTGAGGCGGGCGACGAAAGCCTCGACCTTCGCCACCTCGTCGCGATCTTCGGGATCCATCAGAACCAGCGTGTGGAAATTGCCGTCGCCGGCGTGGCCGACGATGGGCGCGACAAGGCCGTTGGCCTCGATGTCGGCCTCGGTTTCGGCAACGCATTCGGCGAGCCTTGAAATCGGCACGCACACATCGGTGGAAAGCCCCTTCGCGCCGGGCCGCAGCACGAACGAGGCCCAGTAGGAATCGTGACGGGCCTTCCACAGCTTGTTGCGCTCTTCGGCCACCGTGGTCCACATGAAGGGGCCGCCCTGCTGTTCTTCCGCGATCATGGCGAACAGCTCGGCCTGCTCCGCCACGCCAGCATCGCTGCCGTGAAATTCGAGGAACAGGCAGGGGCTTTCGGGATAATCGAGCTTGGAATAGGCGTTGATGGCCTTCATCTGGAGCGCATTGACCAGCTCGATCCGCGCCACGGGAATGCCCATCTGGATGGTGGCGATCACCGCCTGACAGGCCGCCTCAAGCGTCGGGAACGGGCACACGCCGCCCGAAATGGCCTGCGGAATGCCGTGCAGGCGAAGCGTCAGCTCGGTGATGACGCCGAGCGTGCCTTCCGCGCCAACCAGCAGCCGGGTGAGATCGTATCCGGCCGAACTCTTGCGCGCCCGGCCAGCCGTGCGCACCACCTCGCCATCGGCCATCACCGCCTTGAGCGAGAGCACCGCCTCGCGCATCGTGCCATAGCGCACCGCGTTGGTGCCGGAAGCGCGCGTCGAGGCCATGCCGCCAAGCGAGGCGTTGGCGCCCGGATCGATGGGGAAGAACAGGCCCGTATCGCGCAGGTGGCGGTTGAGGTCCTCGCGCGTCACGCCGGGCTCCACCACGCAATCGAGATCCTCTGCATGGACGGCCAGAATGCGGTTCATGCGCGAGGTATCGAGCGAGATGCCGCCACCCGGCGCGTTGACATGCCCTTCCAGCGACGTTCCGGTTCCGAACGGGATCAGGGGCACGCGATGGGCTGCGCAGGCGCGCACGATGGTCTGCACCTCTTCGGTATTTTCAGGGAAGACGACCCCATCCGGCATCTGATTCGGCAGATAGGTGGTGGTATGGCCATGCTGCTCGCGAATGGAGTTACCGGTCTGGAAGCGGTCGCCGAACGCATTGCGTAGAATTTCCAGCCCCTGCGCGATGCCTTGTTCGTTGCGTTCCACCACAATCATATCGCCGAGAGCCATGGTTTCTCCTTAATCAGGACAGGCAAGGCCACCGGCTTGCTCTTTGACGTGGCCCGCAAATAGGATTGGTGATCTGCTTTTCACGCCGATTTGTCCAGCAGCGCAAGGACCTTTCATGCCCCTTTCTTCACCCTTCGTCTCCGGCACCATGGAGATCGAGAAAAACTGGATCGACTATAACGGCCATCTGAACATGGCCTACTACAACGTGCTGTTCGATCGCGGGGCGGAAGAAGTGCTCGACCTGCTCGGCATCGGTTCCGCCTATGCGGCGGAGCGCAGGCACACGATCTACACGTCCGAAATCCATGTCTGCTACGTGCGCGAGCTACATCTGGGCAGTCAGGTGAAGGTGAGCTTCCAGTTGCTGGACTCCGACGAAAAGCGCCTGCACGCCTATCAGGAAATCCGCCATGTCGACGGCTGGCTGGCGGCGACTTCGGAAAGCATGTCGCTGCATGTCAACATGGAAGGTCCGCGCGTTGCGCCCTTTCCCGAAGATGTGGCAGCGAAAGTGGCGGCATTTCAGGACGCCCACCGTCATCTCCCCCGGCCGGAGCGTCCAGGCCGCACCATAGGCATTCGCAGGCGCGGCAACACCGATATTAACCCTAAGAAATGAATAAGGGTGGATAGGCTGCCTGCTCCGTTGCAACGAATCGCGCCAGCAGCCAATCAGTCTGTATGGCTACGCAGAACAACCTGCCGCCTTCTGTCGAAAAGGCTGGCACAGCACGCAGTGTGAAAATGGAAGCCGAAAGGCTGGCCGCCGACCCGCGCGTGTCGGACTATGACTTCTGGCGATCTCTGCGAAATGTCGACAACCGTATTTTCGAGATTTCAGCGAAGGGCCAGCCTATCCCCTTCGACATGGTGCGCTGGCGCGCCATTCTCAAGCAGGCTCGCTCACGGCGCGGATACGCCTGAACTTTCCGGCCGGCACTCTTAAAAAATCAAAATCTTACGCCTGATTTCCGATTCAGAATATCAGAAAGCGTAGGCGATGGTTGAGGCCACGCCCATGACGGCGGCAACCACGATCAGGAAGGCATAGACGCGCGGAAGATCGAACAGGATCGCATAGCCGGCGATGTAGGCCGAAAATGCAGCACCCAGCGCCAGCAGAAAGCCATTCCGGTCGCCGACAACCAGATTTGCCGCCATCAGCCCGCCAAGAAGCAGCGCTCCGAAAACGATGATGACCGCAATGCCGGCCTTGTCGAAATTATCGTCCATCATTCATTCCCTGCAATCACTCGCCACATCCGGGACGATTCCGGAACAGCCATTGGCTACAGACTTAACCGAGCGCGCGGAAGGGGCAAGGGTAAACTGACCCCTGCCCTTGTGAGAAATCGGCAACTGTGGATTTAGGGAGACGGTTCGCCGTCTCCCCTGCTGTTGCCAGCCTACTGCTTCGGCAATGTCCATGCCATGACGTAATCGCCTGCCCTGGTTCCGATCGAGCCGTGGCCGCCGGCCACGATCAGAACGAACTGGCGCCCGTCTTCCGTCGTGTAGGTCATCGGGGTGGATTGCCCGCCCGCCGGAAGGCGCGCCTTCCACAACTGCCTGCCGCTGGTAAGGTCGTAGGCGCGCAGATAATCGTCGACGGCCGCACCGAGGAAGGCCACGCCACCCGCGGTGATGATCGGCCCGCCGATGCCCGGAACGCCCACCTTGAGGGGAAGCGGCAGCGGGGTCATGTCGTAGACCGTGCCGTTGCGGTGCTTGTAGGCGATCTTGCCGGTGCGCAGGTCCGCGCCCGCCACATAGCCCCATGGCGGCGACTGGCAGGGAATGCCGAGCGGCGACAGGAACGGCCCCATGATCACGGCATAGGGCGCACCTTCGTTGCGGTTGAGCCCCTGCTCGCTGCCGCGTGCCTCGGCATCGGCCGGCGGCACCTGATCGCGCGGAACGAGTTGCGACTTGAAGGCCAGATAGGTCGGCATGCCGAACATCACCTGCCTGACCGGATCGACCGCCACGCCGCCCCAGTT
>WPCJ01288199.1_pt1 | contig 12696 bp, 15 predicted proteins | sample 5399831 | NCBI WGS metagenome assembly WPCJ01 (sample SAMN12869470, study PRJNA574797) | sludge metagenome | isolation source: wastewater treatment of pH10 | place: China:Beijing | collected 2019-05-20 | reverse complement strand
GCAAGAGAGTTTTTCAGCATCTGCAAAACAGCAGAAACCAAACCCTTAATGGGTTTGGGGATCTTGACAGCAGCCGTGCTAGCGGGGCTTTCAAGCGCTTACTTTCTAGGCTTCCTAGAGCTCAAGTACCTGATGCTAGCTCTGCCACTTTTCTCCTTGCTGTTTATTTCATCATTGTACCTTAAAAGAGAAAAACCATTCCATGATATAGCCTATACCGTTTTGGGGATATGGTATGGAACGGTTCCTTTCCTGTTTTTCATTGGTCTGGGTTTCTTAAAAGGCGATTTTAACCCCAATATCCCAATGGGATTCTTGATCATCCTATGGTCCAATGATACCGGAGCCTACCTGTCCGGCAGAGCAATGGGCAGGACCAAGCTATTTGAAAGGATTTCACCAAATAAGACCTGGGAAGGCTTTATCGGAGGCGTTGTTTTGGCTATGGTTGTAGCCTACAGCTTGGAGCATTTCTTTGGTTCGCTATCGAAAATAGAATGGATCAGCATTGCAGCTATCATCGGTATATTTGGAACATTGGGTGATTTGGTGGAGTCCATGCTCAAAAGAAGCTTGGGAATCAAAGATTCAGGACAGATATTGCCTGGACACGGAGGCTTCCTAGACCGTTTTGATGGGCTGCTGATCGCAGCGCCATTAGTATATGTACTGCTTACTTTATTATAAAAGACCATGAAAATAGAAAAATCAACCTTCGATTTTCTAAATAACTTGAAAGAGAACAACAACAGGGAATGGTTTCAAGAACATAAGCCTGAATACGAGGCTGCATTGAAAAATGTCACTGACTTTATTGAGGGCATCATTATGAAGCTTTCAGAGCTAGATCCCCATATCAACCAAGAAATATCAGCCAAGAAATGCTTGTTCCGAATTTATAGGGACGTGAGGTTCTCCAAAAATAAAGATCCTTATAAATCTTGGTTTGCTGCCGGTATTTCTGTTGATGGCAGAAAATTAGCAGGACCGGAATACTATATCCACATAGAACCCAATGGAACCTTTATCGCTGTAGGCTATTGGCGCCCCGAGAAGCATCATTTGGATGCGGTGAGGCAAGAGATAGATTACAATGCCGAAGAGCTGTTCAAAGCCTTGGAAAAGGGCGGTTGGAAAGCCGAGGATATGTCTGCCGAAGACCGACTGCAGAGACCCCCAGCAGGATATGCGGCCGACAACGAGCATATAGAGCTTCTGAAGCACCGAAGCTTCATTTTGTCGACCAACCTGAGCAGAAAACAAATGGAGGCTCCTAAGGCCTTAGAAACGGTAATCGAGCATTATGCTACCATGATTCCTTTCAAGGAATTCATCCACCAAGCGATCGATCAATAGGGCAGAGAGATCTTGCCCATACAAACAGCGGGGGAGTCCTTGATATTGGATACCGATTGAGGATTTCCTGCCAACGTTTCATTTGCCAAAACCGCAAATAGACAAGCCTCTTTCGCATCCGGATTGAGACCAAGCGCCTCAAAGGATTCAACCCTTCCAGGGAATTCAGATCTCAATTGTTCCATCAATAAAGGATTGTGCAATCCACCACCACTCACATATATCTTCAGGTTCTCCAAGCCAGCAGTGGCCTTTTGGATCCCCTTTACCATGGTTTTTGCCGAGAAGGCATTCAGGGTCGCCATGATATCTTCATGACTCAGGTTTTTGATGGAAATATTCACCAAAGCTTGATCCAGATAGGCTAGGTTGAATAATTCAGGACCCGTTGTTTTCGGAAAGTTTAGCCCTAAGAAAGCTTCATTTTCTAACTCATTCAGTAAGTCAGGGTTGATTTGCCCTTTTTTTGCCGTTTCAGCATCTTTATCCATCTCAACCTGAAAATGCTTTTCCATGTATTGGTTCATCATGGTGTTTCCCGGGCCCAGATCCGTTGCGTATGCCTTCAGCGGACTGCCTAATGCTGGAAGGAACGTAAAATTGGAAATACCGCCAATATTTAAAAGGATGCGGTTCTCCGTTTCTGAGGAGAACAAAAGATAATCACCATAAGCAGCCAAAGGAGCACCTTCGCCGCCGGCAGCAAGATGTTTCTGTCTAAAATCAGAAAGACAGATAATTCCTGTTCTTACCGCCAGATGATCACCATCACCTAACTGTAGGGTGCTATTTGGCAAGGAAGTATCATGCGTCAATGATTGCGGCGCATGGAATACCGTTTGTCCATGGCTTGCGATGGCATCGATTTCAATGGCTTGCATATTCCATTTCTCGAGTGCTTCTAAAATCAATGCGGCATGCACCTCCGCGATATAGGGGTTAAGGCCACAAAGAACCTGTTGGTTAATGTTGCGCTGCGCAAATATTTTACGGACCCAAGTCCTGAACTCAGGCTTATAGTCCATCGTTTCAAAGGCCAGAAGTTCAATTTTACTTTGGTTTCCATTTCCTTGAATTTTACATAGGGCAATATCCAGTCCATCCAATGATGTTCCGGACATCAAACCGATGATCAGACGCTGGTCTTTTTGCGCTATTTCAGCTAATTTGGCAATGCTAGGGTTCATAGGATAAAAATACAATAACTTTTGTATTCTCCTTTCTTAATCCTATTTTTGGAGAAATACAAATAGAAAAGACATGAATTTTCCTTCAGAATTAAAGTACACCAAAGATCACGAATGGGTTCGTGTAGAAGGTGATGAAGCAGTAATTGGTATTACGGACTTTGCTCAAAGAGAGCTTGGTGATATCGTATTTGTTGACATCAACACCGTAGGTGATGAGGTAGCAGCAAATGAAGTGTTTGGTTCAGTAGAAGCGGTTAAAACTGTTTCTGATCTATTTATGCCAGTTACTTCTACTGTATTATCAGTAAACGATGCAATTGACGCAAACCCAGAATTGGTTAACTCTGACCCTTACGGTGAAGGTTGGATCATTCGTGTTAAATTAAACAATGCTGCTGATGTAGACGGATTAATGTCTGCTGATGACTACAAAGCTGAAGTTAACGCTTAATATCTAGCAATAAAACATTAAAAAAGGCCATTTAGCATTGCTAAATGGCCTTTTTTAATGGTATTCATATCTTATTTGAGAACGGTCAAGGAGATATCCGAAATTACTTTAGAACCTTCAACCTCCATTTCCATTTTCATGTTGGCGGTTTTGGTAAATAAGGTTTCGGGATCTGCAATGTACGTGCTGTTCATTGTTCCTATCTTGGTTTCCGATTCATTGAACATTTCTCCTGTTGTCTCCACTTGGTATCCCTCAGCGGTTTTACCAACGTACTTATTCACTGCCTTGGTTTTGATTCCTTTGTTTGTCGACTCCGAGGTCCAGGTATCACCCGGTTTTACTGGTTTATCAGGGTAGGTCGTGGTCATGGCAAAGTTTTCAAAAGCATTGTCCGCACCTTCAACTCCCTCCATAGTGATCATTTTTCCTTTATTATTGGTAATCATGGTCATCTTTTTGCCGATCATCTTTTCAAACTGAGCGGCCATCATGGCAGCCATTGGATCGTCAGAAGGGGTCTCAGAATCATAACTGATGGTCATCATTCCAGCATCCATATCGACTTTGATGGCGTCGGTGGTGTTTTCGAAGGTATAATTAGGATCTTCGTATTTAGAGACATTTACGGTGCTTTTCATTACGATATCCATGATCATGCTCTGTTCACCATCAATATCCATTTTCATGGTAGTAACGGATTTGAACGGCTTGTTCAAGGGCATCTTCATAGTAAAGTCAACTTCCTGTGCTTTAGAAACTAATGCCGCAGAAGAGAGTAGGAAAAGGATCAGTAATTTTTTCATTCTTTTGAATTTAGTTCTTTAAAAATACTATTTTTTTGCAGTATTCAAAGTTTTCAGTGCAGAAACTCAAAAACAAAAAGCCCCGGTATTTGCATACCAGGGCTTCCATTATCTTGTATTTCTTATTTTTTGATATAAGAAACTTCTTTTACCGCTTTTACTACTTTCGCAATGCTTGGCAATGATGCCTCAACCAATGTAGGCGCATATCCTAGAGGAACGTCTGCAGAAGTAACACGAATTACTGGAGCATCAAGGTAATCGAAAGCATGTTTTTGAACGTGGAAAGTAATTTCAGAAGAAATTGAAGCCAAAGGCCAAGCTTCTTCAACGATTACTAAACGATTTGTTTTCTTAACTGATTCGATGATCGTAGCGAAGTCAATAGGACGTACCGAACGTAAGTCGATCAATTCAACGCTAACACCGTCTTTTTCTAATTCTTCCACCGCAGGAATAACCACACGAGGAACCATCTTACCGAATGAAACTACAGTAACTGCAGTACCTTCTTTCACTACGTTTGCTTTTCCGATTGGCAAGTAGTACTCCTCTTCAGGAACCTCACCTTTATCACCATACATCTGCTCAGATTCCATGAAAATAACTAGATCTGGATCGATGATAGCTGATTTCAACAATCCTTTAGCATCGTAAGGGTTTGAAGGAACAACCACTTTCAATCCTGGCGTATTTGCATACCAGTTTTCAAAGTTTTGGGAGTGCTGTGCACCTAGTTGACCAGCATTACCGGTTGGGCCTCTGAATACGATCGGACAAGAGAATTGACCACCGCTCATTTGGTGGATCTTTGCCGCAGCGTTAATAACTTGGTCAATAGCAACCAATGAGAAGTTGAAAGTCATGAATTCAATGATCGGCTTTAACCCGTTCATCGCGGCACCCACGCCGATACCCGCAAAACCAAGCTCAGCAATTGGAGTGTCAATAACACGTTTTGCACCAAACTCATCAAGCATCCCTTGACTTACTTTATATGCACCATTATATTCAGCGACTTCCTCGCCCATTAAAAAGATTGTTTCGTCTTTACGCATTTCTTCGTTCATCGCTTCACGAAGCGCTTCTCTGAATTGTATTTCTCTCATCAGTATTACAGATAGTGAATTTTGTTTAGATACGCAAAAATACTATTATTTCTCGAATTTTCGTAGTGGCATTGTACTATTTTCGATGTAAAAGGGTCTACACAATCGATTTACAAAAGGGGTTTTTGATCTTGTAGAGCAATTAGAAAGCGCTGTAGCCAAGAATTCAGCTCATTTAACGCTAAAGGGATGTTCCAATTTTCTACATTTCTCTTTTCCACCAAGTTGGAAATTGACCTAACTTGGACACAAGGAAGCCTTAATTTATTCGCTGCATAGAAAAAAGCAGCCCCTTCCATGCTTTCCAATAGGTTCAGTCCATGCTCTTTTTTGATCCGGTCAATGCTATTATCAGCGCCGTGTACCTTATTCACCGTAATGGCATCCACATAGGGGATTTCATAAAACTCCGCCGGCAGAGCAGTCTCCGGAAGGCTTTCGACAAAGACCGAATTGCCAAAGCCAAGGCTATCGATCGGGATAAAATCTTGGTCATTCTCCGCACCGAACTCAAATACACGGTCGGTTTTGATCTTTAACAAAGCTCCTAACTTATGGTAGGGATTGAAGGTGCCCGAAATACCCACATTGATCAGCAGGTCGTAGGATTTTCCCTGTAGGTATTGACCCAAGGCAAAGGCCGTGGCAACCATGCCCACACCGGTTACCAAATAATCTGTCTTCGTTTCAATAAAAGTGGGGATGGATGCGGCTATTTCTAGTTCCGTTGCTGCTACTACAAGAGTTTTCATATATGTGGCTCAAAGTACTAATTTACGTTAATTTACTTTATCTTTGTCATTATGATTTATATAACACGACGCGAACGCTTTAATGCTGCCCACAAGCTCTATCGTGAAGACTGGTCATTGGAGGAGAATGAACGTGTTTTCGGTAATTGCTCAAACCCAAACTGGCATGGTCATAACTATGACCTATTTGTGACCGTAAAAGGCCTGGTCAACCCTGAAACGGGTTTCTTGATCGACCTGAAGTTGATGAAAGATATTATCACCAGAGAGGTTATCGATAAGCTAGACCATAAAAACGTCAACCTGGATGTTGATTTCATGCAAGGAAAGATGGCCTCTACCGAGGTAATTGCCATGGAAATCTTCCATATCCTGAAGCCTTTCTTTGAAAAAGAGAAAGTCTTTTTACATGCAGTCAGACTTCATGAAACCGAAAATAATTATGTCGAGTATTTCGGCGAATAATTCACCTAAAACAAGTACTTAGAATGAGCAAATTTCAACAGTTTGAAGAAGAAGAGCAGGACGGTTATTTAAAGATCGACCAATACAACGAAAAGAATGTTGAACGTATTGCAGAACATTATACAGATATTCTTCAGGCCATTGGCGAAGACCCAAGTCGTGAGGGTTTGATCAAAACCCCAGAACGCGTAGCAAAAGCCCTTCAGTTTTTAACCCACGGCTATGATGTGGATGCTGCCGAGCTATTGCGCGGTGCAATGTTCGAAGAAGAATACAGCCAAATGGTGGTTGTAAAGGACATAGAAGTATATTCTATGTGTGAGCACCACATGCTACCTTTCTTCGGAAAAGCGCATATCGCCTATATTCCTAACGGCCATATCGTCGGATTGAGCAAAATCCCTCGTGTGGTGGATGTTTTCGCAAGAAGACTCCAAGTACAGGAAAGGTTGACCAACGAAATCCGTGATTGTATCCAAGAAACACTTAAGCCTGCCGGCGTTGCGGTGGTGATCGAGTGTAAGCATATGTGTATGGCGATGCGCGGTGTACAGAAACAAAATTCTGTAACCACCACTTCGGCATTTACCGGTGCCTTCCAAAACGATGTAACCCGATCCGAATTCCTAAGATTGATTACCGCTTCTTTAGGATAAAAGATATCATATAAAATTATGGCCTGGATATTTATATCCAGGCCTTTTTTTATTTATTTTCGAAGGAAACAAAATCCGATTCCACTTTCCTTTTTCCGACTTGAAATTCCCTGGATTTTCTCCAACTATCTTCTTGTTTTTGCTTTGGTTTCATTCGAGACACATTCGGAATTTTCCGAATGTGTCTCGAATGAAACCAAGCCTAAACCAATAGCGAATCCTATGTCAAAAAATATTTATTGAATTACAGGAGTCTGGGTAAAAATGGCCGCAGCCTAAAAGGTCAAAATTCTGACGTAATTTAAATAAAAGTTTAAAAATTTCACTTTTTATGAGTTGCGTTTAAAGGCTTTAAATGCTGTTTGACTTACCTGCTGTTACGAACTAAATTATTGATAATCATCTATTTGTAAAATATCTCTTGGTTGGATGCACGGCTAATATTTATCTTTGCGCAGTATGTTTGAAGAGTCTAATCCATTAAACAGCTATCTGGAAGATACTACGGACGAGGAAAATTCGTTGTTAAAAAAGGTCAATAGAGAGACCTATCTGAAGGAGACGATGCCGCACATGTTGTCGGGGCATTACCAAGGGAGAGTCTTGTCGATGATAAGCAAGATGGTACATCCGAGGTTGGCTCTGGAAATTGGGACTTTTACAGGATATGCTACCCTGTGTTTAGCAGAGGGATTGGAAGATGAGGGTGTTTTGCATAGCATTGATATCAATGAGGAACAACAAGAGCGGGTTCAGTCTTATTTTGATGAGTCGCCTTATGCCAGTCAGATCAGATATCATATCGGCGATGCAGCAGAGGTAATCCCAAGCATTGAAGGGACTTTTGATTTGGTGTTCATTGATGCCGATAAAAAAAGAAACCTGTACTACTTCAATGCATTGATCGACCGAGTGAGACCCGGAGGGGTGATCTTAGTTGATAATGTGTTATGGAAAGGCAAGGTTTTTGATGAGAACCCCGACAAGCAAACACAGCAAGTAATAGAATTAAATCAAACCTTGGCAGAGGATAAACGAGTTGAAAAACTTATTCTGCCGATTAGAGATGGGCTTTTTGTGCTACGCAAAAAGTAGTGTTAAACTAAAACAAGTTTTATGCTAGAATATTGTAGAAAGATTTTTGTGGTATGTATACTTATCACTCTTTCAACTTTAGGACTTTACGCTCAAGATTTTACGACCAAGTCGTACATTGAGAAACACAGTCCAGCAGCTCAAACGCTAATGCGTGAAACAGGGGTTCCGGCCTCTGTAATTTTAGCAGTAGCAATTCATGAAAGTGCCTATGGCAACAGTAGAATTGCTCGCTATTTGAACAACCACTTTGGAATCAAAGGGAAGAATAACAGCAAAAAGATCCGTTCTGCTTACAAAGGATACGGTTCCGTGTTGGATTCTTACCGTGATTTCGTAGGACTTCTCCAAAGAAGAAAGGCGACGCAGCCACTGTTCGACAAACACAATTCAGAAGACTATAAAGGATGGGTGAAGGGAATTGCTAGATCTGGGTATTCAGAGACTGGTGATTGGTCGAGAAAAGTAATCTCAACCATCGATACCTATGACCTTGAAAAGTACGACGAAAAAATTAATCTTAATTAAGCGCATTTGTCAGATAAGATGAAGAAGTTTTTATTGGCCAGTTTAATATTGGCCTTATTTTTTGTTTCGTGTGGAACTAAAAGAAACACTACCCTGAAGAATCCAAACGGTAGGCCCAATAGCTCCGTTAACAATTCCAGCGCTTCATCTTCTAGCAACAAAGGAACTTCGACCAGCGGACTGAATTACATCGATCGCTACAAAGGGATCGCCATTGAGGAAATGAACAAATATGGTATTCCTGCGAGTATCAAATTAGCGCAAGCCTTATTGGAGTCCGGAAATGGAAACAGTTACCTGGCTACCCGAGCCAACAACCACTTTGGGATCAAATGTGGCGGTAGCTGGAGCGGGAAATCAGTCAATCGCCCTGATGACAGCAACAACGACTGTTTCAGGGTTTACAACGATCCGGAGCAATCTTTCCGCGATCACTCTCAATTTCTTCTTCGCAAGCGTTACGAGAACCTTTTCACCTTAAGGAAGGATGATTATAAAGGCTGGGCGAAAGGCTTGAAGGCAGCCGGCTATGCTACCAACCCAAGGTATCCTGAGCTATTGATCGACCTGATCGAACGTTATAACCTGCAGCAGTATGATAGGGCGGAAGCGCCGGTAGAAGTCATAGCTCGTGTGGAGAAAGTGGAAGAGGTGATCGAAGAGAAGGAAGTCGAAGAACCACAAGTTCCGGTTGAGGAAATCAAGAAACCTGTCGCTATGCTGATCTATGAGGTAAAAGCGACCGACACCATGTATTCCATTGCCAGGAAATATAATGTAACTGTAGAAACCATCAAGCAATTAAATGGATTGAGCACCGATGCTGTAACCGTTGGGCAGTTATTGGTCGTATCAAAATAGTTACAAGCCCCATTAAAAGATGTTAAATATTAGCAAGCTATTCTTCTAAGACGTAGTTTTATAGGAGTGAAAATTCTTGTCCGTATTTTTATATTATGTTCTTTACTTTCTCCGGCTTTGCTGTATGCGCAACAGAGCTTGGAAGGTATCGTGTATGACAAGGATAGCAAGCGCAGGCTTGGAGAAGTGCAAATCAGGAACCTAAACACCCAGAAGTACATTTACAACGATGCCAGAGGCGAATTTAAGACTCCTGTAAAAAATGGGGATGTCATTGTGTTCAAAAAGATGGGCTACTTCAGCGATACGATCGTGGTGAACAACCAAGGGGCGCTGATCGTTAACCTGAAGGAGAACATAGCTAATATCGAAACCGTTACGGTGGTCGGGCGCAAGAACCCAGATGACGTTTTAAATGAGATAAAAAGAGATTATGGCAAGGCTTTTGAGTTAGCTAAGCCTGGCGATTTGTTTTCGGTGGGCATGACAGGGGCAGGATTGAATATTAATTCGCTCTATGGATTGATCAGCAAGGAGGGGAAAGACGCGCGGAGGTTTACCCAGTTTATCGGGAAACTCCATGAAGAAAACATTATAGACTTTAATTTTACACCGGAATTGGTCAACAGTCTGGTGGGTTTGGAAGGAGATGAATTGAAGGCTTTTATGCAATTATTTAGGCCATCATACGAGTTTGTTTCGACCTCCAACTACTATCAGATGGTAAAATATATAAAAAGTAAATACGAAGTGTTCAAACTACACCCAAATTTACGACCTTTGCGAGAATTGCCAGATATTCAATTAGACGTAAAAAAAGAAAATTAACATGAATATAAAACTTTACCTATTACCTGTTTTCATTTTTATTTTCGGAATCAGCATGGTTCATGCTCAGGATTTGCGCGAGCTACGCGTAAAGCCAGACAGCAGTATTTCTCCTGAAACGGATGGAAAAGCACTAGGTATCAAAAATATTAATGTCCCGATTCCAAAATTGGACCTACAGGTCAATTATTGGAAACATTGGACCAAACTAGGGGTTAACTTCAACCAAGCGGCTTTCTCAGACAACTGGAAACTGGGTGGTCTGAATTCATTTGCTGTGGGTGGTATCCTTTGGCATAAATCTGAATTCAACAGGAACAACTTCAACTTTGTTTCGGAGGTGGACCTGAAATATGGTAAAGTGAAGAACGAAGGCCAGTTGGCAAAGCCAAACAATGACCGTATATTCTGGGATAACAAGCTGGCTTATAAATTGACGAAATCATGGGCGGTCTATTTATCCCTAACCTATGAGACCCAGTTTGACAATTCATTCCATTATGCGATGGTGGATGGCGAAGAGGTGATCACGGGCTTGAAATCATCTTTTATGGCTCCGGGTTACTTTACAGAATCATTCGGTTTGGAGTATAAGCCAGATGATACCTTCTCCTTGCGTTTTGGTACAGGTACGGCCAGACAGACCTTGATCTTGGATAATCGTTTGAAACCATATAATGCCCTTGATTATTATAGAAAACACGGAAAGTTCTTTGATCCTAATGATGTGACCAAGGGAACTGGTCCGATGTTCGGTGTTGAGGAAGGCAAGAACTTCAATAATGAGCTGGCTTTTCAGTTAACCGCAAACTTGGATAGAAACCTTTCTAAAAACTTGCATTTAAAAGCACGTTACAACCTGTTTGCAGACTATGAAGACATTACCGATCCAACACACCGTTTGGATGCAACCTTGACGGCTAAAGTGACCTCCTTGATCAATGTAGCGCTAGGTGGAGTTATTTTATACGATTCTGCTCTGGACAACAAGGTGCAATGGAACCAGATGCTTTCCATGGGTGTAATGCTTAATTTACCAAAATAAGATTGATGAGAATAATTTCGGTGAGACTGATTGCTGCGTTGTGTGGGGTAATGTTCTTGGTTGGTTGTTCTACTGCTAAGAAGTCGAAGGTTTTGCAATCAAATACAGCTGTCATTACTCCTTCTGTTATCGTTGAGAATTCTGCGCCGAAGCTTGATACGCTAAATAAACCGGCAGAGGTAATCGAACAGGCAAAAGTGGCTCCCACTCTTGCTGTCAATACCGAGTTGACTCCTGAGCAACAGGCATGGAATATGTTTTTGCAGGGAACCAGCAAACAGTATGATTTTGCCAATGCCATCCATTTTGATGTCAGGAAGCCATCCTTCGTGATGATCCACCATACTTCTCAGGCCAACCTGGCCCAAACCATTCGCACCTTTCAATTGGCGCATACCAAAGTGAGTAGCCATTATGTGATCGGGCGTGATGGTCGGGTGGTGCAGATGCTGAATGATTATTTGCGCGGTTGGCATGCCGGCAGAGGCAAATGGGGCAGCATAACGGACATGAATTCGGTGTCCATCGGTATAGAACTTGACAACAATGGTTCTGAACCCTTCCCAGATGCCCAAATAAACTCCCTGCTGGTCTTGTTGGACACCCTGAAGACCAAGTATAGCATTCCGCAGAAAAACTTCATAGGACACGCTGATTTTGCGCCAGGAAGAAAAGACGATCCAAATGTATTCTTCCCTTGGCAACTGTTGGCCGATCGCGGCTTCGGAATCTGGTACAATCCTAATTATTTAATGGCTCCGCCTTCCAATTTTAACCCGATTGATGCCCTTAAGCTCATGGGTTATGATCTGACCAATCAGGATGCGGCAATCAAGTCTTTTAAACGGAAGTTTGTCAAGTCTGATCTATCCCCCGTCTTGACGGATCGAGACCGAGCGATCCTTTATGATCTCTATCGAAAGTATTATTAATAAATTTTAATGGGTAAGAACCTTTTCAGGATTTAGGCTTCGACAGGTTCGAGGTCCTTTTTTTGTGTATTGGACATAAAGAACTGCAGGATCAGTCCGATCAGGATTAATAGTACGCAGCCTATTAGGTTCAACCAAAGGAAGGCAACAATATTCAATTGCCAAATCCCGATGACGATTACTTCCGTAATCACTGCTGACCAAAAAACCGCTTTTCCACCGATTCTTTTGATGTAGAATGCCACCAGGAATATGCCAAGGATAGTTCCGTAGAACAGGGATCCAAGGATATTAACGGCCTCCAATAGGTTGCCCAATTGACTGGAATATAGGGCGATCCCTATAGTGAAAACTCCCCAGAACAGCGTGCTGATACGGGAAGCTTTTAGGTAATGCGCATCATTGGCATCTCGTTTTACGAATCGTCTATAGATATCGATGACGGTCGTAGAGGAGAGCGAGTTGATGGCACTGGCCGTCGCTCCCATAGATGCTAGGAAGATAATGGCAATCAATAGGCCTATTAGACCTTTAGGGAAGGTATCGGTCACAAACCTTAGGAAGATATAGTTGGTGTCGTTGGTATCGGCATCCGCCATGCAGTTCAAATAAAGCCCGTGAC
>WPCJ01074382.1_pt1 | contig 12715 bp, 9 predicted proteins | sample 5399831 | NCBI WGS metagenome assembly WPCJ01 (sample SAMN12869470, study PRJNA574797) | sludge metagenome | isolation source: wastewater treatment of pH10 | place: China:Beijing | collected 2019-05-20 | reverse complement strand
CGGGCGATCGCGGTGACGATCGCGACCGCCGCTCCGCTGCCCCGCCCGGCCGGCAGCAGCGCAAGGTCGTGGATATACCAGTTGGCGACGCCGTCCGGGATTCGGCCGAGCCGGGAATTCAGAGCCGGAACCGTATCCGCTGGCCATGGATGGCTGACGAGATAGCCTTGAAGTGCCCCGCCACTTGCCGCGAGCACATGGCAGCCCTCGGGTGCCAGGCGCAAACGCTCGACGAAGATGGCCTCATCCTCGGGATAGTCCGGGTGCACGACGGCCGCGATCGCCATCACGGCCGGCATGTCGGCGGGCGCCATGCAGCGCCAGCCCGTTTCGTGTGACATGAAAACCTACGCCGCGACCTTCGGGAACTTGCCGGTGCGCTTCGGGTGCCACCACTTGCCCTTGAGCACAACACCTTCGGAGACGATCTTGCGGTCGCCCATCAGGTGCTCGCCGACGACGTCGACATAGTCGAACGTGCCTTCCTTGACGGTGAGGATCGTTGCGTCGCCGAGCGAGCCGACCTTGAGCGAGCCGTATTCCGGACGCTTCAGCGCCATGGCGGCATTCACGGTCGAGGCGGCGATGACGTTGTTCAGGCTCATGCCCATGCAGAGGAACTTCGACATGGTGGTGACCTGGTCATAGGCCGGGCCGTCGATGCAGAGCTTGTGCACATCGGACGAGATCACGTCAGGTTCGAAGCCGTTGGCGAGCATCGCGCGGGTGGTCTTGAACGAGAACGAGCCCTTGCCGTGGCCGATGTCGAAGATGACGCCGCGCTTGCGGGCGGCCAGCACCTCCGGCTTCACCGTGCCCTGAGCCGTCGAAGGCGCGTTCGGGAAGGGACGAAAAGCGTGAGTCAGCACGTCGCCCGGCCGCAGCATGCCGATGACTTCCTCATAGGACGGCGGCGGATGGTCGATATGGCACATCAGCGGCATGCCGACCTCGTTGGCGACCTGCAGCGCGATGTTGAGCGGCACGGTGCCGGAATTTCCGGAAGCATGCAGGCCGACGCGGACCTTGATCCCGACGATGTAGTCGCGGTTCTCGTCCGCGACCCTGGCGCAGTCGATCGGGTTCATCAGGCGCAGGTCGCCGCTCTCGCCCACCATGACGCGATGGTCGAAGCCGTAGATGCCGGCATGCGAGACGTGGAGATAGGCGAGGATGCGCGCCTGGCTCGGCTCGATGACATGCTTGCGGAATCCGGCCCAGTTGCCGGGACCGGCCGAGCCGGTATCGACCGAGGTGGTGACGCCGGAGACGCGGCAGAACTCGTCGGCATCGATGCCGAGCGAGGTACCGCCCCAATAGACATGGGTATGCAGGTCGATCAGACCGGGCGAGACGATGTAACCGGAGACGTCGCGGATCTCCTTGGCGCCCTTCAGGTCCTTGCCGAAGCCGGAGACCTTGCCGTTCGTGAAGGCGACATCGAGGATGCCGTCATGCTTCTGGGAGGGGTCGATGACGCGACCGCCCTTCAGGATGAGATCATGGGTCATGGTATTGTCAGAGCCTTCTTGTCTCGTGCTTGTTTCAGGTACGCCTTGAGCTCACCGCCCTCAAAAAGGCCATGAACGTGAATCTTTGCGGCAAGTAGATCATCAAATTTCATGCGACCCAACTGCCCGTCAGCCACTATAGAAAACCCGTCATCCGCCCGAATTATATCCACGCTGACAGATTTAAAACTTCTGCTGTATTTTTCTTCTAAAAAATTCCAACGCGACTCATCGCAGAAAGATTTTCTTCTCTCGATAAACCGCTTCTTATCAGAAGCTTCCTTCGTCCCGGTCAGGTCATCGCAACAATTCGTCCCTACTGTCATATCGTACCAGAGCGGATGGGTTATATAGAACTCATACCGCAAAGAAGTTCCGCACCGATCGCACTCACCACTCAGGCTCCCAAGATCGTCATCGCCCTCACAAATCCAACCCTCAAGAGGCATTATTCGACCATGGCGACGCGCATGACATCCCTTGCAGAGCACTTCACATAATGAATAATCGTAATCCCAAGCAGCCTTACCCAAAATATATTCTTTATGATGCACTTGCAGAATCGCACCGTCAGCCTGACTTTTATTGCATTTCTCATAACAAAACCCAGCCAGCCGTAAGGCCTTTACTCTAAAATCGCCCCATTTCTTGGTCCGATATGATTTGTCCACCACCAACAGCCATCACGCTGGTGCCACGGCGCCTTTGCGCTCGACGATCAGGCCGTAGGCCTGGGGCTCGCGATGCCTGGCGAAATTGAAGGTCGAGGCCTTGTAGCTCTTGCCGAGATCCATGTCGCAGCGGGCGATGACGAGCTCGTCATCCTCCGTCACAGCCTGGGCCACGACCTCGCCGGTCGGCGCGATGATGCAGGAGCCGCCGATCTGGTCGACGCCGGCCTCCAGCCCCGCCTTGGCCACGCCGACGACCCAGGTGGCGTTCTGGTAGGCGCCGGCCTGCATCACGAGCTGGTTGTGGAAGTTGCCGAGCCGATCATGGTCCGGAGCCGGCGGATTGTGCTTGGGCGTATTGTAGCCGAGCACGATCAGTTCGACATCCTGCAGGCCCATCGAGCGATAGCTCTCCGGCCAGCGACGGTCGTTGCAGATCATCATGCCGATATTGGCGTCCATCGTCCGCCAGACCGGCCAGCCGAGCTCTCCGGTCTCGAAATATCGCTTCTCCAGGTTCTGGAAGGACGCGGCGGGGCGGTGCTCGGGATGGCCCGGCAAGTGGATCTTGCGATACTTGCCGACGATCGAGCCCGATTTGTCGACGAGGATCGCGGTGTTGAAGCGGCGCTTGCGGCCCTGCTCGAAGGCAAGCTCGCAATAGCCGAGATGGAAGCCGACCCCGAGGCGCTTGCTTTCCTCGAAGAGCGGCGCAGTCTCGTTCGAGGGCATCGCACTCTCGAAATGGCTGTCGATCTCGGCTTCGTCGTCGATCCACCAATGCGGGAAGAAGGCGGTGAGCGCGGCTTCCGGATAAACAACGAGATCGGCGCCGTGACTTTTCGCCTGCCGCATCAGCTCGACCATGCGGGCGACGGCCGAAACCCGGCTCTCATCGCGCTGGATCGGACCGAGCTGGGCGGCGGCGACGGTGAGGATGCGGGTCACGTCATAAGCTCCGGATGAGGATCGCCGTGTAAGGCAAGGCTTCGATGTGCCGGGCCGGCGCGTCAAGCGCCGGCAATGCAGGGCGTGGGTTGTCCCAGTTGCGGGGCAGGCTCTCAGAGCGATTGCTTCTCAGAGGGTCTTGGCGAGCCTCGGATCGAGCGAGTCTCGCAGCCCGTCGCCGAGCAGGTTGACCGCGAGCACGGTGATCGAGAGGAAGACCGCCGGGAACAGGATGATGTGCGGCCGGACCTGCCAGAGTGCCCTGCCCTCGGCCATGATATTGCCCCAGGAGGGCGTCGCCGGTGGCACGCCGGCGCCGATGAAGGACAGGATCGCCTCGACGATCATGGCACTGGCGCAGATATAGGTCGCCTGCACGCTCATCGGCGCGAAGGTGTTGGGCAGGATGTGCCGGAAGATGATGCGCGGCACCCGCGCACCATTGGCGACGGCCGCCTCGACATAAGGCTGCTCGCGCAAGGAGAGCACGACCCCCCGTACGAGCCGGGCCACGCGCGGAATCTCGGCGATGGTGATGGCGATGATGACATTCTGAATCGATCCGCGGGTCAGCGCCATCAGGGCGATGGCGAGCAGGATCGGCGGGATCGACATCATGCCGTCGATGATGCGCATGATCACGCCGTCGGCCCAGCGGATGAAGCCGGCGAAAAGGCCGATCGCCAATCCGATGACCGAGGACAGGACTGCCACGCTGAAGCCGACGAGCAGCGAGACGCGGGCGCCGTAGATCACGCGCGAATAGACGTCGCGGCCGAGCATGTCGGTGCCGAACCAGTAGAGCTCGGAGGGCACGCGGGTGCGGCGGGACGGCGCGATCGCGGTCGGGTCGGTGGTCCAGAGCAGCGGCGCGAAAATGCCGATCAGCGCCATCAGAATGAGGAGACCACCGCCGACGGCAACGGAAGGATGCCGGCGCAGATAGCGGCGGAAGCGTGCGGCGCGGCCGGGTTCGGCCTTCACCGGTTCAGCGGCAGTTGCCGCAACGGTCGATGGAGCGGTCAATAGCGTATCCTCGGGTCGACGAGGGTGTAGGTCAGGTCGATCAGCAGATTCACGAGCACGTAGACCAGGCTGAACATCAGCACGACACCCTGGATGACGGGGTAATCGCGGCGCAGGATCGCATCGACGGTGAGCCGGCCGAGGCCGGGAATGGCGAAGACGCTCTCGGTGACGACGGCACCGCCGATCAGCAGCGCGATGCCGATGCCGATGATGGTCACGATCGGTACGGCTGCATTCTTGAGGGAATGCAGGAAGAGCACGTCCTTCTGCGCCACGCCCTTGGCCTGGGCGGTGCGGACGTAATCCTGCTGGAGCACCTCGAGCATGGTGGCGCGGGTGATGCGGGCAATCAACGCGATATAGACTAGGCCTAGCGTAACGGCCGGCAGGATGAGGTTGCGGAGCCAGGGCCAGAAGCCCTGCGAGAACGGCGTGTAGCCCTGCACCGGCAGCCAGTCGAGCTTCAGCGCGAATACCCAGGCGAGCAGATAACCGACGACGAAGACCGGCACGGAGAAGCCGAGCACGGCGAAGCCCATCGCCGCCTTGTCGACCCAGCTTCCCGCCTTCCAGGCCGCGACCACGCCCATCGGCACGGCAACCACGACGGCAAAGATCAGCGTCAGCACCATCAGGGACAGCGTCGGCTCGATGCGCTGCGCGATGAGCTGCGTCACCGGCAGGTTGGTGAAGATCGAGGTGCCGAGATCGCCCTGGATCACGCGGAACGACCATTCGGCGAAACGAACCAGATAAGGCCGGTCCAGGCCGAGGCTGGCGCGGATGCGCTCGACATCGGCGGGAGACGCCTGGTCACCGGCGATGATGGCGGCGGGATCGCCGGGCGCGACATAGAGCAACGAAAAGACGAACAGCGCCACGAAAGCCATCACGGGGATGGTCGTGACGATGCGCCTGACGACAAAAGCGAGCATGGGGCCGTCGGACCTCGTTCACAGCGTATCCGGAGGTCGCGGCCGGGATTTCTTCCGGGTCGCGACGAAGCGAGGCAGCGGAGCCCGCGGGCTCCGGAAAGGCGGAGCGGCGTCGCCGCTCCGCGAGAGCGATCAGGCCTTCCCGACGTCCCAGAAGAACGGCAGCGGTCCGCTAACCACGCCGGTGACGTTCTTCCGCCAGGCCTGATAGCCTAGGTAGAAGCCCGTCGGCGCAAAGACGACATTTTCGACGGCGGCCTTGTTGAGGCGGGCCATCGCCGCTTTCTCCTCGGCCAGGTCCTTGGCGTTGAACCAGTTGGTGACCTCGGTCTCGACAGCCGGGACATCGGGCCAGCCGAACCAGGCCTTGTCACCATTGGCGCGGATTGCGGTGTAGGCCGCCGGATTGATGCAGTCGGCGCCGGCATGCCAGGTGTGGAACATGCTCCAGCCGCCCTGGCCCGGAGGCGTCTTCTGGGCGCGGCGAGAGCCGACCGTGCCCCAGTCGGTCGCGACGAAATCGACATTCATGCCGATGCTCTTGAGCAGCGCGGCGGTGACGTCGCCCATCGACTTCGTCGCCGCCATGTCCTGTGCGACGACGCAGACTACCGGCTCGCCCTTGTAGCCGGCTTCGGCGAGGAGCTTCTTGGCCTCGGCGACATTGCGCTTCTTCAGGATGTCGCCGCCTTCCTCGGTGTAGAGCGGCGTGCCTGGGGTGAAGAAGCCGGGCAGCGGCTTCCAGAGCTTTTCGTCGTCGCCGACGACGGCGCGCATATAGTCTTCCTGGTTCAGTGCCGTCAGAACGGCCTGGCGAACCTTCAGGTTGTTGAAGGGCGGGAACAGGTGGTTCATGCGGAAGGCGCCGACATTGCCGAGCGGGTCGCCGATGTCGACATTGATGTCCTTGTGGCCCTTCAGCACCGGCACGAGGTCGGCGAGCGGGGTCTCCCACCAATCGACCTCACCGTTCTGGAGCGCGGCGGCGGCCGTCGCCGCATCGGGCATGATCACCCATTCGACCCGGTCGACGAGGATGTTCTTGCCGCCGGCGAGCCAGTCCGCCTTCTCGGAGCGAGGCTTGTAGTCGGCGAATTTCTCGAACACTGCCTTGGCGCCCGGCACCCAGTCGCTGCGCAGGAACTTCATCGGGCCAGAGCCGATATATTCGGTGATCTGCGTGAACGGATCGGTCCTGGCGATGCGCTCGGGCATCACGAAGGAACAGGGCGCGTTGTTCTTGGCCAGTGCCAGCAACATCTTCGGGAAGGGCTGCTTCAGCGACCATTTCCACGTCAGCTCGTCGACAGGCGCGAGCTCGACCTGGATGGCGCGCAGCATCAGCCCCATCGGATCGCGCGCCGACCAGCGCACCAGGCTTGCAACCACGTCCTTGGACGTGACGGACGTGCCGTCATGGAACTTGAGGCCGGAACGCAGCTTGAAGGTCCAGTTCAGGCCGTCGGAGGAGACCTCCTCGCTCTCGACCATCTGGCGCTGCGGCTGGAATTTCGAGTCGATGCCGTAGAGCGTGTCCCAGACCAGCGCCGCGGCGTTGCGGACGACGTATTGCGTTCCCCAGATCGGGTCGAAATTGGCGAGATTGGCCTGCGGTACGAAGCGTAGGGTCTTGCTCGGACTTTGCGCGAGGGCCGGCATCGCGAGCCCTCCGGTCGCGGCAGCCATGCCGGCGCCCGTCGCGGATTTCAGAAATGTCCTGCGATCCATCTTGCTCTCCCCTGAAGCGGCGCCTCTGAGCGGGCTGCCTTGGCGCGAGTTTGAGCAGAAAAATTCCGCCTGACAACACGCCGCACCTCCCGATCGAGGCTGCCGCACCGCTTGCACGGTTCGTGCCAGCCGGAACTTTCGGGCGGGGAACCCGCTGTTTCGGCTCCCGGACGCGCTCTTTTCGGCTCGTTCCGGGAAACGCGAAAAAATCCGCGGCTAGATCGGCGTGACAGGCTCGTCCACCCGAGCAAACGGGCGAGCCTGCTCGAAGGCCGCCGCCGCCCGGAGCACGAGTGCGTCCTTGCCGAAGGCGCCGACGATCTGGAGGCCGGCCGGCAGACCCGCCCTGGTCAAGCCGCAGGGCACCGAGACAGCCGGCTGCTCGGTGATGTTGAAGGGGTAGGTGAAGGGCGTCCAGCGCGTCCAGTCATCGCCATAGGCGCCGTGCTCGGGCGTGTCGCGCCCGACCGCGAAAGCCGGCAGCGGCAGGGTCGGCGTCAGCAACAGGTCGTATTGCTGGTGGAACTGCGCCATGCGGTAGGCTAGTGCATTGCGCTGGTTCAGGAGCGCATCGACATAGGCGGAGGCCGGGATGCGCTCCCCCTGCTCCGCCACCGCCACGAGGCCGGGGTCCATCTGTTTGCGGCCGGCGGCGTCGGTGTTCTTCAACGCCAGCGCGGCACCGGATGACCAAAGAGTCATCAAAATCCCGATCGGATCATCGAAGCCGGGATCGACCTCTTCCACCGCCGCGCCAAGCTCGGCGAAGACCTGCGCCGCTGCGGCCGTCAGGGCCGCGATCTCGGGATCGACCGTCACGCTCTGGCCAAGGCGCGGGGACCAGGCGACGCGCAGCCCCCTCATGCTGCCCCTGAGCCCGTCGACGTAGTCTGGCGGACGATCCTGCAGCGCGGTCATGTCGCGCGCATCGGGCTGGCCTATCACCTTCATGGCGAGCGCCGTATCCATGACGGTGCGGGTGAGCGGCCCGAGATGGGCGAGGAAGCCCATGACCGAGATCGGCCAGGCCGGGACGCGGCCATAGCTCGGCTTCAGGCCGACGACGCCCGTGAAGGCCGCGGGGATACGGATCGAACCCGCCCCGTCAGTCCCCATATGCAGGCAGCCGAGATTGAGCGCGGCACAGACAGCCGCGCCCGACGACGAGCCTCCCGGCCCCGTGCCGGTGCTCCAGGGATTGCGGGTGATCCCGGTCAACGGGGAGTCGCCGACGCCCTTCCAGCCGTATTCCGGCATGGTGGTCTTGCCGAGAAAGACCGTGCCTGCCTCACGCAGCCGAGCCGTGATAGGGGAATCCTCGGCGCTTGGCTCGGCGGAAGCGATGGCCGAGCCGCGCTGCATCGACCAGCCGGCGACGCCGAGATTGTCCTTGATCGTGACGGGCACGCCGTCGAGCGGGCCAATCGCCTCGCCTTTCAGCCAGCGCCCCTGCGAGGCCTCTGCCATAGCCAGCGTCACCGCCTCGTCGCGGACGGCGAAGGCGTTGACCGTAGGTTCGAAGCGCTCGATGCGGGCGAGCGTGTCCCTCGCGACCTCGACCGGGGAGAGTTGCTTGCTGGCATAGAGCGGGCCGAGCTCGGCGGCGGAAAGCGAGGCGATTGTCGTCATGCGGAGAGACCTCTCAGGCGTTGGCGACGCGCCAGGCGGTGGTGAGCAGGATATTGGCGCCGGCGACCATGTCGTCGTCGGTGCTGAACTCCGCCGGATTGTGCGAGAGCCCGCCGACCGAGGGAATGAACACCATCGCCGTCGGGCAGAGCCGCGCCATCATCTGGGCATCGTGACCGGCACCGGAGATCATGCGGCGGATCGGCAAGCCGAACTCGCCGGCGCTGCGCTCGACTTCGGCGATGATCTCCTCGGCGAAGGGCGTCGCCGGGAAGCGAGCGAGATCGCGGAAGGAGATCTCGATGCCATCGCGCTCGGCCAATTCGGCGCAGAAGCGGCGCACCGCTTCCTCGGCCTGGGCAAGCGGCGCATCGAGCGGGTTGCGCAGGTCGAGCGTCATCACCACGGTCTCCGGCACGACATTGACGTTGCCAGGCTGGACCCGGATCACGCCACTGTTGGCGAGCTGGTTGGGAATGGTCCTGGTCAATTCGTTGGCGAAGATGTTGATGCGTGCAGCGGCGAGGCCGGGATCCTTGCGATAGGCCATCGGCGTCGTGCCGGCATGGCTCGGGCGGCCCTTGAGCGTGAGTTCCAGCCAGCAGATGCCCTGGATGCCCGTGACGGCGCCCAGCCCGCCGCCCTCGTTCTCGAGCACCGGCCCCTGTTCGATATGCATCTCGATATAGGCATGCGCCGGCAGGAAGCCCGGCTTCTCTGCGCCCTCGTAGCCGATGCGCTTCAATTCGGCGCCGAGCCCGATCCCGTCGGAATCGACTTCCGCGTGTGCCGCCTCGACGCTCATGCCACCGGCCCAGACATAGGAGCCGAGCATGTCGGGGTGGAAGCGCGCGCCCTCCTCGTTGGTGAAGGCGATCACCGCCATGTCGCGCTTCGGCGTCAGGCCGGCGTCGCGGAGCGCCGCGAGAACCTCGACGCCGGCGACGACGCCGAGCGCTCCGTCAAAGCGCCCGCCCGTACCGACCGTGTCGATATGCGAGCCCATGATGACGGCCGGGCCGCTCTCCTGCCCCTTGAGGACGCCGACGATATTGCCGATGGCATCGACGCGGATATCGAGCCCGAGCCCCTTCATCTGGCCGACCAGCCAATCGCGCCCCTGCCTGTCCTCGTCGGTCAGGGCGAGGCGGCGGCAGCCGCCTTCCGGCGTCGCACCGATCTTCGAAAGCTCGGCAAGGCGCGAGGTCAGCCTCGCGCCATCGATCCTCAGATTGGTGCTCATCGGTTCAGGCTCTCCAGCAGTGTTCGAGGCAAGATGCAGACCACGACCGGACTTGTCGACCCGCGTCCAGCGCATCGGCTCCGGACGGTGAAGCGCGCAGCGGCGACTGTTTCGATGCATCGATCGGCGGTAGAAGCGGCGCCCCATGTCCGAGATCGCAGAATCCCGCCCGCATCATTCCTGGCTCGCGGAAGCCCGCGCCATGCTGGCCCTGAGCTGGCCGATGGTGCTGACCAATGTCGCGCAGACCGCGATGACGGCGACCGATGTCATCATGATGGGCCATCTCGGCCCGGATGCGCTGGCGGCCGGTGCGCTCGGCACCAATCTCTACAATGCCTCGCTGATCTTCGGCATCGGCGCAATGGGCGCGGTCTCGCCGATGATCGCGATCGAACTGGGCCGCAACCGGCATGCGGTGCGCGATCTGCGCCGCACGGTCCGGCAGGGTTTCTGGGCCGCAGCCACCATGGTCGGGCCGATGTGGCTCTTCCTCTGGCAGGCCGAGTTCATTCTCACCGCGATGGGGCAGGACCCCGCCCTGTCCAGAGCGGCGGCCTCCTATATCCACACGCTGCAATGGGGCCTGCTGCCCTTCTTCCTCTATCTGTGCCTGCGAGGCTTCGTCGCCGCCCTGCAGCGGCCGCGCTGGGCCTTCATCGTGGTGCTGTTCGCGGTGGCGTTCAACGCCTTCGCCAACTGGTGTCTGATGTTCGGGCGGCTCGGCTTCCCGGCACTCGGCCTGCCGGGCTCCGGCATGGCGACAGCACTATCCTCGACCCTGATGTTCTTCGGCCTCGCGCTCGTCGTCTCGCTCGACCGGCGCTTCCGGCGCTACCAGCTCTTCGGCCGCTTCTGGGTGCCGGACTGGCCTCGCTACCGCGCTTTCTGGCGCATGGGCCTGCCGATATCGCTGACGCTCTCCTTCGAATCGCTGATCTTCTACGGCGCCGCCTTCATGATGGGGCTGATCGGAACGACCGCGCTCGCGGCCCACGCCATCGCGATCCAGATCGCTTCACTCGCCTTCATGGTGCCGCTCGGCATCGGCCAGGCCGGGACCGTACGGGTCGGCCGTGCCTTCGGCTCCGGCGACAAGGAGGGCATCCGGCGGGCCGGCACGATGGCGCTGATCCTGGCGCTGAGCTTCATGAGCTTCACGGCGCTCCTGATGGCGACCGTGCCGCACTGGCTGATCGCCCCCTTCCTCGACCGGTCGAACCCCGGTGCGGAAGCTGTCGCCCAGATCGCCGTGATCTTCCTGTTCTATGGTGCGATCTTCCAGATCGCGGACGGGGCGCAGGTCATCGGCTCGTCGATCCTGCGCGGGCTGGGCGATACCCGACTTCCGATGCTCTTCGCCGGCATCGGCTATTGGGGCGTCGGCCTGCCGCTTTCCGCGGCCTTGGGTTTCTTGACGCCGCTTGCCGGCCGGGGCATCTGGATGGGGCTCGTGATCGGGCTTTCCCTCGTCGCCGTGATGATGCTCTGGCGCTGGCGGGCCCGCGAAAGGCTGGGGCTGCTCAAATGGGGGCTCCGGGAAGCGGTCTGAGCCATCGGGCCGGATTTGCAGCCAGCGCACCGCCTGTTGCCGAACGGCCACAGCGTTGCACGGACACAATTTGGCCATCTCCTGTTCACCCCGAGGCCATCTCGGCAACCTTGAACGAAGGTCAGCAACGGCGCATGGAACCACCGCGCCGCCCAGCCGTTCATTCATGCCCGTAACGCCGAGTTGTCCGTCGATGTCCTCCGTCCGTCCGTCCTCCCCCCTCGCCCGGCCGACCCGCCGCATGTTTGCGGCCCTCAGCCCCCTTTTCCTCGCTGCCTGCGTCAGCCAGCGCCAGCAGCCGATCGAGGTCGCCGCGCATCAGGGTCCGCATATCAGCGCCGAATATCTGGCGATGTATGGCGAACGCCCGGATGAGCAGCATCCGCTGCCCGCGACGGATCTCTCCGAGGTCGAACCGCAGTTCCTGCGCCGCATCGTCTCCTACCCGACCCGCGAGCAGCCCGGGACGATCGTCGTCGATACCGACAACCGCTATCTCTATCTCGTGATGGAAGGCGGCCGGGCCGTGCGCTACGGCATCGGCGTCGGCAAGCAGGGCATGTCCTGGCGGGGCCGGGCAACCGTCGCCCGCAAAGCGCAGTGGCCGCGCTGGACCCCGACCCCGGCCATGATCGCCCGCGAGCCGGAACGGAATCGTCCCTGGGCCGGCGGCATGGCCGGTGGCATCGAGAACCCACTGGGCGCCCGCGCGCTCTATCTCTACCAGGGTGGCCGCGACACGCTGTACCGCATTCACGGCACCTCCGAGCCGTGGTCGATCGGCAAGTCGGTGTCGTCAGGCTGCATCCGCCTGTTCAACCAGGACATCATCGACCTCTACGGCCGCGTCCCGACCGGCACGACGGTCGTTGTGCTCAACCGCGGCACCCTGCAGGCGCCGTCCGAAATCGACGAGATGCCGCCGCCGGACGACGATTTCGGCAGCATCTGACGCCAGGCGGCCGACGGGTGCCGCATCGGACCTTCTCAAACAGGAATCGGTTTTTCGGTGTGAAGGGGCCGCACCGCCGCCTTGATACCGTCACAGGCCGATCCCACTTCTCGTTGCGCGGCGCAACCGCACCGCGCAACGAGAGGAGATGACGATGACGCCGCAGGAACGCGACGTGATCGCCGGGATTTTCGACCGCCTTCGGCAGGCGGCCAATCAGCCCCGCGACCCCGAGGCTGAGAATTTCATCGCGGAACGCCTGCGCGAGCAGCCCTATGCGCCCTACGCCATGGCCCAGGCAGTTTATGTGCAGGAGCAGGCGCTCGCCAACCTGAACCAGCAGGTCGAGACCCTGCAGGCGCAATTGCGTGAGGCGCAGAGCCGCGCCAGCGAGGCGGCACAGCCGCAGGCGGGCGGCTTCCTGTCCGGCATTTTTGGTGGTGGATCGGTGCCGCGCACCGGCTCGGTTCCGCCCGTGCCGCCGCGCAACGATGCCGCCGCGCCTTCCGGCGTCTGG
>WPCJ01261504.1_pt1 | contig 12725 bp, 10 predicted proteins | sample 5399831 | NCBI WGS metagenome assembly WPCJ01 (sample SAMN12869470, study PRJNA574797) | sludge metagenome | isolation source: wastewater treatment of pH10 | place: China:Beijing | collected 2019-05-20 | reverse complement strand
TTCCAATCCTCTAAGCTTCTCCTCTTCTTTCGAAGCTTCCTTATCACCTGCATCTTTGCCTCTCAACTTCATTGCTTCAACTGCAAAGATTACCATCTCCTCATATCCTTGGGTAAATGTGCTTATTTTGGCGCTTACTTTAATTCTGAAAGTAACACTCTAGCATACCCTATTTTCATAATTGCTCTTAAAAAGAAAAGTACAGTATACTCAACAAAAAATAATATGCTAGACTTTGTTTTAGTAACCCAGTAAAGTAAACTCTGAATTGGTAATTTTTTGCTAATTTAAACAGCAGATATTAAAGCTTTAGTAAAATGGACGTTTTAGTGAACTTCTCTATTTAAATTATAGAGTAGCAGAATGCAGCAACCACAAGTTTTTCAATTTAAGATTACTTTAAAAAACAGTAAGCCGCCAATATGGAGAAGGATACAAGTTTTGGATTCCAGCACATTTTGGGACTTACATGTAGCAATACAGGATTCTATGGGCTGGGAAGACAGCCATCTTCATTCCTTCGATATTTTAAATCCAAAATGGGGAGAAACGCAAACTATAGAATCATACCCAGAAGGAGAAAAAGGGGTACTACTGAGCTGGAAGGCAAAGCTTAAGAATTATATTTCCCTGAATAATAAGAAATTTAGTTATACATATGATTTTGGGGATAATTGGGAGCATATAATTGTGCTTGAAAAGATACTTAAACCACAACCCGATATGCAATATCCTGTTTGCATAGCAGGGAAGCGAGCATGCCCTCCGGAAGATATCGGAGGTATATGGGGATATGAGGAGTTTTTGCAAGCTATAGGCAACCCTAATCACCCACAGCATCAGGAAATGTTGGAATGGGTCGGTGAAGGATTCGATTCTGAGTATTTTGAGCCTGAAGAAATTGTATTTGGTAACCCTAAAGAACGCTTATCTTACAGGCTATCCTAAAATTTAAAAGCCATGATTTTACCTTTTTGGGGGGTTGGGCAAAAATACCCAAGATGTTTTTACACCAAAAAATCTCTTAGCATATGGTCCGATTTTCGGGGGTCACCTCATTCCTCCTCAGATTATCCTTTTTTCTGTCCAAAAACTAGGGGCCATTATACATTGCTCAGTACTACCTAGTATAACTTAAAAAAATAAGCTCACAGTTTATTTAACTGAGAGCTTACCAGCAAAAAGTAATTTTTCTATACTTTAAGAATTTACAACTTGTTTTAAATCCTTACCTGCAACAAATTTCGGACGTTTAGAGGCAGGGACTTTGATTTTTTGCCCATTTTGTGGGTTTCTCACTTCCTTAGCAGGAACATGGGATACTTTAAAAGTACCAAAGCCGACTAACCTTAGTTCATCTCCACCTTTAAGTGTATTTTTTACTACTGCAAGTACCGCATCGATCGCTCTTGCTGCGTCTGCCTTTGTAGATTTTAATTCATCTGCAATAGCAGCAATGAATTCTGACTTATTCACAGTTTTACCCTCATTTATAGTTAATTAAAGTGATACATAAGACCTTATTGTAGTAAGAATTTTATAGCAAGAATTTTTTTTCACTGATAAAAAAATATTTACGTGCTGAAAGCAAGATGAAATCTTGGTTAAAGAGGAACGCTGATCATATTTTAACAACATTTTTAACATTATCTAAATATTCAAATGCTAAAATTTTATAATTCTGTTCGGAAGTTTTGATGTGATTAATTTCTTCTTCGCTAAGTAGCCGATGAAATTTTGCAGGAACACCTACCCAAAGCTCCCCGCTATTTATAACTTTTTTCGGAGGGATGAGGCTACCGGCACCTACCATTGCGTTTGATTTTACTACGCTATAATCAATCACTTTTGCTCCCATGCCGATAAAGCTATAATCCTCAAGACGGCAAGCGTGTAGCAATGCGCTATGACCAACGGTAACCCCTTCTCCGATTATTGTGGGACCGCCATGCCGGTTTACATGAATTACAGTTGCATCCTGTATATTAGTTCCTCTACCGACCCGAATATAATTTACATCTGCTCTTATAATACACCCATACCAGATACTTGCTTGAGATGCGATCTCTACATCGCCGATAACTACGGCATTTTCAGCAATAAATGCATCTTCTGAAATCTTTGGATATTTACCATTGAAGGGAAGTATTATCGGCATATCATTTCTTCTTAGTAAACGGTTTAGTTGCCTTGGTTGCTTTAGGCTTTTTAGCATTAGATAACGCTATTTCCAAAGCTCTTTCCAGGTTAATTTGCATCAAGTTTTCTTTTCTTACCGAAATAAAGGTTTTTCCTTGCTGGATATAAGGCCCAAATTTACCTATTCCTAATTTGATTTCTTCATTCGTTTCCGGGTGCTTACCAAGAATTTTGGGTAAGCTAAAAAGAAACTCAGCTATATTTAAATCTACCGAATCAGGAGAAAACATGCTAGGTAATGAAACTCTTTTCTTAAGGCTGTCCTCACCGATTTGTAAATAAAGTCCGTAGGGCCCTTTCTTAAGATAAATTTCTTTGCCGCTTTTGGTATCGGTCCCTACGATTTGAGGAGCATCTCTTTTAGTTTTTTCTTCTGGTGCTTCACCGTCTTCCTGTCGAGCTAAGGTGAGGTTTTGAATGTAATCGCATCCCGGATACCTATTACAACCAATAAAAGAGCCAAAAGAACCTAGCCTTAGATGTAAAGTTCCATCGCTACATTTAGGGCATTTTACTTCAGAATTGGAAGTACTTGGGAATAAAAAATCTCTTAAATGATTTTCTAAATTAGCCAATATATCTTGATTTTTGAATTGTAACACTTCTTCAGTCTTAGGCTTAAATTTATCCCAAAAATCTCTTAGTACTGATTTCCAGGCTTTTTCACCATCTGCTATATCATCAAGAGCACTCTCTAAGTTTGCAGTGAAATTATATTCCACATATTGAGGAAAATATAATACTAAGAAAGCACTAACTATTCTCCCTCTTACTTCCGGGATGAAACGTTTCTTGTCGAAGGCAACATAATTTCTTTGTTGCAGAATTGAAATAATAGTCGGATATGTAGAAGGTCTACCGATACCTAATTCCTCTAATTTCTTCACCAGGCTTGCTTCAGTATATCTAGGTGGTGGTTGGGTAAAATGCTGCTCGCCTATCAACTTTTCTAAATTTAAATCTTCACCTTGTTCAAGTAGAGGTAATAAGTTGGTTTTCTCATCATCTTCATCGTCTTTATCTTCTTTATAAACTTTAAAAAACCCGTCAAATGTAATAATTGAGCCGGTTGCACGGAAAACTGCTATTTTATCAGCATCTTCGATGTTAATACTAGTTATATCTAGCTCTGCGCTTTTCATTTGGCAAGCTATTGTTCGCTTCCAAATAAGCTCATAAAGCTTATAATGGTCGGCTTCTAGATATTGCTTTATGTCAGAAGGCTTGAGACTAATATTAGTCGGCCTAATTGCTTCGTGTGCTTCTTGAGCATTTTTACTTTTTGTTTTGTAAATGCGTGCCGAGCTTGGAACGTATTTTTTGCCGAAGCTATCCTCTATCTCATCCCTGATGCCTGCTATCGCTTCTTCAGATAGGTTTACGGAATCAGTTCTCATATAGGTTATGAGTCCGCGAGCCTCACCTGAAATATCGACTCCTTCATATAATTTCTGTGCGACCATGGATGTCTTCTTAGCAGAGAACCCAAGTTTGCGAGCAGCTTCTTGAATGAGGGTGGAAGTAGTGAAAGGAGGGCTTGGGTTTCTAGTCGCCTTCTTTTTTTCAATCTCGGTGATGCTATATTGCTTTTTACCTAATACTTCAATTATATTATCAGAAGTTTCTTTGTTTGGGATCGAAAATTTTTCCAGCTTTTCCCCTTTATATTGAATAAGAGTCGCTGGAAAAACTTCTTGCTTTTTGTTGGCAAATTCAGCTTCAATACTCCAATATTCTTGAGTTTTAAAACGCTCAATTTCTTCTTCTCTCTCAACGACTAACCTTAGTGCAACGGATTGCACTCTTCCTGCTGACCGGCTACCTGGTAATTTACGCCATAATACCGGAGAGAGAGTGAACCCCACTAGGTAATCAAGAGCTAACCTGGCTTGCTGGGCGTTTACTAAGCTCATATCAATATCTCTCGGCTTAGATACTGCATCTAAAACAGCTTTCTTCGTGATCTCATGGAATACAACTCTTTTAACTTTGCTATTGCTGTTTAAAGCTCTCTTCTTTTTTAATATCTCTAATATATGCCATGAAATTGCTTCTCCTTCCCGATCCGGATCAGTAGCTAAATAAATAGTATCAGTATTTTTAACCTGTTTAACTATTGCATCAACATGTTTGCCTGACTTGCTCAGCACTTCATAGTGCATCGCGAAATCTTTATCCGGCTCTACCGATCCGGTCTCGGAAGGAAGCGAACGCACGTGACCATAGGAAGAAAGTACCGCAAAGTCTTTTCCTAAATATTTACCTAAAGTCTTAGCTTTAGCCGGTGATTCTACAATTAATAAATCCATATGTTGCTATTGAATTTTTGAGTTGAAAATTGCATAATAAAAAGCATGATGCAACATGTTATTTTATTTAATACCCTCATGCTTAATACTCTATTCAAGACAGCACTTAAAATATCACTTTTTATATTGTTAATCATTTTTGCCTTCATTTCCACAAAAAATATTGAACCTAACGTACAAAGGGTAGAATTAGAGATTAATAGCCAATCAAAATGAGTGAATATAAGCCACAAATTCATATCTATCTAGAAAATTTTCTTGAAATGCTGTCAGCGGAAAGAAATGTCTCTAAAAACACTTTACTTTCTTATAAAGTTGACTTGGAGTATTTTCTTAAGTTCTTAAAGGGAAAAAATAGTTCTCTAGAAGGTTGTGATAATAAAATGTTTAGTTCTTACCTAATCTCTTTAAGTGAAAATCACTTAAGCAGCAAAAGTATTAGGCGTAAAATATCTTCCCTAAGGCAGTTTTTTCAATTTTTAGCCAATGAAAAAATTATACAAAACAATTTAACAATTGATTTAGAGATGCCCAAAAAAGAGCAAAGTCTACCTAAAGCTTTAGCCCAAGATGATGTAATGAAATTAATAAATACTTCTTACTTAGATAAATCAGTAGAAGGGTTGAGGCTAACTGCTATGCTTGAGATCCTTTATTCCACAGGTCTAAGGATTACGGAATTAGTTACTTTGAAAATGCAGTCTTTGCAGAAGACATCCACTAGCCTTGAACAATTCATGATTGTTAAAGGTAAAGGTGGAAAAGAGAGATTGGTGATATTGAATGATCAAGCGGTAGAGGCATTAAAAGAATATTTAAAGGTTAGACTTAATATTTTTAAAAAAAATATTACAACGGATTGGCTTTTTCCTTCACTTGAAAAGAGTGGAAAAGTCACGCATTTTACGCGCCAAAGGTTCGGGCAACTCTTAAAAGAGTTAGCAATTGATGCCGGAACAGATCCAAAAAAGCTCTCCCCACATAAAATTAGGCATTCTTTCGCAAGCCATATGCTAGAGAACGGTGCAAACTTAAGAGTTGTACAGGAGTTGCTAGGACATTGCGATATTTCATCTACCCAAATTTATACTAAGGTCCTAAGCGAAAATGCAAAAAAATTGGTATTTGAGAAGCATCCATTGACGAATGCTTAGCTTATCAGCCCAATTTTTTCCTGTTTTTGAGTAACTTACTAAATAAACTAATTATGCCGCTTAAGAAGATTAAAAAACAGGAAAACCAAATCCAACTGATAGTCGGTTTATAATAAGCTCTTGTCATAAGTAATCCTTGTTCATCCAGTTCCCCGGTCGCAATATATAAATCATAAAATAAAGTATGGTAGATTGCTGATTCCGTAGTTTGCTGTAGCTCTATCGGAAAGAACCTTGTCTCAGGAAGCAACTCGGTTATAAAATTACTATGTTTGGAAACTTCAAATTTAGCCACTCTCGATATGTAATTTTTACCTTTTTCTATATCAATATTTTGAAGCGTAAGCCTAAAATTACCGATATCCAAAGATTCATTCAATCTAATCGGTTTTTCTGCTTCTATTTCTAAGTTAGAATTAATAACAATTGAAAGAATTAGCACCCCAAACCCAATATGGCCAAGCACCATACTTACAATACTTAAATTTAGTTGCTTAATTCTTTTTATTACGTAGTAGGAAATGCTTATAATTAACCATATTCCAAATAAAATTCCTGTGATCGGCATTATAGATTCAATCTTATTTGCATAGCTAATTATGGCAGTAACAATTGTACTTAAAACAAAAGGGGTTCTATTATCTTTATATACTTTACTTAGCCTGGAATTCCCCCAATTTGTATGGGTTCCGATAATAATAAATAGCAGAGAGATAACGCTTAAAGGGTAAATTAAGCTATTGAAATAAGGCGGGCCTACTGAAATGCTTTGTTTAGTAAATACCTCCAATATTGCAGGGTAAAGCGTTCCCAATATTACGATAAAAGCCGTAGTAGTTAATAAAAGATTATTAAATGTTATAAAAGTTTCCCGAGAAAATAGATAATATTCCTCATCTTCGTTGGTTATCACTTTATGAGCTCTTATCGCATAAATAAATAAAGCTAAACCGGTCGCGATTGATAAAAAAATTAATATAAATAAGCCACGCATCGGGTCTTGAGTGAAGGAATGCACTGAGGTAATAATATTTGATCTCACAAGGAAAGTGCCGATCATGCTTAAGGTAAATGTTAGAATGCTAAGTAACAAGTTCCAATGCTTTGATTTTTCAAACTTTTCTAGAACGATCAAAGAGTGGATTAAAGCCGTAGAAGTAAGCCACGGCATGAGTGAAGAGTTCTCAACCGGATCCCAAAACCAAAATCCGCCCCATCCTAGCTCCCTGTAAGCCCACCAGCTGCCAAGCCCTATTCCGAGACTCAAAAACGACCAGGACATTATCACCCATGGTTTAAAAACGGCTGCGAACTCTTTATCGAATTTACCGACAACTAGAGCAACAATTGCACCGCTATATATAAGTGAGAACCCAACATATCCTAGATATAACATTGGTGGGTGCATAGCAAGCCCGATATCCTGCAAAATCGGGTTCAGCCCATAGCCATTAAGAGGGGCTGGAAAAATCCTTTGAAAAGGGTTCGAAGTAAAAATAATAAAGCTTATAAAGAATGTAATTAGAATCGCTTGAATAATTAAGGTGTATCTAACAAGTGGTGATGCTGAATTTTGTGATCTGGCAAAGAAAGCAGTAAAAAATGAAAGCGCACATATCCACATCAGCATTGAGCCTTCATGATTCCCCCATGCGCCGGAAATTTTATAAATTAGCGGCTTGGCAGTGTGCGAGTTATTCACGACATTTAAGACCGTAAAATCGGAAATAACGAAACAAATTATTAAGCTTAAAAATGCAAGACAAGAAAAGGTAAAAATTAAATACCAAGCAACTTTAATATAGGAAAGCAGCGGTTTATATAAAAAAGAAAATGCTACAATAATACTTAATATTAATGCGATGTATAGGAATAAATTACCTAGCTCTGCATACATTTTTTTAACCTGGACTATACTTGTTAAATTTTATATATTTCATTTAGTTAATATACTGATTAAAAAAACCTTTACATTTTTAAAATCTTATTGACAAGATATACCTTTCATGGGCAAAAATAAAGCTCAAAACAATAGGAGGGTGAATATGAAAGCAAAGAAAAAAGAACAAAATCTGAAAAACCTGGGTGATCTAAATGAGGAAGAAATATTTTATAGTGGGTATACCCAAGAAGAAATCGGGGATAAACTTAATAAAAATTCTGGGAAAAGTAATCATAGAGAAGAAACTAACCACCCAAGCCCTTTAAAGTATTCAACTACTCCACCCTTAGATATTATACCTAAGAGTATAGAAAAAAAAGAAAGAGAACAAAAAAATAATATTAAAACCGGGGCCTTACAAGTAAACGAAAAAAAGGCTACTGATACTACAAAAGGTGCACCTCCACCTATTTGGTATGAAAATATAAAAAAAAGAGAAAAAAAACAAACTGGGCAAAATGCTAATGTACCAGCAGTTGATTATTTTTTTTCAAATTCTAACTCTAGGCATAATGAACCTAAATATTTCAGTGGCATGCCAGAAATAACTGTAAAAGGCTTTAAAATTCCGAAATCTTCTATTTCTTGTATGGAATCAACCTCTAAACCTGAAGCAGCAGCAATAAAAACGCCCACTAATTCAACGCAAGTAATTATAGGGTTACGGGAATCAATCTACGAACCATTTACTCAAAAAGTATTAAGTGAAAGAGAAGCAAACCGGCAGGCAAACTTAGCTCGAGCTTCCGGCTCTCCTGCAAACACCTTTAACGCAAACTTAGGTAGCGGTGGTGGTAGAAGTGGTAGGTAAACCGCTCAATGATAATTTAAAAGCTTATATTATAAGCGTTTTGAAGCTATGCTTATCTTTTAGTGCATTTTATCTAGTTTTAAGAAAGTTAGATTTTGGTAAACTTTTGTTATACTTAGAAGGTGCAAAGATTACTTTGCTTTTAGCTGCAGTTATTGCTTCACATGTTTCATTAATTTTTAGTGCAATGAGAAGTAAACTATACTTTAAGCAATATGGTTTACTACTATCTGATAAGTTCTGTATTGCCCTATATTACCTTGGCACGTTTTATAATATTTTGCTTCCCGGTGGGATTGGAGGTGATGGTTATCGGGTATACCTATTATCAAAATTAGAGCATTTCTCTAAAATAAAAAGCTTGAGGGTGATTTTATATGAAAGAGTAAATGGATTTTATGTGCTGGTTTTATTTGGGCTTATAGGTTTATTATTCAGCGACTTTATAAGCTATATACCTCATGGCAAAAGCTTAACTTGGTTGGCTATCATATTTATTACTCCATGTTACTTATTCGGTGTAAAATATGTGTTAAAAGATAAGGTAATCAGCGCGTTTAAAGCGGTTGGCTTCTCCTTTTTTATACAGCTCTTTCAAATAATTATGGTTTTATTTATCATCTCTGCTTTAAGTGAAAACCTTGATTATGATATGATTATCAATTTTACAGTATTGTTTATCATTTCCTCAATTGTTGCTATCTTACCCATTTCAATCGGTGGGGCAGGTTTAAGAGAGCTCACCTTCCTATATGGACTGAGCTTAGTTAATAGCGATCTACAAGAAATGGGGGTAGCAATTGCTTTACTTGTCTTTGCAATTTATATCATCACTGGCTTACCTGGGGTTATCTTTATCTATAATATTAAAAAAATACATAGCACCAATTCCTAAACAATTAATTAGTTTTAGGAATGGGTATAACCTTCACTGCTTCGGTAACTTTTAGTTTTTTCGGTTTCTTAGACTCAGTCTTAGTCTTAATTTGATTAGAAGATTTTTGCCTAAAATAGTTATCAAAGCTTGTATCAATATTTGCTGTTACTTCTTGTTTCCCTTTTTTGATTTCAACGATAGGTTTACTGGTAAACTTATTAGTAAAAACGCTGCCGAATACTCTAGTAAAAAATGATTTATTTTGTTTTATACTGCTGTTTACGGTAGCTATGTTTATGGTTTTTTCTGGCTCGCTAACTTGAGGGAGCGGGGCATTTAGTGTTGTATTTAACTCTAATTTATTTTTAATCAGTTCCTTAATCTTTATATTTTGTGAGCTTTCACTTAAGGTGATTATAGTTTCACCTTTATCATTTGCTTTATTTAAATCTGCAGTATTGCCAAGTAATGTTTCAAAGACTTTAGGTTTCTCATGTAAAATAGCTCGCATTGAAGGTGTATATCCTTCAAGGTCAGCAAGCTCCCCATAAACGCTATACCTGATAAGTAGCCTAACTACCTCGTTATGTCCTTCTCTCGCTGCAAGATGTAACGCTGTGGCCCCGCCCAAATCCTGTATATCAGGATCAGCGCTTTTTTTGAGTAGGTATTCGACTACTTCCTTATGTCCCCGGTGAGCAGCTCGCATTAACGCAGTTGAGCCAAACTCGTCCCGGTCATTTACCGGATAGCCTGATACCGTCATCTGCTTAACAATTACGATATCACCTCTACTTATAGCATCCATGAATAAACTTTTAAGTGAAAGTTCTTGAGCAGATAAATTACTTAGTGAACCGAAAAAGATGAATAGGGATATTATTAAGGTGAGAATGGAGGCCGAGGCCGGAATCGAACCGACGAATGGCGGATTTGCAATCCGCAGCATTACCACTTTGCTACTCGGCCATAACACCTTTAAAGCAACGCTAATATTATTGATTAATCTTAATAGGTCAAGTTGCATATTTTAAAAATAAAATAAATAATTTATTTTTATACTTATTTAACTATTATCGTTTTAATTTAAATAAGCAAGCAATGAACTCTCTCACTAACAAAATTTTCTACTGTATCATCTTGATTCTCCTTCTAATAGGGAGCTTAAGGATTATTACTACATATGATAAGCTTACTGTTTCCCCAGATGAGCTAGTGCATGTTGCAACTGGTTTGGAGCTAATTGAAAACGGCACGTATTATTTAGAAGCACTTCATCCGCCTTTTGCAAGAGTTTCTGTTGCAATCATTCCTTACCTTATGGGTGCAAGACTTGGAGATGAATTTTACTCTGAGTATTCCCATCCTTTTAATCACCCAGATGGCTATAAAAAAAGTTTTGAAGGGCGTAACTTTGGTGGTCGGCTAATTTTCTTTTCGGAGGGCTTACAGAATTATAAAAAAATGCTGATTTCCAGTAGAATAGGAGTATTACCATATTTCATTTTGGCCGGAATGGTTATTGCAATATGGACAAGAAAACATCTTGGAGATTATGTTGCCATATACTCAACTTTGTTTTACTCAACACTTCCGATAATCCTTGCAAATAGCGGCCTTGCGACCACTGATATGCCAATGTGTGCACTATTTATCTGTACCTTATTTGCGTTTGTTAATTGGTTAGAAATCCCTTCATTTAAAAATACAATATTATTCGGTGTCTTTTTTGCTCTTCTTACTATAACAAAATTCTCCGGACCAATATTTTTCTTAATAGTTGCAGCACCGACCATCATTGTTAAAGATTATACAACCGGGCTTGTTTCAAGAGGGTTCACCATAGCTAGGGTTAAGTCTGTTGCAATTATTAGCTTAATAACTTTTCTTACGATTTGGGTCGCTTATAATTTTGAGCTTGCACCGCTTTCCTACCCTTATTTCCTTACGCCTGAGAAGATAGCTACTTTAAAACATGTCTTAAATTTAAGTGAGGAAGGTATAACGAAAATCTTTAGCTTAAAAATTCTGCCATTCCCGGAACTTTTCCATGGTTTATCTGATTTAACAGATAGAGTAGGGTATGTCTATGCCGGGTATATATTTGGCAAGGTGTTAATTTACCATGGAGTTTGGTATTTTTTCCCGGCTGCTGCTCTCTTTAAATCTCCAATTCCTTTCTTATGTTTTACAGGGCTTGGTAGCTGTACCCTATTTAAGCAATTTTGGAGTCAAAAGAATTGGAAAATAATAATACCGCTTATTTCGGCATTCACACTTCTTTTAGCCAGCACTACATTCAATATGAACATAGGACTTAGGCATTTATTACCAATCTTTCCACTCTTATGTATAATGGCCGGATATGGGTTGTATACTTCTTTACATAACCACCGGCTTTTAATAAAATTGGTAGCAGCTCTATTACTCGGTATTTACCTAATCACTACTATCAATTCCCACCCTTTTTATGTTTCTTACTTTAATTTTTTAGCAGGAAAAACCCCTGAAGATATACTAATCGATAGTGATTTTGATATCGGGCAAGAATTAGAATACGCTTTAACATTTCCTGAAGTTTATGAAAATTTAGATAATATAAAATTGTATTATTCAGGGCTTGCCGATCCAAAATTCTTTGGTTTCAAAAATTATGTGCTTTACCAAACAGAATTGCATAACAAGGATTTTAAAATTGAATTAGGGGTAAACAAGGAACTGGGCGAAAAATATTTGTTAATTAGCATACCATTGCTAAAGCTCCTATCTGCTGAAAAGAGAGAAGCATTAGAGAAGTGCAAAGTAATCCGTAAGATCGGGCAAACTTTTATGTTTTATAGCATGTTATATTGTAGTTAAGAAATATATTTCTAAGGTTAAGCTAATGTTTTCGTCAATTCATCCCATTCGCGCTTTGACATCCCACTTGCTTCTTGAGTAACTTTTTCCCCAGCCAGCATTCTTTTGACTACCTTCATACCCTGTTCTGAGATCGAAGCTGAGTTCATCCGGTAATTTTTAAAAGCTTCATAAGTTATCGGTACCCATTTTTCTACCACGGAAAGAATAGCATTGGCATATTCTCTAATCTCAAATTGTGCATGTGAATCAGCTCTCAGCTGTAGAAAATGAAGCAAATTGTTAAGATCAATTTTCCAATACCATTGCGTATAGAAGTTAACCGGTATATTCATCCTGGCAAGCTCTCTAGAAAGTCCTGAGCGATTTGGGTCTAATACTTCATTGGTTTCCTCATCCAAGTTTAGCATTTCTATATAATGTTTATAGCATTGCTCTGAGTCATTTCTCAAAGTACCCAGCACTCTAGCTGCCTCTTCTCCCTCTAAAACATCTCCTCTGCCCTGTCTGTTGCTACTTGATTGGCTGGCTAAGTTTTGAGGTGCCGGTATATAAAATTCCTTATCTAATATTG
>WPCJ01340066.1_pt1 | contig 12733 bp, 11 predicted proteins | sample 5399831 | NCBI WGS metagenome assembly WPCJ01 (sample SAMN12869470, study PRJNA574797) | sludge metagenome | isolation source: wastewater treatment of pH10 | place: China:Beijing | collected 2019-05-20 | reverse complement strand
CCTAGAACTATGGCTCCAAAATGAGATCGTGAACCTTCTGGTTTAGTAAATCCACAGATAATGGCTTCCTGTGTATTGCGGATCTTAATTTTTAGCCAGCTTCCATTTCTCTGCCCCATCCCGTAAGGATCATCTCTTCTTTTTGCGATAATACCTTCCCATTTTTGCTCCCTCGCATAATCCAATAAATCCTTTTGAGGAGATTTGATTTCAGCGGACAATTTTATATGTTGGAAATTATGTTTTTTAATTAGTAGGTTCAGGATTTCCTTTCTTTCAAGTAAAGAATAGGCTGTCAGGTCATTATTATCGAGATAAAGAATATCGAACACATAATAATAGATATTTAGGTTTTTAGGAATGGGTTCACCGTACTGCAGATATTGGAATTGAGCAATAGCATTTTTATCTTCAATTACGATCTCGCCATCGAGGATACAATCTCTCGTTAAGCCTTCCAAGTCTTTGAGGATACTGGGAAATTTATTGCTCAGCAGATTGCCATTTCTGGATATCAATTTCTTCGTGCCGTTTTGGGAAAAATAGAGTGAACGGAAGCCATCAAATTTCTTTTCAAAAAGCCAATCATTGCCATCAGGAATAGCTTGGCTTAATTTAGCTAGCATGGGCTTTATACTTTTATCGTCCAGCCCTAGGGGCTTTTTTTTTACGGTTTCAGTTTTATCTGATTTTTTCGTAAAGTCCTTACCTTTCTTTTTGATGGATTCACTTACCAATTTTTCAGAATCGAAAGGTTTATCCCATGAGAATTCATCCTTATGTTTGATCAATAGCCAATTCTTATCGTCCCCAGTATGCATCCTGACGAGAGCAAAATCACCTTTTAGGACTTTACCTTCCAACTTAAACTTAATATTACCGTTCTTCCATTGCTTTAGGAATTCTTGGTCGGATTTTACTTCCAAGGGGATATACTTACCTTCATCAAATATACTAACGGTGCCTGCGCCATAATTACCTTCAGGAATGCTACCTTCAAACGATCCATAACTGAGGGGATGGTCTTCGACTTGAACAGCCAATCTTTTGTCTTTAGGATTCAGGGATGGGCCTTTAGGAACTGCCCAGCTCTTTAATGCACCATCGATTTCCAATCGAAAATCATAATGAAGTCGACTGGCATGATGCCTTTGAACAACAAAATGATGTTGCGTGGCTTTAATTTTTCCCTTTACAGCTTTGGGTTCCGCGGTCTGGGAGAAATCTCGTTTTTTGTTATATTGATCAAGGTTCGACATAGCTTCAAAGGAAGAACAAACCGAACCTTGATAAAGTTTACAAATTATTGAATCAGTCCATTCAATACGGCATATTTAATCAATGCGGGTGTATTTTTGGACTTTGTTTTATCGATCAGATTCTGTCGATGGCCTTCCACGGTACGCTTTGAAAGGAATAGCTTCTTCGAAATTTCTAGGTTGGTCAAGCCCTCCCCAAGCAATTCAAGTACTTCCAGTTCTCTGGAGGTCAAGTCAAGAGCTTCAGGGTCAAATTCCATGGACTTGTTTTTATTCTTTTCAATTCCATTATTGATAAAAGAAATTGCCAATTCCTCACATAGATATTTACCACCATTTGCGACATGATTGATGCAAAAAATAAGTTCATCAGATCCTACATTTTTGACCAAATATCCTTTTGCGCCATATTCGAAGGCTTTGAACATATGTTGTTCACAATCCAACATGGTCAGCACAATGACTTTAATATTGGGGTATTTTGCAGTTACCTCCTGGATTAGCTGTAAACCGTCTAGGTTGCTCATACTTAAGTCAGTGATAATAATATCGACTTCTATTCCAGCATTTAATGATAGCAACGCATCTTTTCCGTTGCTGACATCAGCTACTACATTAAAATTTGTTTGGGAATTTAAAAGAAGCTTAATACCATTTCTCACCACTAAATGATCTTCAGCTAAAAGTATCTTAATTTCGCCCATTTTTTAAAATACGTTTAATATAATGTCCACTGCGGTTCCTTTTTTTAATTCCAAAATTTTAATTTCTCCTTGATACAAATCAATTCTATTTTTTATACTCCTCAAACCAATTCCTTTCCTCATGTTATCGGCTAATTCCTCGGAAAAGCCCTTTCCATTGTCCTTGACTGTTATTTGAACTTTCTCTTCATTCATTCCCACTTTTACAGCAACTTTATTTGCATGAGAATGTTTTAGGCAGTTATTCAATAACTCTTGGACAATTCTATAGATTACTAACTTGACTTCTTGTTCAACATCTTCCACTTTATTAGAAATCGCGGTGGTAATTTGGAAATCAGGCATATCAATTCGGTTTACCATAAACTGAATGGCGGCCTTCAGTCCAAAATCATTGAGTACAGCAGGTACCAAGTCGATCGAGATATTTCGGATTTGCGAAATGGCATCGTTCAACATCAGTTTAATGGACTGTATTTCATTGGATTTACCTTGTTTATCGTTTTCTAAATGTTGGAGGTTTAATTTTATCGCATATAGGGTTTGGGCGACACTATCGTGTAATTGGGTTCCAATTCTAAATCGCTCCTGTTCTTGGGTATCCACAATGGCTTGAAACACTTCTTTTTTTAATTCCACCCAATGATGGTGTGGATAAAACTTTTTATCAAACAGGAGCATGCAATATTGTGGCTCTTGGAACTGATTGATAAATTTTTTTATGAAGGTTTCGATATTTAGGAAAGAACTTTTACTCTTTTTAAATCTCAAATTAACCAATAAAGGTTTTCTGGATTCATCTCTGTTTTCAAAAATTCCCTTTAATCTATATGCATCTTCTGAGTTTAAAAACTCAAAAATATCTCTAGAAATTAACTCCTTTCCTTTTAAACCAAATATGTAATCAAATCTTCCATTAATACGAATAACATGGAAGTTTTTATCCAATACCAGAATGGCGAAGGGACCTTCTTTAAAAAAGACATCAAAGCATAAAAAATCACTCTTACACTCTTCTTGGAGCAAGGTGTACTTTCTATTGCTGTTAGATTTATGTATTGAATCTTTTTTCCAAGTTAGCATGACTAATTAACCTTTTCTTTTTTCCTTTAATTAGTTTACTTTTTCCCATTAATTTATATAGGAATGCTTCCTAATAAATCAATTTTATATATCATCGGTATTGCTTATTTAAATTTTTAATAAGCTATTAAAATTAGCTAAAATTAATTGCTATCAACTTGGACCATGGTTGAATTAAATAGATTTCAGTACTTTTTAAGTGAATTCAGGTATTTGTCGCAATTCCGCTACAATTTATTGTGTAACAAATAATTTAACAATTAATAAAAAATTCAGTTTTTGGAGAATGTAGGGTTATTTGAAACCAAAAGGGATTGATGACAAATTACCTAAGTCACCTAGACTTGAGCAATTAATACCTGCTAAAAAGTTTAATACCCATTTTAGCAAGCCAAGGGTCAGACAGCAAAACATGCTCACAAACAATACGTTATATTCTTAATTAAACAATAACAACATACCATCATGAAAAATCTAATTAATGATGTAATCGTTGAAAATAGACCCATTCTGACCAGATTGGCTAATAATTTCACGACGGATCAAAACGAAAAAGAAGAACTAGTTCAAGAAACCTTTATACGAAGCTTGAAATCAATCGAAAAATTCATCAACCACCCTAAAATAGTCTCGTGGTTATACGTGATCATGAAAAACATTTATTTGAATAAATACAGGCGCTTAAACCTATATAGAACTGCTGAAAAGGAACTTACCTACACAGGAGAAAACAGGAATTCTAGAAACAGTGCCGAATCTAGGTTTGTCATGGGAGATATTGAAAAATCCATGAACAGCTTGTCTGACGAGAATTACGAGATTATCAGTATGTACCTAGAAGGCTTTAAATACTATGAAATTGCTGAAAACCTGGGCATTAAAGAAGGCACCATTAAGACCAGGATCCATACGATCCGCAGGATATTGAGAAAGAAGCTCAGTGTTTATACCCATAACTAGCTAGAACTAATATCTCCCTCCGAGCAGTACCTAATACCTTTAATCCAAACCAATACAATAAAAAAAAAGTCAAGGAAAAACCTTGACTAGAGTCGAAATTGAAGAATCTATTCTTCATAAAGTTGTTCTGCATTTATCCCAAGTGCGGTAATGGATTTTAGAATGGAATAACTTACGATATTTATCCCTTTGACAGAGAGTAAATAGCCATCCACATAAGGGGCAATCTGCCAATCGTTGATATTTGTTATTTCATTTAATGCGTCTCTGACGCTGTTTAGTTGATGCAGCGAAACCTTTCCAATTTCAAATTTTAGACTTTCCATGATATACCTCCTGTACTAAGTGTTTTTCGAAAAATGTTAATTAAATTGTTGATAAATGGGAAGTAATGGATAAATAAATATCCATCAACAAACTATCTATCAACAAGTTACATAATTTTAAAAAATATTGCAATAGTTGCAAGAGAAAATGTAATGAGATGGAAGTTTAATGTAATAAAGTGCAAAAAACTGATTTTCAGGAAATTTCTTTGGAGTTTGGATGGGAAATTTCTTTATGGAGAAAGGGTTTTTCAAAACCCTTTCATAGCGGGGAAGAATTGTGGATAGAATTTAATTTGTTTATCGGATAATCCATAGCAGTGTCGAATTCTTTTTTAAGAAAGCTCCTTGGAAAAAAGTAAACAGATCGTTCGTGATGCTTAGAATAAAATCTGCAAAAAAAATATTCTTTCTTTTCTGTCCTTTTATTTTTATTCTAGATTTTTTGTACATTTACTATGCAAACATAGGAAAATCTACCATGAAGTTTAGAAAAGCCCATATAATGGACTTAGAAAGAATCATTGAATTACTTTCGGACGATATGTTAGGGAATATGCGTGAAGCTTATCGTCATCCTCTTCCTGCGGAGTACATTACGGCCTTCAATAAAATTAATGAAGACAAAAACCAAGAGCTCATCGTCATGGAATCGGAAGATGGTAAAGTAATCGGTTGTTTGCAATTGACGTTTATCCAATACCTGACCTATCGTGGTGGCATCAGGGCCCAGATAGAAGGCGTCAGGATTGATAAAGCAGAGCGCTCCAAGGGTTATGGTGAAAAAATGATCCGATATGCGATCCGCAGAGCGAAAGATAAAAGTGCTCACGTCCTGCAACTCACAGTTGATAAGGTAAGACCAGAGGCATTAAAGTTTTATGAGAAGCTAGGTTTTAAAGCTAGTCACGAAGGGATGAAATTACATCTCTAATTAGAAAAGAAACGTTTAACAATAACATGGCGGATGGCCATATAAAAAAATCCCTGGCTGCTTGGTCAGGGTTTTTTGTTTGGATTAGTATTCTCAGAGAGTCAGCCTTCTGTAATTCTCTGTAAACAAAAAGCCCGAAAATTAATTTCGGGCTTTACTTTAATATCTAATATTTTTTATCCAGCAGGAGTCGGTTCAGTTGGAACTTCTGGGGTTTCAGGAACCTCAGGTGTTTCCGCAGGAACAACCTTTCTATATTCTTCAAAAGTACCTGCTTCATTTCCAAAACCAATGCGCAGAGTATTTCCCTGTAAAGTTACAGGCATTCCTTTGCTACACTCTTTGCTGTATTTAATTCGGTCGTTAATACCTGCATATGGACTATTATTTACCGAATAATATTCAAAATCTCCTTCTTGATTGTCATTCTTCAGATTCTGGAAATTACAGAATTTACCACGGCTAACTTTTAATTTATTGTCTGCCATGAATTCCAGCATTTTCAACGTATCCAACTGAGGGCCTTCGATTATCGCTGTATCAACATTCCCTAATCCATCAACTTTAACCCATTTTCCAATCAGTTCTGTTGTATCCTTTGGAGTCTTTACTTCTTCGTCATCTTTAGAACAAGCTGTAAAAGCGCCTATAACAGCCACAAAACAAATAATGTTTAATATTTTTTTCATAAATAATGTATACTAATTCATTTAGAAATTCTATTCGGTTTAGGTATGAACCTATTGGAGGCGCAAATTGCTAAAAAATAAACCTACCTACAAATAAATTAATGTTTATCCTTGCCTATGCCAAAAATCTTCTTCACGAGGAGCACAATCCCTAAAACGACAAAACCTACTACAAGACCTATTCCAAATTCTTTAACGATGGAAGGAACCTGAGGAAGGAAATGGTGGAAAAAGTCGATATTATGAACGAAAATACCCCCTGCAACCAACAAAAGGGCAATAGTTCCAATCACTCCTAAGGCTTTGATAACAATAGGTAAAAGCTTTACCAAGAGGTGTCCTAATTTAGCGGCTATTCCTTTATCGTTTGATTTTTTGATCAGGCTATGTCCTGCATCATCCATTCTCACGATCAGGGCCACAATTCCATAAACACCTACAGTAGCAAGGATGGCAACCACAGAGACCGTCAAGATCTGGATTGCAAGGCTTTCTTCCAATACAGTTCCCAGGGCTATGATTACAATCTCTACCGATAATATAAAATCTGTAGTAACCGCTGACTTTACTTTTGCCGATTCTGCGGCTTCACCTTCCAATGCTTGTTCCTTGATGACTTCCTGCCCCTCTTTCTTTCGGTGAAAAAGATAATGTATCACTTTTTCAGCACCTTCATACGCAAGATAGGCACCTCCAATTAGTAAAATATACTTAATAACAACGGGAAGAAAAGCATTGAGCAAGAGCGCGACAGGCACGATGATCAGCTTGTTGACAAAGGAACCTTTGGTAATGGCCCATAGAACGGGTAATTCCCTAGAAGCTAAAAATCCGGTTGCTTTTTCAGCATTTACTGCCAAATCATCTCCCAGGATACCTGCGGTTTTCCGAGTTGCAATTTTACTTGCAACTGCTACGTCGTCCATTAGAGCGGCGATATCATCCAAAACCGCGAATATTCCTGATGCCATATATGAATTTTTTAATTTAGTCCTAAAAATAAACAGATTTTGCTCAAAATCATCCAATCACTTAATTTAATTGAAAAAATGCACGAATTATTCATTAAAATCCACCTCGATAAAAGCAAATCATATACCAAAACTTACAGAGTCGCAGTCCCTTGCCTCCGCTTTTTAGGACCTGGGATCATTGGAAAATTCTCCTTAACAAAACCAAATTTTAATCATTGGTTTTACAGAAAAACCATTGGTTAATCCGAATATTATTTCGTTAATATTTTTAATTAATGAATATTATTCGTATCTTTGCATCAGTGAAGGAAAAAAACACATTTGTGTATAATGATCATTCAGCATCGCCTAATTATTACTTCCTTTAATTTTAGCGTCACGAATACTTGGTAAATTTTTACCTATTACATTCAACACGCCCTCTACTTCCCCTATTGGGAATCAAACAGCCTTATTGCATCTATCTACAGATATTGGCTTATGAAAAATTTAAAAATTTATAAAAAGAATAAAATATGACAGATTTTAAAGTTGGAATTATTGGAGCTGGCCCTAGTGGTTTAGCTATGTTAAGAGCATTTGAATCAGAACAGAAAAAAGGTAATCCCATCCCAGAAATTAAATGTTATGAAAAACAAGATAATTGGGGCGGCATGTGGAACTATACCTGGAGAACGGGTGTAGGGAAATTTGGCGAACCATTACATGGCAGCATGTATAAATACTTATGGTCTAACGGACCTAAAGAATGTTTAGAATTTGCGGATTATACCTTTTCGGAGCATTTTGGACAGGCAATCTCGTCCTACCCTCCTCGTGAAGTGTTGTTCGATTACATACAAGGTCGAATCAAGAAAAGTAACGCCAGAGATTATATAAAATTCAATACAGTTGCCCGTTGGGTTGACTATATGGAAGATAAAAAGCAATTTAGGGTAGTATTTGATGACCTCCAAAAGAACGAGACCTTCGAAGAATACTTCGATTATCTTGTGATTGGTACTGGTCACTTCTCCACTCCTAACATGCCTTATTTCAAAGGGATTGACAACTTCCCTGGAGCTGTAATGCATGCCCATGACTTCCGTGGAGCGGATCAATTCATCGGACAAAAGCTATTATTGATCGGTAGTAGTTATTCTGCGGAGGATATTGCGGTTCAATGTTTCAAACATGGCAGTGATTCAGTTACCATTTCCTATAGAACAAACCCTATTGGCACGAAATGGCCTGAAGGGATCAAGGAAAAGCCATTGGTAACCCACTTTGACGGGAATACTGCTTATTTTAAAGATGGAACTACAGAAGATTTTGACGCGGTAATCCTTTGTACTGGTTATCAGCACAAATTCCCATTCCTTCCGGATGAATTGCGCTTGAAGACAAAGAACTGTCTATATCCAGACAATTTATATAAAGGTGTAGTATTCAATGAAAATGAGCGACTTATATTCTTAGGAATGCAAGATCAATACTATACATTTAATATGTTTGATACCCAAGCATGGTTCGCAAGGGATTATATGTTAGGAAGAATTGATTTCCCAGCTAAAGAAGAAAGAGATGCTGATATTAGGCAATGGATGGATTACGAAGCGAAAACTGTAACGGGTCCAGACCATGTGGATTTCCAAACTGATTATATCAAGAACTTGATCAGCTATACAGATTACCCTGCTTTCGATTTAGATCAGGTGGCAGAGATGTTTAAAAGCTGGTTAAACGATAAGGAAGTCAATATCTTGAACTATAGAGATCAGGTTTATAAATCGGTACTGGACGGTACGAGTGCGGAACCACACCCTACCCCATGGATGAAAGAATTGGATGATAGCCTAGAGCGTTATCTGAACGAAGTCACCATTGATGAGAAAGAATTAGATAAGGTTATAAATTACTAATGGAGAAAGCAGGGAATTTATTCTCTGCTTTTTTTAATAGCCACTGAATCAGTACTGTCCCAAAAAGCGGTACTTTTTTCATGTAATAAAATTTAGGAGCTTACTTTAATCTATTGTTAAGAATGCTTAATTTAGGTTAGCACTACTAATAAACCTATGGCTACACAATCACAAAACATAACGGACTATCCGAATAATAACACTATTTTCTCAGTTTGGAAATTCAAGGATGGTACAGACTACAAACCTGTATTTGAAAGGCTATGTGCGTTGGTTTCCAATTTAAACCATTCATTCGTGGTTCGTACGCCAAATGGCAGAACCAGTTGCATCATGGGGATCAGCTATGAAGCTTGGAATAAGTTGGGCATGCCGACTCCAGCACCCAAAGAATTAAAAACTTTTGAAAAAATAGTTGGGGGTAAACATACAGCTGTCTCCACAGAAGGCGATTTGCATTTTCATCTTCGGGCTGAGAATGCTGGAATCTGTTATGAGATGGCGAAAGACATCTACGATATCATCAACCCAGTTGCAGAGAATTTGGTGGAGGTCCATGGCTTCAGGTATTGGGATGGACGTTCTATCCTTGGCTTTGTGGATGGCACAGAGAATCCGATTGGCGATGAACGAGCTCAATTTGCTTTAGTTGGAGAAGAGGATCCTAAGTATGAAGGCGGTAGCTACCAGTTTGTTCAGAAATACATCCATAATCTAAAAGCTTGGGAGGAATTACCTACTTCCGAACAGGAAAAGGTATTTGGTCGCTATAAACTTTCAGATGTTGAAATGACCGATGAAGTCAAACCAAAGAATGCGCATAGTGCATTGACAAGTATCACCGATGAAAATGGCAATGACCTCAAGATAGTACGAGATAACCTCCCCTTCTCGAATCCATCAAAAGGTGAATTTGGTACTTACTTTATTTCCTACGCCAATAAATTCTCTACTACTCAAAGGATGTTAGAGAATATGTTCCTAGGAGATCCCATTGGAAACTATGACCGGATATTGGATTTTAGCACCGCCGAAACCGGCACACTTTTCTTCGTAGCTACGCAGGAAATGCTAGATTCTTATTCGGCCACAACATAAATAAAATATTTTATTCAATAAATTTTCAGAAACCCTAGTATGATTTTCTTATAAATATCATTCTAGGGTTTCATTTTTATATCTACTTTTGTTGACTTCACCAAATAATTAATCGCTAATGAGAAATAAGCTTTTCAAAAGGAAGAGTCTAGAACTGATCATCAAGGAGAAAGGTCAGTCCGAAAGTATGAACAAGGTCCTTGGGGTTCGAGACTTAGTTTCTTTGGGAATTGCTGCCATTGTAGGTGCCGGAATATTCAGCACCATCGGTTTGGCTAGTTACGAGGGAGGCCCTGCCATTTCTCTTCTTTTTGTATTTGTTGCTTTTGCCTGCGTCTTTACTGCGCTTTCCTATGCGCAATTTGCAAGTACCATCCCTGTTTCCGGAAGTGCCTATACCTATGCCTATGTGGCATTTGGGGAACTCTTTGCATGGATCATCGGCTGGGCATTGGTCCTAGAGTATGCCGTTTCCAATATTGTGGTATCCATTTCTTGGTCGCAATACTTTGTGACTATGCTGGAAGGCTTTGGCATCCATATCCCAGCATGGCTATCTATGGCGCCACAGTACGCCTTAGAAGCCCATCAAAAACTCGTAGAATTAGGTCCGGAGGCTCTGACCGTTGCGGATAAGCTTGGATTGAAAGCCTATGAATCTGCACCTAGAATAGGCGATGTGCCTATTATATTTGACCTTCCTTCTGGAGTTATTATCACCTTGATCACTTGGTTGGTATATAGAGGGATTAAGGAGTCCAGAAGGGCCAGCAATATCATGGTAATGGTCAAGATAGGTGTGATATTGGCAATCATTGTCGGTGGAGCCTTCTTTGTCAATCCAGAAAACTGGGTTCCCTTTGCTCCTAATGGCATCCAAGGAGTCTTGGGCTCCGTAGCGGCCGTTTTCTTTGCCTTTATTGGATTTGATTCCATTTCCACAACCGCTGAAGAGTGTAAAAACCCACAACGGGACCTTCCTAAAGCCATGATCATCACCTTATTGATCTGTACGGTATTATATGTCGGGATAACTTTAGTGTTGACAGGAATGGTCAATTATACCGAATTGAACGTCAAGGATCCATTGGCATTTGTATTCAAATATATCGGAGTTGATTATTTAGCCGGAATTATTTCTGTTACCTCCGTTATTGCTATTACCAGCGCTTTGTTGGTGTATCAATTGGCTCAACCCCGGATCTGGATGACGATGAGCCGTGATGGTCTGCTCTGGAAAAAGTTTGCTACAATCCATCCCAAATACAAAACCCCTTCCTTTGCTACCATCGTTACGGGTTTTGTGGTAGCTCTTCCTTCCATGTTCTTCAAGATGGATTTCTTTGTTGATCTAACCTCTGTAGGTACCTTTTTTGCCTTTATCTTGGTCTGTGCGGGAGTCCTTTATATGGATCATTCAGGTCTATCCAAGCAATCCAAGTTTAGGGTTCCTTATATCAATGGAAAATACCTGATCGGTTTAGGATTCATCATAGCTTGGGCATTGATCTGGAGATTCAACCAAGAAGCTATACAAGAATGGCAGCACCTGGATTTCATATATATCCTCGAACATAAAGTATTGATTTTAATCTTCTGGACAGTATGGATTATCCTTGCCATCATGGCATATAAATATAACTTTTCATTGCTTCCAGTAATCGGCATACTGATCAATCTTTACTTAATGACTGAATTGGGAACAAGTAATTGGGTTATCTTTTTGATTTGGCTAGCCATAGGTTTAGTGGTCTATTTCTTTTATGGATATAAAAATTCAAGACTCAATAATCCTCCGCAAGAGGATATCAAATAAAACAGAGCCGCATTTCATGGAATGCGGCTTTTTCATTTAAAAGCATCACGATTAACAACAAAATTAGCGGTTATCAGGGATGGTTTTTATGCCACATTCTCCCCATTTTTGTGGAATAACATGATCATTAATGAAAAAACTATTATTCTCGTTTTTATTTATTGGCTTTTGCCATCTAACATTGCTAGCACAAACCCAAAAGCTTCACAGAATCGACTATCGAACTACTACCGCTGGGAAGCTAAATAATCAGGATATCAATCCAGATAACTATTACTTTAGGGCTTGGTTCAATGACACTTTTATTAAAGTATCTGTCAATGAACAACCTAGTAGATTGCAGATTATCAACAAAGAGACAGATCGCTCTTTCTTGTTGTTTCCTGAATCTGAACAGTATTACATTTACAATGAGGGTAATGATAAGGAAGGAGGAAAGCAAGATGTGAAATCAGAGGAAAAAATTGAATTCGTCCCAGGAAAAACCAAAACCATAGCAGGAATTCCATGTAAGTTAGCCATTTTGACTGGTGAATTTTACCTTCAGGGCGAAGAGCTTAGCAAGATAGAAGTCTGGTATTCCGAAAAACTCCCAAAACTCTATTGGGATAATTTTGCCTTCCTAAAAGAAATACCTGGAGCGGTAATGGAGCTAAAAATCGGAGAAATTGGATTAATTGCATATAAGCTTACTCAAGAAAGCCTAAGCAATAGTGAATTTGAAATCCCTAGTTACTATTCTGAACTCGTTGTTGATAATGACGAGGGTGAATACTTGGAGGACGACAGCACAATTTCCGATGACCCTCAAGTCGACGAAGACCGCTTTTTGTACCATGATGAAGCCGGCAACTTAATGGGCTTAAAGGATGAAAATGATAATCCGATCACCGAAGCTATTTACGCATATTTTGACTATTTCAATGGAGGGATAAGCACGGTCATCAATGCAGATAGTAAATATGGTGCAATGGACAAGGATGGTAATA
>WPCJ01373811.1_pt1 | contig 12746 bp, 11 predicted proteins | sample 5399831 | NCBI WGS metagenome assembly WPCJ01 (sample SAMN12869470, study PRJNA574797) | sludge metagenome | isolation source: wastewater treatment of pH10 | place: China:Beijing | collected 2019-05-20 | reverse complement strand
GTCCGCCGCCGCATCCTGCGCCCATGCCGGCGTCGCCGCCAGCACCCCCAGCAGCGCGATCGTGCCGAGGCTGGTGAATCCGGAACAAGCGCGGGTACCGCGCCGATCAAGGCTGCCCATTTATCCCCTCCTGTATGTCGGTCCGCTTTGCGCGTCCGAACCTTATCTTCGGGACGTCGAAGGTCCCCCGATCAAAGGAGTGTCACGGCTTTGCTTTCACCAACCTGTCATCGCTGGGGATGGTGCGCGGCGCGGCGGCTGCGACGAACCAGTGCCGTAGCGAGCGCCGGCCCGATCAGCATCACCAGCGCGAAGCGCGCGGTTTGCGCTGCCATGATGAAGGGCGAATCGACCGGCAGGGTACTGGCGATCACCGCCACCGATTCGAGACCGCCCGGGCTGGCCGCGAGCCATGCGGTAAGCGGGTCGATCCCCAGCGCGAAATGCAGCAGCGCCGCCAGTCCGCCACAGAAGCCGATGAGCAGCAGCGCGGCAAGGAGGATGCGCGGAAGCATGCGCGCTGCCGTAGCGCGCGCCTCGCCAGTAAAGCTCAGCCCGATCCGCCAGCCGGTGGTGGCGAAGGCGAGAACGAGCAGCGGCATGGGAACCCGAACCGGAGGCGCGCCCGCAAGCATCGCGGCCGCGCCCAGCGCCATGGTGACGATCAAGGTTCCGGAGCGCCAGCGCAGGAGCACGGCCCCCGCGACGCCGGCAATCGCCACTACGGGCATCAGCCAGACCGGCCCGTCCGCAACCGCCGCTGCACCATGTGGCGGCAGCGCTTGGGCGCCGAGCAGCACCGAGAGCGCGCTCGCCGTGAGCGTGACGGCGACGACGCGCGTATAGACCATCACCGCCACCAGCCGCGCATCGGCGCCATTCGCTTCGGCGAGCAGCACCATCGCCGTCGCGCCGCCAGGCATCGATCCCCAGATCGCGACCGTGCCGGGCACCACGCCCCACCGGCTGAGCAGATAGCCGAGCAGGCCGCTGGCACCGACGGTCGCCAGCGTCAGCAGGGCGAAGAGCAGCCAGTGCTCGGCGAGCATCGGCGCGAGCGCGCCAGCCATGTTTCCCGCGATCAGGCAGCCGATCACCGCCTGGGCCGCGATGGCCAGCCAGCGCGACACCCCGATGTCCCAGCCCCGCGCGGCGGCCGCGATCCCGGCGAACATCGGCCCGAGCAGCAGGGCGGCAGGCACCGCCAGCAATGCCAGGACAGCGGTTGCGACCAGGGAGAGCAGGAGAAGCCCGGCCCATTGCCGAAGGCGCATGCGCAAGCCCGCGCCGCCCGGCACGTCAGCCGGCGACCGCGACGACCGGGAAGGCACCGGTAAGCGCGGCGATCCCTCCGAAAACCAGGCAGGACCCGAGCGCCCATTTGAGCGTGAAGCGCTGATGCTCGCCGAATTCGATGCCGACGAAGCCGACCAGAAGATAGGTCGAGGCGACCAGCGGGCTCAGCAGATGGACCTGCTGGCCGACCAGGGCGGCGCGGCCGATCTCGGCATCCGACAGGCCATAGGCATGGCCGGTCTCGGCGAGGATCGGCAGCATGCCGTAATAGAAAGCGTCGTTCGAGATGAAGAAGGTGAAGGGCGCGCTGATCACCGCCGTGATCGGCGCGAGATAGGCGCCAAGGGCGGGCGGGATCGCATGCGTGACGGTGGCTGCCATCGCATCGACCATCTTCGTACCGGACAGGATCCCGGTGAAGATGCCCGCACCGAACACCAGCCCGCCTACCGCCAGGGCATTCGGGGCATGCGCGGCAAGGCGCTCGCGCTGTTGCGACAGGTTCGGATAATTGACGCTCATCGCCACCGCGAAGGCGAGCATGAACAGCACCGGCAGCGGCATCGCTGCCGCAATCAGCGCGACGAGCAGGCCGATGGTGAGCAGAAGGTTGAACCAGAACAGGCGCGGCCGCCGCGCCTCGACATGGCTGTGGCGGTCCTGCTCGAGCATTTCGTCCGCATCCGCATCCTCATCCACCGCATCGGCCCGCAGCGCCGCCAACCGGGCGCGCTCCTTCAGGCCGAAGCGATAGGCGACGAAGACAACCCAGGCCGCCGTCGCGAGCATCGCCGGGATCAGCGGCACGAACACTGTCGCCGCATCGAGCTTGAGCGCGCTCACCACTCGCGCGGTAGGGCCGCCCCAGGGCAGGACATTCATCACCCCGCCGGCCATGATGACGATGCAGGCAAGCATGCGCACGTCCATCTTCATATGGCGGTAGAGCGGGAGCATCGCCGCGGTGGTGATCATATAGGTGGTAGCGCCATCGCCATCGAGCGAGACGATCAGCGCAAGCAGCGCCGTGCCGACCAGGATGCGCACGGGATCGCCATGCACCGCGTGGACGATGGCGCGGATCATCGGGTCGAACACGCCGACGTCGATCATCAGCCCGAAGAACAGGATGGCGAAGACCAGCATCACGCCGGTTGGCGCCAGGTCCGCGACGCCGGCCATCATCATCTTGCCGAGCCCGGCGTCGAACCCGCCATGCAGCATAGCGGCGAGCAGCGCGAACAGCACGGGCACCAGGATCAGCGCCACGATCGCCGACAAGCGCTTCGTCATGATCAGCACCATGAAGGTACCGACCATCGCGAAAGCCAGAATCGATAGCATGCCCGTTCGCTTCCTTTCAGCGCCGTGACAGGGGTTCTCCCCTCTCTCCGGCGCGGACCATCCCTGCCCGCCTGCTTGCGCGGCCGGCTCTCCTGCCCGAGCGTTAGCCGCGGCAACCTGTCATGAAGCTTTCAGGGGCGCGGGAAGCGCACGATGGCGCGCAGGCCCCGCCCGTCGGGGCCGTCCTCGAGCCGGAGTTCGGCCCCGATCGCCTGTGCCAGCGACCGTGCGATCGACAGGCCGAGGCCGCTGCCCTCGTTACGGGCATCGCGCGGCAGCTGCGCGAAGCGGGTGAACACGCGCTCGCGCTCGGTCGCCGGGATGCCGGGGCCGTCGTCGTCGATAAGGAGCGCCGGATCCTCGGTGGCCGTCACCCGGACGATCCCGCCCGCCCCGCCATGGCGAACGGCATTGTCGAGCAGGTTCGCGAGCAGCTCGAGCGCCAGCACCGGCGCGGTGCGTATGATGATGGCCGGGGCCGGCACGACGACGAGCGTCACCCCCGCCCGCGCGCTGGCCTCGCGCCGCTCGGCAACCACCGCCGTCACGATATCGCGCAGATCGACAGCCTCGAGCGGCGTCTCGTTGCGTGCCGCATTGTCCGCCCGCGCCAGGGCGAGGAGCTGCCCGACAAGATGGCTGAGCCGCACCGTTCCGCGATCGATGTCGTCGAGCGATTGTGCTGCTTCGGTACTTCCCGGCGCCGCGCTGCGCAGCACGGCGACATGCGTCCGTAGAATCGATAGCGGCGTGCGGATCTGGTGTGACGCGTCGCCCGTGAAACGCCGCATCGCGATCATCGCGTCGCCGAGACGCCCGAGCATGGCGTTGAATGCCTTGACGAGGTTCCGCAATTCGGCGGGCACCGCGTCGAGAGACAGCGGGGCGAGATCCGCTGCGACGCGGTGATCGAGCTCGGCCTGGATCCGCGCGACCGGCCGCAAGCCCCAGCGCACCGCAAAGGGCAGAAGAAGCACCGCCACCAGGATCAGCGCACTTTCGAGGAAGAGCAGGCCGCTGAGCAGGCGGTTGGTATCGGCCTTGCGCGCATCGAGCGTCTCGGCGACTTCGATCACCACCGGAGCGTCGAGCCCCGGCAGGCGCCGCGCCCTGGCGACGATGCGGATGTCGCGGTCGAGATAGCGCGCGTCGCCGAACGCGGCGGCATCCTCGCCAGGCGCAAGCGAGATCTGCGGCAGATCGCCATAGCCGGTCAGCGCACGACCGCGATAGCGGATCGTGTAGTAGACATTGTCTCGCGCGGTGTTCTCCAGCATCCCGAAGATCGCCGGCGACAGGTCGAGCGCGATCTCGCCCTCCTCGATCGTCAGCGAATCGGCGATGCCGCGGGCGGCGGCTTCGAGGATGCGGTCGTTGACCGCCGTGACGGTGGCCCGGATCATCAGGCCACCGCCCAGGCCGAGCGCGACTGCAAGGATGATCATGGGCAGGCCGACGCCGATCAGCAGGCGCGCGGTGAGCGAGCGGGTGCTGCCCGCGAGCGGCTTCATGCCGGGTCGATGAGATAGCCGAGGCCGCGCACCGTTCGAATCTCGGGCCCGTCCGGTTCGAGCTTGCGGCGCAGGCGCGCCACATATACCTCCACCGCATTGGGCGCGACCGGCTCGTCATAACCGAATATCTCGGCGGCAAGGCGCTCCTTCGACACCAGCTTGCCAGGCCGCGCCGCAAGCCGTTCGAGCACGGCCCATTCGCGGCGGCGCAAAGCGAGCACGGTCCCGCCAAGCGTTGCCGTTGCCCGCGCCGGATCGATGACCAGGTCGCCGATAGTGACCAGCGGCGAGGCCTCCCCTGCCGATCGGCGCAGCAGCGCGCGGATCCGTGCCTCCATCTCGCTCGGATCGAACGGCTTCAGCATATAGTCGTCCGCGCCATGGTCGAGCCCGGTGACCCGGTCCTCGACCGCGTCGCGCGCGCTCAATACCAGTACCGGGGTCTTGCTTCCGCTGCGGCGCAATCGACGAAGCACTTCGATGCCATCGATATCGGGAAGGCCCAGGTCGAGCGCGATCAGCGCATAAGGTTCGCCAAGTGCCGCGTCGAGCGCGTCCTCGCCATATTCGGCGACGTCGACTGTATAGTTCTTGCTGCGCAACATGGCCGATACGCCCCTGGCCAGGGCGGGATCGTCCTCGACAAGAAGAATGCGTGCCATGGTTGCCAATGTGAGGCATTGACTTGTCGGAAGTCCAGAGGATCATTTGCGCCATGCGCGCGCTCGCTTTTCTCGGCTGCCTGCTGCTCTCCGGTTGCGGCACGCTCAATCCATGGCATGACGAGCACGCGGCGATCGCGCGAGCGGCTGCCCGCGAGGGCAGGCTCGTGATCTGGTCGGCGACCGACCGCCCCGCCGTCGCCCAGTTGCTCGCCGACTTCCAGCGCCAGCACCCCGGCATTCATATCGACTATCGCGAGATGGCGGCGCTCCCCGTCCACCATCTGGCGGAAGAACGTGCCCGCAACGGCGGCGAGATGCCCGACTTCCTGTGGAGTTCGGCGATGGATCTGCAGATCAAGCTGGTCAATGACGGCCATGCGCTCCGCTATGCATCGCCCGAGCACGCCGCGCTGCCGGAATGGGCCAACTGGAAGAATGAAGCATGGGGCGTCACCGCCGAACCGATCGTGATGGTCTATAACCGCAAGCTGCTGGGTACGCGCCGCGCGCCCACGAGTCATGCGAACCTGCTGCGCCTGCTCGAGTCGGGCGCATCGGATCTACGTGGCCGGGTCGCGACCTATGACGTGGCGAACTCGGCAGTGGGCTATCTCTATCTCTCGCAGGACGAAGCGGCCAGCAGGCTCGCCTGGCCGCTGGTTCGCGCGCTTGGCATCAACGGCGTGCGGCTGTTCACGACGAGCGAGGCGATCATTTCGGACGTCTCCGCGGGTCGATCGGTCATCGGATACAATGTGCTTGGATCCTATGCGATTGCGGAAATGCAGCGAAACCCCAATCTCGCCGTGGTATTGCCGAGCGACTACACCTTGCTGATGTCGCGCATCGCGGTGATACCGGCCAAGGCCGCGCACCCCAATGTCGCTCGCCTCTTCCTGGACTATCTGCTGTCGAAGCGCGGTCAGGCCCATCTGGTGGCGAAGGCCATGCCGTCCGTGCGACGCGACATGGCGGTTCCTGCGGCCTTGCGCACGCCGGAACAGCAGCGCCGGGCAATCCCGGTGAGCCCGGCACTGCTCGTGGTGCAGGACCGGTTGATGCGCCGTCGTTTCCTGGCGGAGTGGAACAGGCTGATCCACCCGGACCATCCGACACCGAGCGAAGATTCCGCACGCTAGCGGGCGCGCGCCAATCGTTCCTGATGCGTCCGCATCCGAGCTTCGAGGCGCTCGGCAACGGATTCGCATCAGTCGATCAGGCAGTAGGAGCCACGCCCCTGCTCGAGCAAATGCCGAGTCGGCAAACGGAAAGCACCTGGAGCTTCATGGACGCGATCGAACGCCTGGCCGTGGTTGCCGCTCTGCGCGCCGGCCGGCAGCACGCCAATCAGCAGCATGGCGGCTGCGGCGGTGCCGATGGTCATCTTCGATCGGATCGCCATATTCTTCTTCGTCTTCGTCTTCGTCACCAGCCGCGTGGGCGCGCCCGCGGCCTCAAAGCGCATGGCAGATGTCGGACACCTGCTTTGCCGCGGCGGCGAGGTCGAACATGCGGTCCTGTTCCTCCGGAACGTCCGATTGGTCGCGGTGGAGCGAAAGTCCGAGACTGTTCCTGACATCGCCCCCCGCCCGCTGCGTGCCGTTGAGGATCGCACCCGATAGGTTGACGAACGAATTGCCCGCGCTGGCGACGACCGTTTGCTGCCAGTTGATGAGGAAGGATCCCGTGGTGCCGTTAAGATCGACGACGATCTGGGTGACGCAGGGATCATCCGGCGCCGCGATCACGGTGTGGGCGCCGACGAGGCTGTTGCCGAAATTGGACACGAACAGTTGTTTCGCCGACACCGAGAAGCCATCCTGGGCATCGAGTGCCGCGGCTGCCTTGCGGGCGAAATCATAGCCGCCTGCTGCGGCCGCCCGGATCCATTTGCCGCCTTCGGCCGGATCGCGGCCGGGCAGCGAGCGATCGTAAAGCAGCGTGCCATAGAGCATCATGCTTTCCGCGATACCGCCCTCTGCACCGATTTTGGCGTAGCGCAGTGCCCCGGTCAGGTCCTTTGCGATGATTTCGCCACGGAACAGCGCCTTGGCAATTTCGCCTGCGGCCGCAATCGAACCTGCGTCTGCGGCCTGACGAAGCAGGCGCAGATATTGCGCCGGATCGGGCGCGACACCGGTGCCGTAGAAATAGTCGAGGCCGAGGACATGGATGCCGAGTGGCAAGCCCGTCGCCGCCGAGCGCTGCGCCCAGCGGAACGCCTCGCTGTTGTTCCGAGGCACCCCCGATCCCGTCGCATAGGCCCCCGAGATCAGTGCCATGGCGCGCGGGTCGCCATTCTGCGCGGCGGCGAGCACGGCGGGCGCGGAGCCGGGAAATCCCGCCAGGCGCCGCAGGTCGGGCCCGGCGAGCGTACGCCACTGCATTTCCGTGATCCCCCACGTCGTGCCCGATTGCGGAGCCAGTGGGCTGGAGTTGGGGACCGCCGAGACCGGCGCGCCCGCGAGCAAGAAAATCCCTCCCGCCAGGCCCGCGAGAAGAAGGCTGCGATGCTGTCGCATGATCAATATCCTGCTGCCCCATGCGCTTGCGCACGAGGAGGGGTTGGAAATCGGCTGGTCGGGAGCCTTAGTTGGCGCAGCTTCCGTGCTCGTTCGCCACGGTGACCCAGCAAGACCAGCCGCCGGCATCCTGGGTGCAATTCTGCGGCGTGGCATGGGTCGTGATGCACGTGTGCTTCTCGGCTGCGACGACCCGGCCGCGGCGCTCCGCGTCGTCCATCGCCGAAGTGCGCGTCTCGCCACTTCCCCAGATGCGCTCGCCTGCATAGGCGGCGCTCGGCAGGGCGATCGCGGCGAACGCGACAGCGATCAGAATGGGCTTGGTACGCATGCTCTTCCCTCCTCTTGCCGGGCGCCGGATTCCCGCACCCGTATAATGAGGGAAATCTGCTGCGCCGTTCCGAGTGCGCACATCCCCATTTGTGGGGTGTCGCCGTGGATTCGTGCGGCCGCGCTACCCCTGGCGGGAGGAGATCTCGCTCAGGGCAAGGGCGACGCGGGCGGGGTCGGCCAATGCCAATAGTCGCCCCGCTCCCTGCACGTCCACGAACCGCGCATCGGGCAGGACCGCCCGCCAATAGGCGCGCACATCGGCAGGGTCGTGGAGCGTATCGTGCTCGCCGATCATCACCGACCAGCGATGCGTGCCCTCGCGGGGCGTGGGCTGCGCAGCGGTCACCATGGCGATCTGCTCGTTGACATAGCCCGCGACCCGGCCCGCTGCGAACATCCGGACCGCGCGATAATAGTCGGTGACGACTTGCGGGTCGCGCAGCGCCTGCTGGTCGGGCAGGCTCCCGGCGAAGGACCGCTCCATCATGCGGAGCAGTCGTTCCTGGGTGAGATGCGCCGCTATGAGGCGCGCCATCATCGCGACGAGGCGCGGGTTGCGAAAATAGGCTTCCTTGACAGCGCCGAGCGGCCCGGCCCGCCGGCCTTTCTCCTCGGTATGTGGATCGGGATTAACAAGTACCACCCGGTCGATCAGAACAGGAGCGGCAGCGGCCAGCGCCAACACGTGCTGCGCGCCGCCGCGCGCCACGACATCTATCCTCGGGATGTCCAGTTTCCGGCACACCTGCAGCACGTCGGACACGGCTGCGGCGAACGGATCGTGCCTGCCCGGCTCGGTGCCGGCAATCGGGTCGGACATGCCGAAGCCGGGCCGGTCTATCGCAATCGGGCGGCAGCCTTTGGCCTGGAGCGCCGCCACCAGGCTGCGGCCAACCGGCCGCGAGGTCATGCTGCTATGCACGACCAGCACCGGTTTCCCCGAGATGGGGCCATAGTCGCTCCAGGCGATCCTGCTGCCGTCTTCGCGCGGCAGCATCCGCAGAGGCTCGGCATGGTCGTGCGAAAGCGCGACATGGCCCCGGGTTGCGGCGGTGGTGCAGGAGAGCGCCTGCGCTTCCACCACCGTGCGCGCGAGAGCCGCGGCGCTCGAGACGCCGAGGCCGGCATAGATCCGGTCGAGCTCCTTCTTGGCAGCGGCTGCGGACATGCCCAAGCGGCGCGCAGCCGCATCGCGGGACAGGCCTTCGGCGATCAGGCCCGCCAGCGCCACCTGGCGTGGCGACAGACCCCAGATATCCTCGAGCAAGGGGGCGCCGGGGCCTTGCGGGAGGACGCCGAAGGCCAGGGAGGCGAGGCTGGCGACCAGCGCGGGAAGGCGGTCCACGCCGGCGCGCCGCATCGCCTCGGACAGGCTCTCCCGCGCGGTATCGTAGGATATTCCCAACTGAGCGGCCGCTTGCTTGATAGTGCCGCAGCGGATCGTCGCCATCGCAACACGCGTCTGAAGGCCGGTCAGTCCAAAGCTCTCGCAGGCCGCCTTGAGCGGCGTCGCCCTGAGGCTGGTGATCGTCGCGAGGACCACGACGTGGTCGCCGGCAAGCTCGGGGCGCGCTCGGATTTCTCGGGGAAGCACCCATGAGGCGGCTTCGGCGACGGTGCCATAGGCGAAGATCGCTGGGTCGGATTGCCCGTTCGGTGCTTCGACGGCGACGGGTGCGACATGGCTCCGGCCCGTACGAAGCACCTGGCTCACGATCTCAGTGTCGATATGGCTTGCCGCGCCTTCGGCCGCGAACACGGTGCTGGCGACAACGACTTCGCCAGATTCATCGACAAGCGCGGCAGCCAAGCTCTCCGGGCGCAAGAGCGGATAGACCCGCATTTCCTCAGGCCCAAAATCAGCCTCAAGCGTTTGCTCAATGGTGGCGGAATCGCTGCGCATCGCCTCGATCATCGCCTCGGGCGTTTCGATCCAGTTCCGCAGCGCATCATGGAAATCGCTCGCCAAGGGGGCAGCACCTCGCCGGGCCCGAGCCGAGTTGAGGTCTTCCTGGTCGGGCCCGGCGGACATAGGAACTCCGAAAATCTTCAACAGCCTGCAAACTCCACCGATCACGGCAAAATTCTCGGACAAAGTCCATTGGCGAATGCTGGGCGGGCGCAAAATCGCCGGGCGACGAGCCCCTTACCGACGACCAACCCGACATGATCCGTCCGCAAACCGGTCCGATGCAGGTTGGGAGGGCAATGTTCAGTCAGCGTTCCGCTTCGAAGTTCCCAGCTTCAAGGCGTCTTGAACACATTGCAGAACTTGCGAGCGTGCCCGCTTGCTCATGTCGACCGAGGGATGGCGGACTTCATTGACGTAGACATGTCGCTGGATTCCGTTGCCGCGCGATCCGATACACTCCATCCGCTGCCAGGCCCCGCGTTCGCCGGTGTAACCAACAAGGATCGCCACCACGGGATAACCTGCTTCAGTAGCCCGCAATGACTGTCGAACACAGGTCAGCCGCTCATCGCTCGGCTCGGACCCAAACTTGAGGCAGTCGGGCATGGCATCGTCCGCAAGGTGCGCCCGGCGGTATCGGAGTTGCCCATAGCGCTGGAGATCGCGCAGAATGCTCTCGGTATATCTGGCCAAGGTATGTTTGGTTGCGGCGCGACCATCGAAGTGCGGTTCGAGAACGATGAACGCTACGCCAGGTGGCGCAATCGAAGCTGACTGCAGCACCGCGAACACGATTAGGTCGAACATTCATCCCTCCCAAGTCCTTCGGTTAAGAAGATATGCCAAGCGAAGACTGAATGGCGGCTTTCGATGCTGTCGGTCGCGATCCTGGGCGACCGGGATTAGGGCGCGAAGCTGCCCTTCCCTCCTCCACCGCATTTGCTTGTCGCCAAGGAACGGTCACCACCGGCTGGAGGCAGGACGCGCCCTGCAAAGATCCCCTTGGTGGATCGCAGGTAGAGCAAGGCATCTCGATCCGGTTGCGGCGCCTGTAGCGGCGCTTGTCGTATTTGATGGGCTCGTTGCGCGATTTCCGACCCGGGATGCAGGGCTTGATCCAGCGCGTCCCTGAACCAGTCGGCATCATAGCCCCCTTTCCCTTGAAGTTGAGTGAAGTGTTGCAGAGGACGCCGTAGCCGGTCCTCATTCTAAAGGCGGATAGGAGGGCATGAAGCTCCGGATTGGAGCCCTCTGTAACAGTCTGCAGGCGGGCCGATCCGTTGATGTGCGTCACCGCGCGGAGCCGATCGGTGGTCGCCGTGAAGGTGTAGAGCATATGCGGACTGTCGACACGACACCCGAACCACCGCTCCGCTTCTTCGCGCAGGCAGACGGGTGCTATCGGCCGGAACTGCTCGCGCTGTTTGATAACGTTTAGTCGCTCGCGCATTTGGTCGCTAAACGGGGCGGCCAGGATCGAGCGGTTGCCAAGTGCGCGCGGTCCGATCTCGTACCGCCCATGTGCCCAGCCGAGAACGAGGTCGTTCGCTAAGAGGTCCGCGACGAGAACGTCGTCTCGTTCCAGAACGTCGTACGCGTCGCGCTGGAACGAAACGTCATCGCGGAATGAAAGACCGGCATAGACGTCCCACTCGATCTTCGGATCCCCGGTAAAGCGGAACTGAGCGTCGATGGCGGTGCCAATCGCCGACCCGCTGTCGTTCGCAACAGGTGGGACGAAGACCTGCGAAAATAGGCCGCTACTCACCCATTTGCTGTTCCAGTCGCAGTTCAGCCCACAGCCGCCAGCTATCAGAAGTGGCCGGCCAGGCTCCAGATGTTCGCGCGCGAACCTTTCGAAACGGGCGAATATCGCATCGCTGTAGATGCCCGCAAAGTCGCGGAACGAAGCATCCTCGACGCCAACGTCGAGATGCGGTGCCTGCGGAAGTTGGGGATAGTCGGAGAGCTTGCGATAGGGGCCGTCGAGAAGGAACTCCAAAAGCGCCCGCTCCTCCGCAGTAGCGGTCGCGCGCTTGGAGAACGACGCGAGCGCCATCAGCTTTCCGGCATCTGATTGTCGGGGATAGGGACCGTCCTTCGGGAAGTCCGGATCTGCAAGCCCATAGAGCAGCGCATAGCGGTTGCCCGGTTGCGTCAGAACGTCCCTCACAACCGAAACGCGACTATGGGCATCAATCTCGTAGAAGGTTCCCATCTCGCCCTCCCACACCAAGGCGTAGCAAGGCGTGCCTTCTGGGAGCGGTGACATTCCCAAAGCACACATGATGTGAGAGCGCTCGTGGGAGGAAGAGAAGTAATCGGAACGTCCGCGTAGGAACCGTCCCTTCTCGTGGATGGCGAGGTACTCGGCCGTTCCGCGATATCCGCCGTTGCGGCGAGAGCCGTGTAGGAATTCGTAGTGGTCCCGCGGCCACCAACCGCTCATACATATGACATCAGGAAGATCGGACAGCTCTCCGACGACATCGAGCAGGTCAGAAACCGATATCGCAGAGTAGCGGTAGTTCGAGCCCTTCTCAGCTTCGATTGAGAAAGACAGCCGACCGTTCTCGATAAGAACAACGGCGCCGTCGTGACCGGGATTGTATGCTAGGATACGCAACGACCTTTCCCCCTTGAAACAAGGTATTCCAAGAGCGCCGAGGCCTGGCAAGTGGTAGGGTTTTCATATCAACCATCGTGGCGCCATCCATGACTCGCTAGGATAGCTACCTCCTCAGTATTCTCGGACGAGCGTCGGCCGACACGCTTCGACCATTCCGAAGTAAACCTTTTCGCTTCCCGCATGGCGTATCGATGAGAGGGCCTGAGCGATCGGCAGCCTTCGGAAGTAGCTCGCAGACCGCCAAACGTCCGAGATGAGGGCGCATAGCCGACATTTCACCCTACCCCCGCGCACAGGACAGAGGCCTACCTGCAACCGCGCCGGTACCGTGAGAGCCTGTTCTCCGCAGAGCTCTACGCCTTGAGCTCCTTTACCCGGTAGTCGCGAGAAGAATGCGACCGGCGATTCCGCGAGCTTCCGCGCGGGAGTATCCGCCGGATTGGTTCCGATATGCTTCCGGTGCGGTCTGTCCCAGAAATGCAAAATCCCGCCAAGTCGTTGACTTGACGGGAGAATTCTTGGTTGCGGGAG
>WPCJ01327076.1_pt1 | contig 12747 bp, 14 predicted proteins | sample 5399831 | NCBI WGS metagenome assembly WPCJ01 (sample SAMN12869470, study PRJNA574797) | sludge metagenome | isolation source: wastewater treatment of pH10 | place: China:Beijing | collected 2019-05-20 | reverse complement strand
CCTGCATCACTTCCAGATGTCGGCGCCCGTCCCTCTGGCCGAAGGGCTGCATCCCGTGTTCGAGCGGGGCGGCTTCCTGCTGACCAACTTCTTCCTGATCGACAGCGGATACGTGCTGATGCGGGTCTATGGCCGCGCGGTCGGCTCGGGCCGGATGTCCAAGACCGACTTCTTCCTCAAGCGGGCCTTGAGGGTCTATCCGGCGCATCTGATCGTGCTGGGCCTGCTGGTGGCGCTGGTGCTGGCGGCGACCGCCGCGGGCATGCCGCCCAGCCATCCCGAGTGGTTCGCCTGGGATCAGCTTCCCGCCCAGGCGGCCCTGTTGCAGTCGTTCGGCGTGCACGGCGGCCTGGGCTGGAACGCCCCGACCTGGTCGATCTCGGCCCTGCTGGGCTGCTACGTCGCCTTCCCCTTCGTGCTGCGAGGTCTCAGCCGGATCGGGCCGTGGACGGCGCTGATCCTGGTCGTCGTCGGCTATCTGGCCGCCAATGAACTGAGCTGGGCGATCCTGAAATATCCCGTCTATCAGATGCCGCTGAACCTGGGCATCTGGCGCGCCCTGCCCCTGTTCATCCTGGGCATGGGGCTGGCCTGGTTCGCGCAAGGCGTGTGGATCAACGCCCGCGTCGCCGGCTGGGCCGGGGTGCTGGCCGCCGTCGGCCTGGCTGTGGCCCAGTGTTTCGACAAGAACGCCCTTCTGTCGCTGGTCTTCATCTCCATCATCATCCTGGCGGCGGGCGCCGTGCCGACCAAGCGGCCGTCGAAGCTGGTGGAGGCGGCGGCCATGGTCTCCTTCTCCATGTTCATCTCGAACGAGGTCGTGCGCATCGCCTGGTTCGGCCTGGCCGAGGCCTTCGCCGACAAGCTGGCGCTGGGCGAGGCCTGGCGCTGGGGCCTGTGGGTTCTGGGCGTGCTGGCGGCCTTCGTCTTCGCCTTCGGCCTGCACTATCTGATCGACCAGCCGATCCAGAACCGCATCCGCGCCTGGCTGAAGGCGCGCGGCAAGGGCGCCGCCGTCAGCCAGCCGGTCGTCTCTCTGGAGGGTTAGGCCCCGCCCGCGCCGCCGACCAGGTGCAGGATGTTGCCGTCCGGATCCTTGAACCAGGCCAGACGCAGCGGCCCGGCGACATGAACGTCGCCGTCATGCGCCATGCCGTCATAGCGTTCAAAGATGACGCCCTTGGTCTTCAGGTCGGCGACGATGTCGTCCACCTCGACGCCCACGTCCCAGGTCACGGCGTTGGCCTGGTTCGTCCCGGCGAAGTCCGAGCGGTAGACCGTCAGCCAGGTGTTCCCGGTGCGATAGCCCAGCACCCCGTCCATGCCGGTGTCCGCCAGGTTCAGACCCAGCACGTCGGAATAGAAGGCCCTGGCGCGCTCCAGATCCTTCACCGCAACGATGGCCGAAGAGTTCTTGTCCTTGAGCATGGTGTTTCTCCCGTTCCGAGAGACAACCATCGGCGCCCAGGGTCGATCCCTGCGAGGCGCGACAAAAAAGACGCGGAGGTCGCCCTCCGCGTCTTCTTCTTTTCACGAACCAGAAGGTCCGTAAGGCCTTAGAGGAGCTTGAGATCCACGGCCGAGGTCTTGCCGCGCTGGGTTTCCAGCTCGTACTCGACCTTGGCGTTGTCATCGAGACCCACCAGACCCGCCTTTTGCACGGCGGTGATGTGGACGAAAACGTCCGCGCCGCCCGTGTCGGGTTGAATGAAGCCGAAGCCCTTCGTGGGGTTGAACCACTTGACCGTGCCGGTCGCCATATTGCGTCTCCGTAAACGCGCTTTTCCAGGCGGACGTCCTAGCAGGATCGCCCGTCAGCCCATCTGGACCAGCTCGTTCAGGCGAAGGAGCAAGACGCGGGTTTGGACCCCACGTGAAATCCGGACTGCGGCGATGTTGTCACCCGACTATCCACAGCGGTCAACTGTAAAGCGAAACCGAGCCGACAGGCTTTACAGTTAATTTCGCCGCGACGCGCGCAGCTTGCGCTTCTTGGCGCCCAACCGACCACGCACCGACGCGCAGTGATGAGGTCCGACGACTGCACATGGCCGAACAGACGACGTTCCGCCCCGTGCAAACACCGAAGAAACGCCGCTCCAGAAGCGCAGAAGCGGCTATAGCGGGCTCAGATACCCAGCATTTCCATAGCCATGGCCTGACAGGCCGGGCCGCCGCGCCCGCCGTCGTTGGACAGGCCGAAGACGGCCCGGCCGTCCGCCGGATCGACCAGGGCGATGGCGTGCCACAGGGTGTTCGAGCCCTCATGCGCGATTACGGGCCCCTTGGCCCACGGCTGGGGCGGCAGGACGATCCAGCCATGGGCGTAGTTGCGCCCTTCGCCCGGCGTGACGAGACGCCGCACCGTCTCCGGTTTCAGCCAGCCGCCGCCTTCGGTCAGGAAGACCTGTAGAAAGCGGGCGTAGTCGGCCGCCGTCATGTGAACCGTGCCCGCCGGGCCGAGCGCCAGAGGATTGTCCGAACCCGGATCGACCGGGTCCATCGGCACGATCGTCTCGCCCATGCGGCGGTGCCCCCAAGCGTTGTCGCTTCCAGCCGGCGCGCCGAACCCCGCCGAGGTCAGGCCCAGGGGGCCGAACACCTCGGCCTGCATGGCCTCTTCCCACGAGCCGCCGGCGACGGTCTCGATCGCCGCTCCGACCAGCACATAGTTGGCGTTGCCATAGGCGAACGTCCCGCGCGCGCCTGTCGGCGGCGCGGCCAGCGCCTTCTCGACGATGGCGCGGCGCTGTGCGGGCAGGGATTGAGGGTCGGCGCGGGCGGTCATCAGCCAGGCCATGCCCATGACCGCCTCGTCCTTCAGCCCCGCCGTGTGGGTCATGAAGTCGTCCAGCGTCGCGCCGTCCCAGCCCGCGTCGATCGTCAGGTCGGGAAAGGCTTCAGCCAGCGGCATGGCCCAGCGCGCCCGTCCCTGCTCGACCAGGCGGGCGAACAGCGCCGCCGTCATCGCCTTGGTGTTGGAGCCCAGGTGCCAGCGGTCGTCCATCGTCGCCGGATCGTCCCCTCCCGCGCGCCGCACGCCGCGCACGCCGGACCAGGCCAGTCCTTGAGCCGTCACGACCCCGCCCGCCAGGGCGATCGGCCTGACCCCGTCGAAGGCTGTCGTCAGGGCGGCGTCGAACGCTCCTTCGCCTTGGGCGCGCGCCGCCGATGGCGCGACTGCGGCCGCAGCGCCGACGGCCAGGACATGACGACGATTGATCATTTTCGGCTCCTTTTGCGTTGCACCCTGAACGGCAAGGCTGGCGACGCCAGTGAATTCGCCGCAAGGTTGGTCGATCGCGACACAAGGACACGCCCATGGCCAAGGACGACTACGCCGACATCCTGGAAGCCCTGCAGATCCAGATGGTCGAGACCCAGGCCTGGGCCATCGAACAGGGGCTGAAGGTCGTCATCGTCTTCGAGGGGCGCGACGCCGCCGGCAAGGACGGGGCGATCAAGCGCATGACCGAATACATGGCCCCGCGGCAGACGCGCGTCGTCGCCCTGCCCAAGCCGACCGAGCGCGAAACGACGCAATGGTATTTCCAGCGCTACGCCGCCCATCTGCCGGCGGCGGGCGAGATCGTGATCTTCAACCGCTCCTGGTACAATCGGGCCGGGGTCGAGGCGGTCATGGGCTTCTGCACGCCCGAACAGCATGAGCGCTTCCTGCACGACGCCCCGCATTTCGAGCGGATGCTGACCCAGTCGGGCGTCATCCTGATCAAGCTGTGGCTGGACATCAGCCGCGACGAACAGGCCCGCCGCCTGGAGGAGCGCGTCGACCACCCGCTGAAGCGGTTCAAGGTCTCGTCCCTGGACGCCGAGGCCCAGGCCCGCTGGAGCGCCTATTCCGCCGCCCGCGACGAGATGCTGAAGCGCACGCATCTGGACTATGCACCCTGGACCGTGGTGGCGACGGATCAGAAGAAGACGGCGCGGCTGAACATCCTGCGCCATGTCCTGCGCCGCCTCGACCGACCCGGCCTTGAGTGCCGCGAGCCGGACCCGGACGTGGTCTTCCCTGGCGACGAGGCGCAAGGGCGGCTGGCGAAGTAGACCGCCTCACATCATGAGGAGACGGACCATGACGGAGCAAGAACGTCAGCCCCTCAGTTAAAGTCCCCGCTGTCACCCTGGGGTTCTGGATCATCAAGATTCTGGCGACCACGCTAGGCGAGACCGCCGGCGACACCGTCACCATGACGATGAAACTGGGTTACCTGGCCGGAACAGGCGTCTTCATGAGCGTGCTGGTCGTTCTGGTCTGGCGTCAGATCACGGCGAAACGATTCCGCCCCTTCCTCTATTGGGCGACCATCATCGCTTCGACCACCGCGGGAACCGCCCTGGCGGATTTCGCCACCCGTTCTCTAGGCATTCGGCTATACGGGCGGATCGCTGCTGCTGCTGGCCTGCGTCCTGGCCTCTCTAGCCGCCTGGCGTTTGAGCACGGGATCCATCTCTTCAGACACGATCAGCACCCCTCGCGCTGAGGCCTTCTACTGGCTGACCATCACCTTTTCACAGACGCTCGGAACCGCGCTCGGCGACTGGACCGCGGACACCGGCGGCTTGGGCTATGTTGGCGCCGCCTTCGTATTCAGCGCCCTGCTGGCCGTCGTGGCCGGTTGCTACTTCTGGACTAGGACGAACCGTGTCCTGCTGTTCTGGGCCGCCTTTATCCTGACCAGGCCGCTGGGCGCCACGGTCGGAGACTTCCTGGACAAACCATTGGACCACGGCGGCCTGGCCCTGAGCCGCCCGCTGGCGTCGGCTGTTCTGGCGGCGGCGATCGTGGCGCTTATTCTGTTGCTGCCCCAACGCGCGGGACGACACCCCGGCGAAACCTGACCGCCTAGCCCCCGAACAGCCGCCGATTCTTGTCGACGAAAGCGCGCATGGCCCGCACCAGCGGCCCGCCCTGGCGTCCTTTCAGATAGGCCCAACCGGCGCCCGCCCCAATCAGGGCGCCGATGGAATCCACGATCAGATCCCACATGGTGTCGACCAGACCGGACTTCTGCGTGTTGAGGCCGAACACCTGGTCCAGCATGAACTCCCAGATCTCCCACAGGGCGCCGATGGTCACAGCGAAGCAGAAGGCGAAAAAAGCCACCGTCAGGGGCGCGGCCTTCAACTGGCGGCCCTGCACCAGCATCAGCATCAACAGGGCGCCGACCAGGCCGAAGGCCACGGCCGAACCGCCGTGCAACACCACGTCCCACCACCAATAGCGCTCGTAGAAGTCGCCCATCTCGCCCAGAAACAGGGTGGCGCACAGGAAGACGGCGATCGCGGTGACGAAGCCGATCGGCAGGTTCAGCCCGATGCGCGGCGCCAGCCAGAACGGAATCAGGGTCAGCAGAAACGTCCCGGCGCCGACGAAGGTGACGCTGAACTCGCCGGTCAGGAAGCCCCCGACGGCCGCGCCCAGCAGCACCAGCCAGGTCAGGGCCAGCAACCAGGGAAATGGGGGCTTCGTGCGTATCGTCATCCGTCTTGTCCGACCGGCTGCTGTTTCTGGCGATCGAGCCTAGCGGGACGATCCCGGCGCGCAAGCGGGGTCTTCACGCCCAGCAGCAGGCCCAGCGGTCCCAGGCGGCGCGCGACCTCATAGGCGGCCCAGCAGCCGCCGAAGGTGACGGCGATCAACAGCCCCGCCTCCAGCCCCTGCGGCAGAGCCAGCTTCGACAGGTGGTAGGCCGCGACCACGGTGATCGTCTGGTGCACGATGTAGAAGCAGAAGACGCCGCCCGTCAGATAGCGCAGCCACGGCCCGCCCCGGTTCAGATAGCGCGCGCCATAGCCCAGCACGGCGGCGATGAAGGCCCATTGGTCGATGGCGTAGATCAGTCGCATGGCGGCCCTCAACGCCTCAGGCGGGGTTCCCGCGTCGCGATAGGTCCAGGCATAGGCCGCCCATCCCGCCCAGGCGCACAGGGCCAGGATCAGCGCCGGTCGCCGCAGCCGCTCATAGGCCGCCTTCAGCACCGCCGAGCGCATGCTGAGAAAGCCGAACAGGAAGGCGCTGAACGACACCGCGTGGTTGTACCAGTCGTCGGTCAGGGCGTGGGTCGTCGGGAAGAGGCGAGCCAGGGTCCAGCGCAGCAGGAACAGCCACAACACCGGCCAGATCAGCAGGCCCCAGCCCTTCAAGGCGCGCTCCAGCCCGGACTGGATCACAGGCAGCCAGCCGCGTCCGAACGCCAGCAGCCCCGCCAGCACCAAGCTGTAGATGAACAGATAGGCCACGAACCACATGTGGTTCCACGTCGGCGTGATCAGGCAGCCGTCGGCGTCGCACCAGCCGCCGGACGCTGTAGCGTACTTCAGCCAGAAGTCCGCCAGCCAGGGCGAGCGCGCCGGATCGACCACGCCCAGTCCCTGCGCCGCCTCGACCACTTCGTAATAGGACTGCGGCGGCACGATCACGAACATGGCGAACAGCAGCGGCGGCAGCAGGCGCCAACTGCGCGACCCCGCGAAACGGCGTGCGGCGCCCTTCCCTTCGCGTTGGAAGCTGTCGAACAGGAACCGGGTCGCGGCGCCCGAGACCAGAAACAGCAGGGTCAGCCGCCAGGGATTGGTCAGTTGCATCACCGGCTCCAGCCATTCGACCGGCTGCGGGCTGTTCACATGCCAGTCCCAAGGCACGTAGAACATGCCGACGTGATAGAGGATCAGCAGCATGAAGGCCCCGACCCGGATCCAGTCCAGGTCATGGCGGCGCATCGCTGCGAGGGGTTCGGGTGCGAGGGGTTCTGACGACATGGGCGACCTGAAATGACGGAAAGGACGCCATCCGCCGTGCCGCGTGCGCCGCATCCCCGACAAGGCGTTGGGGCCGTTCGGTCGGGTCCGGGGGCCGGATCGCCGTCGGCGGGGACGAGCGGCGCGCCTGTCGGGACGAACGGGGCGGACCGGCGCGACCTGCTGGCCGGGGGTTCGATCCTGCTCGCCGTCACCCTGGCGTTTCTGGTGGTCAACGCCCTGACCGTGCTGGCCGACTGGCCAGGCCTGCGCCCCTGGGCCCCGTGGCTGTGGGAGGGGTCCAGCGCGCTGGCGCTGATGCTGTTGATCTGGCTGCCGTGGCGGGCGGCGGGCGCGGCGCCGTCGTCCCTGCTGCACGAAGGCTGGCGGGCGCGAGGGCGGTTTCTGGCCGTGCATCTGGGCGCTGCCTGCCTCTACAGCCTGCTGCACGTCGTGCTGATGGTGGCGATGCGGCACGGCGTCTACGCCCTGCTGGGCGAGGTCTATGACTATGGCCCGCCTATCGAGCGCTTCATCTATGAACTGCGGAAGGATGGGCTGAGCTACGCCCTGTTCATCGGCGTCTTCTGGGGCGTGCGCAGCCTGCGCGAAGCGCGCGAGACGCCGCTGCGGCCCGTCAGTTTCGACATCCGCGACGGGACGCGGCTGATCCGGGCGCCGCTGGCCGACATTCTGGCCGCGACCTCGGCGGGCAACTACGTCGAGTTCGTCCTGGCCGACGGGCGCAGGCCCCTGATGCGCGTCACCCTGGCGGCGGTCGAGGGCGAGCTGGCGCGCTTCGGCTTCGTGCGGACGCACCGGGGCTGGTTGGTCAACGCTGCGCGAATGACCGGCCTGCGGCCTGAAGGGTCAGGCGACTGGACCGTGGAGCTGGGGGCGCTGGAGGCCCCGCTGTCGCGTCGTTACTCCGAGGCGCTGGAGCGGCTGCGCGCCGCCTGAAGCCGCATCCACCCGGCGACGCCCAGGGCGCAGACGAGACTCAACACCGCGCCGACCGCAAAGGTCGCCTGCGGGCCGAAACCGTCCCACAACAGGCCCGCCGCGACATTGCCCGCCAAGGCGATCAGGCCCGAGATCAGCGCGAACAGGCCGAACGCTGAGCCGCGCAGGTGAGCGGGCGCCGCATCAGCGATCAGGGTCATCAGCAGGCCCTGGGAAAAGCCCATGTGCAGGCCCCACAGGGCCACGCCCAGATAGAAGACGACCTGATCGTTCGCCAGCGCCAGCGCCACGTCTGCGGCGGCCAGGAAGACCAGGCTGAGCAGCAGCAAAGAAGTGCGCCCAATGCGGTCCGACAGCGCCCCCACCGGGAAGGCGGCCAAGCAGAACACCAGATGCAGCAGGACGATGGCCGCCGGCGCGAAGGCGGCCGGGACGCCGACCTCCAGCCCCTTCATCAGCAGGAAGGACTCGCTGAACCGCGCCAGGCCGATTACCGCCGTCAGGGCGATCATGGTCCAAGCAGCGGCGTCCAGACGCAGCGCCCCTTTCAGGCTGGGCGGCTTCTTGGCGGCCTCGTCCGGGCGCGGCGGGTCGGACACGCCGCCGACCAGCAGGGCCACGGCCAGGAAGGCGGGGATGGAGGCCAGCCAGAACACCGCCTTGATATCGTTCGCCAGCACCACCATCAGCCCGATCGCCAGCAGCGGGCCGACGAAACCGCCGACCGTATCCAGCGACTTTCTCAGGCCGAAGGCGCGGCCGCGAATGTCCGGCGGCGTCACGGCGGCGACCAGGGCGTCGCGCGGGGCGGTGCGGACGCCCTTGCCGATCCGGTCCACGCCCTTGGCCAGCAGCACCCCCTCGACCGAGGCCGCCAGAGGAAAGATCGGCTTGGACAGGGCCGCCAGCCCATAGCCCGCCACCGCCAGCCACTTGGGCCGCGATATACGATCCGACCAGAAGCCCGACAGGAACTTCACCGCCGTCGCCACGACGACGGAAAAGCCTTCGACCAGACCGATCATCACCGCCGAAGCGCCCAGCCCCACCACCAGATAGAGGGGCAGAAGCGTCTGGATCATCTCCGACGAGACATCCATCAGCAGGCTGACGAGGCCCAGAATCCAGACGCTGCGGGGGATGGAGCTGCGAGCCATTCGCGCCAAGTGACGGATAGGGCGCCCCCTGTCCACCCCCGGTCCGGCTCCGGCGAGAAACTTCATGAAACTGCGATCCGACGCGCCCCCTTCACCCGGCGCCGCATGGAGGGCTAAGACGGTCCGCATGAACACAGCCCCGCTTCCCGACGCCGCCGGCCAGAACTGGGTCGACCGCCATGCGCCCGAGCGGCTGAAGCCCTGGCTGAAGCTGGGCCGCTTCGACCGGCCGATCGGGACGTGGCTGTTGCTGCTGCCCGGCTGGCAAGGGATCATGCTGGCGCTGAACCAGTATGACCGACCGTTCGGCGGCTATGAGCTGTGGCTGGTCGTCGGCTTCGCCATCGGCGCGGCCCTGATGCGCGGGGCGGGCTGTGCGGTGAACGACATCGTCGACCGCGACTTCGACGCCCAGGTGGCCCGCACGGCCCTGCGCCCCATTCCGGCGGGCCAGATCAGCGTCAAACAGGCCTGGGCCTTCGTCGGCGGCCTCAGCCTCATCAGCCTGTGCATCCTGCTGACGATGAACCTGACGTCGGTGCTGCTGGGCGCCCTGTCGCTGGGGCTGGTGGCGGCTTATCCCTTCATGAAGCGCATCACCTGGTGGCCGCAGGCGTGGCTGGGCCTGACCTTCAACTGGGGCGCCCTGTTGGGCTTCGCGGCGGCGACAGGAGGCCTGTTCGCGCTCGGCTGGCTCTATGTCCTAAGCGTGAAGGCCAGCGGGGACAGCTACTGGATGGCCGAGGGCCTGAACCGCATGGGGAACCTCGCCCTGTCAGCGGGGCTGCTCTACGCGGGCGGGATCTTCTGGACCCTGGGCTACGACACCATCTACGCGCTTCAGGACATCGAGGACGACGTCATGGCCGGGGTGAAGTCCTCGGCGCGGGCGTTGGGCGGCAAGGTCAGGGAAGGCGTGGTCGTCTTTTACGTCCTGGCCGTGGCCCTGGCGGGCGCGGCGGGCTACGTCGCGGGCCTGGGGCCGGTCTTCTATGTCGGTCTGGCGCTCTACGCCCTGCATTTCGTCCGGCAGGTGCGGCGGTTGCAGCCGGACGACCCGAAACTTTCCTTGCGTCTTTTCAAATCAAATCGCGATGCGGGGTTGATCCTTCTGGCCGCCATCGCGTTCAACGGCCTAGCTTTCTGATCGAACCGTTCCAAAGGAGCCCGGCATGATCCCTTCGCGCCCCCTTCGCGTCCTTCTCGTCGCCGCCGCCGTCTCGGCCTCGCTCGCCGCGTGCCAACGCAATGAGAAGAAGGAGACGCCCGCCGCGCCCGCCGCCTCCGCCCACGCCGTCGAGGGGCCGCTGAAGTACGACAGCGCCACGCCCTACGCCAAGGTCAGCCTGAGCCTGCCGGAAAACGTGCTGTCCTATCCGGCGCTCTACACCCCGCTGTACCGCGACGAGGTGGCCAAGCTGAAGGAATACGCCGAGGGCGCCCAGGCCGACCGCACCGAGGCCGGATCGCCCGAGGGCATGCCGCCCTATGAGAAGACCATCGTCTACGGCGCCCCGATCGAGATCGGCCGCCTGTTCAGCCTGATGCGGACCGACTTCGACTATTCGGGCGGAGCCCACCCGAACACGGTCGCCACCGGCCTGCTGTGGGACAAGACCGAAGGCCGCCGCATCGCCGCCGCCGACCTGTTCGCCGACAAGGCCGACAAGACCGGCCTGGAACGCGCCCTGTGCCAGGCGGTCAACACCGCCAAGACCAAGCGTCCCGGCGCCGAGCCGGTCTCGACCAGCGGCGAAATGTGGGCCTGCCCCAAGCTGAAGGACGTGGCGGTGACCCTGGCGCCCGGCTCGGTTCCGGGTAAGGCGGGCGGCCTGACCTTCCTGCTCGACGCCTATGCGGTCGGCCCCTATGTCGAGGGCGCCTATTACCTGACCCTGCCGCTGTCGGCCTTCCAGAGCGCCCTGTCTCCGGAATACGCGGGCGAGTTCGCGGGCGCCCCGACCAAGGCGGGCGACGTCACCGACGACCTGCGGCTGAAGGCGCCCGCCGCCTGATCCGCGATCAGTCCTCGCGCTTCAGGAAGGCGTCGACCAGGGCGTCCAGCCGTTCGGGCTGATCGATCATGATGAAGTGCCGGGCGCCGTCGACGCGCTTCAGCGTCACGCCCGGCAGGGCGGCGTATTCGCGACTCCACAGAGCGTCGGCCATGGCGGCGGGCGCACCGCCGTCCACGTCCGAGGCGTAGACCGCCCAGACCGGCGTGGTCATGGCCGCCAGGCTGGGCCGCGCGTCGGTCGTCATCACTTCGCGGATCGCCGAGGCCATCGCCTGACGGTTCGAGGCCATCGACCAGTCGACCATGGCGGCGCGCCCGGCCTCGTCGCGCATCATGCCGACAGCGGTGCGTTCCTGCTGAATGCGAAAGGCCGCTTCGTCCGCGTTCAGGATGGAGGCGGCGGCCTGATCGGCGAAGGGCTTAGCCGTCTGCGGCGTGACCTGCGGGCCGAACATGGCGCTGAAGAAGGGCAGGCTGTCGACGCTCATCACGCGGCTGACCGCCTCGGGACGCTGCTGCGCCAACAGAAGACCGCTGAGCCCGCCCATCGAATGCCCGATGACGGCGGGTTTGTTCAGCGTCGCCGCATAGCGCGCCAGTTCATCCACGACAGGCTGGACGAAGGCGCCGTCGCCGTGCGTCCACGCCTCGCCCGCGAAACCGGCCAGTTGCACCAGATGGACGCGATGCGTCGCCGACAGACGCCGGGCCAGCGGCCGCCACACCTCGCGCGAGGAGGCGAAACCGGGGATCAGGATCACGTCCGGCCCCTGCCCCATCACCTCGACCGACAGCCGATCGGAGACGAAGGCGGGCGCCTCGGCGCGGGCCGATCCGGCCTGGGCGGGAGAGACGATGCTGGCGGCGCTGAAGCCGACGGCGGCGGCCAGGATGAAGGCGCGCAGGGTCTTGGCGGGTGCAGAGATCTTGGTCATGGCGTTTCCTTAGTGTGTTGGCCCTGCCCGCTGTTCAGCGCGCAGCAGAGTTCGTCCCTCGAGGCGGCCCCGAAGATGACGGCGATGAAGCGAAACAGAAGAGTAAGGTTTTCCTGACTTTACGCGTCAGGCGTGCGGGTTCTCGAAGATGTCCTCGACCGGCCGCTCGAACAGGGCGGCGATGCGATAGGCCAGATCGAGCGAGGGGTCGTGTTTCTCGGTCTCCAGGGCGTTGACCGCCTGGCGCGACACCCCCAGCGCCTGACCCAGTTGCTCCTGGGTCCAGTTGCGCTCGACGCGCAGCAATTTCAGCCGGTTCTTCATCAGTTCGACGACCGGATGAAGGGCGAAACCAGGCCGAAGGCCGCCCAGAACAACGGATAGATCAGCCAGGCCGGCAGATGCGGCGCCCCGGCGAAGCTCTCGCCGAAGCCCCAGAAGGTCGCGGCCGCCATCGCCAGGCCGGAGGCGATGATGAACTGCTTGGCCGTGACCATGCGCACGAACTCATCGCTTTCCCGCATCAAGGCCAGCGTCGCCCAGATCTGGCCGATGACCGGAGCCGCCACGGCGGCCGCCAGCACCCAACCCGCAGGCCGCCCCATCACGCCGTCGAAGGCGTCGGTGGTCATCATCGCCACGCAGATCGCCACATAAGGGACCATAAAGGCGAAGGTCCGCAGGACGTAGCGACGCCCGGCGGGGGTCTGTTGTTTGGAGAGGGTCAACATGGCAGGCGCTCCTGACTTTGTGTAAGGCTAACCTGACACCGCCTTCATGTCATGTCAACCTGACTTTTTATCAGCCTGTCCTGACTTTGTTGCCAGCGCCTTCGGCGGCCCCTAGCTTGTCGTCATGCGTAGCCTTCCCGCCTTCGTCCTGGCCGTCCTGACGGCCGCCGCGCCCCTTGCGGTCC
>WPCJ01133823.1_pt1 | contig 12757 bp, 13 predicted proteins | sample 5399831 | NCBI WGS metagenome assembly WPCJ01 (sample SAMN12869470, study PRJNA574797) | sludge metagenome | isolation source: wastewater treatment of pH10 | place: China:Beijing | collected 2019-05-20 | reverse complement strand
CCATCACGGCCTGGCCGGCCTCGACCTGGGCGGCGAGATCGGCGGCGTAGCGCTCGGCGGTGCGCAGTCGCTCTTCCAGCGTGCGGTCGCAATCACCCAGCGTCGACTTCAGGCCGGCGATGGCGCGCTCGGCATTGTCGGTTGCGGTGATCAGCGCGCCGACGGTCTGGCGCATGCCGGCCTCGTCCGTCTTCAGGCGCTCGATGCGCTTGGTGAGGATGAAGCAGGTGACGATGGTGGCGACGAGGAGACAGGCGACAAGCACGTCGGCGATGAGATTGATCGTCATGGCATCCCTATCAGGTGGTGGCGCCGAGATGGCTGGCAAGGCTGTCGAAGGCGGCGAGCGTCGTCTTGGAGCGCCGGAGCGGGTTCACCACCTGCACCGCGATCTTGCCGTCGACCCGGCCGATCCGCCCCTCGGTGACGACAAAGTCGCCACAGCGCAGGGAGACGATCGAGTCCGGCCGGGCGTCGAACATCAGCGTGTCGCCGATTTCCAGCTTCATGACGCGCTTGAGTGGCATCTGCGTCTCGTGGAGCACGCAGGTGACGTCGACATCGGCCTGCCACACCTCGGTCGCAAGATGGTTCTCCCAGATCGGATCGCGCCCGAGCTTCTCGCCCATGAAGCTTTCGAGCAGCAATTCACGGATCGGCTCGATCGTGGCGTAGGGCAGGAGGATGTGCAGCGCGCCGCCGCGGCCCTCCATGTCGAATTTGAGTTCGACGCGGATCGCGGCGTTGGCGGGACGGGAGATCGAGACGAAGCGCGGATTGGACTCGACGCGGTCGACGGTAAAACGAACCGGCGAGAGCGGCTTGAAGGCGGCCTCGGCGTCGCTCAGCACCAGTTCGATGACGCGGCGGACCATGCGGATTTCGATGGAGGTGAAGGGACGGCCGTCGATGCGTGGCGCCGGTTGGCCGCGCTTGCCGCCGAACATGGCGTCGAGAACGGAATAGATCAGGGACGACTCGATGGTGATGAGGCCGAAATTATCCCACTCCTCGGCCTTGAACACCGAGAGCAGGGCCGGCTGCGAGATCGAGTTGACGTAGTCGCCGAAGCGGATGGAACGGATGCTCTCCAGCGTGACCTCGACATTGTCCGTGAAGAAATTGCGCAAGCTGGTCGAGAGCAGGCGGACAAGGCGCTCGAAGATGATCTCGAGCATCGGCAGGCGCTCATAGGCGACCGAGCCGGAATCGACGATCGCCTGGATACCGTTGCGGCCGTCCCTTTCGTCGCCGCTGGAGAAACCGAGCATCGTGTCGATTTCGTCCTGCGACATGAGGCGGTCTGTACCGCCTTCCTGTTCACCCTCGTCGTCGATGACGTCGGGCATCGCCGCCCAGCCGGCCGCCATCCCTTCCGGGGTCAGCGGCTCGTCGCTCAGCTTGTTCTTGTCGCGTTCGGTGCTCATCTCTGCACTGCCATCCCGGTCCGGTATGCGAGGGCCATCGGCCTGCTCACTGCACCAGCAATTCCTTGAACAGCACGGCGTCGACCTTGGCCGGATAGACGGTCAGGTTGACGCGGCGCAGCAGTTCTTCCTTGAGCCGGTACATGCCGGCCGAGCCTTCGAGATCGGAGGGACGCAATTCGCGCATGAAGACCTGGAAAGCGTCCTCGACGCGCGGCAGCAACGGCTTGACCTGGTCGGCCGCCTTCGCATCGGCGATTTCCAGCACGACCTTGATCTTCATGACCGGCTGGCGGTCCTGCTGACCGCCATTGGACATGCTGATCATCATGTCCTTCATGTCGAGAAAGGCGACGGGATTCTTGGCCTTGGCCGCGGCTTCGGCAGCTGCGATCTGCTCGGGCGACGGCTTCTTCAGGAAGAGCCAGCCGCCACCGCCGGCCGCTGCCAGCAGCACGGCGCCGCCGATGATCATAAGGAGCTTCTTCCTGCTCTTCGGCGCCTCTTCGCCGGAGGCGGCTTCCTCATCCGTCTTGGCTTTCTTCGCCATCTCGTCACGCGCCCCGGCCGTCGGGCCGCGTTCTGCCGCCCATGAGGCACCTTCGCCAATTACGGTTAACGCGTCGTTAAGGGCGGCAGAATTTGCCGGGCTGTTCTTGCCGTTCAAGCAGCCTGTGCCGGGTGCCAGAAGGTGGCTGTCTCAGGATTCATGTCAGCAATATCAATGGTCTGCCTCAATTAACCATCCTGGCACGCCGTTTGCGATTACCAGGCCGTGGCGACTGCGCTGGGGAGCGTCGAGGTCGCTGCGGGACATGATCGGGAGCCTTTGCCGTGGAGAACGCGCTTCTCATCGGCCTGTCGCGTCAGGTGGCTCTGGCGCGCGAGCTGGACGTCATCGCCAACAACATGGCGAATGTCGGCACCAATGGATTCAAGGCGCGCAGCGCGCGCTTCAACGAATTCCTCATGCCAGTGGCGAAGGCCGATGCGTTCAAGCCGGCCGATCGGCCGCTGTCCTATGTCATCGATAGGGGTACGCCGCTCGACCTGTCACAGGGCACGATCGAGATGACCGGCAACCCGCTCGATGTCGCGCTGAAAGGCGACAACTACCTTGTCGTGCAGACGCCGAACGGCGAGCGCTACACGCGTGCCGGCTCCCTGACCATCGACCGGCAGGGCCGGCTCGTGACCCAGACCGGCCTGCCGGTGATGGGCGATGGCGGGCCGATCGCCTTCGGCTCCAGCGAGCACTCCATGCGTATCGCGGCCGACGGAACGGTCAGCAGCGACCAGGGTACGCGGGGCAAGCTGCGCCAGGTCCGCTTCGCCGATCCGGCAGTTCTGGCGAGCGAAGGCACCAACCTGTTCTCCGCGACCACGCCCCCGCAGGCGGCTGGCATCGAGGCGCGGCTGGAGCCCGGCGCGATCGAGCGCTCCAACGTCAAGGCCGTGGTCGAACTGACCCGCCTGATGGAGGTGCAGCGCAACTACCAGAGCGTCGCCAACATGATCAGCAAATCCGATGAACTGCGCAGCCGGGCGATCTCGCGCCTGGCCGACCAGCAAGCCTGATAGGGAGCGAGCACCATGCGCGCCATGCAGACAGCCGCGACCGGCATGATGGCCCAGGAGATGAACGTCCAGGTCATCTCCAACAACATCGCGAACGTCCGGACCACCGGCTACAAGCGCCAGCAGATCCATTTCCAGGACCTGCTCTACGAGCATTTCCGGCGTGCCGGCTCGGCCACCTCCGACCAGAACACCCAGGCACCGGCCGGCACCTTCATCGGCTCCGGCGTCAAGACGGTCTCGACCGGCCGCGTCATGACCCAGGGCAACATCACTCCGACCGAGAAGCCCTACGATCTCGCCATCCGCGGCGAAGGCTTCTTCCGCATCCGCATGCCGGACGGCCGTACCACCTACAGCCGTGACGGTTCCTTCGACCTCGACGCGCAGGGCCAGCTCGTGACCCGCGACGGCTATCAGGTCGAGCCCGGCATCACCGTGCCGAACAACGCCTCCAGCGTCAGCATCAACGCGCAGGGCATCGTCGAGGCGATGGTGCCGGGGCAGACCGCGCCGCAGCAACTCGGCCAGATCCAGCTCGTGCGCTTCGTCAACAAGGTCGGCCTCGAGTCGATCGGCGACAACCTCTATGTCGAGACGGCGGCTTCGGGCCAGCCGATCGACGGCTTCGGCGGCGGCGAGGGCTTCGGCACGCTGCAGCAGAACTATCTCGAGGAAGGCAACGTTCAGGCCGTTACCGAGCTCTCTTCCCTCATCGCCGCCCAGCGCGCCTACGAGATGAATTCCAAGGTCATCACCGCCGCCGACCAGATGATGTCGGCGACGACCCAGATGTTCCGCGGTTAAGGGGGCTTCGCATCGTGATCCGCCTCTCGCTCATCGCCCTGCTGGTCTCCGGCACCGCCGCGCTCGCTGCGTCGCCACAGGGCCAGCCTGCACCGGTCGCGATGGCTTCGGCCGTCGTCGCTCCTGCTGCCCCCGCGCTGCCATCGAAGCTGCAATTGCGTCCCGAGATCAGCCTCGCCCGCGATCTCGTTACTTTCGGCGATCTCATTCCCGGCCTTGCCGGGGAAGCTGCCGCGACGGCCGCCTTCCGGGCGCCTGCGCTGGGCGAGACCGGCACCATCCAGGTCGCGCGCATCGTCGAGGCCGCCCGCGCCGCGGGCATCGTCCGTGAGGCTGGCGAGCTGCACAGCCAGGGCTTCGCGCAGGTCGTGGTGACGCGCGCGGCCCGCCGCATCACCGCGATGGATCTCGAAGCCGCCGTGAAGACCGGTTTGCAGGAGCGGTTCGGCGTCGATGCCCGCATCTTCGCGCTGGCGATCGACGGCGGGGCGCCGAGCGTCGCGGTCGAGCCCGAACTGACCGGTGACGTCGCCGTGGTCGATCTCTCCTTCGATGCGCGTTCGCGGCGCCTGCAGGCCCGGCTCGCCGTGCCCGGCAGCACGGCGATGCGGCTAAAGCCGCTGCGGATCTCCGGCCAGCTCGTCGAGACCATGGAGGTCGTGGTGCCCAAGCGCCTGATCACTCGTGGCGAGACGCTCGGCAAGGACGACATCACCGTCGAGCGCCGCCCGCGCGACGGGCAGGGCAGCGAGATCATCGGCGATGTCCGCGCGGCTATCGACAAGGTCGCGCGCCGTGCGCTGCTCGCCGGCGTGCCCCTGCGCAGCAGCGACGTCCAGCGCGAGGAGATCGTCGCCAAGGGCGACCTCGTCACGATCGTCTACGAGGCGCCGGGCCTGCTGATCACGCTGCGCGGCCGCGCCAACGAGGCCGGCGCGATGGGCGATGTCGTCTCCGTCACCAATCCTCAGTCCAAGCGCGTGCTGCAGGGCAAGGTCAGCGGGCCGGGACGGGTTTCCGTCCAGCCTTCCGCTGCCGGCCGCATCGCCAGCGCTCAGTAAAGTTCCGTGGAAACCGCCATGTACGCCAACCGTCTCGCCAAGCTCTCCGGGCTCCTGCTGCTCACCGTTTCGCTCGGTGCCTGCGGCATGGGCGATCGCCTCGCCAATGTCGGCCAGGCGCCGACGCTCTCGCCGATCGAGGACCCGACTGCCGCCAAGGGCTACAAGCCGGTGCAGATGCCGATGCCGGAGGTGGCGCATGCCTCCTACGCGCCGAACTCGCTCTGGCGCACCGGCTCGCGCGCCTTCTTCAAGGATCAGCGCGCCCGCAATGTCGGCGATCTCGTCACCGTCAAGGTCAAGGTCACCGACAGGGCCCAGCTCAACAACACGACCAAGCGCAGCCGCAAGAACGGCGAGGATTTCGGCGCGGAGAACGCCTTCGGCTTCGAGAACAAGCTCGACAAGTTCCTGCCCGACGGCGCGAAGGCTTCCTCGCTGCTGAAGCTCGACTCCGATGCCTCCAGCGAAGGGGCGGGCTCGGTTAACCGCTCCGAGACGCTGGCGACGAATGTCGCTGCTGTCGTCACCCAGAACCTGCCCAACGGCAATCTCGTGATCGAGGGCAAGCAGGAGATCCGCGTCAATTTCGAGGTGCGCGAACTGATCGTCGCCGGTGTGATCCGGCCCGAGGACATCGAATCCGACAATACCATCGAGTCGACCAAGATCGCCCAGGCCCGCATCGCCTATGGCGGCCGCGGCCAGATCACCGATGTCCAGCAGCCGCGCTACGGCCAGCAGGTGATGGATATCCTGCTGCCGTTCTAATCCTCTTCCACCGGAATCCCGGACGGCGCGGAACGCTCCCCCTTGTCTCCGCGCCGGACGGCCGGCGGTCTCTCCCGAGCCGCCACCATCCCGGCCGCCCGCTACGCTCCCCAAGCTCATCAGCCGGCGGCCAGAAGCCCCGCGTTCTCCCGACGCGGGGCTTTTCATGATCCCTCAGAAGCTCTTCACCCAGACGAGAGATGACCCCTGATGGCTGGCAGGCCCTCGGCATCGCTTGCTCCCGCACCAAACTGACGTCGGATGTGTTGACCTAAGGACATCCTTGCGCTGTCATATCATCGGGCCTGTTGCCGCCGATGCTTGATCGGTCCGGCACCGCAGTTGTGCCTATGCCTCCTGCGAGAGGAGTACCGTCATGACGGCAGCCGTTCATCCAGCCGCTCCGCATGTGCTCCCGAATTTCATCACTGCGCCCGGCGAAACCGACTACCTGATGGTACTGGCCGGCATTATTCTTGTCGGAGCGGTGCTGGGCGTCGGTCTGCTCTTCCTGCGCCTGCACACCTTGCCCGAGCGGATGGCGCACAAGTCGCACAAGCTCCAGTTCGAGGTCGTGGCGGTGCTCGGGCTGCTCGCTCTGTTCACGCATATCCATCTGTTCTGGGTCGCCGGACTTCTGCTCGCCCTGATCGACCTGCCCGATTTTTCAGGAACGTTCGGCCGGATGGCGAGAGCGCTGGAGACGATCGCGGGCAAGGCTCCGGTCGAGAGCGAGCCAGCGGCCGCGCTGGCCGCGGAGGCGGTCGCGGAGTCGGTCCAGGCCCCTGCGGAGAGTCCGCAGGCCGCAGGCGACGAGAGCGCCAAGGGCGAGGAGAAGGGTCATGCTTGAGCTTCTCATCTGTTCCCTGCTGACGATTTTTCCCGATTATCTCTATCGCCGCTATGTGCAGGGCAAGCGCTTCGGCCGCGAGATCACGCTGTTCTCGGTCTGGTTCGAATTGCGCTGGGGCATCGTGACCTGTGCCATGCTGACGGTCGCCCTGATCACAGTGATCTTCTACAACCACCCCTCGACGACGAGCGCGACGGTCTTCTTCCGCACGGTACCGATCATCCCGGAGGTGAATGGTCGGGTCGCCGAGGTGCATGTCGGGGCCAGTCAGGCGGTCGCCAAGGGCGATCTGCTCTTCACGCTGGACAACAAGACCCAGGCCGCGGCGGTCGAGGCGGCGCGCCGCAAGGTCGCCGAGGCGGATGCCGCGCTCGCGGTCGCGAAGGCGGATATCCTTGCCAACGAAGGCAAGATCCAGGAGGCCAAGAGCTCCCTGCAGCAGGCTCTGGACGAGTTGCGGACCAAGACCGACCTGCAGCGCCGCAATGACGGCGTGGTTGCTGCGCGCGAGATCGAGCGGCTCGAGAATATTGTCGCGGGGCGGGAGGCCGCGGTTGCGTCGGTGACGGCCGCGAGAGATGCCGACCAGACCAGGATCGCCTCGCTGCTTCCGGCCCAGCGCGCCAGCGCCGAGGCCGCGCTCGTCCAGGCCGAGGTCGAGTTGCAGAAGACGGTGGTGCGAGCCGGTTTCAATGGCCGGGTGGAGCAGTTCACGCTCCGGGTCGGCGATGTCGTCAACCCGTTCATGCGCCCGGCTGGTGTCATCATCCCGGAGGAGGCGGGCCGGGGGCGGCTCCTGGCCGGGTTCAACCAGATCGAGGCGCAAGTCATGAAAGTCGGCATGGTCGCCGAAGTCACCTGCATCTCGAAACCCTGGGTGATCATCCCGATGGTGGTCACGGGCGTGCAGGACTTCATCGCGGCGGGGCAGGTGAGGAGCGGCGAGCAGCTTCTCGATGCCCAGCAGGTGGTTCGGCCCGGGACGATCCTGACCTTGCTGGAGCCGCTCCACCCGGGTGGGCTCGATGGGGTGACGCCCGGCAGCAGTTGCGTCGCCAATGCCTATAGCAGCAATCACGACGTCATCGCCGACAAGGAAACCGGGACGCTGCGCCGCATCGCGCTCCATGGCGTCGATGCGACCGGGGTGGTCCATGCGGTGCTGCTGCGCATCCAGGCGCTGGTGCTGCCGGTCCAATCCCTCGTCTTCAGCGGACACTGAGGCCAGGAGAAGCCGGCGCACGCGGCGCGGCATCGCACCGCGGGCTATTCCTCGGAGCGGCGGTCGGAAACCCGATCGCGCTCGTAGCGCCTCTCGAGCGGGAACGGCGGCAGCCAGGCTTCGCGCCGCACCGTCCAGAGCTCATAGGTCGGGATCAACTGATCCGGAGCATCGAGCGAGCCCAGATTGACCTCGATCTCGTCTCCGCTGCGCCCGAAGACCGGAGAGCCGCAGCGGGGGCAGAAGAACCGCCCCTCGTAGTCGCGAGCTTCGCCTTCGATCGTCACGGCGTCCTGCGGGAAGATCGCCGACGCATGGAAGAGCGCGCCGTGATGTTTGCGGCAATCAAGGCAATGGCAGATGCCGACGCGACAAGGACGCCCCGACGCCACGATCCTGATATCGCCGCACCGGCACCCGCCCGTGAAACGGTTCATGCCGCATCTCCTCTTCGAGCCCCCGCTGTCGCGCCGATCCCGGATCCCGCCGGGCTTTCGTCGAAGCCGCATCCTCGCGGCGAAGGGTACGCAGATGAAAAAGCCCCGCGTCTTCGGACGCGGGGCTTTCCGAAAAGCCAGGCGTTTTCGTCGTCGCTCAATCGTCGCGGAAGACGCGCTCGTTGCGCTCGTGGCGCTCCTGCGCTTCCAGGGACAGGGTCGCGATCGGACGGGCTTCCAGGCGCTTCAGCGAAATCGGTTCGCCCGTCTCCTCGCAATAGCCGTAGGAGCCGTCATCGATGCGGGCGACGGCCGCGTCGATCTTGGCGATCAGCTTGCGCTGCCGGTCGCGGGCGCGCAACTCGATGGCGCGGTCGGTCTCAGAGGATGCCCGGTCGGCGATGTCCGGGTGGTTCTCGCTCTCGCTTTGCAGGGTGACCAGGGTTTCCTTGGCTTCTCGCAGGATTTCGTCCTTCCAGGCGAGGAGCTTGCCGCGGAAATACTCGCGTTGACGATCGTTCATGAACGGCTCGTCATCGCTCGGTTTGTAATCCGCCTCGAGGATGATCTGCTTCGACATGGGCGCGCTCTCTCATTTGTCGGCTCACGCGCCCATCGGCTGTGCCGCGGGAGGGTGGCCGATTTGGCGCCCTTATAGCGATCCGTTTCAAGCGGAACAATCGCTTCCGTCGCAGCTTCAACGGCTTCGTGAAAAGACAGGTTTCAGAGCCTGTTTTCGATGATTTTTCGCGCTTTTTGCGTCAATCGAGCTTGCGGATGGCCTCGGCGATGTCGGCCTCGACCAGTCGGGCAAGCGGATTGCGGTAGTGACTATGGTCGGAGAACAGGCTGGGGTCGTGCAGTTCGGGCCTGTCGGCGCGCCAATCGACCAGCGCGGTGCGGGGCCGCCGGGCGGCCAGATCGGCGAAAGCCTTGCGGCAGGCTGCATCGGCCGCAGCGTCGCGGCTGCCGGCCTTCGGCAGGGCAGTGGCGTAAACGGGCGGCCGAAGGAGAATCAGCGCCGTTTCCGCCGGCGCTGATTTCATCAGGGCTTCCAGCCCGGTCGCGGCAGGAAAGGGACCATCGACATTGCCGCCGCCGGATTCGCGCGGCTTTTCCAGCCGGGCCAAGATCTCCGGATTGATGCCGCCGCCCTGCCTGCTGTAGCCCGCCTCATAATCCCAGTAACCGTCGGGGCGGGCGCGTTCGGCGTTGCGCGAAATCAGATAGCCGATGCGACGGGGCAGTTCTTCCAGCAGATCGAAGCGCATCAGCCCGCCGATATATTCAGGCAGGCTGCGGCTCAGCAGCCAGAACGGGAAGGGTTTTTCGTTCGGCAGGGCAGGGTTCGCCGTGCACCAGTAAGGGTCGACGCCGACCACGATCGCCTTCGGCGGCATCTGTCGGTGATGGCGCAGGAACCAGTCGATCGTTGCGAAGGTCTCCTTCGGCATGGTCGCGGGCGCGATCAGCGAGACGAAGGGGATGCCGGTCTTCGCGCGCAATTCTTCCGGCGAGATCAACTGGATATGCGAATTGCCGAAGATGGCGCCGGTGAAGCTCGGATCGCGCCCGCGGCTCGCCAGCGCGGTGCGCGGCCCTTGCGGGCGCACGCCTTCCTTGAGCTTCAACGGCGAGCGGCCGGAATCATAGGGGTCGATCAGGAAGGCGGCCGTGAGGAAGGCGGCTGCGATCAGCACCGCCGCGCCCAGGAAGGTGCCGGTGAAGCCCGTCCACTTCGCCGCCCGAGCGGCCTGCTCAGAACTGGAAGTAGATGAACTCATAATTGGCGTCTTCGCCGATCTTCAGCAGGATGATGACGAACAGGAGCCCGCACAGGATCGCGAGCCAGCGGGCCGGCGGCAGCTTCTGGACGAGGTTCCAGGCGGTGGGGCCGATGATGGCGAAGGCGGCGGCCGGCAGCAAAGCGCGCCATTTGAAGCCGGAGCCGATCGGGCCGAGGCCGAACAGCCCCTTGTAGATCGCCAGCGCGGCCTGGAAATTCGTAGCCCGGAACAGGACCCAGCACAGCGCCACGAACAGGAAGGTCAGGAACCAGCCGAGCATCGCCGGCATGGGGAGGTTGGCCCGGCGCCAGAACAGGGCGACGATCAGCGCCAGCCCATGAGCCACGCCCCAGGCGACGAAGGTGAGGCCGGCACCGTGCCACAGCCCGCCGAGCGCCATGGTGGCGAAGAGGGCCCAGATCTGGGTCGGCAGCCCGCTGCGCGAGCCGCCGAGCGGGATGTAGAGATAGTCGCGCAGGAAGCGCGAGAGCGTCATGTGCCAGCGCCGCCAGAAGTCCTGGATCGAGAGCGAGCGATAGGGAGCCTCGAAATTCTGCGGCAGCACGACGCCGAAGAGCAGCGCGAGACCCAGCGCCATGTCGGTATAGCCGGAGAAGTCGAAATAGATCTGGAAGGTAAAGGCGAGCGTCGCCTGCCAGGCTTCCGCCATGCTGATGACCTTGCCGGCGGCCGCCGCCGCGAAAACCGGGTTGGCATACTCGGCCAGTGGATCGCCGATCAGCACCTTCTTGGCGAGGCCGAAGGTCAGCAGCATCAGCCCGCGTGCGACCCGCTCGGCCGCATCGGGGCGCCGATAAGGGCGCTCATCGAGCTGGTGCATGATCTCGCGCCAGCGCACCAGCGGGCCGGCGAGTACCTGCGGAAAGAAGGCGATGTAGAGCGCGTAACGGACGAGATCGTAGCGCGGTGCCTGCCCGCGCCGGAGGTCCGTCAGATACATGATGTGGTGGAAGGTGAAGAAGGAGATGCCGAGCGGCAACGCGATGTCGAGCTTCGGTGCCGGTAATCCGGGAATCATTCCAGCGAGATCGGCGAAGAAGTTGAAGTACTTGAACACCGCGAGGACGGCGAGGTTCAGGACGATGGCGAGCGTGATCAGCGCTCCCGATCTCGTCTTCTGGAAGGCTTCGGCGATCAGCCAGTTCAGTCCGATCGACAATGCCAGCAGCGGCAGGAAGCGCCAGTCCCAATAGCCGTAGAAGGCGAAGGACAGCACGACCAGAACCGGCAGCCGCAGGCTTGGTGCAAAGCGTTCCGCGCCCCAGTGGAGCGCAAGCGCGAGCGGCAGGAAGGCGAGCAGGAAGACGAAGGAGTTGAAGAGCATCGGGCGAGGCTGAGCAAAGGATGGCTGCCGCCTTAGACCATTATGGGTTGCGAGTCATGACGCAGCCGGCCGGTTCGCGTGGGAGGCGGGGCATCGGTGACATGAGTTTTCATCCCACCGTTTCAATCAATCGATTGATTGAAACGGTGGGGAATGCTATGGAGAGGGTATGAAAGCCATTCCCGATAGCGATGCCGGGACGCGCGAGGCGCTGATCCGGGCCGGGCTCGACCTGTTCGGGCGGCACGGCTTCGAAGCGAGCTCGATCCGCGAGATCGCTCAAGCGGCGGGCGTCAACAGCGCCGGGATCGCTTATCATTTCGGCGGCAAGGACGGTTTGCGCCAGGCCTGTGCCGAGGCCATCGTCGCCACGATGAAGCAGCGGGTTTTCGGCGCCGCCGCCGTAATGCCGCCGCTCGACGGGCTCGCGCCGGAGGCGGCCGTCGAGCTGCTGCTCGCCATCGTCGGCCGGGTCACCGCCTTCGCCGCGCAGGCGCCGGAGAGCGAGATCATCGCCCGCTTCGTCACCCGCGAGATGATGGAACCGACCTCGGCCTTCGAGACGCTCTACGAGGGGCTGGTCGGTCCGGTCCATGGCCAGCTCTGCAGGCTCTGGGCCGTTGCGACCGGGATGGTGGCCGAGGCGCAGGAGACCAAGCTCGCGGTCTTCGCGACGATCGGGCAGGTCATCTATTTCCGACTGGCCCGGCCGGCCGTGATGCGGCGCATGGGTTGGAGCGTCATCGATCCAGCCCAGAGCGAGGCGATCGCCGACGTCATCCGCGCCAATCTCCGGGCGAGCATCGCCAGCATGCGGGAGAACAGGTCATGATCCTCGGCTTCCTCTGTTCCTTCGGGCTGATCGCAGCGAGTTTCTCGGCCTGCGGCGGTGATACGATCCGGATCGCCGGTTATGTCGAGGGGGAATACGTCCGGCTCGGGCCGATCGATACGGCCCGGATCGAGCGCATCGATGTCCGGCGGGGCGAGCGTGTCGAGGCCGGGAAGGGCGTCGCAGCGCTCGAAACGACGGATGCGGAGAACGCAGTCCGGGAGAGCGAGGCGCGGCTGGTGCAGGCGCAGGCGCAGCTCGACAACCTGCGCAGCGGCAAGCGGCCGGAAGAGATCGCGGTGATCGAGGCCAATCTGGCCTCGGCCAAGGCGCAGCAGCGCGAGGCCGAACGGGCTCTCGATCGTCGGCAGGACCTGCTGCGGCGCGGCGTCTCGACCCAGGCCGATTTCGACCAGGCGGAAACGGCGCGCGATGTCGCCGCCGCAAGCGTCCGCCAGAATGCAGCCAATCTTGATGTCGCACGTCTGCCGGCGCGGCCGGACGAGATCAAGGCGAGCGAGAATGCGGTCGAGCAGGCCAAGGCGGCTCTGGCGCAGGCGCGCTGGCGGCTATCGCAGCGCCAGCTCTTCGCGCCCTCGGCCGGGCGGATCAGCGACGTGCTGCGCCGGGTCGGCGA
>WPCJ01074551.1_pt1 | contig 12758 bp, 10 predicted proteins | sample 5399831 | NCBI WGS metagenome assembly WPCJ01 (sample SAMN12869470, study PRJNA574797) | sludge metagenome | isolation source: wastewater treatment of pH10 | place: China:Beijing | collected 2019-05-20 | reverse complement strand
CGCATGGGCTTCGAGCTTGCGGCGCCATTTGCTCCAGTCGGCCGACACGCGCGGGGTGATGATGAAGCCATTCTCGGCGGCATCGATCGCCGCAGCGAACACCTCGGCCAGCGGCTTCGAGCCATGATCCTTGCTCAGCGTGCACCAGGCATCGATGGCGCCGGGGACGGTGACGGTCTCGACGCAGGTCTCCGGAATGTCGCGAGCGCCGCTGTTGGCATATTTCTCGGAATCGATCTTGGCCGGGGTGCGGCCGGAACCGTTCAACGCGATCGGCGCACCGCCCTTGGGCGAATAGAGCGCGAAACAGTCGCCGCCGATGCCGGTCATGGCCGGATCGACCACGCATTGGACGGCCACCGCGGCCAGCGCCGCATCGATGGCATTACCGCCGGACTTCAGCATCTCCACCGCGGCAAGCGTCGCCAGCGGGTGCGAGGTTGCGGCCATCCCGTGCTCGGCAACGGCGACGGAACGGGCAACGGCCATGAAGTCACGCATGAGGGGTCCTCGTAGGGTTGGTGGCATACCAGCAATCTCCGCCCCCAATACATCCGGCGTGACCATTTGTGAATGCGGGGTGACGAACAAATCTCGGACACCGGTTGCATCGCAAAGCAGCATTCCCGCCGACCGTGAAAGCACGGTCAGGGGGCGGCGCGATCCGATCGATTTAGCCCAAGGACTCGTTCAAACGACGCAGCGTCGCTTCGCGTGCCGCACGGTACTGATCGCGCGTGCGCGCAACCAGAACCTCAACCGGCTCGATGGCGTGGACACCGGACACTGAATGCCCCGCGCTCCAGGTATCGCGCCAGCGCTTCACGCCGGAAGTACCGTTGCGCCCATAAAGCGCGTCGGCACGCTCTTTGGTCATGTCGGTCGGCAGGTTCTTCGGATCGAGGCCGGCGGCAATGATGGAGGGAACCAGCGTATTGGTCTCGAGCCCGGTGAAAGCGCGCGACAGCAGGATGTCGTCGAGTTCGGACGACACCAGCATCGCCTTGTAGTCCGGCTCCGCCATGCTCTCGGTCGTAGCGATGAACTTGGTGCCCATATAGCTGAGATCGCAGCCGAGCACTTCGGCGGCAAACACCGCCTCGCCGTCCGGCACACCACCGGCCAGCACGATCGGCCCGTCCCAGAACGCGCGCACCGCACGGGTGAAGGCAAACCCGTTGACCCAGCCGGTCTGTCCGCCTGCCCCCGCGGTGAGCAGGATCAGCCCGTCGACGCCTGCCGCGATCGCCTTCTTGGCGTGGCGGATCGACGCGACATCGGCGAACACCTTGCAGCCGGCCTGGTGCAGCGGAGGCACCACCGCATCGGGCGAACCGACGCTGGTGATCACCATCTCGCAGCCCTGGCGGATCACCGCGGCGACATCCGCCTGCAACGTCTCGCGGCGGATGATCAGGTTCGGACAGAACGGCGCATCTTCCGGTCCCAGCGCATCGGCGATGCGTGCCAGCCATTCGGCGAATTCGGCATCGCTGCGACAATTCGCAGTGGGGAACGCGCCGATCACGCCAGCCTTGCAGGCCGCGATGACGAGATCGGGTCCCGACACGCGAAACATCGGCGCCGCAATCAGCGGCACCGATAGACGCGGGCGCACCTTCTCGGCGAACCAGGCCGCTGCGGCGTTGCCGGGACGATCCGCCATCAGGCGGCGACCGCCTGCTGCACGGCGATCTGCTTGCCGCCGAAATCGGCGATCGCCCGCGCATATTCGTCGCGCAGGCGCTCGACCACGGTCGCCACGGCCGGAGCATCCTTGATCGATCCGAGACCCTGCCCCGCACCCCAGATGTCCTTCCAGGCCTTCGCCTTGGTGTTGCCGCCGGAGCCGAAATTCATCTTCGACTTGTCGGAGACCGGCAGATTGGCCGGATCGAGTCCGGCTGCGGTCAGCGACGGCGCCAGATAGTTGCCGTGAACGCCGGTGATCAGATTGGTGTAGACGATATCGCCCGCCGCATAATCGATCAGCGACTGCTTGTAGCCCTCGACCGCATTGGCTTCCTGCGTGGCGATGAAGCGCGTGCCCATATAGGCCATGTCGGCGCCCATCATCTGCGCGGCGGCGATGCCGTAACCATCGGCGATGGAGCCGGACAACAGGATCGTGCCCGAGAACCACTGGCGGACTTCACGGAGCAACGCAAAGGGCGACAGCGTGCCGGCATGGCCGCCCGCGCCGGCGCAAACGAGAATGAGACCATCGACGCCCATCTCGGCCGCCTTGCGCGCATGACGGATGGTGGTGACATCGTGAAACACCTTGCCGCCATAGGAATGCGCGGCATCGACGACCGACTGCGGCAGCTGCAGGCTGGTGATGATCGCTGGCACCTTGTGCTTCACGCAGATCTCCATGTCCGCCTGCAGGCGATCATTGGACGGATGGCAGATCTGATTCACCGCATAAGGCGCGACCGGCAGATGTGGGTTCTTGGCAGCGTATTCGCCGAGTTCGCTCTCGATGCGGGTCAGCCATTCGCCGAGGAACGAGACGGGGCGTGCATTGAGCGCCGGGAACGAGCCGACAACGCCGGCCTTGCACTGGGCGATGACAAGTTCCGGCCCGGATACGAGAAACAGCGGCGAGCCCATCACAGGCACGGAGAGGCGATTCTGAAAGATCGACGGCAAAGACATGTGGTTTCCATCCGGGTTTTGATTGGGACGGATGATAGCGGGAAATAGGGGATCAGGGATGCTCAGATATGGAGAAGCTATCCGCCAGATTTGGAGTTAGATGAGCGAGCCTCAAAAGAAGTTTCCCCTCTCCCGCGAGCGGGAGAGGGAGCAGACCGAGCTACCCTAGCAACCTCGCCTGATCCTTCTTCGCCTGTTCCGCGATGAAATCCAGAACCGCCCGGATCTGCGGCGCATCCACCAGATCGGGATGCGACAGCATCCAGATCTCCGTGGAGCTGCGCAGCTTCTCAGGCAGCACGCGCACCAGCGACTTGTCGATGTCGCCGGAAATACACATCAACGGCGCGAAACCTAGCCCGGCGCGCGCCGCCGCCATCAGATCCGTATTCGACGAACATTGCAGCACACGGCGCGAATGGCGCGAGACGCTCTCGAACCACTCCATCAAAGGCCCCTCACCGACCAGGCCGATGGAGCTGTGGCCTTCCCATTCCTCGCGCGTCTTCGGCAGCCCGTGCGCACGTGCATAGGCCTTTGAGGCATACACACCCACGCCAAGACGCCCCACCTTGCGGCCCACCAGATTTTCGTTCCCCGGCCCATAGAGCCGCAGCACGATGTCCGCCTCGCGCCGCCGCACCGAGGCCGGCCAGCCATCGACGCGAATTTCCAGCATGATATCGGGATAACGGCGGTTGAACTCGGCGATGGCGCCCATCAGCCACGGGCCGGACAGCACCTCGGTGATCGACAGCCGGACATTGCCGACCGGTTTCTCGCGGATTTCGGCGATCACGGATTCGATCCGCACCGCTTCGAGCCGCATATTCTCGAGCTGCTCACTGAGCCGCTCACCCGCGGGCGTCAGCGAATAACCTTCAAGCGAGCGGGCGATCAGCCGGACGCCGGTAATCGCCTCAAGCTCGGCGAGCCGCCGGCTCACCGTCTGCGCGCTGACTTTCAGCAGCGCGCCGGCGCGCGTCAGGCTCGCTTCCCCCGCGATGACGGAGAAGGTGCGCAGCAGATCCCAGTCCAGCCCCTGCATGTCTCATCCCGAAATAATCTGTTCGGGATGATGTACACGCTCGCGCATGATCCCGAAAAGTGGATACCGGTTTGCGGACAAGATCATGCGCCAAACAACAGTCCGCGTCACTCCGCAGGCGTTGCCGCCGGATGGGCGCCCTGCGTGCTCGGCGCCTTCGATCCGCCCGGGAAGATCTTGCGGACCAGCACATAGAGCACCGGCACGAAGAACACGCCGAGCACCGTGGCCGTCACCATGCCGCCGGCCACGCCGATGCCGATGGCGTTCTGGCTCGCGGAGCCGGCGCCGGTGGCCAGCGCCAAAGGCAGCACGCCGAGCACGAAGGCCATCGAGGTCATCAGGAGCGGCCGCAGACGCTGTCGCGCGGCATGGAGCGTCGCCTCGATCAGCGACAGCCCCTTCTGCTGCTGCTCGATGGCGAATTCCACGATCAGGATCGCGTTCTTCGCCGACAGACCGATGGTCGTGAGCAGGCCGACCTGGAAATAGACGTCGTTGTTCTGGCCAAACAAGGTCGCCGCGCCGAGCGCGCCGAGGATACCGATCGGCACCGACAGCATCACCGCGAATGGGATCGACCAGCTCTCATACAGCGCCGCGAGGCTGAGGAACACGATCAGCACCGAGATGGCGTAGAGATACAGCGTCTGGCTGCCGGTGAGCCGTTCCTGGAACGACAGGCCCGTCCATTCATGCGTATAGCCGGCCGGCAGTTTCTTCATCTGCTCATCCACCGCCAACATCGCGGTGCCCGAGCTCGTGCCTGGCGCCGCCTGTCCCTGGATCTGCACGGCCGCGACGCCATTATAGCGTTCGAGGCGCGGCGAGCCGTAGCTCCAGCGACTGGTGGCGAAGGCCGAGAATGGCACCATCGAGCCCTGGTTGTTGCGCACATACCATTTGCCGATGTCGTTGGTGTCCATGCGGAAGGCGGCATCACCCTGCACATAGACTTGCTTGACGCGGCCGCGATCGATGAAGTCGTTCACATACGAGCCGCCCCATGCCGCCGACAGCGTGGTGTTGAGATCGCTGAGATTAACGCCGAGGGCGGTCGCCTTGGCCTGATCGATGTCGAGATTGAATTGCGGTGTGTCGTCCTGCCCGTTCGGCCGCGCCTGCGCGACCCGCGGATCGCCGTTGAGCGCGCCGAGGAGCTGATTGCGCGTCTTCAGCAACTCTTCATGGCCGGCATTGCCGCTATCCTGCAGATAGAAGTCGAACCCCGCCGCATTGCCGAACCCCGGCAGCGACGGCGGCAGCACCGCAAAAGCCATCGCATCGCGTATCTTCGAGAACGCCCCCATCGCGCGCCGCACCACCGCCTGCGCGGATTTCTCGTGATCCTCACGCTCGGCGAACGGCTTCAGGCTGACGAAAGCGAGGCCGACGTTCTGGCCCTGGCCGGCGAAGGAGAAGCCACGCACGGCGAACACGCCCTGCACAGCGTCCTTCTCGTTCTCCATATACTGCTTCTCGACCTGCTGGATGACGTCGAGCGTACGGCCCGCGGTGGCGCCCACCGGGAGCTGCACCAGCGTGATGATCGTGCCCTGATCCTCGTCCGGCAGGAACGACGACGGCAGCCGCACGAACAGGAACACCATGCCGACGACGACGGCGACGAAAGCGAGCAGCGCGCCGGCCGGGCGCTTGACGAGGCTACCCGTGGTGCTCTGATAGCCGCCCGAGGCGCGATCGAAATTGCGGTTGAACCAGCCGAAGAAGCCGCGCTTCTCGTGATGGCCTTTCTCCGGCTTCTTCAGGATCGTCGCGCAGAGCGCCGGCGTCAGGATCAGCGCCACCAGCACCGACAGCACCATCGCCGAGACGATGGTCAGCGCGAATTGCCGGTAGATGATGCCCACCGAGCCGGAGAAGAACGCCATCGGGATGAACACCGCCGACAGCACCACGCCGATACCCACCAGCGCGCCGGTGATCTAGTTCATCGACTTCTCGGTTGCCTCGCGCGGCGACAGGCCTTCTTCCTCCATCACGCGCTCGACATTCTCGACCACGACGATGGCGTCGTCGACGAGCAGGCCGATCGCCAGCACCATGGCGAACATGGTCAGCGTATTGATCGAATATCCCGCAATCGACAGCACGCCGAAGGTGCCGAGCAGCACCACCGGCACCGCGATGGTCGGAATGATCGTTGCGCGCCAGCTCTGCAGGAACAGGAACATCACCAGGAAGACCAGCACCACCGCCTCGAACAGCGTGTGCACGACCTTCTCGATCGACAGTTTCACGAACGGCGTGGTGTCGTAGGGATAGATCACCTTCAGCCCCGGCGGCATGTTGGCCGTGAGCTGGTTGATGCGCGTCTTCACGCCTTCCGAAGTCGCCACCGCATTGGCGCCGGTGGCAAGGCTGATGCCCATGCCGGCCGCGGGCTTGGCGTTATAGCGCGCCACCGCGTCATAGCTCTTGGAGCCGAGCTCGACCCGCGCGACATCCTTGATGCGCACGGTCTGGCCCGAGATCGAGGTGCGCAGGATGATGTCCTGGAACTGCTCGATGGTCTGCAGGCGGCTTTGCGAGGTAATGGTCGCATTGAGCTGCTGGCCGTCCACCGCCGGCAATCCGCCGAGCTGGCCCGCGGTCACCTGCGTGTTCTGCGCCTGGATCGCCTGGGTGACGTCGCTCGGCATCAGGTTGTATTTCGCGAGCTTGTCGGCATCGAGCCAGATACGCATGGCATATTCGGCGCCGAACAGCTGCACCTGGCCGACGCCGGAGACGCGACTGATCGGCTCGTTGATGGTGCTGGCCACATAGTCGGCGATGTCGCTCGCATTCATCGAGCCGTCTTCGGAGACGAAGCCGAGCACCATCAGGAAGCTCGACGACGACTTGACGACGCGGATGCCCTGCTGCTGCACGACCTGCGGCAGCAGCGGCATGGCGAGCTGCAGCTTGTTCTGCACCTGCACCTGCGCGATGTCGGCGTTCGCCTCATTGGTGAAGGTGATGGAGATCTGCACCACGCCGGTCGAGGTCGAATAGGACGACATGTATTGCAGATAGTCGACGCCGGTCATGTTCTGCTCAATGACCTTCGTCACTGAGTTCTCGGCCGTCGTCGCATTCGCGCCCGGATAGTTCGCGGTGATGGTGATCACCGTCGGCGCGATCTGCGGATACTGGGCGATCGGCAGCTTGAGGATCGCCAGGAGGCCACCGAACATGATCAGGATCGCGAGGACCCAGGCGAAGATCGGCCGCTTGATGAAGAAATGCGACATGATCGATCAGTCCTTGCGCGTCTCGCCGACGCCGGCCGCATTGGCTTCCTTGCCCGGCACCTTGGTGAGGCCGGTCTTGGGATCGACGGTGACGTCGATCGTCTTGGCAACCTGACCCGGCTTGGCCTTCTGCAACCCGTCGAGAATGACGCGGTCACCCTCCTTCGCGCCGTCGTCGACCAGCCAGTTCGGCCCGATCGCCTGCGCCACCTTGAGCACGCGCTGCTCCACCTTGCCGTCCTTGTCGACGAACATGGCGATCGCCTCGCCGCGCGGATTGCGCGACACCGCGCGCTGCGGGATCAGAATCGCCTTCGGATCGACGCCGGCGATGACCCTCGCGCGCACATACATGCCCGGCAGCAGGGTGCGTTCGGGATTGGCGAAGATCGCGCGCGTCGACACCGAACCCGTGGTCTCGTTGACGCTGGAATCGGTGAAGCCGAACTTGCCCTTCTGCGGATGCGTCTTGCCGTTTTCGAGCATCAGCTCGATCTCGACGCCGCCCGCCGGGCGTTTCAGCCGCCCACCCGCGATTTCATTGCGAATACGCTCCATCTCGGATGTCGCCTGGTCGAGATCGACATAGACGGGGTCGAGCTGCTGGATCGTGGTCATGGCATTGGCCTGGCTCGCCGTCACCAGCGCGCCCGGCGTGATCATCGACTTGCCGATGCGGCCCGAGATCGGCGCAAGCACCTTGGTGCGATCGAGCGCGATCGCAGCAGTGTCGCGATTGGCCTCCGCCGACTTCAGATCGGCTTCGCCCTGCTTGAAGGAGGCCATGGCGCTATCGACATCCTGCTGGCTCGCAGCGTTGGTCTTGAGCAGTTGCGCCTTGCGCTCGGCAACCAGCCGTACCAGCGAAAGATTGGCCTGCGCCTTCAACACCGCGGCCTCGGCGCTTTCGAGCGCGGCCTGATACTGCACGGGATCGATCTGGTAGAGCAGCTCGCCTTCCTTGACCTCGGCGCCTTCGGTGAAGACGCGCTTCTGCAGGATGCCGGTCACCTGCGGCCGCACTTCGGAGACCTGATGGGCCACGACACGTCCCGGCAGCGTGGTGGAGACGACAGCCTCCTGCGGCTTCAGCGTCATCACGCCGACTTCCGGCGGAGGCGGCGCCTTCGCTTCCGATGCAGGCTTGCCGCATCCCGCCAGCGCGAGCAAACCGATCAGGAGCAGCGGACGACCAATTCCAGATGCCATTACCATCACCGATGCAAAAACGGCGCACGACATCCGCACGATGAGCGAATGAGGTGGCCGTGGGAAATTTTTGGAAACTCTCTGGTTTCCTCTCAGGAAACTTGCTAGTTTCCTTCCGGGAAGTCAAGCACCCGGCGGAACGGGCCGCTCAAGCGTTCGTGAAGCGGCGGATATAACGGGATGAATGTTGAATGGTTTCAATGTCGGGCGCGCGAAAGCCGCGAGGGAACACTTTGTCGCAGCGACATGACTTGTCGCAGCAATATGGCCCGCGCGTGGCGACTCCCGAACCAGCGATCAATCCCTCGGCCGAACGGATCGCGCATCTCCTTGCCGTCGCCAAGACCACTTTCGGCGAAAAGGGTTTTGCCGCGACCACGATGGACGACATCGCCAGCGCTGCCGGCATGTCGAAGAAGACGCTCTACAAGCTGTTCGACAGCAAGAGTGACCTGTTCCGCGCCATGCTGACCAGGAACCTGCAGCGTTTCGACTTCTCCGCGGCCGCATCCAGCCAGGAATCCGCCATTGTCGAACTGCGCCGCGCGCTGCGTTACATCGCCGACATCGTGTTCACGCCCGAGGAAATCGCCCTGCACCGCCTGCTGATTGCGGAGCGCAAGCAGTCCCCCGCTCTCGCCGCCATCTTTACCGATGTCATCTTCAACAGCGGCGCCGATGGCATTGTCGGCTGCGTCAAGCGCGCCCGGCTGCGTCCGCAACTCGCCGATGTCCCAGTCAAGACCGTCGCCGACATGATGCTCGGCGCGGTGTTCAGCAACGATCATTTCCGCCTGATGGTGGACGATGGCTACAGCGTCAATCGCCGCGCGCTGCACAAGCGGATCGACGCGGCGATCGCGACGTTTTGCGAGGAATCGTAATTGGTCACTCCGCCCTCATCCTGAGGAGCGGCCACCGGCCGCGTCTCGAAGGATGACGGTATTTCTGCGTCGGGGCCAGCTCATGGTTCGAGACGGCGCTCCGCGCCTCCTTATCATGAGGGTCTGGGACGCCCCATCCCCGCCGCAATTTCTTAACCGATTGCTCACCATGGCCGGTCACACTGCGCCATCGCGCAGCATGCCGCTGCACGGGACCGGACGGGCATGCCATGTTCCAGACATTCCTGCGTTCACGCGCCCAGACCTATCTGCGCAGCATCGTCGGCGAACGCGAGTTCCGCGCCCGCTCGCCGGAGCGCGACGCCGAGACCGACCGCGAACGCATGGATGCCGTGATCGGCGCCATCGACCAGGCGCTGTCCAGCGCCGAGGCCGAACATGCCGGTCTCACCAAGCGCGTCGATGACGTGCTGGCCCGCGCCGCCGTCACGGCTGGCAATGGCGACGACGAATATCTGACCCGCGAAAGCCTCGACAGCCACCATCTCGATCTGTTTGAGACCGAGATCAAGAACGGCCAGCGCCGCATCCGCGAACTCACCGGCAGCATCGCAGACTTCAGGTTTCTGAAGAGCGCCTTCCTGTCACGTTTTCCGGACTACACGCCACAGCCGAAGGCGGATGCGTAGACGCAGAAGCCGTAGGGCGGATCAGGCGAAGCCGTAATCCGCCGTTCTTCGTCCCAGGTACTCGGCCGGCGGATTACGCTTCGCTAATCCGCCCTACGGCGCGACCTCATCCCTGCGCCCTGCGATCGCCTTCGTCCGCCGCGCGCGCATCGTCCTGCGTATCGCTCCAGCGCCGCCTGAAATTGCTTCCGTCCGGCGCCGGTCCGCGATTGCGCCGCCGCTCGCCGGTGAAATTCTTCATGTTGTCGTTCACGAAACCCATCAGTTCGGAGCGGAAACGCTCGGCCGAGAATTTCTGCGCGTGGGCGCGGCACACGTCGCGCGAAAATTCATGCTCGCGCGCGATGAAGGCGCGGACGCATTCGGCAATGGCCTCCGGCTCATTGACATCGAAGAACATGCCGGTGCGCAGTTCTGGCGCGGCCGACACTGTCTCGCGCGCGCCGCCACGGCCCAGCGCCAGCACCGGCGCGCCTTCGGACTGCGCCTCGACGACGATGATGCCAAAGTCCTCTTCCGCCGCGAACACGAAGGCCCGTGCTGTCGCCATCAATTCGCGCAGACGTTCATCGCTGACAAAGCCGGCAAAGGTCACGTTGGGCCCCGCCAACGCCTTCAGGCGCTCGGCTTCGGGTCCATCCCCGGCCACGACCAGCTTCTGGTCGGGCATGCTGTTGAAGGCCTCGATCACAGCCTCGATGCGCTTGTAGGGTACCAGCCGGCTCGCGGCGAGGAAGTGGTCGCCGACAGGCAGGTCCTTCGACAGCGACGACATGGTGACCGGCGGATAGATCACCCGGGCATCACGGCCATAGACCTTCTTGATGCGCTTGGCGACAAAATTGGAATTGGCCATCATGGCGTCCGGCCCGTGCGCCGTGCGGGTGTCCCAGATGCGGATACGGTGCAGCAGGGCGCGCGCCAGCGCGCTCTTGATGCCGGCGGTGTAGCCGCCTTCATTGAGATATTCGTGCTGAAGATCCCAGGCATAGCGCATCGGCGAATGCACATAGGACACGTGCAACTGATTGGGCCCGGTGATGACCCCCTTGGCGACGGCGTAGCTCGACGAGATCACCAGATCGTAGCCCGACAGGTCGAACTGCTCGATGGCGATCGGCATCAGCGGCAGATAGGCGCGGTGTTTGGTCTTGATGAAAGGCATGCGCTGCAGGAAGCTGGTGCGCGCCTTCTTGAAGCCGATCTTCTCGCGATCCTCGGGCGACAGCGCATCGAACAGCGTGAACACATCCGCATTCGGATAGCACCGCAGGATCTCGCGCAGCACCTGTTCGGCGCCGCCCAGCGTGTAGAGCCAATCATGTACGACAGCGACGCGCATTGAACCTCGAATCGGATCGTGACCGGTGCGACTGGCCTCTTAAATAGACCAATGACGATGTTCTACAATCGAGCCGCTACAACTTGCGTTAATTCGACCGCGACCAATTCGTAAAATTTGAGTAACCTTTTCCGCAGCCGGCATACAAATGCGCAGGAGAACCCCACTGATTGCCCGGCGATACGTATCCGCGTCCGCGCATGCGGTCGTTATGCACCTGATTTCCGCAGGATTGACCGCACTTCCGCACTATTAAGGTAACCCGAGGTTTTGCCGATGATGACGCTGCGACAGGTGGAAGTGATCCGTGCCGTGATGGTGACGGGCACCATCGGGGGCGCCGCAAAATTGCTGAATGTGTCTGCCCCGGGGATCAGCCGCCTGGTGAAATACACGGAAAAGTCGCTCGGCATCCGCTTCTTCCAGCGCCAGAACGGCCGCTATTTCCCCACGCCGGAAGCCCAGAGCATCTTCGAGCAGATCAACGGCGTCTACAAGAAGGTGGACGACCTCACGGAGATCATCTCCAAGATCGGCCAGGGCACCTTCTCGGAACTCCGCATCGGCTCGGTGCCGTCGATCTCGCAGGTGATGGTGCCGCGCGCCATCGAGCAGGTGCGGCGGCGCTATCCCGACCTGCGCATCGACATCAACATTCTCAAGCTCGAGGAAGCCATCGACTATCTCTTGCTCGATCGCGGCGACTGCGTCGCCATGAGCTACCGGCTCGAGCATCCCGGGCTCGACTTCCTGCCGCTGGCCTCCGGCGAACTGTTCTGCATCGTTCCGGAGGGCCACGAGCTCGCCGGCCGCCAGCAGGTCTCGGCCAGGGAGATCATCAAATATCCGCTGATCGGCATCGATCCGAACGATCCCTATGGTCGCATCATGGCCGAGATCTTCGCTCGAAATAAACTCAAATACGACATCACCATCCGCGCCCGCTTCGGCACCACGGTGTGCGCGCTGGTCAAGGCCGGGCTCGGCATTGCCGTCATCGACCAGTTCACCGTTGCCCATGGCGGCTATCCCGGCGTGCACATCATCCGCATCGCCGAACCCACCGTGTTCAATGCCTATATCGCGGTGAAACGCGGGGCGCCGCTTTCGCTCCATATCGAGCATTTCATTGCCTGCCTGCGCGCCGAGATGCAGGCGGTGAACCCCGGCGCCAATGCCGCCGGCAAGGCTGTTTCCCGGTCCCGGAAGAAAATAACATAATGTTATGTTTGTTGGATAACAGGGTAATTGTGTTAGAGGCCGCCGGCGCTATCCTCTGCCCGGTTGTCCTGTCAACACGATGCTCGCCGAGAGCCTTACCAGCAAGACTTTTGCCGCCATGACCGTTTCAGTCCCGTCCGCCCGCTTCCTCACCGGCCTGCTCGGCGCACCGATCGCGCATTCGGCGTCGCCGGCGATGCATGAGCGCGCAGCCGAGGCGATGGGGGCGCGCTGCCACTATCAGCTCATCGAGATCGCCGGCGCGGATCGCAACGAGCTGCGCGGCATCCTCGATGGCGTGCGCAAGCTCGGCTTTGCCGGCGTCAATGTCACCTTCCCCTACAAGGAAGCCGTGGTCGATCTGCTCGACGACCTCTCGTCCGGCGCCCGCGCCATCGGCGCGGTGAACACCGTCGTGGTGCGCGGCGGCCGGCTGACCGGCCACAACACCGATACGTCCGGCTTCGCCCGCGCGGCGCGGGATTT
>WPCJ01221169.1_pt1 | contig 12808 bp, 15 predicted proteins | sample 5399831 | NCBI WGS metagenome assembly WPCJ01 (sample SAMN12869470, study PRJNA574797) | sludge metagenome | isolation source: wastewater treatment of pH10 | place: China:Beijing | collected 2019-05-20 | reverse complement strand
TAAAAGAAGACTGCATGCAGGATGATACTTTTTGGAAAATGGGTACCTTTGAAAGCGACCGTCATTCGCATTCGCCTCACTCAATTATGCGCACTGACGCTCACATAGCTCAGCAGAAGTGAAAATTTTGCGACACAGCCGTATAAACGTGCTTAGAAGCGCCCAAACGAATCCTGGGCCGTTCACGTTGTTTGAGAAACCCCACGACCACGTCCAGACAAAGAATATTAAATGGACGGCAGCTATAAATCCCATTGCGGCAAGAAAACGCTTAATTGCCATGCCCTTTGTCATGATGACATCTCCCCTTAAATTTGAACTATAAAGAAGGATAGTTCAAGTTATTGTCTAACATCCTCTCACGTCGGCGGAATCGAGGCAAACTATTGCAGATAAGGCGTGCTAATTCGGCGCGGACATTTTTCGATCACTGTTCCACTGCTGCTAAGAAGGGTGCCTATATCACGGTGGCTCGACCGCCCGTTTTCGTGAACAACTTCGAACAGCCTCGGGTGAAGCCAACCTCCTTCAAGGCGGACAGCCACGAGATGTTTGTCCTGGAAATGATCGCATCCATTGACACGCAGGTCCAAAACGAACGCACAAACACCCTGAACAGGCAGGAGGGTCGCAAGGGCGGTCGTCCTCCGGCACTGAGCGAAGAAAAGGTCGCTCGAATGAAGCAGATGTTCAAGGATGGGGCGACACAACAACAGATCAGCGCCGAATTCAGAATTTCTCAGGCTACGGTTTCCCGTTATTTCAACGAAATCAACCTCGGCAAAGGACGTGCCCCCTCCTCCCCGTATCGGCAGGATCCGAGTGTCGTTCGCCAGAAGAGAAGAGAGTACGAACGCAAGCGTCGTCAACGCCTTAAGGAATAGCAAGCAGTCGAGGCTGGTCAAAGCTAATCTGAAGTGCTATGTATGACAAAACGATAATTTGTCATCCAAAGGAAACGGCAAGGTTATGAAACAGGAAAAGGTGGCGACTGATCAGGTTCGGCACGTCCTGGCGGCGGCTGAGAAGACTGGCCTGATCGCTGGCGACAAGAACGACCGGATCTCTGCTCGCGTGAACCATCGCCTTCTGGAGCAGGCAAAGAGGCGCACGGGCATCAAGTCGAGCACGGCGCTCGTCGAGTTCGCCCTCGCATCAATCGCGCTCGAAGACCCCTTCCCCGAGGTTTTCAAGAAGATCAAGGGCACCGTCGACCCCGATATCAAATTGGGGTTCTGATGCCGTCATTCGATATCGCCGGGGCCAAGCGATGGCTCCGGTCTTTCCCTTCCGGCAACATCTCCAGACGACCAGACAGCAAACTCCCCTTCTTCGATGGCAACAACCTGGCATCGCAAGGGCTGCTGCTCGACACCTGCGTCTACATCGATCAGATGCAGGGAAAGCTCCCTGACGAAATCGAGGAGTTCCTCTCGAAGCGACACAGCTATCATTCATCAGTCGCGGTTCAGGAGCTGGCGCACAGCATGGGTGCGCTCGATCCCAACGATCCAAGGACAGCTCACGTACAAAAGGTGATTTCTGACACCATCGAGAGCATGACCGAGCACCGGACGTCGGTTCCGGATATAGACGTCCTAGGCCGAGCCGCGATCCTGAATGGCGTGATCTGCAGACTCCAGCACTACAGCGACGACCAGAAGCGCAAATGCCTTCAGGACTGCACGCTATTCCTACAGGGCCTGAAGGGCGGGTTCGTGATCCTAACCAGGAACGTCAAGGACTTTGATATGTGCCTTCAGCTCGTTCCAGCGGGACGCGTCCTCTTTTATCGCGTGTGAAGTCGATCTCAGGGGAATGAAAATAAAGTGGGGACTATCCAGCAAGGCCGTCAATGAAGGTGCCATTTGCAGGATGATAAGAGCCATATATCGCTGCAGAAATGGCCTTTGCTTCGCTTTCAGAACCTTGCGAACCGACATCAGATTTGTCACGTCCGTAACCGAAGCCAATGCCTGCAACGAAGGATTTCGAAAAACGATAATCAACCCCGCCCGAAACGCCCATAGTCGTCGAAGAGATAGCGGTATCGTCGGAATTGAAGTCACCGAAATTCACATATCCACCGGACCAAAAAGCGATCTTGTTATTAGTGGTGGTAGGCATCCCTGTTCCGCCACGCTCTTTGAGCAATAATCCGGATGACTTATCGACCTGATAGAACGGGTCAGATTCGTTCTGTCTGTCGTTTTTCTCCGATGCAAAACCCAGCCGGACGCCGCCAAGATCGTTTTGCCTCGCCCCCTCGCCTTCGTTGTGCAGTTTTTCCATCCGACGGGCGAAGTTGCTAATCTGATCACGGGCCATACGTCGCGTCGATTGAACTTGTGCCGTCAGAAGGCCGATCACTTCCTGATCCCTGGCTATGGGCTGTGTCGCAAATTTTTCACTTTTGGTGATCTATGTCATTATCAGTACGGGAAACTGCATGAGGTCTTAGCGGGTGACAGTGGATTTCAAGGGAGCTCATTTCCCCACAAGTGTCATTCTTTATGCTGTGTTCTTTTATGTCCGTTATCCAGTTTCCTATCGCGATCTTCAGGAAATCATGGCTGAACGTGGTGTCGATGTTGACCATGCAACACTGAACCGATGGATTGTACGATATTCTCCACAGATTGCAGAGCAGGCACAGAAACGTAAGCGTTTAACTCTTGGCTCATGGCGTATTGACGAGACTTATATAAAGGTCAAAGGGAAATGGACCTATCTGTATAGGGCTGTTGATCGTGACGGCCAAACCTTGGAATTTATGCTCTCTGAGCGCCGAAATCTTAGTGCGGCAAGGCGTTTCTTTAAAAAAGCCATCGCAAGCAATGGTGTTCCGCACAAGGTTGTCATTGATAAAAGCGGGGCTAACCTGGCCGGTGCACAGGCTGCAAACACGATCCTGAAAATCACTGGTGTCGGCATGATGTTTGAAATTCTTCAGGTGAAATATCTCAACAATATTCTTGAGCAAGACCATCGGTTCATCAAGAAGATCACCAAGCCAATGATGGGCTTCAAGGCGTTTCACAGCGCATCAGCGACAATCGCGGGCATTGAAGTGGCACATATGATCCGCAAAGGCCAATTCGCAAACAACAACCATTCGCCTTTTCAGGTCTTTGCAGAGCTCGCAGCATAATTGTGCCCAGTGATAAGGCGCACTTAACCAGCACAAAATTTTGCGACAGAACCCGCTGTCAATCATGCATCCGGGCAAGTATTTTCTGGATCGCCATTCGGGACTGCTGACCTCTGATGTCTATAATGGCGACGAGTTCGTCACACGCGACCCGCGTCGCCTCAACAGCGATGCCATTGTCATTCTGTGCTCCCAGACGGGCACCACCAAGGAAACGGTGCGGGCGGCAGAACATGCCCGTCGCCGGGGCGCCTGCGTGATCTCCCTGACGCTGGATCCGCAATCGCCGCTCGCCGCCGCCGCCGACCACGTGCTGCAATACCAGGCGTCCTACACCACCGGCATTCCGATCGATGGTGCCGACAGCAATTACAGCGTGCTTTACATGTTGCTGGCGGGCATTGTCGATTTACGCGACAAGACCAGCCTGCTGCCCAAACTGCTGGAAAGCCTGCCGGCACTGCAACCGGCCATTGAACGCGGTCAGCAGCATTTTGATGAAACCTTTACCAGATATGCAGAGCGCTATGGCCGCGAAAAAGTCGTGTACACCATGGCTAGCGGTCCGGTTTATGGCGCAGCCTATTCATTCTCCATCTGCGTGCTCATGGAAATGCTGTGGATCAACTCGCAAGCTATCCACGCCAATGAGTTCTTCCATGGCCCATTCGAAGTCGTCGATAAAAATGCCTGCTTCGTCGTCATGATTGGGCTCGATGAAACGCGTGCGCTGGCCGAGCGTGGCCGGGATTTCCTGTACCGTTTCGGCGAGCCGGACAATATGTTGGTGCTGGATGCAGCGAAACTCGATCTCGCTGACATAGATGACACTTTCAAGGGATATTTCGTGCCGTTGATTTTCTTCGATGCTCTTTGGAAATTTGCCTATAAGTTGGCGGCGAAACGTGAACAGGTCATGCTGGACGGTCGCCGCTACATGAAAAAGATCACCGACTACTAACAGCACCCCGGCTCAATCTTCGTTGAAGTTGGGCCGGGACTACTACCGTTCCCGACATTGCCATGGCTGCTCGCTATACGGTGAATGGCCTCCATAATGCGGAGCTCGCCGCTACGATCTTTTCCGACCAACACCGTACGACAATCAATTGCGTTTGCCAGAGATCACTGCATTACCTTTTCAAAACCGCACTATATACCGCTGCGCCGAAATCACTGCCCAAAGATGATATTCAAAACTCTAGATTACTTGAACCGGAACGGCTGTTCCATTGGCGGAGAAGATATGCATGTCCTTCGTCGAAGCTGTAAATCGTAATGTATCTGAGAGCCTAAAATCCGCTTCCTCAGGGGTTCTGATCAGATATTTGGTGTCGGAACCGACCATGTCGATGTAAAGGATTTGCGCCTCGCCCAGATGCTCTACAAGATCCACGGTTCCCGAAAAGAGGGGGCTGCCAGTTTCCTCGCGGGCAATCCTGGTATTCTCGGGTCGAATTCCAACGCTAACTCTATCATTGAGTGCGAAAGTTCCATCACTGGCTTCAAGGGCAAGTTTCGTCCCACAATCAAGATGACAGGTATAACTACGTCCCGAGGTCTCCGATATAGTGCCCGCGAGTATGTTCATGGCTGGAGAACCGATAAACTGCGCAACGAAAAGATTGGCTGGCTTTTTGTAAAGCTCTACTGGTGTTCCAATCTGCTCGATATTGCCATCCTTGAACACAACGATCCGATCCGCCAGTGTCATCGCTTCCACCTGATCGTGGGTCACATAAATCATCGTGACATCGGGCATGCTTTGCTTGAGTTTTGCAAGCTCGATGCGTGTAGCCACCCGCAGGGCTGCATCAAGGTTGGACAAGGGTTCGTCAAACAGGAAAACACGCGGGTTTCTGACAATTGCGCGTCCAATCGCAACACGTTGTCTTTGTCCTCCCGAAAGGGCCTTTGGCAAGCGTTGCAGATATTCACTAAGCTGAAGAATTTCGCCGGCTTTCTTGACCCGTTTGTCTATCTCTGCCTTCGTCACGCCGGCAATACGCAGACCGAAAGCCATATTCTCATAGACTGTCATATGAGGATAAAGTGCATATGACTGGAAGACCATCGAAATACCCCGTTTCGACGGAGCGACATTGTTCATACGCTCCCCGGCGATGACAAGATCACCCGACGTTATCGTCTCAAGGCCTGCAATTGAGCGCAACAGGGTTGACTTTCCACAACCGGACGGCCCGACGAAAACGACAAACTCCCCCGATGTAATATCAAGGTCAATGCCATGGAGTACTTCCAGGTTGGCGTAGGATTTACGTATATTCTTCAGCGACAGGTCGGCCATCGTTCCCATTCCTTTTATTCTTGTTTCGCTTGGGTTGTGTTGCTCACGGAGCCAGACTTGCCAGGAACCTCGTTATGGGGCCCGGGACACGGTTGAGGATTTCGGTATCGTTCTTTCTTCGAATAGCCGCGCGAACGATTTTCGCACCCAGATAACGCACAGGTTCGGGCGGAAGCTTGGTGCGGTTTTTGATCCCCACCAAACCACAACTGCTCCATTTATCCACGCGTCCCAGGATCAGGCTTGCAAGGATCCGACCTGCGACAGGCGCCTGGGCAATGCCGGTCCCATTGAAACCCAGAGCATAGAAAATATTCGGGTAATGCCTTAAATGATCGAATACCGGTAGATGCTGCGCCGTACAGTCGATCGGACCGCTCCAGTCATGAAGGATCGGCACGTCCTTTAGCTGAGGATATACGCGGTGCAGTTCACGTATATTGTCTGCACCGCCGTCGCCGCTGCGATTAAAACGTTCGTCAATCCGATCATTATAGGCAATTCCACCCGTTCCCCGTCCAAATACGACCTGATCCGACGGCGTGCGCTGATAATAGAGCACGTGTTGCTGCGCATCACAGATCGAAGCACCATCAGTCCAACCGATACGCTTGAGTATATCTCCAGCAGGCGCTGTCGCAACGAGTTGACTGCTCACCACATAAAGATAGGGATGAAGCTCAGGGATCGCGGAAGCCCAAGCATTGACCGTTAAAGCAACTTTGTTGGCAGTCAATGTCCCGTCTTGTGTTTTAAGTTCGGGCCGCTCACCCGGAACGATCTCCAAAACAGGGCTTTTTTCATGAATGACAATCCCGTTGGAAAGCGCAAGTTTGCGAAGGCCAAGAGCAAGCTTGGCAGGCTGGACAGTCCCTGCCCGCTCCTCGACAATACCGGCATATGATGCGCTAGAGCCAGTGCGCCGTTCAATGTCGTGCGCATTCAGTGTCTGGAACGGGTTGAACCCGGATTTCTGACAGATATCCAGTGCTTTCGCCCACGCACCTTCCTGTGCGACAGAACTTGCGGTCCACAGCCAGCCATCAAGACGCAGATCCATGTCAATGGTTCCACAATCTTGCAGCGCTTTCAGCTCATCAATTGCATCGCAGGTTGCCTGACAAAGCATGCGCGCATCTTCGTCGCCCACAAGGTCGCGCAACATATCGATTTCAGCATACCAGCTGTGGACTTGTCCGCCATTACGCCCGGATGCGCCCGAACCGCAAAAATCTGCTTCCAGGATTGTGATACGCGAATTTGGTTCTTGTTCTCGTATCCGCAGTGCCGTCCAAAGCCCGGCATATCCCCCGCCAACGATTGCAATATCGCATTGCTGCTGACCCGTTAAAGGTGCGGTGACCGGATCTGCGCCAATACTTTGCAGCCAGAAGGAACGATCCTGCTTCGCCGCGACAACGGGTGGTCTCATTGTGATAGAGCTCATAGTCAGACCTTCTGCGCTGTTGCAATCACTTCGTGGTATTTGTCGAGCAACCATTGTGGGATTGACTGCAAGGGCTGGGGAAAGCCCCCCGGGTGCGTGCAGGTTTCAGACGCACTGACAGCAGCCTTTTGCAGCGCCTCTTCTTCAGAGCAACCTTCGAAGAAAAGCGCCACCAGAAATGAGGCGATAAAGCTATCACCAGCTCCACAAGTGTCGACCACGTTCACGGGTACGGAACCTGCGGAATACAATTGGCGTCCATTGTCATAGAAAGAACCGCGTTTGCCGCAGGTAATAACGACCTGTTGAGCTCCAGCCCGTTTGAATTGTGTAATCAATGGTTGAACCGGTTCGTCCGGGTCGTCTGGTCCTGATGCAAAAACTAATGGGACGCCCTCAAGCGTCAGGTCAAAATGCCGGGTAGAGACATCCACACTGAATCTGACACCGTCCTCTACAAGCTGACGCACCAGTTTTTCACTGGAATTGGTCCCAAGATGAGTCCAATCGGATGAGAGCAATGCCTGATATCGCTGCTGATCTGGAATGTAGTTTTCACCAACACCCAGAGATTCAAACAGAAAATGCCGTTCACCGTCATTATCGGTCAAAAGCGTTACAGCTGAATTTCCCTGAATAGTTTCAATATCGCTTGGCACAAGTCCGACATCTTCGATCACATCAAGCATGATCTCTGCTTCCCTGTCGGGTGCCAGTGCGCCGATATACCGGGCACCGACCCCAAGCCGTTTCCACTGCACAGCAACATTAAGGGCATTTCCACCAACAGTAACGACCCCCTTGTTCAGATAAGCATCAAGGCAGTTGTCACCCACAGCAACAAGATTGAGATTTGCGTTCTTCATCATCATTCCGCAGTATCAAAATGAGGGGAAATCGCATCAAGGCAGCGCCGCCAGACTGCAACCGGATCCAGTGCATATGAGCCATTGCCAAATGGCTCGAAGGTCAATGTGCCCCGGAATGAATGATGAGCGATTTCAGTAAGGTAGCCGTCAAGTGGCAAGTTTCCGTCCCCCCACGCCAAATGTCCCGCTGATGTTCCATCGACGACATGAACATGGGCAAGACGTTTGCCAAATCTCGAAAAGTAATCACTGACCTTATCTTCAGCCGCTGCCATGGCAACCAGATCAAGTACCAGATCGACATTTTCCGCATTCAGATCCTGCCAGAGACGTTCAAGATCGGCGGCATTATTGACGATGTTGCTTTCAGTGCGCTGTAGGGGCTCAAGCAAACATCGAAGCCCCAGATTGGCCGCATGTGTCGTAATTCTCTCCAACGACTGAAGCGAATGGTTCCACGCGCGTTCGCGGCTCTCGCACTCAAAACCCCGTCCGGGTGTCAAGAAGAGGTAGCTCGCACCCAGTTCGGCACTGAAATCGGCTGCTCGCAGAAAGCATTCAACACTCTTTTCACGATAAGCTACGTCGCCTGAGGCAATGTTGACCGGATAAAGAACCTGTTCCGGGGTGAAGCAATGCACGCTGATCCCGTTATCATTCAGAATTGACCGGACACCTGAATGCCGTGCACGGTCAGCATGAAACAGATCAAGATGGGGGGCTATTCCCCATAGCTCCATACGTTGAAAGCCCATCAGTCGAAGCTGTTCGACAACCCATTGAAAGGGATAGTGCTGGAACGAAAAGTTGGCACCGATCAACTGTTCACGTTTTAACATCTTCCACCACGCTATTTGCCGATGCCTTCCGCCAGCCCGCGAATGAAGAAACGCTGTGCGGCGAAGAAGACGATCAGGATCGGAAGTGCCGAAAGTGTCATTGCAGCAAAGACAACGGCATAATTAGTTCCGTGTTTTGCCATGATTGATGTAAGGCCGACTGGCAGGGTCTGCACATCCGCACCACTGGTGAAGATCATGGCGAAGAGATATTCATTCCAGGCAAACAGAACGTGCAGGATCACGCAGGAGACGAGTATCGGCTTGCAAAGAGGTAAGGTCACACGCCAGAAAATCTGACCTTCACTTGCCCCGTCCATGACAGCGGCTTCGTCCAGATCGCGCGGAAGACCAAGCATATAGGCGCGAATAAGAAACGTGGTGAACGGGATGCGGAACGCCGTGTAGAGAATGATAAGCGCCCAATAGGTGTTATAGAGACCAAGCTTTTGCATGATCCGCACCAGCGGAATAACCGCAACCGTTGGGCTCAACATCAATCCGCCAAGCACCAGACCCACAAAGAACGGCTTGCCCGGCAGTTTGGATCGCGTCAAGCCATAAGCAGTCCAGGCGCTTACCAGAACCGTACAAACAGCTGAAACCAGCGTGACGATGATGCTCGTTGCAATATAGTTCCTGATGCCCTGGTTCCAGGCTGAGATGTAGTTGTCGAGCGTGAAGCCTGTTGGCAGCGCAAACGGCTCACCAAATATCTCGGAGTTGGCCTTGAACCCATTCAAGGCCATCCACAGCAGCGGATAGATTACAACGATACCAAGACTAATGAGGAAAGTAACCAGACAGACACGCACAAGCGTCTGCACAAAATCCGTGGGTTGCATCTCGCGCGACTGATAGGAGGCGTTGCTCATAGTTCCACCCTCCGCTTTCTAGTATACCAGAGCTGTCCAAAACCGGTCAGCAGCGTGATGATAAAAATCACCGACGCGATCGCAGCGCCATAACCGAAGTCATTTTCAATAAAGCCCTGTTGATAGAGCCAGGTTCCCAACACCTGACTGCTGTTGTTGGGGCCGCCGCCTGTCATAACCATGACTTCGTTGAAGACCTGAAACGCTCCGGTAATCGTAACGATGACCATGAGACCGGTCATTTCGCGTGTCAGTGGAAAGGTTATGTTCCACAGCCGACGCCACATACCTGCGCCGTCCATAGTCGCCGCATCATAAAGTTCGCGCGGGATCTTCTGGATCGCGATGGCAAATAGAAGGGTTGAATAGCCAAAGCCCTGCCACTGGCTCATGGCAATGATTGAGTAGATCGCGGTCTGTTCTTCTCCCAGCCATGCCCGAGACCAAGCGCCAAGTCCCATATGGGTAAAAGCGGAATCCAGCAGGCCTATATCGGGCTGATAAATAAAGTAGAACAGCAGCCCCGTCACCGTGATCGAAATTGCTGATGGTATGAAATAGACAGCGCGCCAGAACCTGCGCCATGTTTCATGTTGCAGGCCTTCAATAATCGCCGCAAGCACGAATGCACCGAACACCTGGAACACGACCGAAATGACGGCATAAAGCATGTTGTTCAAGATCGCCGTCCAGATCACCGGATCGTCTTGCAGACGTCGATAATTATCCAGACCGACAAAGGCAGTTTCGCCAGTAAAAATATCCTGATTTGTCGTGCTGACGATAAAGTTGTCGATGATGGGATAGTAGACAAACCATAGGATTAAAACGAACGCGATCAGAACCCAACGGAACGACAGCAGCTTCGCCAGCAAACCGGACTTGTCGAATTGCGACCCGTCCGGCAGGGGGAAGCCGTTTTTGACAGCCTCCCCTCTATATTCACGCTTCATGACAGTCATCGGCCAATAACATCCTTATCGGGAAGAGGCTGCAGCCTTTTTTACCTTTTCCATGACCTGTTCCGGTGTCATGGATCCACCAATCAGGGCTTGCAGGCCCGAAAGCCAGACAGATGCAACGCGCGGTGGATTGGCCGTATCAAGCCACGGCATCAGATAGGACGAATCCGCGATAACCTTGAGACCTTCAACGACAGACGGGTTCATGCTTTCAGCCGAATATCCGCCAACAGTGGCGCTTGGCTGCCCATAAGGTGGGGCCGACAAAACCTTCCCGTTTTCGGGCGAGGTGATAAACTTCATGAAATCCACAGCCAGCGGAATGTTCTTCGAAGCTGAATTGATCATATAGCCTTCGGGTGCACCTTCGATTGATTTGACATCACCCTTTGCGTCTTTCGCTGCTGGAAGTTTGAAAAAGCCAAAGTCTTCCTTCTTCAGTGCACCATCTGCCGTGCTTTGATCAAACTCGATAATTTCTTGATAGTACATTGCGGATTTGGCGTTGCTGAACTGCTGCAATGCCGAAGCATAGGATGAGCCGTTTGTACCTGCGCCGTCCGAACAATCGTCGATGAGCTTCTTCAGTTGTGTCAGGCTCTCAACATAGCCTGCATCCGAATATTCGGCTGTCTTCGGGTTGAAATCCTTTTCAAGCGTCGCTTGTGGTACATTATAGGCAAGCAACTGTCCGGCAAAATGCACAGCCGGCCAGCCTTCCTTGTTACCGAACGAAATCGGCGTCACACCGGACTTGCGCAGAGCTGCACATGCACTGATCAGTTCATCGAAACTCTTCGGTTCCGCCACACCGGCCTTGTCAAAAAGGGCTTTGTTATAGCCCATGAACTTTGCATCCAGATAAAGCGGAATACCGTATAGTTTGCCATTATACTGGAATGCCCTGACGGCAGCATGGGCGAGCTGTTTTCCCCATGGCGTATCGGGACCAATAATCTTGGTCAGATCGACAGCGCGATTGCCTCGCACAAAATTCTCGCCCCAGCTCCCAGTCCAGGTGAAGTAGATATCTGGCAGCGAGTTAGACGCAACCAGGGCCTTGGTTTTCCCCTTCACGCTATCGTCGCTATCCTGAATAAGCTCGACTTTGACGCCCGGATGAAGCTTCTCATATTCCTTGGCAGCGTTGACGAAGTAGGGGGAAAGCTGCTGAAGGCCGAACTTCGTCAAAATGCTCAACGTGCCAGAATATTCGACGGGAGCATCAGGTTCTGCAACCACGGCGTCACTGGCGAGAGCTGCATTCATGTTGCCAGCCAACAATCCAAACATCAGGAGTGAAGCAAGGCTTGTTGTGCTCATAAGCGTTTTGCATTTCATCTCGAAGTTCCTCTCTTTTAACTATTGTTTCTTTATGTCGTCAGAATGTAGGAACCCGATCCGGCGGAACCGGATCGGGGACGGCTCTTAGTACTCGACACGTTTGTAATAGCGCCGCGTCGTCAACGGGTGGTCGCGCAGCACTTCCAGATGAGCACTCAAACGTTCCAGCATGGTTGCCAGGATGATTGGAGAGATCAGGCTGCGTGTTTTTTGGGAGATGCCTGGAAGGCTGGCAGAAGCGGCATCTAGAATACGAACCTTATCCGTGTAGCGCTTTGCGAAGTTTTCGACCCGGTCCGTCAAAGGACGGCATGCATCCTCTCCCTTGAATATGAACAGGCTGACGCCTGGCTCAACCAGTTCGAGCGTACCGTGGAAGAAGTCGGAAGCATGAACCGGACGCGTGCGGATCCATTGCATTTCTTCGAGAATGCACATGCCGTAATAGTGAGCTTCTGGCCACGCCGTGCCAGCGCCGGTAAAGATATGATACTTCTCGCCCTTTATTTCCTGCGCGAGCGCGGCTGCGCTTTCTTCAAAGTTCTCCTTCACCGAAACCAGTAGTTCCGGCAGGCGCTTCAACTCGGAGACGGTTTCGTCGTATTCTGGAAATTCACCGCGTTCAGCCAGCAGCGCCAGCACGATCAAGAGGGTCTGCAGGTAAAACGATTCCGAAGAAGTGTCGTCTTCTGCAAAATTGGTGAAGTTGTAATTGGCATCAAGGCCCAAGGGTGTATCCTTGTGACCAGTGAGTGACAGCGTTTTCACGCCTTTCTTCTTCAAGAATGCAAGAAGTTGCACGCTTTCCTTGGTCGTCCCGGACAGCGACGGAAGGATTACGAGAGCTTTATCGTCCAACCCGGCGGGCGCCTCTAGGTTCAGGACCCATTGATTTGACGTGATGTCTATGATTCAGAGGGCAGTGCAGGAGCCTGAATCATGAGCAATTTATTTTGGCTGACGGACGAGCAAATGGCTCGTCTTCGTCCTTATTTCCCCAAGAGCCATGGTCG
>WPCJ01337860.1_pt1 | contig 12825 bp, 10 predicted proteins | sample 5399831 | NCBI WGS metagenome assembly WPCJ01 (sample SAMN12869470, study PRJNA574797) | sludge metagenome | isolation source: wastewater treatment of pH10 | place: China:Beijing | collected 2019-05-20 | reverse complement strand
AAAAGCATAAAATCCCTCAGTTTATTATTCCAGAAGAAATAAAACCTCCTTTTAATCGTTTCGGGTACAACAGCACAAATTCCATAATTTCTACATATTATTATAATGATGTTTACTTTATAATTTTAGATAGAGATAGGTTGCTTTATGTAGATGTTTTCCCGGAAATGGCACATGTCCGCTGGACTTCAGATGATTTTAAGCTAATAGATACCGATGTAAGTGTAAATCAAATTTATTCTAATGAAGGGCTGGTTGTCTACCGTATTAATGCAAATTCTTCCAGGTAAATAGTAGTAGAATAGAATGATAATAGAGAGAAAAGCATAGTAAAAAGGTTTTTTTAGAGGTAAAGTGTGTTAAGAGATTAAAGTGTTAAAAGACAAAAGCAATAAAAGCAAATGTTTTTAAAGGCTCCTATGGAATGTAAAATCTCTCATTCTCTTCAGGATTTCTACGGTTCTTGGATGTTTATATATCGTATGCCATATTACCTTATCTTTAAGATTTATATAATCATTATGTGATTTCAGTAAATTTTTTCTTATTTCTATGTCGATGCATACTGATTTTAGTCTTTTAGAGATCAGACGCCTGTTCATAAGAGCAAATTGCCTGGAATATCTATAATTTGTAAATTCATCCATTTTATTGTTAGCAGTCATCAGTAAGTCTACTTCGGAATTATCGGATTTTTTGAACCTTTCAGACCAGGAATCTGAAACCCCTGTTCTATAAACACTCATCATATCAGCAAGATATAATGCACCACCGTTTTCTGCACCTAAAATCTGCGTATAATAATCTGCAACTGGTACATATCTGATTGTATCAAAAAAAGAAGAAATCCTGGGTATAACCGATTTATTTATCATAATGGAATTTGTAGGCATAAACTCTCCTCCGCCTAAAATTACCTCCTCAACTGTAAAAACTTTAGATTTTTTTGTATGCAGACCCAGTATTTCATCCTTTTTAGCTCCATTATCCCATTTTATAATTGCAGGATGAAAACATATGTGATATTCAGGATGTTTCTCCATTTCCACAGCCTGTTTCTGTAATTTCAATGGATCTATCCAGTAATCGTCACCTTCACAGAGAGCGATATACTTTCCTTTTGATCTTTTATAAACAGAAAGTACTATCTGTATTATTTCCTGTAAACCTTTGGAATACTGGTTTTCTATCTGATAAATTGGTTTTATAATCTCAGGATATTTTTCCTCATATTCTCTGATGATATCTGCTGTCCTGTCTGTTGATGCATCATCATGTATGATAATTTCAAAAGGAAACTCTGTTTCCTGCATAAGAAAGCCTTCAATAGCATCCCTTATATATCCCTCATGATTATAAGTAAAACAACAAATACTAATTACTGGCTCCTGTGTTTTATCCATAGTTTCTATCCCCCTTCCTAGTTTCTATCTGCCTTTCTAGTTACTATCCTCTTTTCCCTAGCTTCTACATCTTTTTTCCTGATTTTTACCCCTCTTATCCTGGCTCTCACCCCTTTATTCTAGCCCTTACTCCCTTTATCTAGGCATTTATCCCAGTTTTATCCCTTACCTATAGCTTTCATCCCAGCTCTTTCTCTTTATCCATACTCTCATCCCCATATGTATGGCTTTGAACTCCTTTTGAGCACCTTTCTTTTATTATCTGCAGTATTAGCAGCTGTGCTGGCATTTTTAGTAAATAATTGGATAAAATATAAAATAAAGCCCCTCCCAATCCAATCACCAAAATATAGGCAAACTCCCCAAGTGATAAAAATAAACCTGCAGTATACATAATAATCCCCATCGCAAAAGATAATAGAGATGTAGGAATAAAGTCATGCAACTGTTCCGGTATAGAATAGTTAATCAGTTTAATTGAAAAATAACTGTTAGGAATATAAAGCAGGACTGAACCAATAATCTCCCCTATTAAAATTCCAAAGATACCGAATCTCACACTAATAAGTACAATCACCACAATTATTATCTTCTTAACTATCTCTAAATGCAGGAAGAGGTCCGATCTACCTTTAACCTTGAGAATATTCAGGTTGATTGCATGTAAAGGGTATAGCAACCCAGCGATGCATAAAAGCTGCAAATAAGGTACGGCAGGCGCCCAATCATCCTTTAGAATAAGATTAAAGATGGGTTCGGCCAGCACTATAAGGGCTACCATAGAGGGGAAGACGACATACGTAACAGTCTGGATTATTCTTCGATAAAACTCCTTAAGGGCTGTATCATCATTCTGTATGGTTGATAATGCTGGGTATGTGACTTTCTGCACTGCGCCTGACAACTGTTCTACGACAAGCTGCTGAATTCGCTGGGCAAAGAAGTAATAACCCACAAGTGTAGCTGAAAAAAGTTTACCAATCGTTATAATATAAATATTCTGGAAAATTACATCCAACAAACCGGATGCTAATAGTTTTGATCCAAAACCAAACATTTCATTAAGTGATTTTATGCTAAAGTCCTTACTTGGCCTCCATGTGTTGGCAATCCAGTAAAGTGCTGTACAGGCAAAAGAGAAAATTAGCATTTGGGCAACCAGGCTCCAGATTCCAAAGCCTATTGCTGCCATAGAGACTGCTGTAATACCGGAAAACAAAGCTGAGGGCAGTGTAACTCTGAACTGAATTTTAAAGTTTAACTTCCTGGTAAGGTCTGCTACCTGCACCAGCTGGAAAGAATTGATAATTACCACCAATCCCATTACACGAACTAAAGCCACAAGGCGTGGTTCATTGTAAAAACCCGATATATATGGTGCAAAAACAAAAAGAAGTGCGTAAATTAAGAATCCCATAACAAGATTTGTATAAAAAGCAGTGGAATAATCAATTTGACTAACTTCTTTTTTACGAACTAACGCCTGACTGAAACCGGAGTCTATCAAGGTATGGGCAATAGCGAAGAAGACAGAGATCATAGCTATAAGACCAAAATCTTCCGGAAATAGAAACCACGCTAATATGAGTGTGGTGATTGTCTGAATCCCAACTCTGAATAACTGTTCAAAAAAATTCCAGATTATCCCGGTAATAGTCCTATGGCGAAGTGTATTCATAGAATTCATGGCTATCTCAACTTTTTGTTATACCACCGACTTACCACGTTTTGAGCGCTTTATTAATCAGTGCTTATAATTCTAAGAGAAATAAGAGAAATAAAAATTTTAGCGTATTTTTGATTATGCTTTTAATCTGGCATGAAAGTACTTCCAGATACTTTCATTTTGTGGGCATGTTATTCCAAGAATATCATGAGCGTTTTTTATATAAATGGACGAACTCTTCCTTTAAAATTCCCATTATTACTATATTTTTATACTCTCCATTTTTAAACACATGCTGGCGCATCGTGCCTTCTTCCAAAAAACCACATCTTTGAGCTACATTAATAGATCTTACATTTTCCTCCCGGAAAAATCCAAAGACTTTATTCAGGTTTAAGTTGTAGAATGAGTGTTCAAGGATCTTTAAAAGCGCCAGAGTTCCATAACCTTTCCCTTGATGTTTTTTTTCTCCAATCAATATTCCATAAAAACCTGTGCGATTTATCGTATCGATATCAGTTAAATAAACTACACCAATAAACTCATTCGTTTTTTCCTCAATTATTGCACACCTTACCTGAGTTCCCCTATTATTCATATACTGTTCAAACCATTTTTCATCGGTCTCTATATTGATATATCTGAATGGGGATCCAAGCTGATCGATCAGCTCTTTATCATTTCTCCATTTATTAAGTGTTTTAATATCTTCATACGTTAACTCTCTTAGATATATACTCATTATGATACCAGCATTGATTTGATAAATTTTACAATATACTTCATATCTTCCAAATTATATCTTTGATCTATAGGTAACGGAATTAAACAATTCACCAGATTATCTTCAAAACTATATTCACTTACTCTATCTCTTACTTCTTTCCAGTAAGTTGCCACGTATATTTTATTCTCTATAAGTTTTTCTTTAAGGCTCGCTTTATCATTTAGAAATGGGTAAATCATGGGCCCATTTAATTTGCCTACATCGATATTCAGCCCGTTGTGTTTAGATAGTTCTTTATGCAAGAACGAGAAATTGCTATTTCTGATATCTCGGCATTTCTCATAATTTATACTCCCCAATATTGCTTCCGTAAGCTTTGACATACTTTTTAAGCCACAGTTGTCGAAATATTCACCATTTTTCAGGAATAGATCATATCCATCACTTGCAGAGATATCAATTCTTTTTAATAAATGGAACATTCTATCAAAGGAAGTATCCCGTTCTAAATGAATCAGACGATCCGTATTATCAGTATATAGATAAGCTCCATCAGCCACTCCAAAAAACTTACTTGTAGAATAGAACGTATCAACACCTTTACAGGGTAACGCAAAAAATGCCTGTGTATTGTCAATAATTAAATTTTTGTATCTGGAAATAAGATTTTTTACATTTTTATTATTTATGCCGAAGTAATTAACATACATGAAGCATTCATCATCTTTGATAGGTTTATCAAAAATTGGCTCGAAACATTCGTTAATCGAATAGAATTCATAAGATAAGCCTTCTTTTTTAATTGGCTGTAATACACTGTCACAAATATAAGCCGGCAGATATATTTTTTTGTATCTCTTTGTCTGGAATATGTATTGAAGGCTGTATCTGCCACTGTTTAGTTTCAATGCATCAGGATGATATTCTTTTTTTTCAGGATTTAATTCCAGTCCAAAATAACCCCCTATCTCTTTTTTATCGTACATAAATTCCCCCTGGACCAATTAAATAATTCTCATAACTTTTTTGATTACTTATAAGTTCAGATTGAAATTAAATTTTGACCTTTGAAGCTTTATTTGATCAATCTTTAATTTCAAGCCGGACAATCATAATTGGACAGATTTGTCAAGTCAAAGTATCTCGTAATATCTCCTTCTGTCATTCTCTCATTCCCGATTAGTTCGTGCGTATTATGCATATATCTGGCATTTCTTCTTTCTCGATAAGTTCATACATATTGAGCATTTTTTTAATATTACTTTTTGAATTAAACATCATTACATCTATGATAGACAGATTCGGTACGAATTCATTCCCGAATTGTCCATATTCGTAAGTTTTCGATTTTAGAAATTTAAGCTCGATTCCATTTGATTCAAAAGATTTGCTGTCATAAAGCTCCAGTCCCCCGATTGGATTTATGTATGAGGTAGCCGAGAAATTTCTGCAGATTTCTAATACTCTCTCTTGACCTTTTAAAGACGGATATATGTCGTTACGATGCCAAAAGATAATTTCGGTAGTTATCCCAAGATATTCGGAAATTATCTGTATTGAGTTATAAATAAATTTTGAAAGATTTTTTTCCTCATAAAGGAAACACTTTTCTATGACTGGCATTGCTTCTTTGAAATGTGGTGCTTTTCCATAAGCTGCCCTGATTGTTCGGAGAAATTTATCCGCATCTCTTCCAAAGTATTGATCTGAGATGAATCTTTCACTAATCTTCCAAGAAGAAGCACCAGCATCGGAGCTTTTTTTAAGAGGAATTGTAAAAAGGAAACCTTTGCTGTTATTTATGAGGATACGATTACGGTTAATCCAGCCAGCCTTTATATATTGAACGCTACCATCAACTACAAATTTGTCCACTGCATTCATAAGTTGCCAGTAACCAATGTATGGTAAAAAATACGGTTGCATGCCTGCTATCTTCATAAATGACCTCTCTTCAGCTTCAGTTCTAGATTCCAATAATTTTGCGTTTTTATTTACTGAGTTATCTAATTTTTTAAAAAAATTCAGCTAATAAGTTCATACATATTGAGCATTTTTTTAATATCACTTTTTGAATTAAACATCATTACATCTATGATAGACAGATTCGGTACGAATTCATTCCCGAATTGTCCATATTCGTAAGTTTTCGATTTTAGAAATTTAAGCTCGATTCCATTTGATTCAAAATATTTGCTGTCATAAAGCTCCAGTCCCCCGATTGGATTTATGTATGAGGTAGCCGAGAAATTTCTGCAGATCTCTAATACTCTCTCTTGACCTTTTAAAGAGGGATCTATGTCATTACGATGCCAAAAAATAATTTCAGAAGTCGTCCCAAGATATTCGGAAATTACATGTATTGAGTTAAAAATAAATTTTGAAAGATTTTCCTCCTCACATAGGAAGCACTTTTCTATGGCTGGCATTGCTTCTTTGAAAAATGGTGATTTTCCATAAGCATGCTTGATTGTTCGGAGAAGTTTTTCTGCGTCTTTGTCGAAATATTGGTCTGAAATTTGTCTCTCACAGATGTTTAGAGAAGAGGGGGCACGCTTAAGAGGAATTGTAATAAAAAAAGGTTTGCCATCCAGAAGTATGCGATTTCGGTTTATCCAGCCATGTTGGATAAATTGGACATTGTCGTAAACTACAAACTTATCTACCATACTCGAAAGCTGCCAGTAACCGATATATGGCAAGAAATATGGTTGCATCACCCCTATTTCCATAAGAAAACCTCTGATCAAATTGTTTTTCATGGAAAAAATGAAGCTATTACCAGCTTCCTTTTTATCCGTAAGTATTTTTCTTTTTATTCTCCTCTTTTTCTTTTTATTCTCCTCTAATACTTTCTTTTTATTTGGCATAAAAGTGCTCTCAAGTACTTTCATTTGGCATGAAAGTACTTCCAGATATTTTCATTTTTTGGGCATGTTATTCGAAGAATATCATGAGCGTTTTTTGGGCATGTTATTCGAAGAATATCATGTGTGTTTTATACATTGACAATTCGGGAAGAACTTGCAAATGAATAATTCTGAATGCAAGTAAGCACTTTTATTATTTTTCCGATTTCTTTTATTGACAATCCCGGGTAAATGGGTAAACACATGATTCTACTTGTGATATCCCTTGATACTGCTTGCATAGACTGAGGCTGTAGATATCCTAGCGTATCCAGAGATGGGTAAAAGTAGCGCCTTGGGTTAATATCAACAGCAATCAGAGCTTTTTTGACTTCGATAAGTTTTTTTTCATTTTCGAACAATACCGGGAAGTAACTGTAATTATTGGTACATTGACAGTTACGTTTCTGAAACTGCACATGATCCTTGAGCGAATCCTGGTAGTAGTTCCAGAGCTCACATCTTTGCTCAAATATAGTTTCTATTTCATCCAGAACACAAAGGCCCATTGCGGCCTGAAATTCATTCATTTTCGCATTTATGCCCAATTCTACGACGGAATCAGGTCCATCAATGCCAAAGTTGACCATCAATCTTGCTTTTTCAAGATCTTTTTTTCTTTTGAAGACAATTGCTCCACCCTCTATAGTATGAAATAGCTTGGTAGCATGAAAACTGAGTGTCGCTGCATCACCGTAAGATAGCAGGCTTTCACCCTTATACCGCACCCCAAAAGCATGTGCTCCATCATAAATAGTCTTCAATCCGTGTTTCTGTGCAATGCGTTCGATTTTTTCTACATCGCAGGCATTGCCAAATACATGTACAGGTACTATTGCCGTAGTTTCCGGTGTTATGGACCCTTCAATTCTGGATGGATCTATACAGAAAGTTTCGGGGTCTATATCCACAAAGACAGGTTCAAGCTTTTCCCATACAAGTGTGCTCGTAGTTGCTACGAAACTAAATGGAGTGGTAATAACCTGTCTCTTTATACCAAGTACCCTGTATGCTACTTGCAGGGCTAGAGTGCCATTTGAGACCAGCAGCAGATTCTGGACGTTCAGAAACTCTTCTAGTCTTCTGGTAAGCTCCTGTACCAGCTGTCCATTATTGGTTACCCAGGCACTGCTGTAGATCTTGTCTATATATTTGTCCAGCTTAATGCGGTCAGGCAGGTATGTTCTGGTGACATTGATCATCGCGGATTCAATCCTGTCAATCAGTTGATGTAGATTTATTGAATGAAATGCGTCTGCTTACAGGCATCATCGATCTGATTGCTTATTTCGAATGAGAATTGAGCGTTGAGACGACTTTCATCGAAGCAACTCTGATTTCCCCACTTATCAGAGCGACTTGCCTTTGTTTAACCGAATATCAAATTTTTAGTCATTGGATTTCCGGGTTCAATTCGAAATATACCGTATGCATCAGGGCACCGGCAATTTGGCTCTTAACAGGACTTCTTCAGACTTATTTTGCATGTGCTGACGTACCAGCATCCCTGCTCTTAATAAACTTTCATAAGTCCCCGCATCACTCCAGAAACCATTCAAAATTCTATATTCCATAGATTTCTTCTTTATATAGTAATTATTTACATCAGTGATTTCCAGTTCCCCGCGGCCGGAAGGCTTGAGCGTTCTAATAATCTCAAAAACTTCGGAATCATAAATATAAAGCCCTGTAACTGCGAAATTGGTTTTTGGTACTGCCGGCTTTTCCTCAATACCTATTACTTTTCCATCCTCAAGTTCCGCTACTCCGAACCTCTGAGCTTCACGCACTTCTTTAAGGAAAACTCTGGCACCCTGTTTGAAATCTCTGGCATCGTCCATTATATTGTCCTGAAAAATATTGTCGCCGAGAATTACGGTTACATTATCGCCGTCAACAAAATCTTCAGCTAATCCAAGTGCCTGCGCGATCCCTCCAGCCTTTTCCTGGATTTCATATGTGAATTTAACTCCAAGATCTGTACCCGACCCCAGGAGTTCAAGAAAATGCCCTGCATGTCCCCGCCCGGATACTACCAGGATCTCCCTTATTCCAGCAGCTATCAGAGTCTCTATCGGATAGCAGATCATTGGTTTGTTGTATATTGGCAGAAGATGCTTATTTGTCACTTTTGTAAGCGGATATAGCCTGCTGCCTGTGCCACCTGCAAGAATTACGCCTTTCATAACCCTCCCCCTTTAGATATTTATCAAGTTATTCCTTTCAGGTATTACTGATTCGAGTCTCACTGGCTCGATTTATGTTTACTAACTGGATACTCTGTTTTTTCTTACAGCCATTAAGTAAGGCAGCAAACTATCTTGGGACTGGATGGCTCGCTTATGCTCTCCAGAGAGTAGACTTCTCCGCTACTACAGCTGTAATGGATATGACATATTGTAGAGATATGGTCTCTGAAACAGGTCTAGACGCCCGTTTTGAGGCCAGAACCATGGATAGAAACTTTATTTCTTTTCGATAGTTTTCCGGTAAAATACGGAAGTGATTTCTCAGGACATTGATAAGGCTCGGAAATTTCTGCAAATCTTGTCATTTCTTTAGTAAAATGTTTTATAGTATCCCCGGAAGCCTCATTAGTCGAAGCTTGAGTAAATTTTTCTATGAGATTTTCAAGGGCAGCCTGATGAAGAGTTCCCGTACCAGAAGAATTTGTCCTGATTAAAACCAGGCATCCTTTAATTAAGCGGGTCATATGAACTTTAAAGGAAACTGAAAAATGAGCAGTTGAATCTGCTTCTGAACCTTTTTCTTTCATTGCCTGGTCTTTCATAATGGGGTCGCAGATATCTTCTTGGGTAAAATAATAGCCTCCACCCGCAAAGAAATATTCATCTCCTAGATAAAAATATTTTAAGTTGTTTTCAATGTTTTTTGGGTTATTAAGATGTTCAGAATATGTTAGCTCATTATAATTTATTATCTGATAGAGAGAATGTCTTTTCAGGGTGAAACAAGTAAAATTGTTACCCATAAACTCACAGTTATCAATTATTAATAATTTCAATATCTAGCCCCCCCAGATCCAGATACAACCATTATCTATATTATTGTATTTTAATATATACAAAACAACAAAAATTGTTTAGTATATGCTAATTAATGCCCGTATATTTGAGCCCGGTTTCTGAGGATCCAATGCTCCAGATGCACCTAGATAGTGATTTTAGATCAACAGCCTCTAAAATCCTTTAATTCGGGCGAAAATTTCGGTAAATATCTTATTTAGGTATCTAAGGCAGATTCGCAACTAGTTTTTTTAGATTGACGTCTATTAATCTTATTTCTATTCCTGAGAACTCAATAATCAGATATTAAAACTATGAAGCAGGATCAATAGACTTATTTTCGTGAGTCGAATAGTTACTTTCTTTGGCAGAGCATATTTGAGAATATACAGGCCTGACAGGCAGCCTAAATCTACCCACAGTATGAATACGGCACAGGAAGGCATCAGGGATAATAGACATGTATAAAAATCTAGGTCCGATCGAAGTTAAGATGAATACACAGGCTCTCAAGCACTCTTTTTTGTAATTCCTTAACTGCGAACAGCATCTGTAGCAACAATGGGAGCAAACACAAAAACAGTTAACTCCCTGTCGATAATATCTATATTGCAGGTGGGAAAGACAAATTAATTTCGCTTGTGAATTTTAATAATAGAATAATGTAACATGCTTTAAGACTCACCGGGTCCTTCATAATGGATAGAATTAGCTGGATTTTAAGCAGTAGCAACCTCATCGGGATTGACAAAAAACTTCTATTCGGATATCTTTAAACCTCATTTCATGCTATCTGCCATCCTGTAATTGGATCTCTCGTCCTGGACACAATGATTAACATTCTCTCCGCATGCATATTTGCATAGGGTAGTTATCTGAAAAAATCTACAATATTTGAAATCCTGGGACATAGAACTTCATATTACGCTCTCTTCTTTAGCGTTACAGTTATGCAAGAGAGTTTCCACTGAGGCAAAGATAACAAAAATAGAACAATTATGGACGTTTTTTCGGTGTTCTCTTCAGGCTTTTCTCCTAAAATAATTTGGTTCAAAACACTTCACAACAGATTAGAATCCTATCATTTTTATTAAGATATGTATATATATTATTGTCTATACTTTAAACTAATAGTTAAACATATGTACAGGGGGGTTGGTTATATTATCTCGCTGAGTGCTGACTTTTTTATAGCAGAGGAACCTGAATTAAATAGCGAACTTTTTTTGATCAGCAGTTCTCAATGTGTTAGACAGGGTGAGCTTTCCTGTTTAAGGGAAGAGATCTCCCAGAAAATAACAGTCATTCTTCCAGCTTTCAATGAGGAAGTATCTATAGGGAGCATTGTTCTTCTTACGAGAAGGTATGCTGATAGGGTGATTGTAGTAGACGATGGTAGTTCTGACCGAACTGCTGAGATAGCAAAGAAAGTCGGAGCAGAAGTGATTGTCCACGAGACCAACAAAGGCAAAGGAGTTGCCCTCAAGACTGGTTTTGAAGCTGCAGAGGGCTCCGATATTATAGTAACCATGGACTCTGACGGGCAGCACAACCCATCAGACATCCCGAAACTTGTGGCCCCCATTCTCGATGGTATTGCTGATATTGTCAACGGTAGCCGCTATTTAAATGGTCAGGACAGGGCCACTCCGTTATATCGACGCGCTGGTCAGACAATATTAGATAGTTTAACATGTGTAAACTCAGGCTTAAAAATAACGGATTCTCAAAGTGGTTTTCGTGCCTTTGCCGGTTACACCAAAGATCTTTTCCGCTTCCGTTCAAATGGCATGGCCATAGAAAGCGAAATGCTTGCGGATGTAGGAAAAGCCGGCCTCAGGATCAAAGAGGTGGAGATCGGGGTTCGCTATGATGTTGACGGTTCAACCATGAACCCGATAAAACATGGCCTGAATGTTCTGTTTAAGATTCTAAAGGATATGGAATTTAATAGGCCCCTGTATTATTTTACTATTCCGGGTATTTTTTTAGGCACCGTTGGAATTTATATGGGCCTGACTTTTCTACATAATTTCTCCCGCGGTGAGACTTTATACTTCGGACCTACGATTTTGATGATTCTACTAACTTTAGTTGGGGTGTTCATGGCTTTTACAGGGGTAATGCTGAACTCGATGGTGAATTTAATGGTTGAATCTAAACTTATTCGAGAAAATATAGAAAGAAAATAACTTCTAAAGAAGACGAAATCTAAGGTTTCCAATTTCTTTATAATTTATTTTAAAAGTGATTTTATGGCTTTGAAAATAGCAATTATCGGGTCAAGGGGAATCCCTGCGAAATATGGAGGTTTTGAGACTTTTGTAGATGAAATCAGTAAAAGGCTTGTTGCTAAAGGATATGAAGTCTATGTTAGTTGTGAGGGGGGTACTGTACCAAAAATTCCAGAATACAACAACGTATATTTGTTTTATTTCCCGCTAAAGCCTTTTTGCAGGGTCATTTATGAGACTATTTATGATGTTTATTCTTTAATTAAATCCAGTTTTATATGCGATTATATTTACATGCTAGGTCACGGGGCAGGTTTTTTCTTTTTTATTCCCAAAATCTTTAAGAAAAAACTTTTTGTCAATGTAGATGGCATCGAGTGGAGAAGGGACAAATATAACAGAATTGAAAAATTAATCCTATATTTTAGTGAAACATTTGCAGTGTACCTGTCAGATGTCATAATTGCTGACTCAACTGAAATTAATAAATACATTGAACGAAAGTATAAAAAAAAATCCAACTACATCTCATACGGAGTTGATATACCACCCATTGAGCCCTGGGACCCATCCAGGTTAAGTGCAGTATATCCTGGGGGTACATTCAAAGACCTCAAAGAGGACAATTATTATTTAATAGTTGCAAGGCTTGAACCTGAAAATAATATTCACATGATTATTGAAGGATTTTTGCTATCCGGTACGGACCGCAAGCTAGTTATTACGGGGAATTTCTTAAGTAAAAAATATGAATCGTTTGTAAAAAACATAATTGATAGACATAAAGGACATGACCGAATTATATTTACTGGTGGAATTTACAAAAAAGATTTGCTAAATATGCTTAGACAAAATTGTTT
>WPCJ01123443.1_pt1 | contig 12853 bp, 14 predicted proteins | sample 5399831 | NCBI WGS metagenome assembly WPCJ01 (sample SAMN12869470, study PRJNA574797) | sludge metagenome | isolation source: wastewater treatment of pH10 | place: China:Beijing | collected 2019-05-20 | reverse complement strand
CCGCGGGTGGCAGGCCGAGGGATTCGAGGTCACGACCGATGACGTGAGCCCGGAGCCCGGCGACGTGGTGCTCGGTGAGATCGGGCGCGATGCCCTCTCGATCGACGAGGCGGCGGCGTTCCCGGAAACCGGAGTCCTGCTCGACGTGCGCGCCCCCGAGCGGTACCGCGGCGAGACGGAGCCGCTCGACCCGGTGGCCGGTCACATCCCCGGCGCGCGCAACCTGCCGACCACGCTCCACCTCGACGACCAGGGGAGACTCCTCGACACCGATACCGTGCTCGCCACCCTCGCGGCGGTCGGGGTGACCCCGGGCACACCGGTGGCTGCGTACTGCGGTTCGGGCGTGACCGCCGCGCACACCGCGCTGGTCCTGCACGAGGTGGGCATCGAGGCGAAGGTGTTCCCCGGGTCCTGGAGCCAGTGGTCGAACACCCCTGGCCGCCCGGTGGCGACCGGTGATCAGCCGGGCTGATCCTCGCGGGGTCCGTATCCCCAGCGCAGGCCGAGCGCACCGGGGCCGAACGCCCGGCGCACCAGGTGCACCGAGGTGCCTCGGGGTGGCGGCAGCGGTGTCAGGGTCACGCCTTCAGGGGTCTCGAGGTGCTCCTCGCACCAGTCCGGGATCGCGTCCGGATGGAAACGGGTCCACACCAGCAGTTCCCGGGCCTTCTGGGCCAGCGCGTGCCCGGTGTCGCGCGTCTCCGGGTAGTCGGGCGGATACTCCGCCGACCACTCGACCATCGCGGTGTCCGGGGCCGTCAGCGGGATGTCAAGCTCGAACAGCACCCCGTGGACCTCGCCATCGGGGTGGGAGTACCGTGCGGCGATCCTGCCTCCGGAGACGGCTTCGATCACGGGTGCGGGCGTGCGAACCCCGGGAGTGATCTCCAGGAACGGGATCGCCGTGATGGTGCCGACCGTGGACTGCACGATGCTGCGGGTGACGCTGTAGGCGATGTTGCCGTCGGCCCCGACATCCGTCACCGAGTGCGTCGTGAGCTCTCGGGAGGTGTCGGGATACGACGCACCGAGCGCCTGGAACGCGTCCATGACCGCGCGCTCGAGCTCTTCCTCATCGATCGGGAACTGATTGGGCCCGAGCGGTCCCGTACGGTTCGTCGACCGGAGAAGCCTGCTCAGGGCCCCGGCCTCGAGTCGGAGGAGGTCCTCGATGTCGGCGAGTGCGGCGAGCGACTGCACGCCCTCGGGGTGCCGGGCGCCGGAGCGCCAGTAGCTCAGGGTGGCCATCGAGACGCGGTTCCCGCGCGCGTTGAGCTGTTGCTGCAACCAGGAGAGTGTCACGTCCCTGGCGTTGATCGCGTCGCGCAGCGCGCCCGCGAATGCGCCGGATCCGGGTCTGCGCGCGTCATATTCGTAACTCATCACAGCCCCCATCCGGTATGTGAAGCCCACCGCCCTAGAGTGAGCATACGACCGCACGCGCATACCTCAGGGGACCGGGTGGGCATGTGGGGTCACTTGGCCGTCGTCGCAGGTAGGGTGCCCGACCGTGCGAGGACCGGCCTGACGCAGTGATGCCCCCCCTTGCTGCGTACGTCGTGAAGCCCGGCAATCGATCTGGGGAGATCCGCCGGGCTTCACGAAACCTCCTCCGCACGCCGCGGGCGTTGCGGCTCTGCGCCCCCGCGTAGACTGGGAGGAACACCCCGGAGGACTCTGGATCGTCATGTCTGCCCCTGCTCGCGCATTCACCATGCGCCACGTGCAATTGCTGCGCGCACTGTTCGCCGCCGTCGCCGCCCTGATGATCACCTTCTCGTCGGACCACTCCGCTCCCGTCGGCCTCTCGGTGTTCAGCGGCTTCGTCTTCGTCACCGCGCTCATCCAGCTGCTGGCCGCGTGGCTGGTGCTCCCCGCGGGGTCCCGCTGGCCGTACATCCTGCTCGGCGTCCTCGGCACCCTCGCCGGCGCCGTGAGCGGCATCCCGGCCTGGCGCTCCGATGACCTGTTCTTCATCGTCGTCTCGACCTGGGCGATCCTGAGCGGCGGCATCGAGCTCCTCGCCGGCATCCGCTCTCGTCGAAACGCCGATCCGCTGTCCCGTGACGCGATCACGGTCGGCGCGCTGGGGGTGCTGCTCGGGATCGTGCTGCTGCTGATCCCGGCCGGCTTCGTCCAGGAGTACACGATCGAGAAGGCCGGCACGTTCGTGTTGTCCGGCATCATCCTCGGCGTCGGGATGTTCGGTGGGTACGCGGCGATCCTCGCCGTCTTCCTCGGCATCGCCGGCCTCACCCCGAAGCGAGTGGACACCGTCACCGCGGTCTCCGAATCGAACGACGACACCGCCGCTGCGGAGCACGGAGGAACGCGATGAGCGACGAGAAGCCCACCCGTCGGGACATCCTGCGCCCGCTGCACCTGCTGCTGATCGCGCTGGGGTGCGGCGTCTTCGCCATGGTCGTGACCCTGGTCTCGACCGGAGCCTTCACCGCCAGGGTGAACACGGCGATCGCGAACGGCAGCTATGACGGGCTGACCCCGGTGGCGCTCGGCCTCGTGGTCGGCGGTGGCGCGTTCATCGTCACGCTCCTGATCCTCGCGATGCTGATCCTGGCGGTCGACCCCGCCGATGTCACCAAGACGATCGACCGTCCGGTGCTCTACGACGACCCCGAGCCCGAGGGCGAGGCGGACGGCGAGCAGCCCGGCCGCGCGGCTTCGTCGTGACCGTCGGGCGTGCGGCATCCCCTGCTGTTCCGCCCTCGTCCGGAATAGTCGCGCCGTCCGACCGCTTGTTCCTGAAGTGACCGCCCCCGTCGACCGCGCCTCCATCGGACTCCGCTCGGCGCGAGGCCCCATCCTCGGCGCGCTGATGCTCGCCACCGGCCTCATCGCGATCGACGCCACGATCCTCGCGACCGCGGTCCCGAGCATCGTCCGCGATCTCGGCAGCTACCAGCAGTTCCCCTGGCTGTTCTCGGTGTATCTGCTGGCGCAGGCGGTGAGCGTCCCCATCTACTCCCGGTTCGCCGACACGGTGGGCCGCAAGCCGATCATCCTCCTCGGGATCGCCCTGTTCCTGCTCGGCTCCGTGCTCTGCGGGTTCGCGTGGAGCATGCCCGCGCTCATCCTGTTCCGCCTCATCCAGGGCTTGGGGGCGGGCGCGGTCGCGCCGATGGCGATGACGATCGTGGGCGACATCTACACGGTCGCCGAGCGCGCGAAGGTACAGGGGTACATCGCGAGCGTGTGGGCGATCTCGTCGGTGGTCGGACCCGCGCTCGGCGGCATCTTCGCGCAGCTCGACGCGTGGCGATGGATCTTCTGGGTGAACATCCCCCTGTGTCTGATCGCTGCGTGGATGCTGCAGCTCAAGTACAAGGAGGAGAAGCAGACCCGTCGGCACCGGATCGACTACGCCGGGGCCGTCCTGCTCACGATCGGGCTCACCGGCCTCATCCTCGGGATGCTCGAGGGTGGGAACGCCTGGGACTGGATCTCCGTGCCGAGTGCACTCTGCTTCGGGGTGGGCGTCGTGGCCCTCGCGTTCTTCGCGATGGTCGAGCGGAGGGCGGCGGAGCCGATCGTCGACCTCCGGCTCGCGGCGCGGCCGTTGATCCTGACGACCACGCTCGTGTCACTCGGGGTGGGGGCGCTCATGATCGGTGTGACCAGCTTCGCCCCCGCATACCTGGAAGGGTCACTGGGCATCGCGCCCCTCCTGTCCGGCCTTGCGGTCGCCGCCTTGACGCTCGGCTGGCCCATCGCCGCGGCGAACGTCGGACGACTGTACCTGCGCATCGGCTTCCGCCGCACCAACCTGATCGGCATGAGCATCGCCACGTTCGCGGCGACCGTGCTCGCCGCGGTCTCCTCGTGGCCGAACCCGTTCGTGATGTCGGTGATCGCGTTCGTGCTCGGCTTCGGCCTCGGCTGGTCGGCCGCCCCGACCCTGATCGCCGCACAGTCCTCGGTGGGCTGGGGGGAACGCGGTGCCGTGACGGGCATGAACGCCTTCGCTCGTTCCGCTGGGAGCGCGGTGGGCGTGGCGGTGTTCGGCGCGATCTCCAACGCGGTCATCGCGCAGGGTGCGGGCGCCGACGACCCGGAGACGATCATCCACGCCTCGGTGTGGGTATTCGTCGCCGTCGCCGCGACGGCTATGCTCACGCTGCTCGCTGCCGCGTTCATGCCGCGCGATCACGTCGAGCGCCACTCCGGCGAACCGGCCTAGCGGCGAGAGCGGGTCAGCGGGCCAGGCGCTCCGCGATGCCGGTGTAGGTCGCGGGGGTCAGCGCGAGGAGTCGCTGCTTGGCGGCATCCCCGATCTCGAGGCCCTCGACGAACGTCGCGAGCTCGGCCGCGCCCACCCGGTGACCGCGCGTGAGCTCCTTGAGGAGCGCGTACGGATCCGTGATCGTGGACCGACCGGCCACCACCTCGGCGCGGATGACGGTCTGGATGGCTTCGGCGAGCACCTCCCAGTTCACGTCGAGGTCGGCGAGCAGCACGTCGCGCGAGAGCGAGATCGCGTTGAGGCCGCGACGCAGGTTGTCGAGCGCGAGGAGCGAGTGTCCGAAGGCCACACCGATGTTGCGCTGCGTGGTCGAGTCGGTCAGGTCGCGCTGCAGGCGGCTGGTGACGAGCGTCTGGCCGAGCGAGGCGAGCAGGGCGCCCGAGATCTCGAGGTTCGCTTCGGCGTTCTCGAAGCGGATCGGGTTGATCTTGTGCGGCATCGTCGACGAGCCGGTGGCCCCGGCGACCGGGATCTGCGCGAAGTACCCGAGCGAGATGTAGGTCCAGATGTCGGTGGCGAGGTTGTGCAGGATGCCGCCCGCGTGCCGCACACGGTCGTAGAGCTCGACCTGCCAGTCGTGCGACTCGATCTGGGTCGTCAGGAGGTTGAAGCCCAGCCCCATGCCCTCGATGTACTCACGGGCGATGGTCGGCCAGTCGGCATCCGGGTCGGCCGCGAGATGCGCAGACCAGGTCCCGGTCGCGCCCGAGAACTTGGCGAGGTACTCGGATGCCGCGATCTGACCGCGCACGCGCTCCAGACGCCATGCGAACACCGCGAGCTCCTTGCCCATGGTGGACGGGGTCGCGGGCTGGCCGTGCGTGCGGGAGAGCATGGCCGCATCGGCGTGCTCGACGGCGAGTTCGCGGAGCTTCGCGATGACGGTGTCGAGAGCGGGAAGCCAGACCTGCTCGACCGCCCGCTTCACGGTGAGTGCGTACGAGGCGGAGTTGATGTCCTCGCTCGTGGCGGCGAAGTGCGTGAGTTCGGCGATGGCGTCGAGGCCGAGCGTCGAGAGACGGTCGCGCACGAGGTACTCGATCGCCTTCACGTCGTGCTGCGTGACAGCTTCCTTCTCGGCGAGCCAGTCGATCTCGGCCTGGCCGAAGTCGCGATACAGCGCGCGCAGGCGATCCTTGTCCGCGTCCGAGAGCGGCGACGTCTCGAACAGCGAGCGGTCGGTCAGGGCGATCAGCCACTCGACCTCGACCTCGACCCGCGCGCGGTTGAGTCCGGCTTCGGAGAGGAAGTCGGCGAGACCGGTGACGGCGCCGCGGTAGCGACCGTCGAGCGGGCTCAGGGGCTGCGGCGGGAGCGAAGGCTGGAAAGTCAGGGGAATCCTCCTGATCGGGCCCCTCAGATGCGGGGCGTGCGGGGCTGGCGCAGGGCGGGCTCGAGTTGGCGGAACAGACCCCGGGTCGCCGTCTCAATCATACCGAGCACCGAATCGAACATCTCCGCCCCGGCGTAGTAGGGGTCGGGGACATCGTGGGTCGAGGCGTTCGGGTCGAAGGCCATCAGCAGGGTGACCTTGCCCTCCTCATCTTCGTCGCGCGCCCACTCCCGCAGGATGCGTTCGTGCGTGCGATCGAGTGCGACGACGAGGTCGTTCTCGGCGAACGAGGCGAACGTGAACTGCCGTGCGCGGTGGAGCGAGCCGTCGTACCCGCGGCGGGAGAGCGACTCGATCGTGCGTTCGTCGGCGCGCTCGCCGAGGTGCCAGTCTCCGGTTCCGGCGCTGCGAGAGACGATGCGCGACCCGAGTCCCTGCTTCTCGGCGAGGTCGCGGAACACGACTTCGGCCATGGGGGAGCGGCAGATGTTCCCTGTGCACACGAAGATCACGCGGAAGGGAACGGGGGACGTCACAGGTACATTCTGCCCGCCTCGGGCCATCCTGCACAGCGTGGACGAGTCCCCACCTCTCCACCGGCCGTGGGTATGGCGCTCAGAGACGTCGGCCGATCCCGCAGGCTGAAGCCATGTACTCGCTCTCCCCTGGACGTGTGTTCACCTCCGCCGAGGTCTGGGCTCGGCTCGTCGCCCACCGAGAGATCGGGGCGGCCGTGTCGATGCTGGAGGATGCGGGTGCGGCGCTGGTGGGACTCGTCGACGACGCGGACTGGCAGTCCGAAGGATTCCGTGCGCTGCACGACCTGCTGGGACGGCTCCGAGAGGAGACGGGTGTCGAACTCGGACACCTGACCGTGCGCGAATGGGAGCTCGGAGCGCAGGGGTGAGCGGGCTCGAGATCGGGCACGGCGGGGCGATCGCCGTCGACACCGGACAGCTGCGCGACGTCGGATCCCGGATGCGCGGCGTGGCCGAGCGCTACGAAGACGCCCGTTCCGCGGTCGTGCGAGCGCAGGAGGTGATCCTCTCGGCACCGGCCGCCTGTCCGCAGGTCGATGTGCACGCCTTGGCGGCGAGTGCGGAGCGACTCGGCGCCGTGGCGGCCGAACTCCTCGACGCGTGCGTAGGCACGGAGCTGATGGCCGATGCCTTCGAGGTCGTCGAGCTGCGGGCCGAGGTCGAGGCGCTGGCCCTCACCGATGCTGCGGCAGCGGCAGCGGCCGAGGCGCGTCTGGAGCAGTTGGTGAGCGGCGACGAGCGGGTCGGGGCGATGGCCGAGTGGCTGGTGGCGGGCTGGGAGGATCGGCGGTTCCAGGGGGCGGGACGCCAGTTCGACGCGGGCGGCCTGCTCTCTCCTCTGTTCCTGGCCGGGGCGTTCATCGGCGTCGCCACGGGGCTCGGCGCGGTGGTCGCAGGGGCGCCGCTGAAGGGGCGGCCGGATCCGATCCGGGTGACTCCGGTCAAGGCCTCGACCCCTGCCGCGCCGCAGAACCTCGCCGGCGCGCTCCGGCGGATGCCGTCCTCGACCGCACAGGTCGCGGTGGAGAAGTACACGATGGCCGACGGGGGGACCCGCTTCGTGACGTACATCGCGGGAACGAGGAACGGTGCGCCGTGGGAGGGCGGGAAGGAGGAGCCGTGGGACATGAAGTCGAACGTCGAGCTGTATCAGGGACACGCATCGGCGTCGTACCAGGCGACCCTCGATGCGCTGACCGAGGCGGGGGCGGAGCCCGGCGACCGGGTCGACGTGGTCGCCTACTCGCAAGGGGGCATGATCGCGGCGCACCTGGCGACGGAGAGCCCCTACGACGTCGGCATGCAGGTGACTGCGGGGAGTCCGCAGCAGCCTTCGCTGGGTGACGATCAGACGCTCATCCAGCTTCGGCACTCCGATGACCTGGTCTCGAACCTCGCCGCGGGTGGGTCGGCGGCGGGCACCGGGTCGGCGGACAGCTTCACGGCCACGCGTGTCGGTGATCCTCGGGCCGGGCTCCAGGATGTCGCGCTGCGGGCGCACGCGCTCGAGACCTACATCGAGACGGCCGGGATGGTCGATGCGTCGGATGACCCGCGGGCCGAGGCCCTCGACGCCTACTGGGCCGAGCTCGCCACCGCGGTGGAGATCGAACGCACCGAGTACCGCGCCGAGAGGACACCCCGCTGAGCGGGACGACGCTCCGGCTCGAGGCCGGGGCCTCAGTCGCGGCGGGAGTTCTTGTTCTGCGGGCGCAGGATGAAGCCGAAGATGCCGTTGATCACCGAGATGATGAGCGCGGCGAGCACGCCCCACCAGAAGTCGCCGACCGCGAGGCCCCATCCGAAGCCGCTCGTGATCCATGCCGTCAGCCACAGCAGGAAGCCGTTGATGACGAAGCCGATCAGGCCGAGCGTGAGGATGTAGAGGGGGAACGCGACGATCTTCACGACGGTGCCGATGATCGTGTTCACGAGCGCGAAGATCGCGGCGACCGCGAGCAGGGTGAGCACCAGCTGCAGGGTCTCACCGGGCGGGAAGGGCGTGATCACGACCTGCAGAGCCGGGATCAGGGTGACGACCCAGATGGCGAAGGCGTTGACGACGACGCGGATGAGGAAGCGCATAGTCCGACCAGTGTCCCACGGACGTCCGCGGCTGTCAGCCTGCTGCGGCGCTGGTGGGAATGCGGTTGGCGCGGATGCGGCGTTCTGACTCATCGAGATCGATCGTGCCGGAGGCGACCCCGATCACGAGGTCGAATGCGTCATCGGTGGTGAAGCGATGCTTCCAGCCGTTGATCCATAAGAACGCCACGAAGCTCGTCCACGCTGTGCGCTTGTTCCCATCGAACAATGGGTGGTTGCGGGCGAGGGATTCGAGGAGTGCTGCGGCCTTCCGGTCGATCGTGCCGTAGGCGTCATCACCGAAGAGAGAGGCCGCCGGCCTCGCGAGTGCGGAAGCGAGTAGCCCGGGATCGCGAACGTGGAAGCCGAGTCTTTCGACGATCTGGAGGCCGTCTTCAAGTGAGAGGTACTCGGTCATGCGTCTTCGAGGCGCTCGAGGAGAACCTTGTCATTGTCGAGAACGAAGTCGACGGCAGAGTTCACGAGTGCAGAGCGGCTGGTATCGTTCGCGAACCGCGTGGCCGCCTCGATGATGACCGCGTGCTTCGAGGTGTGCCGCGCGCGCGCAATCTCCTCGAGCTGCGCATCGAGTTCTTCCGGAAGTCGCACCGTCATCGCCATACCAAAATGGTACCACCGTGCATCGGGCGGGAACAGGGCGTATCGACACTGCTGCCACGGCCGCGGTCCTCGTAGACTCGACCTCGTGACCGAGCCGATCCTGCCCCGCATCCGTCCTGCCATCGCCGCACTCGCGCCGTACCGCCAGGGCAAGCAAGCGGGGCCAGACGCGTTCAAGCTGTCCAGCAACGAGAACCCCTTCGATCCGCTGCCCTCCGTGCTCGAGGCACTGGAGCGGACGACGCCCGTCAACCGCTACCCGGATGCCACCGCGACTCGTCTGCGCGAACGACTCGGTGCGCGCTACGGGGTCGAGCCCGACCAGGTGCACGTCGCGTCCGGCAGCGTGTCGATCCTGCATCAGCTGATCCTCGCGACCGCGTCGGAGGGCGACGAGGTCATCTACGCCTGGCGATCCTTCGAGGCGTACCCGAGCCTGCCGCTCGTGGCCGGCGCGACCGGGGTGCAGGTGCCGCTCACCGCGGATTCCCGCCACGACCTCGGCGCCATGGCGGATGCGGTGACCGAACGCACCCGCGCGATCATCGTGTGCACGCCCAACAATCCGACCGGGCCCATTGTCACCTCGGCCGAGTTCGCCGCCTTCGTCGAGCGCGTCCCGAACGACGTCCTGATCATCCTCGACGAGGCGTACGCCGAATTCGTCACGGCCCCGGATGCGGTCGACGGTCTCGCCGAGCGCGTGTTCGACGCGCACCCGAACGTCGTGGTGCTGCGGACCTTCTCGAAGGCGTACGGCCTCGCCGGTCTCCGCGTCGGCTACGCGATCGGGCACGAGAAGGTGCTCGACGCCGCACGCACCACGGGCATCCCGCTCTCGGTCACCTCCGCCGCGGAGAACGCCGCGATCGCGAGCCTCGACGCCGAGGCGGAGCTCCTCGAGCGCGTCGCCGTGATCGTCGAGCGCCGTGACCGCCTGGCCGAGGGGCTCCGCGCGCAGGGCTGGGACGTCCCCGACTCGCAGTCGAACTTCGTGTGGCTGCCCACGCGAGAGCGCACCGACGACGTGGCCGCGGCGTTCGTCGCCAACGACCTCATCGTCCGTCCGTTCTCCGGAGACGGCATTCGCATCTCCGTCGGCGAGGAAGCCTCCATCGCCCGCGTGCTCGAGGTCGCGTCTTCGGTCCGCTGAACGTGTCGCCCGGGCGTCTTCGCCCGTGTTTCTCCGGTTTCCGGGCAGTTGCAAGGGCGTCCTAGGTATGCGTGACCGGGCATGCGGGCGCGGGTAGCGTGAGAGCGTGACCACCTCCGAGACACCCCTTGTGAGCGTTCTGGACGAGACCGGACGGTTCGCTCCGTCCGCCGCCGCTGAGCGATACCTTCCCCTGATCGAGGCGATCGGCGATGCCGAGCTCGAGCAGTTCTACCGGGACATGGTCGTCATCCGTGCGATCGACACCCAGGCGACGAACCTGCAGCGACAGGGGCAGCTGGCGCTCTGGCCGCCGAGCCGGGGACAGGAGGCGGCGCAGGTCGGCTCCGGTCGTGCCGCCCGAGCGCAGGACACGATCTTCCCCTCCTACCGGGAGCACGCGGTCACCCGCATCCGCGGCGTCGATCCGGTCGACATCATCAAACTGATGCGCGGCGTCTCACATGGCGGGTGGGATCCGACCGACCCGAAGAACGGCAACACCCGGCTGTACACCCTGGTGCTCGGTTCGCAGGCGCTGCATGCGGCCGGCTACGGGATGGGACTCGTGTTCGACGGCCGCACCGGAACCGGTGAGGCCGACCGTGACGAAGCGGTCATCGTCTACTACGGCGACGGCGCTTCCAGTCAGGGCGACGTGCACGAGGCGATGGTCTTCGCCGCGAGCTATCAGGCGCCGACCGTGTTCTTCCTGCAGAACAATCACTGGGCGATCTCGGTGCCGGTCTCGACGCAGTCGCGGGTTCCGCTCGTGCAGCGCAGCGCGGGCTACGGCATCCCGAGCGTCCGCGTGGACGGCAACGACGTGCTCGCCAGTTATGCGGTCTCCCGCACAGCTCTCGACGAGGCCCGCAGCGGCAAGGGTCCGCAGGCGATCGAAGCGGTCACCTACCGGCTCGGCGCACACACCACCAGCGATGACCCGACGAAGTATCGCGGCAGCGACGAGGAGCGGTACTGGGCCGGGCGCGACCCGATCGTCCGGATGCGCGCGTTCCTCGAAGGCCGGGGAGCATCGGCGCAGCTGTTCTCCGACGTGGAGGCCGAGGCGGCGGACGCCGCGGAGGATCTGCGCGCCCGCACGGTCGAGCTGGGGCCGCCCAGCCCGGACAAGATGTTCGACCACGTGTACAGCGAGCCGCATCCGCTGATCGACCAGCAGAAGGCCTGGCGCGCGCAGTATGAGGCGTCGTTCGAAGGAGGAGCCCAGTGACCCTCGAGACGATGCCGCTCAGCAAGGCGCTGAACGCGGGGATGCGCAAGGCCATGGAGGAAGACCCGAAGGTCGTGCTGATGGGCGAGGACATCGGCAAGCTCGGCGGCGTCTTCCGTGTGACGGAGCACCTGCAGCGCGACTTCGGCGACCGCCGGGTGCTCGACACCCCGCTGGCCGAGTCGGGGATCGTCGGGACCGCGATCGGCATGGCGATGGTCGGGTACCGCCCCGTCATCGAGATCCAGTTCGACGGATTCGTGTTCCCCGCGTTCGACCAGATCACGACACAGCTCGCCAAGCTCACGAACCGGCACGAGGGTGCGATCAGCATGCCGATCGTGATCCGCATCCCCTACGGCGGGCACATCGGCGCGGTCGAGCACCACCAGGAGAGCCCGGAGGCGTACTTCGCGCACACTCCCGGCCTGCGCGTGGTCTCGCCGTCGACGCCCAACGATGCGTACTGGATGATCCAGGAGGCGATCGCGTCGAACGACCCGGTGATCTTCATGGAGCCGAAGAGCCGGTACTGGCAGAAGGGCGAGGTCGAGCTCGATGCCTCCGCTGTGCCGCTACACTCCTCACGCGTCGTCCGCACCGGCAGCGATGTGACGCTCGTCGGACACGGCGCGATGGTCACGACGTTGCTGCAGGCCGCCGCGCTCGCCGAGGCCGAGGGGACGAGCTGCGAGGTCGTCGACGTGCGTTCACTGTCGCCGGTCGACTACGAGCCCATCCTCGACTCGGTGCGCAAGACCGGACGCATGGTCTACGCCCAGGAGGCGCAGGGCTTCGGCAGCATCGGCGGCGAGATCGCGGCGACCGTGATGGAGCGGGCGTTCTATGCGCTCGAGGCCCCGGTGCTGCGCGTCTCCGGCTACGACACCCCGTTCCCGCCCGCGAAGCTCGAAGGCACCTACCTCCCGGATGCGGACCGCATCCTCGAGGCCGTCGACCGTTCCCTGGCCTACTGACCGTCCGTCCATGCGCACAACTCCTCAAGAAAAGCTCGGGTGGGGCTCAAGCCCTGTTCGGATGACGCGCTCGGTGTCGAAATTGCGGAGTTATGCACGCGGTCCACGAGAGGATCAATCATGAGCACGCAGAACTTCAACCTCCCGGACGTTGGGGAAGGGCTGACCGAAGCCGAGGTCGTGGCCTGGAAGGTCGCCCCCGGCGACACGGTCGCGATCAACGACGTGATCTGCGAGATCGAGACGGCGAAGTCCCTCGTCGAGCTGCCGTCTCCGCACGCGGGGGTGGTGGGCGAGATCCTCGTCGAGGAGGGCACGACGGTCGAGGTCGGCACGCCCATCATCACCTTCGTGACCGATGCCCCGGCACCTGCTCCGGCTGCACCCGCTGCTCCGGTCGCGGAAGAGGGCGGAGGCTCGGTGCTGGTCGGCTACGGCACGGGCGGCGGCGCGACCTCACGTCGCAAGCGTCCGGCCGAGCGCCCGGTGCGTTCCTCGGTCGGTGTCATCGCGAAGCCGCCGATCCGAAAGCTCGCCCGCGACCTCGGCGTCGACCTCACCACGGTCGCCGCGACCGGCTCCGACGGCGAGGTCACCCGGGATGACGTGATGAAGCACGCTTCGCAGGCGAGTGTCTTCCGCAACAT
>WPCJ01113150.1_pt1 | contig 12855 bp, 12 predicted proteins | sample 5399831 | NCBI WGS metagenome assembly WPCJ01 (sample SAMN12869470, study PRJNA574797) | sludge metagenome | isolation source: wastewater treatment of pH10 | place: China:Beijing | collected 2019-05-20 | reverse complement strand
AGTTCACCACCGCGATGATCGGCTTGCCGAAATCGCCGTCCTTCATCCCCGTCGCGCGCCACAACCCGCGCGCCCCCGCCATGTTGCGGCCATGCGTCGTCGTGCGGGAACGGTAGGAAGGCATCAATCTCGTCCTTGGCTGTGAGCTATGGATTAAGGGTGCAGGCAATCATCCCTGCCGCTCGGGAACGCGGACCAGCAATCCCTGCATGTCGTCCGTCACCGTGATCTGGCAGGCCAGCCGCGAATGTTGCGGGTCCGGTTCATAGGCGAAATCGAGCATGTCGTGCTCCATGTCCGAGGAGGGGGGCAGTTTCTCCACCCATTCGGGCGCGACATAGACATGGCAGGTCGAGCACGAGCAGGCGCCGCCGCACTCGGCCTCGATGCCGCGCACGGCCTCATCGCGGGCGGCCTCCATCAAGCTCATGCCGGCCGTGGCCTCGACGACGCGCCGGTTTCCGTCATGTTCAACGAAGGTGATCTGAACCATTGTCTTTCTCCCGCGATGCTGGAGCGTTTCCGCCTTGCGCAGCAATGCGCTTTCTTCCCTGTTTCAGTGCGGCAGCAGCGCCATGGCCTCGACCTCGACCAGGAATTCCGGCCGGGTGAAGCCGGAGACGATCAACAGGGTCGAGGCGGGTTTTGTGGCGAGCCCGGCCACCAGCCGGTCGCGGACGGCCATATAGTCGGCCATGTGCTCACGCCGCGTCACGAAGGCGATGAAGCGCAGGACATGCGACAGGTCCGCCCCGGCCTCGGCAAGGATGGCCCGGATGTTGGAAAAGCAAAGCTCGGCCTGGGCCTCGACGCCGGCGGGGATCGTTCCATCGGCGGCGAGCCCGAGCTGGCCGGAGGTCACGATCAGCCGGCCCGAGGCCACGCCGTGCGAATAGCTGCCGAACGGCGCCGGCATGGCGGCGGGGGCAAGGGCCTTCATGGCTTTTCCTCTTCCTCTTTGGAATGAAGCCCGCAGCGTTGCAGGAAAAGCTGCGTCGCCTCGGCGACGATGCGGTCCGCATCGAGCGGCGAATGTTCCGGCTTGCCCATCAAAACGCGGGTCTGGGCCTCGTACTCGGCATAGTGCTGGGTCACTGCCCACATGTTGATCTGGAACAGCAGCGGGTCCACGGGGCGGATCTTGCCGCTGTCGATCCATTCCTGGATGACGCCGCTGGCCTCCTCGACGGCGCTCTTGAGGTCATTCCAGTGGGGCGCCATTTCCGGTGCGCCGCGGGCGATCTCATTGGCGAAGAAGCGCGAGACGTCTGGATATTCCAGCGCATGCCGCACCTTGCGGTCGATATATTCGGTGATCGCCAGCGCCGGGTCCTCGCGCGAGGCCGACAGGAAGAAGATGTCCTTCCACTGGGCGACGATCTCGCCGAGCACCTGCTGGTACAGCTCCTCCTTCGAGGAGATGTAGTAATGCAGCTGGGCCTTGGTGATGCCGGCCGTCTGGGCGATGGCCTGGGTCGAAGTCCCGGCCAACCCGTTGCGCGCGAATTCCTGGATCGCGGCATTGCGGATCGCTCCGTGGATTTCCTTCCGCTTTCTCTGGGCGCTGGTCATACGCTCCCCATGCATGCACAACGGTTCAGGTTCGGATCGATGCCGCGGCAGGCGCCGCGCCATCGATCGTCGCTTCGATTCGCGCGTCCGGCCGCGCGGGGCGCATGCCCCTATTTGCCGGTCAGCGCGGCCTTGATGTCCAGACCCTTGCCATGGTTGACGAAGCGCATGTCGGCGACCTTGGACAGGTCGACGCTGCCTGCCTCGATGATCTTGCTTTCCACCGCCAGGTCGTAGAACCCCTTGATGCGGGCCTCGTCCATCGCCCCGATCCCCTTCTTTAGGGCGTCGCCCGAATCGATGATGCCCAGCCGTTCGAACTGTAGCATCTCGGCATCCAGCTTCTCGACGGTCATTTCCGGGTTGGCGGCGATGATGGCCTGATAGGCGGCGGTGCGGTCGCCGTAGAGATAGTTGTACCAGCCCTCGATCGAGGCATCGATGAAGCGCTGCACGAGATCGGGATTGGTTTCCACCAGCTCGCTGCGGGTCTCGATGATCGAGCCGTAGGTGCTCCATCCCTGGTCGGCCAGCAGGAAGACATCCACCTCGGCGCCTTCCTTGGCCGCATAGAGCGGCTCGGCGGTTCCATAGGCCTGCTGGACCATCTTCGGGTCGCTCAGGAACTGGGCGAGGTTGAAGCCGTAGGGGCGCAGCTGCTCGTTCTGGAAGCCGTGGCTGTCGACCATCCACTGCCAGAAGCTGAACTGGCCGTCCTTCGAGACGAGGACGGAAGGCGCCTTGGTCAGCGCGGCGAAGTCGGCATACTGGCCCTTGTGCGCCATGAACGCCTGCGGATCCTTCTGGAACAGGGCGGCGACCACGGTGGTCGGAATGTCGTTGCGTATGTTGTCGAACGCCAGGAGCAGATTGCCGCCCATCAGGAAGTCGAGCCGGCCGGCGGCCAGCATTGGCCGGGTGTTGACCTGCGGCCCGCCCATGCGGATCTCGACGTCGAGGTCGTATTTCTCGTAGGTGCCGTCCACCACGGCCTGGTAGAAGCCGCCATGGCCGCCCTGTGCCAGCCAGTTGGTGCCGAACACGACCTTGTCGGCGGCAAGGGACGGCCCGGCCGCGAGCATGAGCCCCAAAGCGGTTAAGAGGCTGGTGATGTGCTTCATGCGTGTTCTCCCATTTGGTTGTCGTCGACGCGTGCCATGTCGGCACTCCAGCCCCGGGTCTTGCCCGGGTTCATCAGCCCGTACGGATCCGCCAGCTTCTTGAACTCGATCTGCGTCTGGTCGATCTGCTTCATGCCGCCATCCTCGATGGTCACGACATGGGGGTTGAAGATGGTGCAGCCGTCCTTTTCCTCCAGCTCGGCGATCAGCCGGTAGGTCGCCGCCTCGCCGCGATAGCGCACCAGCGGCAGGGCGAAGATCTGAATCTCGCCGTCCATGCGGGCCATCTCGTGGTGCCAGTAGATCTCGTCGCCATAGCGGGCCATCTGGCGCAGGACCAGATCGGGATCGAAGGGGCGCGGATAGGCGACCTGCAGGTAGGTCCAACCCTTGTCGACCTTGAGGGCCTGCAGCGTGGTGTGGTTCCAGCCGCATTCATAGGCCGGCTGGAGGCCGGCGGCGCGGATTTCGGGCTTGCTCATGGCAAAGGAGATGCGGCCGCCGGCCGCCTCGGCGGCGGCGGTGAAGCGCTCCATCTCCTGCGGGGCGACCATGGCGAAGATCGCGTCCCGGTCGGCGGGGAACAGATCGCCCAGCTTGCTGTAATAGGGGGCGAAGCGGCGTTCGACCGCGGTCAGCAGATAACAGTCCATGCCCTGTTGCTGGGCGGAGCTGGCAAAGCGCAGCGCCTCGCCATAGCCGTCGAACAGGGCGGCGGCATGCACCCAGTCGGTGGCGCGGGTCAGGGCAAGGCCAAGCTCGACGACGATGCCGTTGGTGCCGTAGGCGTGCTGGACCTTCTGGATGTCCTCGCCGTGCAGCTCGATCAGTTTCGGCTCGGGCTCGACCGTGACCACCTTGACATAGGTGACGTTGCCGGGATCGCGCAGCATGCCATGGCGGAGCGAGCCGATGCCGCCCGAGCCGCCGGCGATGAAGCCGCCGATGGTCGCCATCTGCCGGGTCGAGGGATACATCAAGAGTTCCTGTCCGGTCTCGCGGGCGGCGTCGTCCAGCCGCGAGATGCGGGCCCCGGCCTCGACGTGGACATGGCCGCTGGTGATCTCGATCACCTTGTCGAGGCGGGTGAGGTCCATGACCACGCCGCCCTCCAGCGGCACGCACTGGCCGTAATTGCCGGTGCCGCCGCCGCGCAGGGTGAGCGGCACCCTGTGGCGGGCGACCAGCCCGGCGATGCGGATCACCTCGTCGACGCTCTGCGGCACCACGACGAGATCGCCGAGCTTGTCCTTGAGCTGGTCGTTGAGTATCGGACTGTACCAGAAATAGTCGCGCGACCGCGCGGCCAGGTAGTTCTCGTCGTCATGGAAACGGATTCCGTCCAACGCCGCCTTGAAGGCCGCCCAGTCGTGGCGTGCGCTCATGTCTGCTCTCCTTGATGGTGGTCGGCCAGGATGCGGCCGTCGCGCCAGACCGCCCGCGCGGCGCGGGGGCGGCTGATCGCGTCGGTGAGGTCGTCGGCATCCAGCCAGATGAAATCGGCGGGGCCGCCTTCGCTGACGCGCAGGCTGCTTCCCATCCAGTTGGCGGGGGTCTCGCTGATCGCATCGAGCCAGGCGTCGGGTTGCAGGTGGCCCAGAAGGGCGGCACCCCTGAACATGTCGCACAGATCGTAGTCGCCATAGGGGAAGAAGCCGTCGCGGACATTGTCCGAGCCGATCATCACCTTCATCCCCGCCGCCCGCGCCTCGTGCATGGGTGCCAGCCCGCGCAGGCGCGGGGTGCGCCCGCTTCCGGCATCCTGCAGATAGCTGTTGCAGCCGGGCAGCACCGTCAGGCCGACGCCGGCCTCGGCAGCCTGCCGAAGAAGATCACCGACCTCGCCCGGATCGCGCACCGACAGGGCGCAGCCATGGCCGCACAGGACCCGGCCGGCCAGCCCGCGTCGCGCGGTCTCGGCGACGATTGCGTCGATGCCGCGCGCGTCGGTGTCGAGCCCTTCGTCGACATGGAAGTCAAGCTCGAGGTCGTGGCGTTCGGCGAGGTCGAAGACATGGCAGAGCTTCGAGGCGAGATCGTCGTTGCGGTAGATGAAGGCGCCGAGGACGGCGCGGGCAGCCTTGACCTCGCGGGCGACCGCCTCGCCGATGTCGGCGAAAAGGTCGAGCGGGGTCAGCGATGCGAGCTGAAGCCGGACCCGGCCCTGCCATTCGCCGGCCAGTTCGCGCAGCACGTGCCATGCCGTGGGCGGCTCGGCCCCGTACCAGTCGAGATGGCTGCGCATCAGCGCGGTGCCGTGCCGGTAGGCCCGCGACAGCGCCTGCCCGGCGCGCCGGCGAAGATCGGCGTCGTCCCAGCCTGCGGCATCGGCCTTCATCATCTCGATGGCATGGAACAGCGAGGTGGCGCGTTCCGGCATGCGGGATGCGGTGAAGGTCTTGTCGAGATGGGTGTGGATGTCCGCCAGCAGCGGCATGACGAAGCCGCCGCCCTTTTCCGCCGACGGGGACAGGCCGGCAATGCGCCCGCCCTCGACGGCGATATCCCAGTGTCCTTCACGGCCGGCCAGGCGCAGGCCGGCCAAGTGCGGACCGGCACGCCCGGCGGTCGCCGGTTGCGAGGCGACCGGGCCGGTCGTGGCAAAAGTGGTTGGGCTGGCGTTGCGCATGGCGGCTACAGTTCCCGCTTGATTTCGCTCTCGTGCCAGTGACCGAGCACGGCACGCGACAGCCAGGCGGTGACGAGGAAGATCAGGATGCCCAGCACCGACACCAGAAACAGCGCGGCGAACATGCGCGGGATCTCGTTGCGGAAGCTCGATTCCAGGATGCGCGAGGCAAGGCCGGTGTTCTGGCCCGCGGTGCCGGCGACGAATTCCGCCACCACCGCGCCGATCAGCGACAGCCCGCCGGCGATCTTCAGCGCGGCCATGAAATAGGGAAGGGCCGAGGGGATCAGAAGGTAGCGCAGGCGTTGCCAGGGCGTCGCCTGATAGAGCCGGAACATGTCGCGCAGATTGTGGTCGGCGCTGCGCAGCCCGATGGCGGTGTTCGACAGGATCGGGAAGAAGGCCACGATCCAGGCGCAGATCAGCAGCGCGAAGAAGGTGTTGCTGACATAGATCAGGATCAGCGGCGCGATGGCGATGACCGGCGTCACCTGCAGGATGACGGCGAAGGGAAACAGGCTCATCTCCACCGTGCGCGACAGGGCGAACACCATGCCCAGAAGCACGCCGCCGACGATGGCGAGGCCCAGCGACAACAGCGTCAGCTTGACGGTGAAGGCCGCGCTCTGCATCAGGGTCGGCCAGTCCTGCACCAGCGTCCTGGCGATCAGGCTCGGCGCCGGGATCAGGTAGTGCGGCACCTCGTTGTACCAGACCAGGAATTCCCACAGGCCGAGCGCCAGTAGGATGGTCGAGACCGGCATGATGATGCGCAACTTGCGCTCGCGCCGTTCGCGCAGGATGCGGGGGTCGATGCCGGTGTTCGTGGCCACGGTGCCGGTTCCCTGTTCAATGGTTGATATCGACATGGTCCATGGTCCCTTCCAGCGCATTGCTGACCAGACGGCAGTTCTCGGTGTATTCGGGCGTCATCCGATGGGCGGCGGTGCGCTGATGGCCATCGGAGAGCGCGATGTCGTGCACGACCCGGCCGGGGCGCGCGGCCATGACGACGACACGGCTGGAGAGATAGACGGACTCGAAGACCGAATGGGTGACGAAGATCACGGTCAGGCCGTGCGAGCGCCACAGGTCGAGAACCTCGTCGTTGAGCTTGGACCTCGTCATCTCGTCCAGCGCCGCGAAGGGCTCGTCCATCAAAAGCAGCTTCGGCCTGGTCACCATGGCGCGGGCGATGGAGACGCGCATCTTCATGCCGCCCGACAGTTCCCGCGGATAGGAATTGGCGAAATTGGCGAGGCCGACCATGGCCAGCGCCTCCTCGACGCGCGGCCGGGCCTCGGATCGCCTGAGCCCGTGCAGCTTGAGCGGCAGGTAGACGTTCTCGAAGACGGTCGCCCAGGGCATCAGCGTGGCTTCCTGGAATACGTAGCCGATGTCGTTGCCGTCGGAACCTTGTCCCGCCGGGTGCCCGTTGACCGAGATCGACCCGGATGAAACCGACAGCAGGCCGGCGACCATCTTCAACGCGGTGCTCTTGCCGCAGCCCGACGGGCCGAGGAAGCTGACGAACTCGCCCTTGCGGATCTGCAGGGACATGCCGCGCAGCGCGACGGTGCCGTTGCCGAACTGCTTGTGGACGTCCTTCATCTCGATGAGGACAGGGGCCTCAGGCCTGGAAATCTGGCAGTTCATCGCTCACCACTCCGGTCTGCTGTCGAGCCAACCTGACGGCAGGCTATCGATTTCGGCCATGGCCTCGACAAGCCTGTCGATGGCGTGGTCCAGCGTCGCCTCGCCCTTTTCGGCGGTGGCCAGATGGGCTTCGCCGCAGGCGCCGGCGGGGCTGAGGTCCTGGGTCTTCCAGCCGGGCCTGGCGCCGCGCCCCAATCCGAGATGGCGGAACTTCTCGGCGAGGTCCTGGCCGCGAGAACGGAAATCGCGCGCCGCATCCATGTTCACATTGGCGGGGTCGAGCGCCAGCATGACCGAGGTTTCCATATCGCCGGCATGGATGCCGTGGCTGCGCTCGACATCGGAATAGAGGCCGTCAGGCATGCCGAAGCCGAACCAGTTGACCGCGAAGGCCAGCATGTCGTGGCTGACGCGCAATTGCCGGGTGACGATGTCCATCACCGGGATGTTGCCGCCGTGGCCGTTCAGCAGCACGAACTTGCGCACGCCGGAGCGCGCCACGCTGGCGCCGATCTCGGTGAGCACGCGGATCAGCGTTTCGGCCGTGAAAGTCAGGGTGCCGGGATAGTCGATGTGCTCGTCGCTCTTGCAGACCGACTGCGTGGGCAGGATCAGGACCGGGCTGGTTTCGGGCAGGGCCCTGGCAAGACGCCGGGCGACACCGTCGACGGTGCAGCTGTCCACCGACATGGGCAAATGCGGCCCGTGCTGCTCGATGGCTCCGATCGGAAGAACGGCGATGATGCGCTGGCGGTCGAGGGCGGCGAAGTCGCGGCTGGAATAATCGGCCCAGAAACGCTTCATCGCGGGGCTCCCTTGCCGTGCCGGGCACTGCTGGGTGGCAATAATCCTATCATGATCAGTCCTCCTCCACGGACAGATAAACAAATTCATAGCAATTGGTCAAACTATTTGGTAGGATTTTTGAAAATCCATTAAGCTACTGATTTTAATTATTTTTCAATCTTTCCGGCAAAAGCGGTGGAGGCTGCGTGCCGGTACGGGGTCGCCAAAAGGGAGGCAAGATGAAGGAGAGAAGATGCGCCCGCGCCTGTTGATCACCAGGCCGCTGCCGGCCGCCGTCCATGACCGCGCCGGGGTGCTGTTCGACCTGACGATCCGGGATAGCACCGGTCCCACCCGGCCGGCCGAGCTGGCGGATGCGCTGACGGAATATGACGCCATCCTGCCTTCGCTGGGCGATGTCTTTTCGCGCGATGTGTTCTCGGCCGCAGGAGCGCCGCGCTGCCGGATCCTGGCGAATTTCGGGGCCGGGGTGAACCATATCGACCTCGCCGCCGCCGCCGATGCAGAGATTGCGGTGACCAACACGCCGGGCGCCGTCACCGCGCCGACGGCCGATCTTGCCATGATGCTGCTGCTGATGAGCGCGCGCCGCGCCGGCGAGGGCGAACGTCTGGTCCGTTCCGGGCAATGGCGGGGCTGGCATCCCGTGGAGCTTCTCGGCGACGAGGTCGGCGGCCGGACGCTGGGCATCGTCGGCATGGGCCGGATCGGCCAGGAGGTGGCCCGCCGCGCCGCCGCCGGCTTCGGCATGGAGGTGCTGTTCCACAACCGTTCGCCGAAGCGTCCGCCGGGGCTGGAGGCCACGCAAGTGCCGCTGGACGAGGTGCTGGGCCGGTCCGACTTCATCGTCGTGACGCTGCCGGGCGGTGTCGGGACAAGGCATCTGATCGACGCCGAGGCGTTGTCGCTGATGCGGCCCCACGCGCATCCGATCAATGTCTCGCGCGGCGAGGTGGTGGACGAGGCGGCGCTGATCGAGGCGCTGCGCGAAAAGCGGATCGCCGGGGCGGCGCTCGATGTCTACGAGTTCGAGCCCGAGGTGCCGGCGGCCCTGCGCGAGCGCGACGACGTTGTGCTGCTGCCGCATCTGGGCTCGGCGACGCGATCGGCGCGCGAGGCGATGGGGATGACGGCGCTTGACAATCTGAAGGCCTTCTTCGGCGGCGGCGAGCCGGCGAACAGGGTCGCCTGAACAGGGGAGAGGAGGCAGGACATGACCCATATCGCGATACTGGGCGCGGGGCAGGCGGGTGCGGCGCTGGCGGCCAGGCTGCGGGCGCTGAACTTCGAGGGGCGCATCACCCTCATCGGCGAGGAGGAGGCGCTGCCCTACCAGCGGCCGCCTTTGTCGAAGAAATACCTGCTGAAGGAGATGTCGCTGGAGCAGCTCCACCTGCGCCCGGAGCGGTTCTACGCGGAAAAGGACATCACCCTGTTGCGGGGGCGCAGGGTCACCGCCATCGACACGGCCGGCCGGCAGCTTCGCCTCGACGGGGAGAGCCTGGCTTACGACCAGTTGGCGCTGACCACCGGGGCCACGCCGCGCACGCTGCCGGCGTCGCTGGGCGGCGCCATGGCGGGCGTCTACGTGGTGCGCAATCTGGCCGATGTCGAGCGCATGGCGCCCGAGTTCGCGCCCGGGCGACGAGTGCTGATCGTCGGCGGCGGCTATATCGGGCTGGAGGCGGCGGCGGTGGCGGCCAAGCTGGGGCTGAAGGTGACGTTGGTGGAGGCGGCGCAGCGCATTCTCCAGCGCGTCGCCGCGCCCGAAACCTCGGACTATTTCCGGGCACTGCACGCCGGGCAGGGCGTCGAAATCCTGGAAGGCATCGGATTGCAGGGGCTTGAAGGGGGTACGGCGATCTCGGTCGCGCTGTCGGACGGTTCGCGGCGTGAGGTGGATTTCGTCGTGGTCGGCATCGGCGTCATCGCCAATGACGGGCTGGCGGCGGCTGCCGGGCTGGCCTGCGAGAACGGCATCGTCGTCGATGCGCAGGGCCGCAGCAGCGACCCTTCGGTGTGGGCGGCCGGCGACTGCACGCGCTTTCCCTATCGCGGCGAGATGATCCGGCTGGAAAGCGTGCAGAACGCCATCGACCAGGCCGAGGCGGTGGCCGCCAACATGCTGGGCGCGGGGCAGGACTATGTCCCGAAGCCGTGGTTCTGGTCCGACCAGTACGACATCAAGCTCCAGATCGCTGGGCTGAACAGCAATTTCGATCAGGTCGTGGTGCGGCCGGGTGCCGGGCAGGCGTGCTCGCACTGGTATTTTCGCGAAGGCGAGTTGCTGGCCGTGGATGCGATGAACGATCCGCGCAGCTACATGATCGGCAAGCGCCTGATCGAGGCGGGGCGCTCGCCCCTGCCGGGGCAGGTGGCGGATGCCGGCTACGACCTCAAAAGCCTGATCTGACGGGCACCCGGCCACCTGCATTGCCGCTGCCGGGCTGTTCGCTACAGGTCGGTCAGCGTGCCCTCGAAGGCTTCGGCGGCAAAGCCGAGCGTTTCGGACAGCGTCGGGTGCGGGTGGATGGTCAGCGCGAGATCCGCCGCGTCGGACCCCATCTCGATGGCATGGCAGGCCGAGGCGATCAGTTCGCCCGCGTTGACGCCGACGATCGCCGCGCCCAGCACCCGGCCGCTGTCGGGGTCGAGAACAAGCTTGGTCAGGCCCTCGCCGCGCCCCATCGACAGCGCCCGTCCGGACGCCGCCCATGGGAAGGTGGTGGTCTTCACCTTGCGCCCCTCTGATTTCGCCTGCGTTTCGGTGAGGCCGGTCCAGGCGATCTCGGGATCGGTATAGGCGACGGAGGGAATGCAGCGCGGCTCGAACGCCGCCTTGTGGCCGCAGGCGACCTCGGCCGCCACCTTGGCCTCGTGCGTGGCCTTGTGGGCGAGCATCGGCTGGCCGACCACGTCGCCGATGGCGAAGATGTGCTTCTGGTTGGTCCGCATCTGCGCATCGACCGGGATGAAGCCCTGGCCGGTCACCGCCACACCCGCCGTCTCCGCTCCCAGTTCCGCGCCGTTGGGGCGTCGGCCGACGGCGACGAGGATGGCGTCGAACTCCGCTTGCCATGTCCCGTTCGCATTCTCGAAAGAGGCGGTGAGCGCTTCGCCCGCCGCGACGGCGGTGATGCTGGTCTCCAGATGGATGGCCTCGTAGCGGGCCTTGAGCCGGTTCGCCAGCGGCTTGACGATATCGGCATCGGCGCCGGGGATGAGCTGGCCCATGCGCTCGGCGATGGTGATGCGCGATCCCAGCGCATGATAGACCTGCGCCATCTCCAGCCCGATGATGCCGCCGCCGAGAACCAGCAGGCGCTGCGGCACGGCTTTCAGGTCCAGTGCTCCGGTGCTGTCGAAGATGCGCGGGTCGTCTGGCAGGAAGGGCAGCCATATCGGGCTGGAGCCCGCGGCGACGATGGCCTGATCGAAGGTGAGGCGGCGCGGCCCGTCCGGCGTCGCCACCTCGACCTCGTGCGGCCCGGTGAAGCGCGCCATGCCCTGCATGGTGGTGACCTTGCGCCGCTTCGCCAGCCCGGCAAGGCCGCTGGTCAGCTTGCCGACGACGCTTTCCTTCCAGCCCCGCACCGCATCGATGTCGATCTGCGGCGCGCCGAAGCTGACGCCATGCGCCGCGCCCTCGGCCGCGTCGTCGACCAGCTTGGCGACATGCAGCAGCGCCTTGGACGGGATGCAGCCGACATTGAGGCACACCCCGCCCAGGGTCTGCCGCGCATCGACCAGCGTGACCTTGCGGCCGAGGTCGGCGGCGCGGAAGGCGGCGGTATAGCCGCCCGGACCGGCGCCGATGACCAGCAGATCCACATGGTCGCCGCCTGCGGCGGCAGCCGCTGCCGGTGTGGGAACCGGCCGGTCGGCAAGCTCCTCCTCGATGCGCAGCGCCACGGTTCCCTGGCTGACGCGGTCGCCCACCTTCACCAGCACCTCGCGCACCACGCCGGCGTAGGGTGCGGGAATATCCAGAGTCGCCTTGTCGCTCTCCAGCATCAGGATCGGGTCGTCGATCGCGATGCGGTCGCCGGGTCCGACCGGGACCTCGACGACGGTGATATCCTTGAAATCCCCGATGTCGGGGATGGCGATTTCTCTCGTCATGGCCGTTCCCCTCACAGGCTGATGCGCCGGAAATCGGACAGGATGTCCTTGACGAAGCCGAGGAAGCGGGCCGCCGCCACGCCGTCGACCGCGCGGTGATCCCAGGACAGCGACAGCGGCTGGATCAGGCGCGGCTGGAAGGCTTCCCCGTTCCAGACCGGCTTGGTCGCCGAGCGCGTCATGCCGAGGATGGCGACTTCGGGCGCGTTGATGATGGGCGTGAAGTTCGTTCCGCCGATGCCGCCGAGCGACGAGATGGTGAAGGTCGCGCCCTGCATGTCGGAAGGCTTCAGCCGCCCGGCGCGGGCATCGGCGGCGAGATCGGCCATTTCGGCGGCGATCTCGCGCAGGCCCTTGCGGTCGGCGTCCTTGACCACCGGCACCACCAGCCCTTCGGGCGTGTCGGCGGCGACGCCGATGTTCCAGTATTTCTTCAGCACCATGTCGTCGCCGTCGAGCGACGAATTGAAGGCCGGATAGGCCTTCAGCGCCGCCACCGCCGCCTTGACCACGAAGGGCAGGATCGACAGTTTCGGCGCGCCGTCCTGCGTGTTGGCTTCCTTGCGGAAGGCCTCCAGATCGGTCACGTCGGCTTCGTCGAAATTGGTGACGTGCGGGATCATGATGGCGTTGCGCGCCAGAGCCGGGCCGGAGATTCGCACGATGCGCGACAGCGGCTTGCGCTCGATCTCGCCGAATTTGGCGAAATCCACGCGCGGCCAGTCGGGCAGGCCGAGGCCGATGCCGCCACCCGTCGCGCCATTCGCGGCAGGGGCCTGCAAGGCCGCCTTGACGAAGCCCTGCACGTCCTCCCGAGTGATGCGGCCTTTGGGGCCGGTGCCATGGATGCCGGCAAGGTCCACGCCCAGTTCGCGGGCGAACTTGCGGATCGAGGGCGAGGCGTGCGGCGGCAGGCCGTCCTGTGCCGAAGGTGCCGGGCTTGCCGCA
>WPCJ01102014.1_pt1 | contig 12857 bp, 13 predicted proteins | sample 5399831 | NCBI WGS metagenome assembly WPCJ01 (sample SAMN12869470, study PRJNA574797) | sludge metagenome | isolation source: wastewater treatment of pH10 | place: China:Beijing | collected 2019-05-20 | reverse complement strand
CTCATTCTCAAATTCCGAGACACCAACAGCAGAGGGACGCCCAGATGAAGATGATTTACACCATGCAGAAGCATTTGGGCAGAAAATACGTGAAAAGCTGCAATCCGTTTCATCAATCTCTCAGATTTCTGATGTGAATGTGCCTGGCACTTATCCTTATGGTGGAGTTACAGAATTGTGGACTGTTGATTTTATCGCAGTCAGTGATGAATGTTCGCAGTGCGGAACCTGTGCAGAGGTTTGTCCTGTCGGTGCTGCTGATGCGGAAAATTCCCGTTTGATTGATATAGAAAAATGCATAACCTGCTGTGCATGCATCAAAAGCTGCCCGCAAAATGCCAGGTCGATGAAACCCGGGATGGTTAAAGACGCATCAGTACGTCTCCATACGCTCTATAACCAGCGGAAGGAACCTGAATTTTTTATCTAATGGATGTATTCCGAATATAAAGGTTAAGTGGAGTGGCACTATGGGAATTGCAGATAGAAGGCAGCGAGAAAAGGAACAAAGAAGGACCGAGATTATCGATGCAGCCGAGGGCCTCTTTTTTTCACGGAGTTATGAAGATGTTTCCATGGAAGACATCGCCCGTGAGGTCGAACTGAATAAGGCTACTATTTATCTGTATTTTAAAAATAAGGAGACACTTTTCGCAACCATTGTACTCCGTGGTATCGAGATCCTTAAAGAAAAATACATGGAATGCATGGAGAAACAGGTTCCGGGTATTGTCAAGGTAGCCCTGATGGGTCAGGCCTATTATCAGTTTTCACATGAATACCCGGATTATCTTCGAATGATTCATTTTTACGGTTCTGAGCGTTTTTCAAAGGAGAATCCGTGCACCACGGAGATTGGAAAGGGATACGGTACCTGCCGGCTGATCCTGCGGGACGCGATCCAGGAGGGTATCGATGATGGTACAATCCGTGCCGATCTCGATCCGTTCCTGACCTCGATGTATCTTATGATCTCCTTCATGGGTATCCTGTCAATGGAAAATAAATGGAAAATGGTGATTGAGGCGGAAGGGTTTAGCTACGAGCAGTATACCAGTGAGTTTTTCCGGTTCATCATTCCTGCTATCTCTTCCGAATCTCACAAAATGGATGTCAAAGATTTCGAATCATCTGGATTCTTTTTAACCGAGCCTGCAGAAACTGAGAAAAAGAGAAAAAAATCTTAAATATTTAGAACTTGAGGTTGAATTTTCTTCACCTCTGTTGCATTTTAGATTTTTGATTCCTGCTTAATCCATACGGATAACGGTCAAACATCCTCCTTTTGATTTTCTTGCTTATAGTGATGGAATTCATCATTAAACATTTATTCAATATATACACCATACATATATGGTGTATACATTATGGTCCAGGCAATGATCAATATTGATGAAAAAACAAACAGGATACTCAATATCATAAAAGCCAAATACGGCTTGAAAGACAAAAGTGCTGCTATAATGCATATGGCAGCAGAATATGAAAAAGAAATTATGGAGCCTGAACTCAGGCCCAAGTTTATTGAGAAGGCTCAGGAAATCATGAAACAGGAGCCTATAGATGTGGGAACGGTCGAGAACTGGAAAAAAATGCTTGACTGCTGATCTTGCATGTATCGGCTACAGGTAAGGCCAGAAGTTCAAAAAATTGTTGAAAAGCTGGCAAAAAAAGACAAAAAGCAGGTTGAAATTATACTTAGCAAGGTAAATGAGATCTTTCAGGACCCTCATAGGTACAAAAATTTGAGGTCCCCTCTCAATCACTGGAAAAGGGTACATATTGATTCTCATTTTGTTTTGATTTTTTCCGTGGATGAAAAAGAAAAGATTGTTATTCTGGAATATTACGGACACCATGACGATGTATATTGATATTCTTTTTAGAGAATATCCTGGCCTCTCCACAAAAATGAATTTAAAAAAGTAGACCGAGAGGATAAATTTGAAAAAATAATGAATCTATCTTAAACTTCCAGCCCTTCTTCTTTAAGGAAATGGTCAATCAATTTCCTTGAAATGCTGATCTTCCCGGGCAGTACGGGCAGTTCGTCTGCTGAAAACCATTTTGCGTCCTCGATTTCAAACCCGTCAGGCCGAATGTCCCCTGAATCATATTCTGCTGTAAAGCCGATCATAAGGGAGTTAGGAAAAGGCCATGCCTGGGTCCCGAAGTAGGTTATATTTTTTACTCCGATGCAAACTTCTTCCCAGACTTCTCTGGCAACAGCTTCCTCGGCTGTTTCTCCTGGTTCGACAAAGCCGGCTATAAGGCTGTACATGTCAGGAGGGAAATTAGGAGATCTTGCGAGCAGTATTTTACTGCCCTTTCTTATAAGCACTATAACAGCAGGCGAAATTCTGGGATAGAAAAGCTCTCCGCATTCAGGGCACTCCTTACCCCTTTCTCCGGGCTTCTGCAGGGTTTTTGCTCCGCACCTGCTGCAAAACTGGTTTGTCCTGTCCCATTCCATTACCTGCACCGCTTTGTTCACAAGCTCAAAGCACCCCTCACTCATTTCGGAATATGCCTGCCTGAGGTCAACAAACTTCATCCCTTCAGGGGCTCTCACATCCGCAGGAAACTCAACAGAAAAGCAGTGTGTTCCCTCAAGCATACCAAGGTACTGTTCCCTTACCGCAGGAAGACCAAGCTCCCCGATGTCCTGAAGCTTTGGAATCGCTCCAGGATTTTTATTTACTTTAAGAAGAATATCACGTCCCCGGAAAATGAACCAGAGAGCCTTTTCGGTCCTTCCGGCTGGCGGTTCTATACCTGTGATGAATTTCGGGTAAATGGGATTTTCTCTCTTTGTGGGGGTCATAGTGCCATACTATTGGGTTTTGTTATATATATGATTACAGGAGACTGCAGAACAGAAAACTATAGAACGGGAGACCGTAGAGACATCGATTAAATCATAATTGGAATAATTTTTAATTTTTTTCATTCTTAAACAAGTTTTCCTCTAATCACAATTAATTCCTCAAATGAAACCTTTTTCTTTAGCACGATATCCACCCTGAATCCCAGTTTCTCCATCTTCTTTTTTACAACTTCTAACCCGGTAATCGAAGAGATCAATACCAGAATTTTCCCTCCGGGCTTTAGGTAATCCCTTACCTCGTCTAAAAACCGGTCAAGGGTTTCCCGCCCGCTCATCCCGCCGTCAAAAGCGTAGTTAAGCCATCCGGGGACTTTTTCTTCTTCGGAAGTGGGGAGGTAGGGTGGGTTAAAAAGGATTAAGTCAAAACAGGCTCCCCGGCTTTCTGGCTTTATGCCCCTGAAAAGGTCGGTACGGACAACTTCAACTCCATTTGCTTTTGCGCAGCGGGCAGCATAAGGGTTAATTTCGGTTGCAAAGACACGGATGCCTATAATATTTGACTTAAGCACGGCAGATACGAAACCTGAACCTGCGCCGACTTCAAGGATACACATGCCTGGTTCTGTTTCTTCAAGGGCAGCCTCGGCGAGCAAAAAGGAGTCTTCTGCAGGCTCGTAAACAAGGTCTGAGGCCCCAAGTCTGACCCGGGTATTTTTATATTCGATTTCAACCATGGTTTACCGGGATTTAAGGTCAAAAATCATGTTTGCAACGCTGGCAAGCTCTTCTGGGGTGAGGTTCTCAGCTCTTTTGCTCATGAAATCTTCAGGGAGCTGGTTTACAACCTCTTTGACATTCGGGATTTTGAGCATATAATTGGTGTTCAAAATTGAGTTCCTCAGCTTTTTCCGGCGCTGGCTGAAGACTGCAGTCACGAATTCAAAGAAAAAGGCTTCATCTCTGACCTCGAAAGGAGCAGGACGGGGCACCAGTTTGATAACTGCGGAATCAACTTCCGGGGCTGGCTGGAAGGCGCCTTTCGGGACCTTCATGACAATGGAGGCATCAGCAAAGTAGAAGGTATCGATTGTGAGACGGGAATAGTCTTTACAGCCAGGAGGAGAGACCATGCGAACTGCAAACTCGTACTGGTACATAAGAACCCCGAGTTTGAATTTATGACGTAAAAGCTTGAAAGTAATTTCCGAGGAGATAGAATAGGGAAGGTTTGAGACGACCTTGTCGAACTCAGGGAAATCGACTTTCAGGGCGTCTCCTGCTATAATCTCTATATTCTCTGCAGCATCGAAACGGTCATGCAGGACTGATACAAGGGCAGGGTCAAGCTCGACAGCAATCACCTTCTTTGCCCTTCTTGCGAGTCTTTCCGTAAGGTTTCCGATTCCCGCACCTATCTCAAGAACCGTATCCTGCGGACTCAGCTCAGCAGCAGCGACTATCCGGTCAAGGTAGCCTGCATCGATAAGAAAATGCTGGTCAAAGGTGCCCCCTTTTATATTGTACTTTTTAAGAATAGAACGAACCAGGTCTGAAACCTCCTGAATGAAATAATGTTTTAAAACTGAGCGTACAGAAACAATACCGGAAAAAAATTAAAAAATAGAAAAAAAGTTTCCCGCTCACTCGGGTCTCTGGCGGCGGGGAGGTGTGGTGAACAGCCTGTACTTTATAAAGTCATCTTTGAGTTCTTCTTCGATCCTGTGAGAGATAACCTTGGCAGGGTCGTGAAGACTTGGAATCCTTTCGCGGATGTCCTGAAAGCTCTTGAAATCCCCTTTCTTGCGTTCATCAATGATGGACCACATAAGTTTTTTACCAATTCCAGGAAGGAGTTCAAGCATATGCAGACGGGTTGTAATGGAATGGGCATCATTGAAAAATTTTACGAATGCTTCTTCTCTGTGCCTTACAATAGCTTCAAGGATAAACGGCAGCTCCAGGTTGGCTCCGTTTGTAAGGTCAGAGTAACCTATCCTCTGCTTTACGTGGTCTATTTCATTCCTGTCCCCCGGGCCTATATAGACCCTTGACTGGATATCAGGAATAACCCCGCTTTTGGGGACGAGTTCCATAAGAGTAAATTTCTTGTCCCCAATAGCCTGCACGAGAGGTTTTTTCTGATAAGCTGACTTGCCGTCAATGGATTTTCCGTATGGGAGATAATCCAGCACCCATACGTATTCCTCCCTGTCCTGCGAACTTTCCACGGCTTTCCCGGATGAGCGCGGAGCTCTTTCTGACTGCCTTTCAAATTGCGGTTTGCCTGCCGGACGCCTGCCGCCAGAAGAAGGTCTTTCGGCAGTGGTTCTGCCAGTGTACGGTCTACCTGATTGCGACTTATCTACTTTCATCAGCACCCATCCTATCGGTAATATGAAACCCCTTTAATTGAGACCCCGGTGTATCTTTCAGGGATGCTCAAACTTAGATATGCCCAGCTTCTTTTAGCTCTCTTTTTGTTCAGGGTTTTTCCCGGATGCATTAACACATCCCTTCAGTTCTGAAAACCGGGAGATAACCTGCAACACGGGATTCTCAGGTTAAAATATTTTAAGAACCAGAGAATTTTATAATGCTAAATTCTAATGCTAAATTTATCAGGTCGGAGCACTTGCATACTTTAAAGTACTCCAACAAGTTTTAGAATACTTCCCTCATAAATAACAAATACACTGCTATATAGTTATTCTCTTTAACTTTTAATTATTCCATAGCTGCGAATACATAGTCCAGAATTTGATCAAGCTCTTCATTGCTCAGTGTGTATTTTTCTTTTGCATAGATTGACCTGAGTTCGTCTCTGGATTGAGGCAGGATATCCGCGATCCTGACCGCAATAACCGGTTTCATTTTTTCGAGCTCAAGCAATTTATTAACAAGTTCTCTTGATTTTACTCCGCTGATCCTGGAGAACTGCTCCGCATGATTGAGGGCTTTTCTAAAACTGTATGAAACCTCGATCCCCTTCTCTCTGCGCTCTTCAGCGATCGCGGTAAGTTTATCCTTGACCTCAGCCAGTGTCAATAATTCTTCGTTGAGTACTTCCTTAACTATCATCGAAATACACTCTTTTGAATTAAAATATCAGTATCTGTACTTCCTTACAGAGCAATCCTTTCCAGTGCTTTTATGAGCTCTGATTCCTGCTGCCAGTATTATGTCTTTGAGTACCGGTATGCACCCGATAAGCCGGAACTATTTTAAATAACGGTATCCTGAGCCATCTGTGCCATGTTCACAGATAATACATCTCAACCATATGTTTTACAAATGATATATAATTATAGATGTTCCCTTACCGGGATAAGAGATTAATTTTAAAAAGCAGTTGTTCCAGATCCCTTACAAGCATATTTGCTTTATAAAGGCTTTAAGGGATTGGTTCTGTTATGTCTGATACCTGCTATTATTCAGCCTGCAATTTGCTGGAATTCCGTCAGGATTTTAGACCTCCGGCTGGAGGTCAGCATACCTTAAACCCTTAAGAGAAGGAGATTAGGTTTAAAAACCTAACTGCCTGCTCGAAATCAGTATTTCTGGGGTTTCAGGTGCTGCGGAACAGAAAAGACTTCCTTCATTGAGTTTCCTTCGCGGACTGCCAGAATATATGACCTGCCGCGCTGTCCTATAACTTTTCCTGTAAAGCCCTGGAATTTCGGATTTGGCATCCCTTTCTGGACGCTGGGGTCGATGTCAATGTGAACCATCTGTCCATCTTCGAATTCCTGGATTGCCTTGCTTACAGGGGAAATTCCTCTTTCACGAACCGTCTTCTGTAATTTGTACCTTGTGCAGCGTCTTTCACCGTGTGAATTTGTCATCGCATGTTCCTCCGTTAGAATGCTCGATTAATTTCTCTTTAATAAAGTTTCTGTTTGGTTTTCCTCTAAATAAAATGGATATTATTTAAATGAACCGTTCATGAAGCCACTTATTCCCTGTGGCTCGGCCGGCCAGTGAAACCGATTAGATGGATAGATTCATTTAGTTCAGATAGATCAGGATTCCAGATCAGATCTATCCAAATTATTTAGATTTATCTGGTTTTAAGGGCAGGTTCAGATGTTTAAGGCTTAAATTTCGACGTTAACCACATCAAGATCTTCCACGAGCGCAGGGATTCCTAAAAGCCCTGTCAGGCTCGGGTTTGTCCTGCCTTCATCTCCGGAAATCAGTTCTTTGACGTACAGCCCGCCTTCACAGTTTACGGTGATATAAGCATAACCGTCATCCGTCAGCTCGTTAAGCGTGATGCTGTGCACGTACCTTTTCCGTATAAGGTCTGCCCGCCTGTGGACCACACGCTTTGGGGTCTGCTGGGCGATCTCTGTGCCATTCAAAGACTCAAGGCAGGATTTAAGCTTTTCCTCTGAGACAGGCTCTTTAAATGTAACTTTAAGCTTATAAGTTTTATCCGCCTTTGAGCTTTTCAGGGTTTCGATCATTCCTTTTTCAACGAAGCGAAGATCCCTTACCTCAACTTTTCCTGTCGCATTTTCATTAATTTTTGCAGCAAGTGCTTCAAGGTCGGCACTGCGTTTTACAGGAGACTTTGCTTCCACCACAAAGGGCCTGCCGCTTCCAAGCATAAGGGCATCGATATCTTCCCTGCCCGACCCATGGAAAGCCGTGTCAACAGCTTCAAAAGCCTCGACAACGGGGCCTTTGATAAGCTCGTCCACGGATTCCGGGTACTGTTTGCCTGTAAACCCGCATTTCTCGCAGCCTTTACCCCTGCATTTTCTGCAGGGCCAGCGTGTCTGGGGAATTCCTCTGACCTTTTTAAGGTAGCGCCCATAGATATACACTGAGCGGACCTGAAGCTCGAATTTGTTTGTTGCAAGGTCAAGGGTGATAACAATATCCGGGTTTTCAAAGTCCACTTCCTTATTGACTCTTTCTGCAATCCGCTTGCCCACTTCCCTGTTAAGCTCGGTTTTCAACTGCTCGGCATATGCAGTCCCTGCCTCAGCCCACAGGATTTCCTCATTCTCACTGAGAAGCCCGCTTACCTTTGTGCCGACAAGGAAGGTGGAGTACTCAAGCCCTTCCAGAGCTTTTGCAGCTTCCTCTGCCCAGAAATCCAGTTTTTTAAACTGGTCAAGGCAGACCCAGCACTGCTCGTTTTCACCCTCTATTCTTAGAGTTTTCCTGGCAAGGGCGCTGCACGGGGCAAGCTCCTTTAAAAGGGAGTCATCATTTTCACTTTTATAAATGCGGTCCCCTTCCAGGGCGAGGGCAAGTTTTACTGCCTGTCCGCGTTCTCTGTTGCTGAGGCCTGTAGATAATTTCGCAAACTGACGGCCCATGCAGTGGTCACACACAGGACCTTCGTGCAGAATCTTTTTTGAAATTTCGAGTACATCCATTTATTTCACATTCTCCAAGCTTGTTTTCGAGGAATAGACCTGAAGCGGATTATTGAGAGCTTATATTGAAAGACCTGGTTTAATTAAGAGACCAGGTGAGGATTATATTAAGATATATATTAACAAATTACTGAAAGGAGGTCCCCGGCAGTATTCAATAAAGCATCTGCCCTGAAATGCACGTCCGGATAAGTTCTGTCCTGATACAGGGAAATAGGATATAACTTTTTGGATAAAAACCAGAAACAAAAACTGTATCTCAGTCTTCGGGCCGAGAAATGTTTCCTCCTGGAATTTCCCCTCTCTCGGCTTCAGCCCTGTCAAGTTCGTTATGAATAAGGGTTATGCAGTGGTTGGAGTGAAGGGAAATGGGCCCAACGGAAATGACCTGTGCTCCTGCTTCAAGGAGCTGCTTTTCCTCTTCTTCCGTAACTCCTGTATGGTCGCCCAGAATAAAAACAGGGTCTTGAATCTCACGGGCGATTTCTCTGAAGTCCTTCCCATCTTCCCTCAGATAAAGCAGGGTACGCCCCTCAAAAGAAGCCAGAAGGGAATTCAAATCCCCGGTGCGGGTCCAGACTCCGGGCGTGGACCTTATATCCTGTCCGGCTGCATTTTTCAGAAGGGCTTTCTGGATAAGCGAACCGCTGCTCCTTTCGTCGGGATTGAGGTATCTCAGGTGGAGCCCTTCAAACCGGATTATTTTTCCGGGATCGGGCTCTCCCAGGAGGAGCAGGTGAACATTTACATCCCTGCGCATCCCGAAAGAGAGAAAAAGGGCAGAGCTTACGCAGCGGCAAAGTATGTCCATTCTTCCTGCAGACCCCGGAAGGTCATTTAAAGAAAAGTCGCCGCTGGTTTTTGCTTTATGCCCTATGATAACGATATCACGCATGGGGCAGTAATATTACGTAAGGGATATAAAACATGTATGCATGTTTCACAGAAGAACACATGACATAATATGAGAAAGAGATAATATTTAAGACTCGATAGAGAAATTAAAACCAGAGTAAAGAGTCATGATTAAACGATAAGTGGATTGAAAATTCAAAATAAGGACGAGATAAGGATGAAGATACTCGCTATTTCCGACCCACATGGAGACTATTCGAAGATTGAAGAGATCATAGAAAAAGCCGGGGACTTTGACCTGGCTGTTGTGGTCGGGGACATAACCAACTTCGGACCCGATGAGAAAGTAGATGAGCTGCTTGGGATGTTTGATAAGCCCGTGCTTGCAATCCCCGGGAACTGCGACCACAGGAGCATCCTGAAAGCCCTTGACAGTTCAAAAGCCGTAAACCTTCACGGAAAAGCCGAACAGGTTGGAAAAATCAGGTTCATAGGGCTTGGAGGCTCAAACCCTACCCCTTTTAACACCCCTTTTGAGCTTTCCGAAGAAGAAATAGAAAACGCCCTTGAAGGAATGGTCTGCTCAGCCGAAAACTCAGGGGAATGCGGGAAAATAGTGCTCCTTACACACGCTCCTCCGCATGGAGCCAGAGACGAACTCCCATTCGGGCATGTGGGAAGCAAAGCGATCCAGAAGTTTATTGACAGGGTAGACCTGATCGTCTGCGGGCACATCCATGAAGCAAAAGGCATGGAAAAAGCCGGGAAAACACTTGTGGTAAATCCCGGAGAAGCCTGCAAGGGTTCCTGTGCTCTTATAACCATTGAAGAGACCGAAAACAAACCCATCGAGGTTGAGTTCGTGGAAGTATAAATAAGATCCAAATGGCTTAATAAGATATAAACGGTTTAATAAGATTCAAATGGCTTAGTAAGATTCAAATGGCTTAGTAAGATTTAAACGGCTTAAACGAGTCAAATGACTTAACTAGATTCAAATGGTTTAATGAGATTTACTTGCTTTAGCAAAAATCATTTAGCCTCATTTGAGAAAATTCGGTGTTATTACAGGAATTTTAGAGATTCCAATAACTCCGAACCTTTTTCTAATCAGGAATATTTTCTAATCAGGAGTATATTCATTAGTAAGAACATCCTTACTATAGAATTATATTTTTGTTTTAAGCTTTCATATTAGCTTTAAACGTATCGTAAAATCCATTACAGAATCCAGTTAAATATGCTATTTTGCCGGCGTGCAGAATTATATAGAAAAAGCTGAGGGGTTGAACTACGGACGTAATCAAAGATTTCGGTTTCGATCCAGTCTTTGTGGATTTCCTGACAAAACTTGCCATTGCATTTTTAATAGGGATAATGGTAGGTGTGGAAAGGGAACACAGAGGGCTTGAGCACGAGATTTTTGCAGGAGTCAGGAGTTACAGTATAACCTGCATAACGGGTATGCTCGTAGCTCTGGCAAGCGAATCCATAGGAACAGGCTTTGTTTACGTATCCACGCTTTTCTTTGCGGCTATGTGTTCCATAATCACCTATTCCAAAATATTCCTTTTCAAGAGGATAGGGGTTACAAGCCCCATTACTTTATTTTTTATTTTCGTGATGGGAGTCCTTGTAGGCTATGACTACGGCCTCTTTGCCATTGTTTCTTCAATAGTCGTAGCTTTCCTGCTTATCCAGAAACAGCCCCTCCACCAGTTTGCAGGAAACCTTACAAAAGAAGAGCTTTACAATGCCATACAGTTTCTGGCTGTCGCTTTCATACTTTATCCGGTTATGCCGGAAAAACAGTTCTTCGGGCTTCTAAACCTCAGATACGCGATCCTTATTGTAATTCTTGTTTCTCTGATCAGCTTTTCAAGTTATGTTCTTTTGAGAAAATTCGGGACAAAGCGTGGCCTTTATTATTCGGGCTTTCTCGGGGGCTTTATTAACAGTGAAGCCACCACAGGAGCGCTGGCGGGACTTTCAAAGAAGGCAGAGGAAATGGCTGCCCCGGTTATTACAGGGATCCTGCTCTGCAATATTTCCATGCTCATTCGGAACCTTGTTCTGGCGTTTATAGTTGACCCGACTGGCAGGACAACCATGCTTATGCTCCTTCCCCAGCTTGTACTTATTATAGTTTCAATTGGAATGGCTTACAGGCACAGCAAGAAGGTCTGCCCGATAGGCGGGGGAGAACTCAAGATCCAGTCTCCTTTCTCACTGGGCCAGGCATTTAAGTTTGGCATTGCTTTTACTCTGATCCTCGTTATAGGGAACTTTGCCTATAATGCTGCAGGGACTACAGGAATATACCTGACTGCCCTTGGTGCTCTTGTAAGCAGTTCAGGAGTGATAGTCTCCGTAACTCTTCTTGCCGTAAGTGGGAATATTTCTTACGAAGTCGCAGCAAATACAGCAGTAATTGCAAGCCTTGTAAGTACTGTAAATAAAATTCTGCTTTCGAAGATTTCAGGCTCTTCAAGTCTCTTTTCTCTTGCCATAAAGGATTTTGGGATCATTGCAGCCACAGGAACTCTGGCTTTAGTTATATTGAATTTTCTGTGAGATCGAATTCTGTAAGTCGAATTTCTATGAAATCGAATTCAGTAAGGCCGAATATTCTATAAAATCGAATTCAGTAAGGTCGAATATTCTGTAAGATCGAGTATTTTGTAAGAAAAGCGGCAGAAAAAATGGTTTGTCGGGCACATTCATATCAGTACAGGCACACTCATCACACTCATATCAGTATAAATCAGCTTTAAGGACCTGATGCAGATAAGTAAAAAAATTAAGTGAAAAAATAACTGGAAGAAAGCAGTCGATCCTGTACTATGTTTATACTTCAGGATAATTGCCACAGGCAAAATCTGTTTTGTCACCTGTTATAATTCTACAAAATTCTAACTGCTCTTGAATTCAAAACAATGAACTAAAATTCAATGGGAGCCCTGCTAAGGATAATATCGAATATAAATGGAATTTACGAAAATATATTAATATGTAATAAACATATAAGGAAAGCTAACAGCTTAAAAAAGAAAAAAGTCCATTAAAACAAGAACTTAGAGTTAAATAACATTGGCTGTTAAATAAATAAGAGTAATCAATCAATGCTTGAAAAAAATTCAGATTAATATATCAAAATATCAAAATAAACCTGTTGAAACTGGGATATTGAAACCCGGAATTATTTGTGAAAATTTCTTAATTCCATAAACAAAAAAATTGTGGGGAATATAATGAAAACAAAGCTCATGGTTCTGCTTCTGGTATTAAGCGTTGTTTTACTCTCCGGATGCACTGGAGACGAACAGCCCTCCCCGGAAGAAAACGTGACACCTGAAGAAACAGTAACCCCGGAAGAAACCATTACTCCGGAAGAAACGGAAACGCCGGCAGAGACTGAAACTTCGGAGGAAGTTGAGACCCCGGTAGAAACTGAGACAGAAGAAGAAAATGTAACCGCGGAAGAAAATGAAACTGAAGAAAGACCTGCAAGCAATACTTCCATAAGGACATCTCCCTATACCATAAGGCTGGATAACTACAGGGCATCAGCCTCAAGTCTTGATATTAAAGAAGGGGAAACAGTTGCCTGGCTGAACTTTCAGGATAGCCCCAGGAGAGTTTTCACCCTTGTAAGTGAACAGGAACTTTTTGACAACCAGAGTCTTTCTTACAGGCGTTCATTTGCATATACTTTCAATGAGACCGGAACATACAACTTTACAGTTGTCGGGCAGCCCAGAATGAACGTAACTGTAGCTGTAACT
>WPCJ01185825.1_pt1 | contig 12871 bp, 12 predicted proteins | sample 5399831 | NCBI WGS metagenome assembly WPCJ01 (sample SAMN12869470, study PRJNA574797) | sludge metagenome | isolation source: wastewater treatment of pH10 | place: China:Beijing | collected 2019-05-20 | reverse complement strand
GCAAGGCGCCGGAGGCCGGAGCTGAGCTTGCCGGGGCGCGCATCGCTGTGGCGACGGAGTTGAAGGACAATCTGCCCGATCCTGCACTTGGCGGCTGGTCTGCCCGGCCGGACCGCATCGCCATCCTGCGCAAGCATCTGCGCGGCAAGGGGGCTGCGGCGGTGGCCGCCTCGGCGGGGCTGGAATTCGGTCAGATCGATCTGCCTGGCCCCACCGGAGAGGCCAACACGCTGGCTCTGGTGCCGCGCGGACGGGTTCTGTGCCTTGGTCCCGATGCCGATACGCTGCTGGCGCAGGCCATTCAGGCGCTGGCTGCCGGCAATGCCGTGCTGGCCGTGTCGCCCGATGCCGCTGCCACCCTGTCGGCGCTGACCGGCAAGGGATTGCCGATCGCGACGCTCGATGCGCGCGTCGATGCGAATGAGATTTCGTCGCTGCCGGTCGATGTCGTGGCTTTCTCCGGCGGCGGGGACGAGGCGAGGGCCATTCGCCGCGCGCTGGCAAAGCGGGCGGGACCGATCGTACCGCTGGTCACGGAGGTCGTTTATCCCGCTGCCTATGCGCATGAGCGCGCGGTGTGCGTGGACACGACCGCCGCGGGCGGCAATGCCAGCCTGCTGGCGAGCGTCTGACCAGCAGTCCGGAAAAGAAAAGGCTCCGGGACATGATCCCGGAACCTTTTGCCGAACATAAGCAGGGAAGGTGCTCAGGCGCCTTCGATGGCCGAAAAGCCTTCGAACTGGGGATGACCCACAGTGGTCGCCTTGCCGGTGCCGGCATTGCGATGCGAATCGCGGAAATTCTGCGACTTCGTCCAGGCGAGGAAATCGTCCTCGCTCTCCCAGACCGTATGCGATGCGTACAGCGTGTAGTTCTCGGCCTCGTTCACCGGTCCGCGCAGCAGGTGGAAGGTCCTGAAACCCTTCATCTCATGCAGCGTCGATTCGCGATTCTTCCAGATGTTCTCGAAATCCGTTTCCGAGCCCTTGAGGACCTTGAAACGGTTCATGGCAATGTACATGGCTGTCCTTTCCGAACGACGGAGGCTGCGGTTATACGCCGAAATTGATGTCGGTCTTCGAGCTGGGCTGAAGAGCCTTCATGCAGGCTGTCGGCTCGATACCATCGCCGGCGCAGTCATTGGAACCGTTCACAAGCGCCCGCGAGATCTTTGCACAGTCGATTCCGGAGAGGTCGAAGCGGCTGACCTTGGTCTTGCCCTGCGGCAGTTCCTTGAAATCGAGGACCGTCATGCGGTCCACCACGCCCGAATCGTTGAAAAGCGCGATCTCGAACGAGGCCTTGGTCAGATCCGTGCCCAGCCCGTTGTTCACGACGAAGGTGAGGCGGCAGCCCTTGTCCGACGGCTGGGCGGCATTGAGTTCAAGGGAAAGCGCTGCCGGCGCGGATTTCGGTGCGGCATCCTGAGCAAAGGCAGTGCCCGCCGTCACGGTGCTGCTGGTAAGAAGCGCGATTGATAAAAGAGTGGAGAATCTCACGGTCGTCATCACCTTTCTTGCCGTTCATCATCGATTTTGACCGGCGGGGCCGGCGACATGATTGCTCGATCAGAGTTCAGAGTCTAAAACTTGAACTATCCGGACAGGATATGGCAAGCCCTGCCTTCCCGGAAGCCGATTGTCGAGAGCGCATTCCACTGATGCCATCAGATAATTCGGGAATGACACGCGCGTGACAGATCTTCCGCCTGCGATGGTCCTTGAGAAACGGGTTGCCTGAGCAGCGGGAATGGCTCGCGGTCGGAGGAGACCGCACGAGGGGCGAGGAAAGGGTTTGCAGTGCATTTTTTGCACTGGTGTTTGCCTTTAATGTTGACTAATTTAGTCCGGTATTGCAGTTGTGATAAAACATGATTATTAGAGTCAAGAAATCGAAAATCATGTTCGAGCAGCCCTAGCCACCCCCAACGAGAGGGATCGAGATCGATGACTGCGCACACTCCCAACGACTTCCGCTATCGCGTTCGCCGCGTAGACCAGGCCGTTCCGGTACGGGTCGAGCGCACGCCCTTTTCCGTGAGGACGCTGTCGTCCAACAGCCTGTTCCAGGGTGAGCATGAGATCGGCATCGAGCATCATGGCGCACTGTACCGCCTGAAGATCACCCGTCAGGGTAAGCTGATCCTCAACAAGTGATTGGCCCCATCGAGGGTTAGAGCCAATGGACCAGCGCGTGAAGCCGAGCCCGCATGAGATCAGGCGGGCACGGATCGAGAACCCCCGGATACGCGAGCGCGATCTGTCAGCGCAGCTTGGCATAAGCGAGGCCGAGTTGCTGGCGGCGCATTGCGGTCATGAAGTCATTCGCATCCGGCCTGACGTGAAGTCGGTTCTCAGCGGCTTGCAGGGTATTGGCGAAGCGATGGCCCTGACCCGAAATGAAAGCGCCGTTCACGAGAAGATCGGCGTCTACGACAAGGTTTCGGTGGGCGAGCACAATGCGCTGGTGCTTGGCCGGGACATTGATCTGCGCATCTTCCCGAAAGTCTGGGCGCACGGCTTTGCCGTCGAGAAGCGCAGCGGCGACGAGGTTCGCCACAGCCTGCAATTCTTCGACCGTGCCGGACATGCCGTCCACAAGGTCCATCTGCGCAATGCCTCCAACCTGTATGCATTCCACAAGCTGGTGGGAGAGCTTCAGGTGGACGACCAGCTTCCCCGCATGGAAGTGGAGCCTGTGTTCGGGGAGGTGTCCTCGTCGCCGGCCGAGGCTTTCGTTCGTTTCGAGGAACTGCGCGAGCGCTGGGGTGCCCTGACCGATGTGCACCAGTTCTTCGGGATGCTGCGGTCGCTTCGGATCAGCCGTTTGCAGGCCATGCGCCTTGTCGGGCCGGAATATGCGTGGCGGGTCGATGAGGATGCTGTCGCGGCGCTCATGCATCATGCCGCCGCCGAGACGCTGCCGATCATGTGCTTTGTCGGCAACCATGGCTGCATCCAGATCCACACCGGGCCGATCAGGTCGGTGAAGCCGATGGGGCCGTGGCTGAATGTCATGGACGAGACGTTCCATCTGCATCTGCGACTCGACCACATTGCCGAGGTGTGGGGGGTGCGCAAGCCGACCCGTGACGGTTTCGTCACGTCAATTGAAGCCTATGATTCCCAGGGCAGGATAATTATCCAGTTCTTTGGCGAGCGCCATGAAGGCGAAATGGAGCGTGATGACTGGCGCTTCCTTGCCGAGAATCTTCCCAAGGTGCCGGTGTCTGTCCCGGCTTGAAGGTGTTGAAATGAAAATCTTTTCCCGTTTCGCTGCGCGTGCGGCCATGCTGTTGTGCATGACCGCTTTTACGCCTTTGGCTGCTTCATCCGCCGAGATCGACGGGAAATTCGAGGATCCAACGCGCATTGCCGCCATAGGCGGCTCCATCACGGAGATCGTTTTCGCGCTGGGCGAGCAGGACCGCCTGATCGCGCGCGACACGACCAGCGTGTTCCCGCCTGAAGCTCTTGAATTGCCGGATGTTGGCTACATGCGCCAGTTGTCACCGGAAGGCGTTCTTTCCGTCAACCCCGGCGGCATACTGGCACTTGAGGGCAGTGGCCCCAAAGAGACGATCGATGTGCTGAAGAAGGCCAGCGTGCCCTACATCGAGGTGCCCGAGACGTTCGACCGGGAAGGCATCATCCGCAAGATCGAGGTCGTGGGCAAGGCCCTTGGCGTCGGGCAGAAGGCCGATGCACTTGCCGCCGAGGTGGGTGCGAAGATCGATGAAGCCAAAGCGCTCACGGGGAATGTTAAAGACCGCAAGCGGGTGTTGTTCATTCTGTCGGCGCAGGGCGGCAAGATCATGGCCTCCGGAGCTGATACGGCTGCCAACGGCATCATAGAGCTTGCCGGTGCCGTTAACGCCATCGAGGGTTATTCCGGCTACAAGCAGTTGACCGAAGAAGCGATTGTCGACGCGCGTCCGGATGTCATCCTGATGATGGGGCAGATCGGTGGCCACCAGAGCGGCGATGACGAGATTCTCGGCAATCCCATCATTGCCACCACGCCTGCCGGCAAGGCCCGCAGAGTGGTGCGCATGGACGGCGCCTATATGCTGGGCTTTGGCCCTCGCACTGCGGATGCTGTTCGTGACGTCGCAGTCGCGCTATACGGCAAAGAAGTCGCCGACTGAAGCGCGCGGAATCCACATGACCAATCCAGTTGCTGCCGGGGAAGCCGGCGTAAAGCGTTATGCCGTCGCCGGTGACAGATCCGCTCTCGCGCGTCTGGTTATTCTGCTGCTGTGCGTTCTTCTTGCTCTGACCATGCTGTTCAGCCTCGCTTCAGGCGCTTCGGATGCCTCTGCAGTGGCAGTCGTGCGCGGATGGCTGTTTGGGGCGGCAGATGATGCGCTCAGTGTTCGCGACCGCATCATTATCAACGATGTCCGCCTGCCACGCGTGGTTCTGGGAGCTCTTGTGGGCGCTTCTCTGGCCGTATCCGGTGCGGTGATGCAGGGGCTTTTCCGCAATCCTCTGGCCGATCCCGGGCTCATCGGTGTTTCGGCCGGCGCAGGTCTTGCCGCCGTGCTGATCATCGTTCTCGGTGGAACCGTGCTGGCTCCGGTGACTCTGGCAATGGGCACTTTTTCCCTGCCGGTAGCCGCCTTCTTCGGTGGCCTGGCAGCAACGCTGGTTCTCTACAAGGTCGCGACGCGGCAGGGCCGGACATCGGTCGCCACCATGCTTCTGGCAGGGATCGCGCTTGCGGCACTCGCCGGTGCGGTGACGGGCATTCTGGTGTTCGTGGCCGATGACCGCCAGTTGCGGGACCTGACCTTCTGGCAACTGGGGTCGCTTGCGGGGGCCACCTGGCTGAAGATCGGCGCCGTCGCGCCCATCATGGTGCTGGCCATGGCCGCGACGCCGTTTCTGGCGCGTGGGCTGAACGCGCTGGCGCTGGGCGAGGCGACCGCGACGCATCTCGGCATCCCGGTGCAGCAACTGAAATACATCGCCATCGTAAGCGTGGCCGCTTCCGTCGGCTCGTCGGTGGCCGTGAGTGGAGGCATCGGTTTCGTGGGCATAGTCGTGCCGCATCTGTTGCGTCTCGCCATGGGGCCTGACAATCGTTATCTGCTGCCGGCATCGGCGCTGCTCGGGGCATCACTGCTGCTGCTGGCGGATGCGGTGGCACGTACGATCGTCGCGCCGGCGGAGCTGCCGATCGGCATCGTCACCGCCGTTGCAGGCGCTCCGTTCTTCCTGTGGATATTGCTGCGCAATCGCGGCGTCATCGATCTGTGAGGCCGGCATGATCGAAGCACAGGACATATCCATCCAGATCGGCTCGACGCGCATCGTGCATGGTGTCGGCTTTTCCGCGAAGCCCGGCGAACTCGTCGCCATTGTGGGGCCGAACGGCTCGGGCAAGACGACCCTGCTCAAGGCCTTGTGCGGCGAACTCGCCTATGAAGGGCGGATTGCCTTTAACGGGCGCGATCTTCGTTCGATGAAACCGCTGGATGCAGCCGGCATACGCGCGGTGCTGCCACAGGCGACATCGCTGTCCTTTCCCTTCACCGTGCGGGAAATCGTCAGGATGGGGCTGACCGGCGGCCGTTCGGGTATAATCGGCACGGAGGCTGAGCAACTTCCCGAAATCGCGCTGGCGCGCGTTGATCTGGAAGGTTTTGCAGGGCGCTTCTATCAGGAGCTGTCAGGTGGCGAGCAGCAGCGGGTGCAGCTGGCCCGCGTGCTTTGCCAGGTGTGGGTGCCGGTTCTGGATGGCCAGCCGCGCTATCTGTTTCTGGATGAGCCCGTATCCAGCCTCGACATCAAGCACCAGCTCATCATCATGGACATCGCGCGCGATTTCGTGAAAGCCGGGGGCGGGGTGGTCGCCATATTGCACGACCTCAACCTTGCTGCGATGTATGCCGACCGCATCCATGTCATGCATCGCGGCCGGCTCGACACGGTTGGCGCGCCGCAGGACGTTCTCAGCGATTTGATGATCGAGCGCGTGTTCGGCTGCCGGTTGCGCGTGGGGGCTGTTCCTGCCGCCGGAATGCCGTTCGTTCTGCCTCAGTCCGCTGCGTAAAACCGGAGCAGCGTAAAAACAAAGCGACCGGCAAACCCGGTCGCAAAGTGTTGGATTCTGAAATCTGGTATGGCGATCAGGTCGGATGCGTCAGGCTGCGGGCGCGCTGTGTTCCACCGCGACCTTACGGGTGTCGCCTTTGCGGGGTGCCAGATCGTTGATGCCGAGCGCCTCGCGCATGTTCGGACGGGCGGCAACGAGATCGGCGATGGTGTGGCGTTCCAGAACCGTGAAGAATGCGCCCAGCGCCTCGCGCAGGGCAGCGTTGAGGCCGCAGCTGTCGATCAGCGGGCAGTCCGCCGTATCGTTGTCGAAGCATTCGGCCATCGAGAAGTTGTCTTCGGTGACGCGCACCACGTCGAAAAGGGTGATTTCTTCGGCAGCCCTGCCAAGGCGCACGCCGCCATTGCGGCCGCGTACGGTCTCCACCAGCCCATTCTCGACGAGCGGCTGAAGGATCTTGAACAGGAAGAGTTCCGAAACGGTGTAGGCCGCGGCGATCTCGGGTATACGGCTCAACTTGCCGTCATTGGTCGCGCAATACATCAGGATGCGTATGGCGTAATTGGTCTGGCGCGTAAGTCGCATGATCCATCCTCGCAGGAAAGCTGTGCGTTATATATGGCCTATACCTTGGAATAATTCTAGACAAGCCCATTAAAAATTATGATTTTTTCTGTCACCTTTATGGGGCCGTTTTACGACAGCCTCTCCGCGAATGCACGATATATCTTGCACAGGGCGGGTGAGGTGAAAAACCAGCGGATCGGGAGCCCTTCCATTTTGGAATGGCAGCTTCCCGTTCATGTACGTCTATAAGCAACATCAATGACTTGATATTTATGTTGCGTTGCACAATATCAGGAATGTCGGGACGATCTCAGGGAGGAACCCAGAGGAGTGCGACATGGAGCAGACTGTTCACAGCCCCGTTCGCCTGACGGGGACCATACGCCAGCTTAGACCCTCGGATATGCCGAGGTTTCGCGAGCATCTTCTCAGGCTCGATTCGGAAAGCCGGCGTGATCGCTTCAATGGACTGGCCGACGATAGTTTCATTTCATCTTATGTGTACCGTTCCTCCGCTGCCGGAACCACGGTGATCGGCTATGTGGAAGGCGACAAGGTTCTGGGCGCGGCTGAACTGCATGAAAGCCCCGATCAAAGCCAGCCTACGGCTGAAATCGCCTTCAGCGTCGAGCGTCATCTTCAGCATCAGGGTCTTGGCGGAAAATTGTTCGAACGGCTGATCGAGCAGGCGAGGGGGTTTGGCTACACCAGACTTCTTGTCACGACCCACCCGCACAATGCGGCGATGCGTGCCCTTGCCCGACGTTACAATGCGGAGCTGGTGTTCGAGGACGGCGAGACGGTGGGCACCATTCATCTCGAACCTTTGATGCCGGTCGGCGTCATCTCGGCGGCATCGCAGGCGCGGAACCGTACGCTTCATCCGGCCTGAACCTGATCCGGATATCATGAAAAAAGCCGCACCGTTTCCGGTGCGGCTTTTTTTGTCTGCGAACAGAGCGCAGATCAGTTCTGGTTGGCCTTTACCGACACTGCGAGCGTTTTGGTCAGGTTCGTCGGATTTGCCATGGCGTCCGCCATAATCAGGGCGAACGGAACCGGGCTGGTCGGCGCGGCCGAGATTTCGAGGCTGCCCGGATTGTCCAGGAACTGGTTGACGGCGGCGGAGGCCTGCGCGGTCAGTTCAGGATTCTGCAACTGGGCCAGCCCGAAAGGAACGATCGCCTTGGCCTGATTGGCGACATCCTTGCCGGACACGCCCTGCTGCTTGCCGAAATAGTCGAGAAGCTTATTGGTCAGCGAATCGTCCGTGAAGCGGATCGAGGTGGAATTGAAGCTCAGCTGCTGCATCAGGCCCAGCATGGCCATGCCCTGTGCCGAGGAATCGGCTTCCTCGGACGCTTCGGCCATCTGCTTCTGCAGTTCCTGCATGGATTTGATGAACTCCGTCGTGTAGCCGCCGAGGCGCATGCTGACACCCAATGTGCCGGCATTGTCGATTTTCGTATCGTACTTCACGATGTTCATGTCGCCGTCTGCGGCGTTCCAGCTTCCTTCCATGCGGATCGATCCGTTGATGGTCTGGTATCCGAGAGCCTCGATTGCATCCTTGTATTTCGGGTCGTCGACCAGTGTCAGGTCGGCGGTGAAATTCGGGACGGTCGCTTCCATGGTCACAGGCTTGTCGGTCGCAAACTCGGACATGGTCGCCGAAATGTCTTTGGCGGCGAATGCGGTCTTGCCCGAATTCTTCATGCTGATGTCGTCCAGCCTGATCGAACGGTAGTACATCATGCCGCCGAACGGATTGGAGCTGGTCTCGCCGAACAGGATCACGTCCTTCATGACCATAGGGCTTATCTCGAAGGAAGTCGGGCCGTCGTTGCGCGAGTAGGCATCGCTGCTGATCGAGCCGACATTGATGTTGCCATCGGCTTCGCTGATGTTTTCAAGTGTGAGGTCGCCGATCTCGAAGGCACTATCCGTGCCGGCTGCCTTGAAGGACACGCCCTGCATGACCATCGATGAAAGGTCGCCGGACAGGCCCTTCCATTCGATCTCAACGCCCTGTTCGGTAAAATTGGACTTCACGCGGGCGGCCACATCGTCGATGCTCTGTGCCGAAGCCGGAGCGATGGCCATTCCCAGAAGAATGGTCGAGGCGGTCAGCATTGACCATTTCGCAGATTGCAGGCTCATCAGGGAGGACTCCGAATTTATTCTTTGAGAGGGAGAATGGCGAGCATTTGACTGCAGCATGTGGCACGAGCAAGTGCAATTTTGACCTATTAGTAGAAAATCATCTCAAAATAGCAAACATGAATGCGTTTTTCAGTGATCAGAACCCCACTTGACGCCAGCCTTGCCCTTGCCGCGAATCATCGCCTCGGTTAGTCAAGCCCCATGGGAAAAAGCCTTATGCCGCCCGGAGATGGTGGCGATCATATCGAACCGGTCGACCTGAAGCGGGCGCTCGAGGAGCGCTATCTTGCTTATGCGCTGTCGACCATCATGCATCGTGCATTGCCGGATGTGCGTGACGGGCTGAAGCCTGTCCATCGGCGCATCATGCACGCCATGCGCCTTTTGCGCCTCAATCCGGATCAGGGTTTCGCCAAATGCGCGCGCATCGTCGGCGAGGTGATGGGCAAGTTCCATCCGCATGGCGATCAGTCGATCTATGATGCGCTGGTGCGTCTGGCGCAGAGTTTTTCGATGCGCTACCCGCTGGTCGACGGGCAGGGCAATTTCGGCAATATCGATGGCGATAATGCCGCAGCCATGCGCTACACCGAAGCGCGCATGACCGATGTGGCGACCGAGTTGCTCGCCGGTATCACCGAGGACGCGGTCGATTTTCGTCCCACCTATAATGAGGAAGACGAAGAGCCGGTCGGTCTGCCCGGCGCCTTTCCGAACCTGCTCGCCAACGGCTCTTCCGGCATTGCGGTCGGCATGGCGACCTCCATTCCGTCTCACAACGCCGCCGAATTGTGCGACGCTGCTCTTTGCCTGATCGACGGTACCAAATCCGGACAGGAAATCTCCGACGACCGGCTGATGGAGTTCGTTCAGGGACCTGATTTCCCGACCGGCGGCATCATCATCGACAGCCGCGCTTCCATTGCCGAAGCCTATCGCACCGGCCGCGGCTCGTTTCGGGTGCGCTCGCGCTGGCATCAGGAAGATCATGGCCGCGGAACGTGGACGATCGCCGTCACCGAGATCCCTTACGGTGTGCAGAAGTCGCGCCTGATCGAGAAGATCGCGGAACTGCTCATCGCCCGGAAGCTGCCGCTTCTGGAAGATATCCGCGATGAAAGCGCGGAAGATATCCGCATCGTTCTGGTGCCGAAGAGCCGCACCGTCGATCCCGGCATATTGATGGAATCGCTGTTCAAGCTCACCGAGCTGGAAAGCCGGTTCTCGCTCAACATGAACGTGCTGTCGCGCGGCAAGGTGCCGAACGTGCTGTCGCTGAAGAGCGTGCTGCGCGAATGGCTGGATCATCGCCGCGAGGTGCTTCAGCGCCGTTCGCGCCATCGTCTGGCGGAAATCGAGCGGCGGCTGGAGATCCTTGCCGGCTATCTCATTGCCTATCTGAACATCGATGAGGTGATCCGCATCATCCGCGAGGAGGATGAGCCCAAGGCCGTGATGATGGCACGCTGGGACCTCACCGACACGCAGGCCGAAGCGATTCTGAACATGCGGTTGCGCTCTCTGCGCAAGCTGGAAGAGTTCGAGATCCGCAAGGAATTCGATGCGCTGACCGAGGAAAAGCAGCAGATCGAGGCGCTGCTGGGCGATGTGCTGAAGCAGTGGAACACCATTGCCTGGGAAATCCAGACCATCCGCCGGGATTTCGGGCCGGAAGAAAACAAGGAACTCGGGCCGCGCCGCACCAGCTTCGCGGAAGCGCCGGAGCACGACCTGACCGACATCGCGCAGGCGATGATCGAAAAGGAACCTGTCACCGTCGTCATCTCCGAAAAGGGCTGGCTGCGCGCCATGAAGGGGCATCTGAGCGATTATTCGCAGCTCTCCTTCAAGGAGGGCGACAGCCTCAAGCTTGCCTTCCATGCCCAGACCACCGACAAGATCCTCGTCTTCACCACCGGCGGCAAGTTCTACACCATCGGTGCCGACCGCCTGCCCGGCGGGCGCGGACATGGCGAGCCGATCCGCATCATGGTCGACATGGAGACGGATCAGGATATCGTCACCGCCTTCGTGCATGAACCGAAGCGCAGGCTGCTTCTGTCGTCCCAGCAGGGTAACGGCTTCATCGTGTCCGAGTACGAGACGGTCGCCAATACGCGCAAGGGCCGGCAGGTGATGAATGTGAAGGCTCCCGACGAGGCGCTGTTCTGCATTCCGGTTGCCGGCGATCACGTTGCCATTGTCGGTGAGAACCGCAAGATGCTGGTGTTCGCAGTGTCGGAAATCCCGGAAATGACACGCGGCAAGGGCGTTCGGCTGCAAAAATTCAAGTCCGGCGGCGTGCTCGACATGAAGACCTTCACCATGGAAAGCGGCCTGACCTGGCTGGATTCGGCCGAGCGCACCTTTACGCGGTCACAGGCCGAGCTTGCCGAGTGGATCGGTGCGCGCGCATCTGCCGGGCGAATGGTGCCGAAGGGTTTTCCGCGCACGGGCAAGTTCGGCTAGTCCGTGATCCTGATAGTCATTCGTGATTTCAGGAGGTTAGCGGAAGTTGATGTGATTTTGAGTCAGGGGCCTCATCCAGATTCGGGTTCGGCAGGAAGCAGTTTCGGTCACGCTTACGACACTATTTTTCTCTAGTTCCATCGAAAATGGTTTGTCGTAATGTTTGCTCCACTATCGTCATGCACTGTGGAGCACAGACGAACAGAATCGGCTGGAGGCGCGGCGTTTGAAAGAGCAGGACAGTCAGAAGGGCGGTCGCGAACTTCGCCTGATGGGGCGTGCAGCTCCCATCAGATCAGCTGTGATCCAGCCGCTTTCGGCGGCGCGCTGGCTGCTTATCCTCATCGTCGCCGCCGGCGTCTATTTCTTCCATGGTTTCCTCGTGCCGGTGCTGGCGGCACTGATCATCGCCTTTGCGAGCTGGCCGCTTTACCGCCGGCTTCTGGCTGCCGTGAACGGCAACAGGACAGCCGCCGCCACATGTGCGCTTTTGATGATCCTTGCCTTTCTGATCATCCCGATCGTGCTGGCCTGCATGTATGCCTTCAATGAAATCCACGAGTGGGTTGTGTGGGCGGTGGAAGCCAACAGGCACGGCGCGCCGGTGCCTGAATGGATCGCGGCGCTGCCCGTCATCGGTGAGTGGCTTGCTCAGCAATGGTCGACCACGCTTGATCACCCGGGCGGCATCGGTGAATTGATCCAGCTCGTCAGCGGCGCCAATATCGGCAGCATTTATCGCGGCGTCGTGGCGGCCGGCGGCAGCGCCTTCAGCCTGTTTCTGGCACTCCTGTTCATGCTGATCGCGCTGTTCTTCACCTATCGCGACGGCGAGGCCTTTGCCGCGCAGGTCGACAATCTCGGCGAACGCATCCTGCCGTCGCGCTGGGAGCGTTTTTCGCGCGTGGTGCCGGCAACCATCAGCTCGACCGTGACCGGCATGACGCTGATTGCGATCGGCGAGGGGCTGGTGCTCGGCATTGCCTACTGGCTGGCCGGAGTGCCGTCGCCGGTGACGCTGGGCGCACTGACCGGCCTCATGGCGCTGATACCCGGCGGCGCGCCGCTCTCCTTCACGCTGGTGTCACTCTATCTGGTTGCCAGCGGCTCGCCATTTGCGGGCGCAGCCCTGTTCATGTGGGGCTCCATTGAGCTTTTCATCGTCGACAAGACGCTGCGGCCCAGGCTGGTGGGCGGGCCGATCAAGCTGCCTTTCCTGCCGACGTTCTTCGGATTGGTGGGCGGCGTGAAGACGATGGGCTTCGTTGGCCTGTTTGTCGGCCCCGTGCTGATGGCTCTGCTGGTCGCCATCTGGCGCGAGTGGCAGCATGAGGTGGAGACCACGTCCACGACCGTGGTTCCCGTCGTGACCACGGAAACGATTGTCCAGCAGGTTCCACTTTCCGGCAGGAATGACCGTTCCGATCAGACAGCCTCCGCCGAAAGCTGAGCAGCTTGCGCGAAGGGGCGTTCGTTCCGCGCATGCACGGAATGAGGCAGAGCGGGCGACGGCGCTGAAATTCAGACCGGATGCCGCAGTGCCAGCGTAGCGCGGCGGCGTCGGCCGTCGCGCAGCTGCCAGATGGAATGGCATATCAGCGTCACTATCAGA
>WPCJ01051466.1_pt1 | contig 12877 bp, 15 predicted proteins | sample 5399831 | NCBI WGS metagenome assembly WPCJ01 (sample SAMN12869470, study PRJNA574797) | sludge metagenome | isolation source: wastewater treatment of pH10 | place: China:Beijing | collected 2019-05-20 | reverse complement strand
GAAAGCTGCTCGAAACGGGCAAGGTCGATGCCTTCGGTCAGGCGCAGGCCCATCATCAGGAACTCGTCGGCTTCCTCCGAGCGCGTCAGCGTCTCGCCGCCGATGATGCCGTGACCATGTTCCTCAACCAGAGATGCCCAGGCTTCGGGTGATTTCTCGGTGAAGGTGACGATCCGCTGGCCATCTTCAAGGAAACGGCCATGCGCACCGGGGCCGATGCCGACATATTGCCCATAGCGCCAATAGACGAGATTGTGCTGCGACTCGCGTCCCGGCACGGCGTGGTTGGAAATTTCATAGGCAGGAAGACCGTGCTCTGCTGTCACCCTTTGCGTTTCCTCATAGAGCGCTGCGGCATGATCCGGCTCGGGCGTGGTCAGTTTGCCAGCCTTCCAGAGATTGTAGAACTGCGTGCCTTCCTCAATCGTCAACTGGTAAAGCGACAGATGATCGGCGGCGAGCCCGATGGCCTCTTTCAGTTCCTCCCGCCAGTCCTCGATTGTCTGGTTCGGGCGTGCATAGATCAGGTCGAAGGACAGGCGCGGGAAAATCTCGCGTGCCAGCCGAATGGCCGCCTTGGCTTCCTCGACCGAATGCATGCGGCCAAGACGACGCAGATCAGGATCATTGAGCGCCTGAATGCCGAGCGACACACGATTGACGCCTGCCGCGCGATAGCCGCGAAAACGGTCGGCTTCCACACTTGTCGGATTGGCTTCCAGTGTCACCTCGATGTCCGCTGCGACAGACCAATGCGACGCAATACTGTCGAGCAGTGCACCGACGGTTTCCGGCTGCATCAGCGATGGTGTGCCGCCGCCGAGAAAAATGCTGGTGACGGTGCGCGGGCCAGTGCGCTCGCGCAGCGTTTCCATCTCGCGGCGGAACGCTTGCGAAAACCGCGCCTGATCCACCGGCTTATGGCGGACATGGCTGTTGAAGTCGCAGTAAGGGCATTTGGCCAGACAGAACGGCCAATGCACATAAACGCCGAACGCGGTTTCCCCATTCGCACGCGCGATGGGAATCGTGCTGACGCCGTCCGCTAACGCCTGTGAAGAGGGAAACAGCTTGTTCATTTCGCGGAAGCCTGCTCCACGTTGAGCGCCTTTTCGGCGAAAAGCTTGAAGGCACGGGCACGGTGCGACAGAGCCGAAGCGTCACCGGGTTTCCAGCCATGCTTTTCGTCGGCAGCCATTTCGCCAAAGGTCTTTTCATGACCGTCCGGCAGGAACACCGGATCGTAGCCGAAGCCGGTCGTGCCACGCGGCGGCCAGATCAGCATGCCTTCGACCTCGCCGCGGAAATATTCCGCTTCACCATCCGGCCATGCAAGACAGATGACGGATACGAAACGCGCCTTGCGCTTATCGGCCGTCAGCGCGCCCTTTTCCTGCAAAAGATCCTCGACCTTTTGCATCGCCATATTGAAATCGCGCGTACCGTCTTCGGTCTCGGCCCAGTCGGCGGTATAGACACCCGGCTCGCCGTCGAGCGCATCGACCATCAGGCCGGAATCGTCGGACAATGCGGGCAACCCAGTGGCTTCAGCCGCTGCAAGGGCCTTGATATAGGCGTTTTCTTCAAACGTGGTGCCGGTCTCGTCCGGCTCCGGCAGGCCAAGTGCTGCAACAGAGCTGACATCGAAACCAAACGGGCCGATCAGCCCGTCGAATTCCTTCAGCTTGCCCGCATTGTGCGAGGCAACAATCAGCTTGCCCTTTTCCAGCGTTCTCATTTTCAATTCCATAGTTTGGGTTCGGCGATTTCCAGCGAATTGCCGGATGGATCGCGGAAGTAAATCGAGCGCGCACCGTTGGGCCAATCGAAATCGGCCTCAATGGCGACGCCATGTTGTTCCAGATGTTTCTGCCAACCGTCGATTTCGGCACGACTTGCGGCAAAACATACATGACCCGGCCCCGTCGTGCCATGGGCTGGCACAGGCAGATGACCGGGCAATGGCGGTTTAAGCGTCTCTTCCGCCTTGAAGAGCAGCAATATACCCTCGCCGCAGCGGAAGAACGCGTTGCGTTCGCTGAGCTGGCCCACCGGTTCCAGCCCCATCGTGTTGCGATAGAATTCTACCGCCTCGGCGACATCGCGAACATAGAGTGCCGTTTCAAGAATACGTGCAGCGCGCATGGATTTTCCCCTCGGTTGCGACGCATCCGATGCGGTTCATCGAGATTCCGGTTATGGCGAGCCGAAAATGGTGGTCTTTGAGACCCGGAGCGGAGTGTACTTAAAGTACATGAGCACCGGAAGCGAAAAAGAACGCCATTTGCAGGCCGCCAGAGCCGGAATAACGCGAACCGTCAGGCTACGGCCATCTTCTGCAAGGACACGAGGCGATCGACACCGCTGCGTGCGAGCTTCATCAGGTTCAGGAACTCTTCTTCCGAGAAAGGCGTACCTTCGGCAGTTCCCTGAATTTCAACGATGCCGCCCGTGCCGGTCATGACGAAATTGCTGTCAGTCTGGGCGACGGAATCTTCCGCATAATCCAGATCGAGAACCGGCGCGCCTTCATAAATGCCGCAGGAAATGGCCGCGACATGATCCTTCAGCACCTTCTCGACCCGCACCATCTGGCGTGCTTCCATCCAGCGCAGGCATTCATGCAAGGCCACCCAGCCGCCGGTGATCGCCGCCGTGCGCGTGCCACCATCGGCCTGAATGACATCACAGTCCACCGTGATCTGCACTTCGCCCAGAGCCTGCATGTCCACGACGGCGCGCAAGGAGCGTCCGATCAGACGCTGGATTTCCTGCGTGCGACCGCCCTGCTTGCCGGCAGCGGCTTCGCGACGCATGCGATCGCCGGTCGAACGCGGCAACATGCCGTATTCCGCCGTGACCCAGCCCTTCCCGGTGTTACGCATCCAGCCAGGCACCTTTTCTTCAAGGCTTGCCGTGCACAGAACATGCGTGTCGCCAAATTTGACCAGGCAGGAGCCTTCCGCATGTTTGGAGATGCCGCGCTCGAAAGAGACGGCGCGCATTTCGTCGGCAGCACGCTTGGATGGACGCATATATCAAATTCCTTGGTCGAGTTTTTTGGGATTCAAAGTTTTCCGTGCGGCTTTTTAGGCCCCCCGGGCGCAAATAGAAAGGAAATTTGCGCTTTGCCAGCCCAAAGATATGTCGAGAAGTGTTGAGAGGTCTGCCAGGACAGAGCTAAAGACTTTGACGCTTCGACTTACGGTCTTATATTTATCGCATGCCATTCATAGGGTTCGCTACCATAACATGATGAAACCGCCGGAACACCAGCTCTTGAGTTCGCTCGACCAGCGCTCGCGCGATATTTTCCGGTTGATTGTGGAAACCTATCTAAACGATGGCGACCCTCTCGGCTCACGCAATCTGTCCCGGTTGTTGCCCCACACACTTTCTCCTGCGACCATCCGCAACGTCATGAGCGATCTGGAGCATCTGGGCCTCATCTATGCGCCGCACATCTCAGCTGGACGTCTGCCGACGCAGATAGGTCTGCGTTTCTTTGTCGATGCATTTCTGGAAGTGGGCGACCTGCCGCCGGAAGAGCGCTCTTCCATTGAGGCGCAGGTTCGCTCCGCCGGAATGAACAATTCGGTCGAAAGCGTTCTTACCGAAGCAAGTCAGGTCCTTTCGGGCCTTTCGCGCGGCGCCGGCCTCGTACTTGCCACCAAGGCGGAAGGTGCGCTGAAACATATCGAATTCGTTCGTCTCGAACCGACGCGGGCACTCGCCGTTCTGGTCATGCAGAATGGCGATGTCGAAAACCGTGTCGTCAGTCTGCCCGTCGGTATCAGCAATTCGCAGCTGGTCGAGGCATCGAACTTTCTAAACGCCCATATTCACGGCCACACGCTTTCTGAAGCCAAAGCCGAATTGAAAAAGCTGACGGAAGAAACGCGGGAGGAACTTGACCAGCTGTCGCAGGAACTGGTTTCCCAGGGGCTGGCAGTCTGGAGCGGTGCCGGAACGGATCAACCGGCGCGGCTGATTGTTCGCGGTCGCGCCAATCTTCTGGAAAATATTCATGCGCAGGAAGACATCGAGCGCCTACGTCACCTGTTCGATGATCTCGAAACCAAGGACGGCATGGTCCAGCTTCTCGATCTTGCCGAGGCCGGATCAGGTGTCCGCATCTTCATTGGTTCGGAGAACAAGCTTTTCTCCCTTTCGGGCTCATCGCTGGTAGTCGCCCCCTATCGCGACAGCGAGCAAAGGGTTATTGGTGCTCTGGGAGTCATCGGGCCTACACGGCTCAACTACGCGCGGATCGTTCCTATGGTGGACTACACCGCCCAGATCGTTTCCCGGCTCCTGCGGTAACTGTGAGACTTGCCGGGACAAACCAAGTCCCTGAAAATAGACCTTGATTTTACTGGCATGAAACTCGATATCCGCCCCAGAAGATATTCAAGACGGAAGTAGCACTATGGCTGACGAAAAAAACAAATCCCAGAATCCCGATCTTGAGCAGCGCGACATCAACAATCCCCGGGATCGTGAGGCGCTGAACCGAGCTGCCGACGATTTTCTGAAGGCACGCAAGGCTGAAGCTCGTGCGGAAGCTGCCGAGGATGAAGCTGAGGCGTCCGTGGATGAAACCGCAAACCGGATCGCGATGCTCGAAGCCGACAATGGCGAGCTGAAGGACCAGCTGCTGCGCGCTGCAGCCGAGATGGAGAACCTGCGCAAGCGCACCCAGCGCGATGTGCAGGATGCACGCACCTATGCCGTGACCAACTTCGCCCGCGACATGCTGTCGGTTTCCGACAATCTGCGCCGCGCACTCGAGGCTATCCCTGCCGAAGCCCTGGCGACCGACGCGAGCCTGAAATCGCTCGCAGACGGCGTGGAAATGACCGAACGCGCCATGCTGCACGCTCTGGAACGTCACGGCGTCAAGAAGCTGGAGCCGGAAGGCCAGAAGTTCGACCCGAATTTCCATCAGGCCATGTTCGAAGTACCGAATCCGGATTTGCCGAACAACACAGTCGTGCAGGTTGTGCAGGATGGTTACGCCATCGGCGACCGCGTTCTGCGTCCGGCGATGGTCGGTGTGTCCAAGGGTGGCCCGAAGGTAACTGCCGACAATGGCGGCGCGGCTTCCGACGGCAACGCCTGATTTCAGCAATAACCGGTGAAAATTGGAGCGGCGGCTTTGTCTGCCGCTCTTTTCATTTCCGCAGTCCACTTTGCAATGAGGTACATATTGCTATTGGAGCGAACCGGTGAAAAGTTGTCACTGGATGTGTGGAGGAGACCGGCTGCGTGACTATACCTGAGTTTCTGAATTTCGCAGGCGTTTTCGTTTTCGCGGCGACTGGCGCCCTTGCCGCTTCGCGCCGCCAGCTCGATATTATCGGCTTTCTGTTCCTTGCCAATATTACCGGTATTGGTGGAGGAACACTGCGCGATCTCGTCCTCGGCGCGCCAGTTTTTTGGGTTGTCGAGCCCGCTTATCTGCTGGCGGGCACGCTGGCAGCGATCTTCGTCTATTTCACCGCGCACATGGTGGAGTCGCGCTATCGTGTGCTGCTCTGGCTCGATGCCATTGGCATGGCGGCTTATACGGTGTTGGGTGCGGCCAAAGGGTTGGCGCTTGGCTTCGGGCCGTCCGTCGCTATCGTGACCGGTATATCCACAGCTACCCTCGGCGGCATATTGCGCGATATGGTGGCGGGTGAGCCTTCCGTACTGATGCGCCGTGAAATCTATGTCACGGCTTCGCTCGCCGGTGCGTGTCTTTATGTTCTGCTTGCGTGGCTGCAGGTCGAACCAGCCATATGTGCAATCGCAGCAGCCTTGATCGCTTTTGTCATTCGCGGCGGCGCGCTTTATTTCGGCTGGACATTGCCCGTCTATAAAAGCCGTCCCGGACGCACGGAAGAAGAACTTCAGCGCGACCGGATCATCAGGCCGGAATAACTACTAGACCAAACCGGCCTGGCTTGCAGCAGCCTGCAGGCTGAGCTGCGGACGCGGTCCCATTTGCTGGATGATAAGACCTGCCGCCAGCGAACCTAAACGCGCGCAATCTTCAAGTGAACGCTCGTTTGTATAACCATAAAGGAAACCGGCTGCATAGAGATCGCCCGCTCCGGTCGTATCGACCAGCGCATCAATTTCAATAGCTGGGATGGTCAAAGTTTGGTCTGGTGTGATGACCACCGCACCTTTTTCCGAACGGGTGATGATCGAAAGCGTGCAATCCATACGCATGGCGGCAATCGCCGTTTCAAGCGACTGCGTCTTATATAGAGATTTCGCCTCATCTTCGTTGGCGAAAACAATATCGACGGTGCGCGAGCGCATGAGTTCCAGAAACTCTTCACGATACCGGTCGACACAGAACGGATCGGAAAGCGTCATTGCCATCTGGCGTTTCTTCTCGTGCGCGATCTTCGATGCCATGACGATGGCTTCCTTCGCACGTGGCGGGTCCCACAGATAGCCTTCGAAATAGGTCACCTTCGCATCGGACACCTTGGAGGTCTCGACATCTTCCGGTCCGAGTTCCACGCAGGCGCCAAGATATGTATTCATCGAGCGCTCGCCGTCCGGCGTTACGAAAATCATTGAACGGGCGGTTGGCGATCCTTTTTCCAGCGGGCGGGTATCGAAGGCAACGCCCTGCGCGCGGATATCATGCGCGAAAACACGGCCCAGATGATCGGTCGCCACCTTGCCGAAATAGGCCGAGCGTCCGCCCAGACTTGCTACGCCCGCTGCCGTATTTCCGGCACTGCCGCCGGACATTTCCGTCGCCGGACCTGCAATCCGACTATAAAGCAGTTCCGCACGCTCCGCATCGATCAGGTTCATCGCACCTTTGACGATACCGTTCGTTTCCAGAAAAGCGTCATCGGTACGCGAAAGAATATCGACAATGGCATTGCCGATACAAAGAACATCGAATGTGGCCATGAGCGCGAGAAGCTCCCCTTTTGATTAGTCTCCTATCCGCCTGACCCAAAGCGCAACGCGCTTCAAGTGCTTTTACGCAAGTCGCGCTCGGAAAACCGCTATGCACTTTTCCGCGACGTGCTTCAGGCCGGATATGCGGTAGTCATGTGCGTGCCGGTTTAGCGTCTTATAGGCAAATAGCAGCTTTAACGCTTTCGCTTCAACCAACATGAACCGTTGGTAATGCGCTCGCCACGTACAGGCAAGTCACTTAGCGGTCAAATTGGGGATAACCGGGCAAGGGACAAACAACATGACTTATCCACAAGCCCAGATCGCATGCTCTTGGAAGCAGACAATTCCTGTCAGGCAAAAGCCGATATATCGTAGCGACACGCAGCACTTTCCCAGAACTACGCGATACTGCGCGGCTAATTGGCCAATGTATTATATAGATCGCGTTCTTAAGCGAGACTGTGCTTTGCCGCTTATTCTGATGAAAGCACGGTCTCACTCACCGAATGCTCGCAACCCGTTAGGGGGCTGTGCCGGATTTTCTCTCTGAGAGTATCGAACATCTGTGGGGAGAGTAACTCCGCAGTGGTCCATTCACCTGTTGAGCAACAGAACCCGGCTTATGCAAAACCCAAAATCTACCATCCCGCAGATACCGACCGATGGTTATTTATTGGCACGGCGACTGTTTTGATGGATCAGTAGCGGAACGACCGTTTGCCGAGTACGTTCTATTGCGTCAGCGGACGGGTCGTAGCACTTATTTTCAGGCTCCCCACGCCTCACAAGCGCGTTAGCAATTTCGCGCCGAACTCGGCGCTCGTTCGGGTGTCGAGCCCACATCTCACAGAGTTCATAGCTCCGACGCCCATCAAAATAGGCCACTACGTCGGCGGGTGGTGCAGAGGCAATCCATAACTCGCTGCCTTTAAAACCTAGCGCAATCTTGCCATCAGAAGTACTGGAACAAGCTGACAAAGCGAGACATGCCAACAAATTAATCGAACGCATTTTTTAATTTCCTTCTTTTATATATTTGGCAATATTAAATTGCATAATTATTAAATAGATCTTTTTTTAAATATAAAACCAATAATATAAAAAGTTTAATTTACCATTTAAAATTATTAAATTAATACAAGCATTAAAATACTTTTATAATAGAAATTTTGTCAATTATACGACATCATGCATTGTAAATTCGCTTATTTCATCGTAACCACCAGACTAGATGGCGTATTAAGTATTTTGCTGAATGATATATTACATATATCATTCAGTATTATATGTCAGAATATTGGGAACAAGAATTATTGTATACCCTCCATAGATTCATATCCTAGAGATGGCGATGGCACGTATCTCGCCGCCCTGTCTGGCTACCCTGCATATCTCCCGCATTGTGGGTAGCGCGGCTTGCGCAAGGGTGAAGGCATAACTATTTTCATCCTCATCAACAGTCGGAATTGGATCGAAAATGATCTTGGATGCTGCCTTGAAAGCCCTGAAGCGCCTGACCACACCGGAGTTACGCGCAGTTTTCTGGAAGACAATAGGGTTGACGCTGTTGCTGCTCGTCGGCCTTTGGGCCGCAGTCCGTCAAATCTTTTTTACTTTTGCCTGGCCGTGGATGGAGCAAATTCTGCCTGGCATGCCGGAATGGGCGGGCTGGTTTGGTATCGTCGCCGCTATAATCGCAGGCCTTGGTCTGGCGCTTGTGCTCGCATTGATGATTGCACCTGTCACAGCGTTAGTGGCGGGCCTCTTTCTCGACGACGTGGCCGAAGTGGTCGAGCGAGAGGATTATCCGGGCGATCCTCCAGGCACGTCCTTGCCGATTGCCCGCTCCGTCGTCGTTTCGTTGAAATTTCTCGGTATCGTCATCCTCGGCAATATCGTCGCCTTACTCATGCTGTTTATACCAGGCGTCAATCTGATCGCCTTCTTCGTCATCAATGCCTATCTGCTTGGGCGGGAGTTTTTCGAGTTTGCAGCCATGCGCTACCGATCCGAGGCCGAGGCGAAGGCACTAAGGTCGCATTATGGCGTGACAGTCTTTCTGGCCGGGTTGCTGATTGCAGGCTTCATGGCGATCCCCATCGTCAATCTTTTGACCCCGCTTTTTGCGGCCACAATGATGGTCCATCTGCACAAAGCCATCTCGCGGCGGGAGGCCGCGCTCACGCCTGCGGCGGCAAGGGGATAAGCGGCGCGGGGATATCGCAGGTTTTCGCCGGATACTTGCAGATATCGGCAATCACGCATTTCTCGCATTCCGGCTTGCGCGCCTTGCACACATAACGCCCATGCAGGATGAGCCAGTGATGCGCATGAAGCATGTATTCCGCCGGGATAACCCGGACGAGGATGGCTTCCACGGCCTCCGGCGTTTTTCCGAGCGCAAGACCAATCCGGTTTCCAATACGCAGAATATGCGTGTCCACTGCCATAGTCGGCTGGCCGAAAGCCATGTTCAGCACCACATTGGCGGTCTTGCGGCCAACGCCCGGCAGCTTCACCAGTTCGTCCCGGTCCCCCGGTACTTCTCCGCCAGAATCGCGGATCAAGGCTTCGGACAGAAGAATGACATTCTTTGCTTTATTACGCCAAAGACCGATGGTGCGAATGTGGTCGCCGACTTTCTCTTCGCCGAGCGCCAGCATTTTCTGCGGCGTATCGGCAATTGCGAAGAGCCCGCGCGTCGCCTTGTTGACCCCAGCATCGGTGGCCTGTGCCGATAAAACGACCGCGACAAGAAGCGTGAAAGCATTCACATGCTCCAACTCGCCCTTCGGCTCCGGTCTCTGAATGGAAAACCGGCGAAATATCTCATGAATTTCGTCTGCCGTATAAAGCGTACCACGCACCCGACGTTGAGGGCGGGCGGCGGAAGAAGCGTTCACAGGCGATTTGATTTTGGCCTTTTCCATTCCGCCTCTATAATGGTTTCTCTATCGACAAAACAATCAGCAGCTTGACGCAGCCCACTCAAAATGGCCCGACAATCTGCCAGATGACCTGAATGCCATGCATCATCCAGACGGCGCAGAACCTGACCGGTTCGACAAACCCATTTTCGAAGCCCTGCTCACTCCCTATCGTTCGCTGGGGCGGACGGGCTTCACCATCCTGATGGGAGCCCTGATCGGCTGCTGGATGTTTGTCGGCATTCTTTTCTGGTCCATCGGTGCGTGGCCGATCTTTGGATTTTTCGGCCTCGATGTTCTGCTGATCTATCTCGCTTTTCGCTGGAATTACCGTGCCGCCCGCGCACGCGAGGAAATCTCCGTGTCCCGCTCTGCCCTGCAGATTCGCAAATATGCAGCGTCTGGCAAGATGACTGTACATCGTTTCAATCCATTCTGGACACGGTTCAAGGTCGCGCGAAAGCCGGATATCGGAATTACCGGCATGAGCGTCGAAAGCCGTGAAGCGAGTGTCGTGATCGGAAACTTCCTCTCCCCGGACGATCGCGAAAGTTTTGCAACCGCTTTCGGTGCAGCGCTTTCAGAAGCGCGCCGATAGCAACACTCCTAATCTTTCCGGGTATATCGCGCCTGAATTTCGTTTTACCTTGAAACGAACGAATCCGGATTGGCCCTTGAAGTCAGGCTTTTCACAAGCCATATCAGTGAGCGAGGAGATACGCCGTAAGGGTTCTCTTCATAACGGTCGCTTCTCATCAAGGACTGATGCAATGACAAGAATGACTCCGTTTTCGAGCCCTTTGCTGCTCGGATTCGATACGATGGAAAAGACGCTGGAACGGATCGCTAAATCCGGCGACGGTTATCCGCCCTACAACATTGAACGCCTGCGCGGCGAGACGGGTTCCGAACGCCTGCGCATCACTTTGGCGGTGGCCGGCTTTTCCAGCGACGACCTCGAAGTCATGACGGAAGACAATCAGCTCGTCATCCGTGGACGCCAGACCGACGATACCGAACGCGAGTTTCTGCATCGAGGCATAGCCGCCCGACAGTTCCAGCGCGTTTTCGTTCTGGCGGACGGTATGAGGGTTCTCGGTTGCGATCTGAAAAATGGTCTTCTGGCCATTGATCTCGACCGTCCGGAACCCGAACGGCTGGTTAAACGAATCAACATAGCGGTGAAAGACTGAACTTGTTCAGTTTTTGTTCAGCACAATGCCGCTATATTGAAAATGTGAAGCTCTGATGCGGCATGGTCGCAAATGACATGCCGACGAAATGGAGGCTAAGACCATGGACAGACATATATTCACCGAAAACGAATTCGCCCATCTCGGCGAAGGTGAAATTGCCTATGTGCGCAAGATCCGTTCAGATGACCTTGCCCGCAGCTTCCCTGCCCTCCCACCGATCGAGCCGGGCCTGGAACTCTGGGCGCTCTTTGGTGCCAGCGGTGAGCCAATTGTGCTCTCTGATGTTCGCGCCACCGCGCTACAGGGTGCACAAGACCACGAACTGCGCACGGTGATGCTGCACTAAAGTTTGATGCGATACCGGCTATCGCCGGTATCGCCACTCCGCACGTACTTTGTGCGGAAGTTTCCAGCGCATGCAATCGCCGCAAGCCATCGTCAGGCAGCAATGTGCTTCTGCTTGGGTAGTATGTTTTCCCTAGAAATTGTTTCTGCAAGCAAACAAACAAAACCGCCGTTCGAGATGAACGGCGGTTTTGTTTACGAGAAACTATTTGAACTCAGGCAGCGTTGGAGGCTGGTTGAGCGGTCAGGAATGAATAAAGTGCCTGCGCGTCATGTGTACCGCGCAATTTGGCAACAGTATCGGCGTCGCGCAGCATACGGGCGATGCGCGAAAGTGCCTTCAGATGATCCGCGCCGGCATTTTCCGGCGCGAGAAGCAGAAAAACAAGATCGACGGGTTGATCGTCCAGCGCCTCGAAATCGACCGGGGTTTCCAGACGAGCGAAGATTCCGGCTATTTTGTTGATATTCGCCAGCTTGCCGTGCGGAATGGCAACGCCATTGCCGACCCCGGTGGAACCGAGGCGCTCACGCTGGAGAATTGTTTCGAAAACTTCACGCTCAGGGAGACCGGTCAGTTCCGCAGCCTTCTCAGACAAAATCTGCAAAAGCTGTTTTTTGGAGCTGGCTTTCAGCGCCGGGATAATCGCCCCGGGCTGAATCAGATCACTAAGATCCATTCTCTCCGTTCCTTCTTCAATCAGGCCTTTGTGGCCCGGTTTGGGGAAGCGCACGCGGCCGCCTAATCGCGATCCGCTGCGTGCGCTTCAGGTTTGCCGTCAGGCGCGAGGCGCGGCCTGGCGGGTGACCATCGATGGATCGACCCAGCCGATATTGCCGTCCGCGCGACGGTAGACGATGTTAACTTCATCATTGCCGGCATTGCGGAATACCAGAACCGGGTTCTCGATCAGATCCAGTTCCACAACCGCCGACGCCACCGACATGGTGCGCAGGGCGACGGACGATTCCGCAACAATTGTCGGCGCGTAATCTGCCGGAAGATCCTCCTCTTCCTCCGACAGCGGTGCCATAACACGATATGCAACGTCATCATAGATCGCATCTGGCTGCGTAGCCGGGCGCGACTTCAGACGGCGCTTATAGCGGCGAAGGCGGGTTTCGATCTTGTCCGCCGCTGCTTCAAAAGCCAGCTGCGGATCCTGCGCGTCGCCAGTGCTTTGCAGGGTTGCACCGCTATCGAGGTGCAAGGTGCAATCCGCACTGTAACGCGAACCGGACTTGGTGACCGTAACCTGTCCGGAAAAGCCATGATCGAAATATTTGCCGACAGCCTCATTCACCCGATCAATGATCCGGGTTGTGAAAGCTTCACCGACGTCCATATGCTTTCCAGATACACGCAGAGTCATTTGGCACACCTCATTTGCGTTACACCACAGGACTCAGTCTAATCACAAGGCGAGCGAAGCGCAAAGCGAACCAGCATCAAAGATGCTTTTCGTCCTGTGCGTTTTCCAACTAAATTCA